>Ga0208824_1000307_pt1 | contig 55755 bp, 47 predicted proteins | sample AD_JPNTR3_MetaG_FD_184447 | JGI IMG/M metagenome (GOLD analysis project Ga0208824, IMG submission 184447) | Active sludge microbial communities of municipal wastewater-treating anaerobic digesters from Japan - AD_JPNTR3_MetaG (SPAdes) (version 2) | ecosystem: Engineered > Bioreactor > Anaerobic...
AACAAGCCAAAAAAATTCAAGAAACCACCAATAAAGTTCACCGCTCAAGAGGATTTCAAATTACTCAGCAACGCATTGACCTGCTGAACTCCATGTACGGCCAAAAGTTTAACATTCAAATAGTTGACCTTTACTCCCACGATGGCACGCCACAAGGAACAAGGGTTACCATTAACATTCCAAAAGGTCTTGAATCGTCATAGGATAAATAATTATTATCACCATAATTATCAAACAATTCAAGAACATTCCACTACTATATTAAACAAAAAGTGCATATTTTATCTAAAAATCATCGGCAAAATATAACTTAACAATACTTACCATGCTAAATAATTACTTTTGCACGGTATAGCATAAGTTGATATTGGCATGAAAGTAACAGTCATTAACTACTCAAAGGTTTTTATCATAGTTTTTACCTTACTGGGAACAATTACACTGGTTGGTTGTAATGAGGATAAGGCTCTTCCAAAGATTACGGCAGTTGAAGTTTCAACCATTTACACCTATTCCGCCATTTGTAATGGCAAGGTACTGGACGATGGTGGAACGCAAGTGTTAAGTAAGGGTGTATGCTGGAACACCACCGGAAACCCAACCATTTCCGACTACAGGAATATTGACGGTAAGGGAATTGGTGAATTCACCAGCACAATAAAGGGTCTTGCCCCTAACACAACATACTACATAAAGGCTTATGCCACCAATGCCAACGGAACCACATACAGCAATAGTGTTAGTTTTAAAACCCAGCCGGAACTTGCAACCATTTCCGATATTTCATTCACATCAGTAACTAAAACCGCAGCCCAATGCTCGGCAAGCATTATCTCGGCAGGAGGTGAAACGGTAACTGAAAGGGGATTCTGCTGGAGCAAATCACCTATGCCTACCATTGCCAATAACAAAATTGCCCTTAATGGCGGCATTGGTTCCTTTTCGGCTACATTAGAAAACCTGGAAAGTGGAACACAATACTATATCCGTGCATACGCTATAACCAGTGCGGGAACATCGTACAGCGTTGAACGAATCTTTACCACCGCTTCCGAAAACCCAGCACTAGTTGACAACGACCACCTTTTACTTGGCAATCCAACAGGTGCAACCACCAATATTGTGAATGCCAATAACTACCTAATGGTTAAACCCCAGTACTGCTTATCGTACAACAACTCAAAACGAACTGCCAACTGGGTGGCATGGCACCTAAACTCCAGCTGGCTGGGTAGTGTTTCGCGCCAGGATGATTTCAGGGCCGATTACACATTACCCGACACATGGTACCACGTAACCGAATCGGACTATTACTATTCCCAGTACGGTTTCGACCGTGGGCATATGTGCCCCAGCGCCGACCGTACCGCCACCGTTGCCGATAACTCGGCAACCTTCCTGATGACCAACATGGTACCCCAATCGCCCAATAATAACCAGATTGTGTGGGAGAGCTTTGAAAGTTACTGCCGGAACCTGGCAAAAAGCGGCTCAGAGCTTTACATAATCAGTGGGCCTTACGGCGAGGGAGGAACCAGCAGCAAGGGCACTTTCACCATTCTAAAATCGGGCGTTGTGGTTCCAAGCCATGTATGGAAAATTGCGCTTGTGCTCCCCAATGGTAACAACGATATATCGCGCATTAACACCTCAACTAGGGTTATTGCAGTGGTTATTCCTAACAATCAGGAGTGTTCAAAGTACCAGTGGACATACTACCGGGTAAGTGTCGATTCCGTTGAGAACCTAACCGGTTACAACTTTTTCACAAACATACCTACCGATATTCAGGACGCCCTTGAGGCAAAGGTGGATAACCAATAAGCCATGGATCCATTAATAGCAAAAACCACAATACTGGTGTGCGTTCCCTAGTGCATTCCACAAAAATAAGAGAACGCGACAGGAAGTCGCACTCGAACAAGGGGAAGCATTCATCACAAAGCGAAGGGTACAGCAGCTCGCCCTCTAAAACGCAACTAAACCCGCCAAAAACAGGCGGGTTTCGCATTTATGTTGGTAGCACGGATTACAAATCCGCGCTAGCAGGGGCCTGTGCAGATTTGAAAAGGTTTAGGGTTAGGATACATTTCCGCGCCAGCAAGAGGTTGTGGTTCCAAGCCATGTGTGGAAAATTGCACTTGTGCTACCCAATGGTAACAACGATATATCGCGCATTAACACCTCAACAAGGGTTATTGCAGTGGTTATTCCTAACAATCAGGAGTGTTCAAAGTACCAGTGGACATACTTCCGGGTAAGTGTCGATTCCGTTGAGAACCTAACCGGTTACAACTTTTTCACAAACATACCTACCGATATTCAGGACGCCCTTGAGACAAAGGTGGATAACCAATAAGCCATGGATCCATTAATAGCAAAAACCCAACCGGAAAGATGGAGGAAAGCCATTTTCTTTCTCTCTCGTTCTTGAATAATTAGGTTTTTCTTTAGCCCCTTAAATTAATGCCCCCAAAAGTTGCATTTGCAATGAAAATTTATGCCTTTATATAATTCATAAGAATGATTTGTATGTTTTGGAATAAATTTTAACTTAGTTATATACTTTTGCAAAGTATTTAATAAACGATTGTAATAAACTCAACTATGATAATTTTTTTTAATAAAATAATAAAATATTTACAAAAAGTGTAACATTTTTTTTTATCTACCGTATGTATAAGTGTAAAAAACATTAAGAAATTACAGTTAAATGTGTTCTCTTAATAGACTGTAATTACCAACCGAGCTTAGGGTCTTGAGCAAGCCAATAAGCCACGGTGGTCTGCGTAACGCAGAGTTTGAATTTGGTATTCTGCGGATAAGCAAATGTGAGTGGAAAGCACTAAAGAACATTAGCTCTAAAGTGTCTTTCCATAAGTAAAAAAGTTTAACCTTTATAACTTTGAACTTATGGAACATAATTTAAAAAGCACCATCATTAAAGAAGAATCCAAAGGGTCTTTTCTTTCTCCACTTAAAGTCAAATAATCTTTCTTCATATTCTTGTATTTGTTCCCCATTGATAGAACAATACAAAGGCATGGGTTTTTAATATAACCCTCTTGTGGCGTTGTTTTGATTTTAAAAAAACAAACTCAATAAATATTTCATTTATGGAAAGATTTCTCACAAAAAGCAGATTTAAACTAGGACTCGAATGCGAGACCAAACTCTACTACACCCGAAAAAAAGAGTATGCCGATCAATCTATTGATAATCCCTTTCTAATTGAACTTGCCAAAGGAGGTTATCAAGTAGGAGAACTTGCTAAGTTTTACATTACCAGTGATGCTCAAAAAATAACGGTGGAGGAAATGGACTATTACTTAGCATTAAACGAAACACAGAAAAGAATAAATAAAGGTGATAGATATATTGCGGAAGCTGCTATTCGCTTTGAAAACCTATTTATTAGAGTAGACATTTTTGAAATTGATTTATCTAAAAAGGAAATATGCATATACGAGGTTAAGTCTGTTTCATATAAAAGTGATGAACAATTTATAAAAGAATCAAAAAAGGGTAATAATAAAGGGAATCTCGTAATAAATAACGATTGGCTGCCATACTTAATGGATGTAGCATTCCAGAAATATGTTGTAATAAAAGCGTTTCCCGACTTTAAAGTCAAAGCCTACCTAATGATGTTAAACTCTAACGCTGTTGCAACTGTTGATGGGTTAAACCAGATTTTTAGAGTTAAAAAAGATACATATGGGTATAAGGTTTACTATAAGAAAAACCTTAGAAGGGAAGAACTGGGAGATGAAATACTAATAAAAGTTCCGATTGATGATATAGTAGAATTTATTTGGAATTCACCAGTACAATCTGCAGCATTCCCCAATTATAGTTTTGAAAATTATATAAATGCATTGTCCGAATACTATGCAAAAGACAAAAAAATATATACTCCATTATCAAAAGAATGTAAGAATTGCCAATTCTATACAAAACCATCAGATGCTGAAAAGAACTTGAAAAGTGGTGTTAAAGAGTGTTGGGTTGAAAAACTTAAAATTTCCGAAAATCGATTTAACGATCCAAGAGTAACAGAACTTTGGGGTGGAAAATATGGTAATGTTAGTATTGCTCAAAAGTTAATGGATAATAACGTATACTTTTTGGACCAGGTAAAAAGGGAGCATATCCATAAAGATCTAACAGATAATTTAACAGGAGAGTTAAGCAGTAATCAACGACGTTGGCTACAAATTATATTATCTCAATCAAACGAAAAGTTTTACTTGGATCGTAATGGCTTAAAAGCAGAAATGGATAAATGGACTTACCCTTTGCATTTTATCGATTTTGAAACTACTAGCCCAGCACTCCCATTTACAAAAGGTTCAAAACCCTATGAAGGAGTAGCATTCCAGTACAGTCATCACATTGTATATAAAACTATCGATGGTGGTTATTCGATTGAACATAAATCCCAGTTTCTTAAAGCAGATCAAGGTGTAAATCCTAATTTAGAATTTATAAGACAACTGAAGCAAGACCTTTCAACCGATTCAGGAACAATTTTTCGTTACCATAACCATGAAAACACATTCTTACGTCATATTCACAATCAAATAAAGAATAAACCTGAAATCCCCGACAGGGAAGAACTAATAGACTTTATCAACTCTATCACTTGCTTTAAAATCGATAATGAATTATTTACAGGCAATAGAAACATGGTAGATATGTATGATTTAGTATTACGATTCTATTACTCTCGACATGCAAAGGGCTCAAACTCACTAAAACAAATACTTCCCGCTGCCATTAACGATTCAAGTTTTCTAAAGGAGAAGTATTGCAAACCCATATATGGTAAAAATATGCCCGTAAAAAGTTTAAATTTTGATAGTCATATATGGATTGATGAAAATTATGATAATGATCCATATAAAACACTGCCACCGGTATTTGATAATTTTTCAAGGTCTGAACTCGACGATCTAATTTCGGATATGGAAGGACTGGCCGATGGTGGCGCAGCCATGATGGCATACGCAAAACTTCAATTTGTTGATATTCCTGAAGATCAGCGAGAAGCTATCAAAAATGCACTACTCAAATATTGCGAACTCGACACTCTTGCAATGGTTATGCTTTGGGAATTTTGGAATAATGAAATTAACAACCTTTAATTGCGAAATTAAACTTTTAATAAATTTTATAAACTAACAAAACTTACAACTTATGGAAGAAAAAAAACTTTTTGAATGTCCACATTGCCATAATCTCATTGACGTTAATGAAGTTTATGCCAAACAATTCGAGGAAATTTACAACAGGAAGTATCAGCAGAAACTTGAAGAAGAAAAGAGAAATTATCAAAAAGAATTTGAAAAACTGGCAGAGCTACAAAAGCAGCTAGAAATGGAAAGAAAAACTATTAATGAGCAAATTAATAATGCTGTAATAGAAAAAATTAAGGTAGAAAGAGCAGAAATCGAAAACCAGTTGCGAAAATCAATAAATGATGAGCAAACTGAAAAGTTTCTTGCTTTACAAAAAGAGTTAAATGAAAAATCAGATAAACTTAAAGAATATAACCGTGCTATAGCAGAAATTGAAAGGTTAAAAAGAGAAAAAGAAGAAATAAAGGAAGCAATTGAAGCCGAACACCAAAAATTATTTAACGAAAAATTAAGAGAAGTAAAAGAACAAATAAAAAAGAAAGAGCAGGAGCGCAACGAAATGATTATTAATGAACTACAAAAGCAGTTAGAAGATCAAAAAAGACTAACTGAAGAAATGAGGAGAAAGCAAGAACAAGGTTCAATTCAATTACAGGGTGAAGTTCAGGAACTTGCCATAGAAGATTGGTTAAGAAAAAATTTCCCCCTCGATACTATTGAAGAAATCAAAAAGGGCCAAAACGGAGCCGATTGCATTCAAACTGTAAACACGTATCAACGAAATAATTGTGGACAGATTTACTATGAAAGCAAACGTGCCAAAACATTTTCAAATGATTGGATTGAAAAATTCAAAGCCGACATGCGTTCAAAAGGTATTAATATTGGAATACTGGTTACTCAAACCATGCCTAAGGATATGGAAAGGATGGGCCTTAAGGATGGAATTTGGGTTTGCACCTTCGATGAATTTAAAAGTTTAAGTGCAATAATCCGTGAACATGTTATTAAAATCAGTGACTTGATTGCTAGTCAGGAAAACAAAGGTGATAAAATGGCAATGCTTTACGATTACTTAACAAGCCCACAATTTAAATCCCATATCGAGGCTATTGTAGAAGGTTTTAAGCAAATGAAAGAAGATATGGAATCAGAAAAAAGGGCTATGCAGCGCATATGGAGTATGCGTGAGAAACAAATTGAAAAGGTGATTTTTAATACAACTACCCTTTATGGCTCAATTAAAGGAATTGCTGGATCGGCAATAGGTTCTGTTCAAACACTTGAGCTTGGGGAGAGTAATCGTGATGACGAACAGTAAGTTTTAATTCATTAAATTCATATATGCTATGCATAACGAATACCTAAAGATTACAAACACTTTAAAGAAACAATTTTCTAAACTAATTTAATTACGACTATATATGCTAGTAAAAATTGAATATCTGATGATACGCAATGTGCCCGCAAAGAAAAAATTTGCTTTCAAAAGATTAATGAAAAGGAGAAATTTTATACATTTTATCTAAATTATAATTTTGATTATTTCAATATTTTAAAATTAGATACTTAAATTAAAATACCATGGATGATAGTTATAATTAATTCCGAACGATGCGCTACAAAAACTTCAGTTTAACAGCTAAACATTTTGAGTATGTCAAAACAAATTTCAATTTTCTCGGCTAAAAGTTTAAATGTACCTCAAGGTTATACTCCTTATCAAAACTGTATTGCTTATATTCAAAAAAAATCATCCGCTATACCCTATTGCGGTAAAGGTCAAAAAAAAAGATTGGAACTCATGAAAAAAGTTGGAATGAAAAATTATGCAAAATTTTATCGCAGAAGATTTGCATGGGATAACCTTGAGATCCCTACCCCAAGAGCTTATTTGGAAGCTATTGGAGTTGACATTGATGTATTATTATTCACCCTTGAATTAGATAATCAATTATATATTGATGTACTAAACAAAGAACGAGAAGTGCCATACGCTGGTGTCCGTTTTGGCCCTTGCATTTATGGAAATATAAAAACTCCTGATGAGTACAATAAGGAAAAAGATGCAATTGATTTCTATAACTCATTGATGCTTAACCCTAACGTAGATTATACTAATTTATGGATTCACTTCCCAGGTATTATCCGCCACTCATTTACTCGGGGAAAAGGATATGTTGGTACAACATATTACTATCCATCATTAGAAATAAATAAAAGTATAATAAAAGCGAAATAAACTAGTAATTCTTTTGGGGTTACTTGGATTTAGCAAACGTTTAAAAAGTGAAAAACTAATTAAAACCCAAAAAAACTAAATGACATGATATACTTTAAATTAAAATTTTGGCCCAACAAAGAGAACAGGGAATGCCCTTCGGACGAATATGTGGATTATGATAATCCCTACGAAGTGTTAAAGCATAGACAAAAAGTAATACTATTTTACCGAAATTGGATTCCTGTGTATCGGACATATTACCTTATAGCAAAATGGAGTATAATTGTTGTACCTATAATGCAATTGCTTACAAATTCATTATGGATAAGTGGCATCACGTTTATAATTTGGGGCTTATGTATGATATACTCTCGCAGGAAATTAAAATCATTCCTAAAATTTAAGTTTCTTGCTGAAATTTTGATTGATCCTTATGTAATACCATATTTTGGGGAGTTAGAACCTTATGAATAAAAACCTTTTAAAGTATTCTATTATTGAAAATAGTTTATTCATATATGTATTACATACTGATATCAAATGCAAGGCTTTACATTTTTCTCAATAAAATTGGTTACAGAATTTGAATGTCATTCGATCAACTGAAAAAAAATAAGCCAAATATTGGTAACATGAGTAACCTGCGTCACCTGCATAACTGTGTAAACAAATAAAGGATTTATACTAATATAAGAATTTTTCTCTTTGAATTGGTTATTATTAAACAAGTATTTGGCAAGTGAAAGTGGTTTTATTGCATTAATCTTAAACTATACGGAATCAATAGTTATAACGGAGAACATGAAGTATAAGGTGATTCAATTTACTAATTAGAAACATAAACATCTTGTGATATGAAAAAAAACCTAGATTTGAATTAATTCAATTATTTCTAGCTAAAGCCGGTCTTGGCTTGAATGGATTCGATAAATGTTTTTATGGTACTATGAGAGAATTTAAAGATGAGTATGGAAATCAAAAATTTTTTTCTAGAGTAATTGTGAAATACGACAAACACAACGGAGTAATTTTTGCAACAGGATCAAATAGAATCGAATTACAGTTACACTCCGATAGTTTAGTGGTTATGATATTATATAAAGGATTGCATGAAAAAGAAGGTAACTATTTTGAAACTAATGATTTTAAATACTTCATGGATTAAATATAAAAAGGTTTAGATGATTAAGGATTTGATACATTAAGCAAAAAATAGAAAATTATAATTAATCTTTTAAAAGAATTGTAACATTTTTTATTAAATATCGTATACTATTTAAAGAGGCAGTCGTTCTTTGAAATCTTGATAATATTAAATATGACATAAATTGTCATGATCAACAAATATAATAGCAATTGCAAGATATATGTATTTTATAATCAAAAAAAAGGATTAATCCTGCATTTTTTGATAGTAACTATATCAAATATAACAAAGAATGTATATGAGAGCACCCATGTGATTGTATTATCTATTACTATCAAAAGCGATATGTATAGATTTATACAATGTTCAAAAATTTATAAATATTTTTAATTAGTCTTTAACAATAAGTGTTTTATAGTTAAATTTAAAGATAATTTATATGGTAAAGAATGGATACTTAAACAATTTGATATTTTTCGTTAAGAAAAATGGCGTAAAAGCTTTTTTTATTTATCAATGGTTAAAATTGCGGATAATATTTGGTTGCAAAACATTTAAATTGAACCTATCAAGTAATGTCTGCACAAAAGACAAAACTTTAACCATTGGTAAAGAATATCAATACAGCGAAAGTTGCATATTAGAAAGGGCAATAGTTGAAAAAATATGCTTTAAGAAATTTTTTCTACACGTTGATCTATATTTTATTGATTCTAATAGACATATTAAAGTATCCCATATTATGGCTCCAATCGGCTATATGGGTATGTGGAAAATTTGTGACAAAGATTTCTACGATATTGAATTGTTTCGAAGCGAAGGTGTAAAATGTATGTCTAAATTTTCTTATTTATATAAGGAGGATAACAACTTACTAAAACAAAAATATCTATGAAAATAATTTCTTGTGCACCAGATCTGTCAACAGATAGAATGTATTGTCCATCAACTAATGAGATAATTTTCGCACCTGATTATGAAATGATAAATGGCAAAGCTTCAGCAGTTATCGCATATTGGCATTCAGAAGTTTTTAATACTCCTGAAATAAAAGATGCTACGCTCCAGAAGGAATGGAAAAAATATTATAAAAAGTGGGAGAGGTTAAGTGAGGATCTAAATGATTTCGAGATTGTTAAAAATTTTCTTAAAACATACACAAACCCCAATTGGGTTGTTTATGAATGCACATTTACCGAAATGGCTTGTGGGCCCATATCTGAAAGTATATACTTGGTTGTTAATGCTGATACTATAGTTGAAGTAGATCCTAACCATGATCATGATGAAAACCCAAATAATGATTGGTAAAATAAATAATAAATCTGTAGGCTGAAGACCTGACGAGTTCAATTGGATGTGAATTATCTTGCTTCTGCACCCAAGATATAAAGAATACCAGGAAATTGAAATGAAAGGAGGTTGTATCGGATTTTGTTCATGAGTAATCCACCAAGTTTTGGAAAAATTTTATCCACTTTTTGAGTGGAAACCATTAACACCATTAGTATTGGATTTGACATTATTTGTCTTTGTTATATTGACGCAAAATACTATCATGAATTCTCAGAAAATGAAAAAGTTCTTTATATATTGGTTGATTATTTAAAGAATATTTGGATTATGCCTTTTTTTGAATCACTACTGTCCGCCTAATTTTTCATGAAATAGTAAAACCCAACTTCTTTTATTATCAATTGGGAATAAAAAATATTGTTATTACGCATTCATATTAAATTTATCAGCTAAAAGTATAAATAATTCTTATAACAGGTATTGTATGGTTTAATGTAATTAAATAAAAAAGTTATTTCTTTTTTTATTCCTCGAAGAGTGTAAAGATTATTATTCGGACAGTAGTGATTACTTTAAGCAATTTGTCAATTTTATTATTTTAGTATCTTTTGCATAATTGTTAACTGATATTACTTTATTTAATTTAGTTTAATTAATAAATTAATAAATATGGACGGTGAATACAATTTAGATGATTTTTTAAATGAAATTTGCACTAATAATAACTTGACTTCTGATACTGAAAAAAAATATATCGGTGATCGAGTGAAATTAATCGATTTTTCAAGCGTCACGTTACTGAACGGCAATGTACTTAATACGCGTGAGTTTGATAAATTGTATGATTACAACCATAATGATAAAAACTATTTCATTGTTGTAGATACTAATCAACGCTCTATTTTAAAAACAAAACGAAGAGAGTATAAACAGGACTTAATTATTGTGAATCCTAAAACTAAAAAATTTTACAGGGTTTTCTCATTACATGTAAAAATACACATAATACAATAAATGTGATTTTGTTTTAAATTAAATGTCAAATAATTGCAAGCTAATCTATAAATCCTAGTAACTATAATCTTTATGAAAATTGGTATAAAGGACAAAATTCATGCTATTTTTATGCTAGATGTTCTACTGGACATTTTTCAGGCTTTTGGTTTTATCATGTTTCTCAGAAAAAACGTATAGAAAATTTTTACATGTTGGGTAAGCAGAAACGTCTCTGCAGAGGGGCATCCTGTCAGGAATATCCTGACCGACTAGAATAGTCAATAAAACTAATTCTTGACAACCTTCATTTTATGACTAATCTAAGAATATGCATTAAAAAACATTCATTTACCTTTCCATTCTTTTCTTGCTTGACCCGTTGCAGTAAACACAAAATTTTTATCCAAGATTTTCGAATCCTCCATAGTTTCATATTTATTGAAATTAATCACTAAGCCAGCCTGAAAAGTGTCCATTAAACCAGAAGTTAAATAGTGATATTTTAAAACCTTAAATTTTAAAAATATGCAGACTGAAAATTTACGCATTTCAATTAGTTTTGAATCTGATTACAGCGACGAGGACATAAAAGATTTTCCAGGAAATTGGAACGATGAGGATATTTTCATCGAAGAGGTTGCATCGGATGTAGTTTACGAACATTTCACCAAGGCATGGAGAAACCTTTATCCACTTATTGAAGGGAAAACCATAAATTCCATTTGTATTGGAATTGATATACTTGGTCTTAACAATGGTTTAGCACGGTACTATCATGAAGACTCAGATAATGAAGAAGGAAACTACGGATTTGCGGTTGGTCCTTATATATTGTATGAGTATTTTAAAAAATATTGGGATAACACCTACATTATGGATACTATAACAGACTTTGTTTGGGAACATGAAATATTACATATGTTAGATCATAATAATATTATTGAATACAGATATCATTTTTATAGTAACGATGTCAGAGAACTTTTAGTAAAACATTTACTAAGGTTTCGAAACGAAGGTATTGCCGAGCTATTTTATATACTTAGAAACCAAGGATCAATTAAAACCATTGAGGCTGCAAGGATTAAATTCAAAGAAAACTTCGACACGATTGTTACTTTACCATGGAAAGAAATTAATAAAATTAATCAGATAAAAGAATATATTGACAATAATAGTTTATACTATACCATTGGTCCATGGCTCATTTTACATGCAATTTATATAAATAGTGACAAAGAAGGCCGAAATCTTGTAAGAAAAATGGCAGAACATATAAAAAATGGCTCTGAGGCAGAAATGACAGATATAATGTTAATAATAAAACTTGCACTTACAATAGATAATTATACTTTCATTAAAAGCATTACAGAGCCTGCTGAAGATGGTATAGCATTTATTGAAAAAGAGCATATAACCTCACTTGCTCAAAAATTAAATACAATTAAACACAAACGTATTATTCCCGATTCTGATTCAGAATATAACATCGAAAATGCTAAGCTAGTAAATTTATTCAATTATTTTTTGTAAACTCCTAAAATCTTTACCTGTATGGTCAACCTACTATTTTTTTACGCAAAATGTACTTTTTATGAAATGCAAAAAACAAAAACGCCCTAAAATTGGATGTTTTAGGGCGTTTTGAATTCGAATGAATTCGTTAAGGTGGAGCTGGAGGGAATCGAACCCTATATAAAATGCATTGATTTTACAAGGCTTTCAGAACTTCAACTTGCAATAGGTAACCGAATAGGTAACCGATTTGGTTAAAACAACTGTTTTTTGATCCTACTAGCTATTAAAATACTTCTTCCCCTATTTGCTATAGCATTGAAAAGTATCGCATAATTTTCAACGCCATTAACTTTCGTCGTTCCTCAAGAAAGTCCTTGTACTTTGAGGAATCCATATCGGCTATACCCTCGGGTATGCAGTTCATCTCCATGTTTGCTTTAAGCTCCTCCATGGTTTTGATACCACCATACTTCAGTTTACCCCCATTGCATTGCTCCATGATTTGCTTAAAGTAAACATTTGGTGCTTTTGAGCCAATGGCAATATTTATTTCGCTTTGAGCCATTACATAGTTGGCAATCTGATTGTAAACTCCGCGGGAATGGCCTTGTTTCTTAAGGTACTCTCGGGGGAAAATATGATGTACATCCCCTTTCAGGGCTATAAGGTCTTGCACCGTAATATCCTTGGACAAAAATCCCTTATCGTTCATTTTAACCTGCGCTGCCAGGAAAACATTGAACGATGGGCTACTCGACACGGAGGTATCCATCTGCTGTGGCAGTCTTAACTTCCAGTATGCGTCGGAAAGCTCAGCGTCTATGGTATTCTGTAAATATTTTTCAGGATCGGATGAAAACTGTTTTATGTCATAATCGAACTGCGATTCCGGTGAACCCGAATACCGACTAGTAAGAACCGATAAAACAAACCATTTTCTTACAAAAGATTCAATTTCAGCCTGGTTAACCTTTAACTCACGTAAATGCAGGTATAAAGCATAGGCAAAGTTTAGGGCATTCTGCGAGCGAATCATAGAACTATCGATAAACCCAGCAGAACGAATTATCATGACAAACTTTTTAAAATTGCTCTCGTTCATGTATTCCTTTATGCCAAGCGAAAGGTTCTCAAACGAATTTCTAGCAATTTCCTCCTCGTAGTTGCGGGTTTCAAAGTTACGTCCCGATAGTAGTGCAACCAGATCCTGTAGCTTGCCACGCTTAAACTTAAAGGTAAAGGCCACTCTGAGCATATCGGTATATGAAGGATCGTAAAGGTCGTCGTTCTCGTTTTTCAGCCATGCCATCTTCTGGAAGTATTCCGTTTTAGCAAAATCCTTATCCAATTCAATTAACTGGCTGTAAAAATCCGGCGCCACCGACATGTGGCAAAAATAGTCTATGGCCTTACGTAGAATATTACCGCCGTAGGTCTCGTTAACAGCTATTTTCGACATGGCAAAATCGGCCTGACTTAGAACAACTCCCTGCGAGTTAATACGAATAAAAATTTCCGTAACGGTATCGATATCCAGATCGGAGTTAAGCTCAATTAAACCAATGTGATTATTCACTATCCCTTTTAAAAGCTCGATGTTTTTAAATATCTGATCCTTATTGAAGTCGGCATTTTTAGCGCAGTACTCATCAATAAAGCTCAGTAACGAAAAATTGGGGTGAAAAATTTCAGCAATATCCTGTATCCATTGCTTATCCTTTTGAATGGCAGAGTTCGACACCTCAAACCTCTTTTCAACGGGATGAAAAGCAATAACTATTTTCCTTTTTTGGTATTCCTTATCAATAATCTCTTTACCCAGCAACGAAGCCATAAGTGCCGTAACGCGTTGCTGTCCATCAATTAGTACCCTCTTACCTGTTGCGCTTGTACCATCCTTAAGGCGTACATCGGGGTTGCGCCATGCAATGATGTATCCCACAGGGTAGCCGTTGTAAAGCGAGTCAATAAAATCGCGTACTTTAGTAGCATCCCAAACAAAGGGACGCTGAATTTCGGGAATGGCTATCTCCCCAATCTGTATCCAGGTTAGAATGGTTTGAATGGGATACTGATTAACTGAATATTTCTGAATTGACATGACTAAATTCCTTTACTTCATTTATTATTTTCAACAATTCTTATCTCTTCCTCATTTAAATCATACAATTTATACACCAGCCTATCTATCTCCCTTTCCCACTCACCTGTATCTGTCTGTGGATTTTGTTTTTTGGCCGCCAAAATTTTGTCCACCAATGCCTCGATTTGCTTTACAATGGGCTCGTTGGAAGTGGTGATGGGGGGAATTCTATGTGGTTCTAATGCTTGAACACTAATTATTACATCACCAGTGCCTGTTTTAGGTGAATGCTCAAGTAGTTGTTTAACTGACAGCTTAGAATTTAAGTATCCACATAGATATTTAATATTATTTCCTGTCATAACTACATTGCTATCTAAAGGGAAATTTTTTTCACTATCTAAGCAAAATCTAATAACCGATCCTATCCTTTTCCATACTACCTTCTCCTTCTCAAACTCGGGGTAGTAGGTAGCAGCACATCTCTGCAAAGCATACCATTCGTATCTTATTCCAGTTTCTTCCTTGTTTCTTTTTGAAAGAGAATCTTTGAATTGCAATAAGTGTTGATAAACTGTTGGATATTGTTTTTGAAATTCTTTTTCTGCTTTTTCACTTGAACCTTGAATAGATAAATCTTCGTGTAGCGGGAAATGCCAAGGAATAAAAATCACCCACAGCCCTGCCCACTCGTAGTAGTAACGTTTGATATCGCGGCCTCGCAGGATGGGTTTGATTATTTCTTCGGTGCGGCGGCGCTCGGCTTCGTCTTGGCAGTTGGCAAGTATCTCGTTGCGTTTTTCGGTGGTAATAATAAATGCCTCGTTTAAGCCAGTTAATACGCCACGATAAATATTTACATCCCAATTCTTAAGCGGTTTACCTATGCGGTCAATTTTTTCTTTAAGGCGTTGTTCGGCATCGGAGCCTATAAACCAGGCATCTTTGGTGAGCTTGGTAAGCAGAACACCTTTTTCATTCAATGCATTGGATATATCCTCCTTATCTACTTTTTGTAGAGTAACAGCTTTCAAATGATTTTGATTACTTGTTTTCCTGATAATTAAAATATTTGTATCAACTGTTGCATTTTCAAAAACTCCGGGACCTAAATCAACAAGCTGCAAAGGATTGTATTTGGTAAAGAAATCCCGCAGCTTTTCTCCATAACCGGCACGCATCCACTTGTTTGATGTAATATAACACAGGATTCCATCTGGTTTCAGGAGCTGAATCCCTCTCTCATAAAACAAACAGTAAATATCTCCCATTCTGTCGAATGTCTCGTATTCCTGATCTTTATAAAAATCTGCATATTTCTGTTCTGGATTTGCTGCCTTCTGGAGTTGAATATAAGGCGGATTGCCAATCACAATATCAAAGCCACCGGTTACCCCAAACATCCATTCGGGGTCGAACCAGTCGGTAGGAAAGTTAGAATTATATATATTGAAAGAAGCAATTTTTATGAATTTTTGGGTAAGTAATTTATCGGCTTCAACATACTTTTTAGTTTCATTAATCTTTTTTTGTATGTATTCTCTTTTTTCTTTATTAACGTCTACTTTAACTGATTCACTTCCCAAAAGAGTTTGTTTGCTAACGGTTTCAATTTTGGGTGGATATTTCAAAAGTTCGTTTTGTAATTTCTGAAGTTTATCCTGGTTTTCTTTGACATACATTTCAATTATTTGTATTAATTTTTTTCTATACTCAAAGTCTTGTTTTTGTATTTTCGCTTTATCGTCCGATGATGAAGTGGAAAAATGATTTTTTCGCAGTTCGAATATTTTCTTTTCTAGTTCAATAATTTCGTTCATACGTGGACAAGTGTATGGTTCAACGGGTAGGTTAATGAGCGTATTGGCTGCAATAAGTTTAGTTTCCAGGTTAGGTAGCGGGTCAATACCAAAATTTTCCTCAGGTGAGGTGTTGTTTATTTTTTCATCTACCAATAGGGAAATAAAAAATCTAAGCTTAGTAATTTGTACAGCAATAGGTTGTATATCGACTCCATAAATACAGTTTTGAATCAGGTATAATTTTCTGCCATAATCGAGTTCGTTCTTCTTAAAACTTTCTTCAATTTTATTTTTAACTTTCTGCCTTAAATCTGGGTCAGTAATCATTTCAACGGTTCTCAGCTGTTCATTTTTCCAACTATTGTTATGAGGATCAAGTTTAGACAATAGAAAAACTAATTTGTGTAAGCAACCCATAGGAAAAGCACCAGAGCCAACAGCCGGATCCAGAATTTTAACTTTATGAATTTTTTCAATTAAAAATTGGGTTATTTTTTTATCAAAGGGATTTTCATCATCTTCAAGTGAAAACAATATTTCAAGCTTATTTTCGAAATCCCTTAACGATTGGTTGCCAAATTCTCTTACATAGCTTGATTGAAAGTAAACTTTTAAGGATTCGTTGACCATAAAGTCTACTATTTCACGGGGGGTATAATAGCTGCCGGTAGCCTTGCGGGCTGTTGTGGCTGTTTCGGGGTTATATGCAGCTAATAAGTTTTCAAATACCTTGCCTAATAGTTCTGGATCTAATGCAATTTCAGTATCACTCAGCGAGTTCTCTTCTGTTGTAAAATTGTAAGAATTTAAAATATTTATTATACCACGTACATTTACTTTAGTATTCTTTTTATCATTACCAACTTCATTTTGTAAAATGAATTCTTGTTCATCGGCAAAAAACAATTCATTGGGGAAAATAGGTTGTTTGCTTTCTACATCTGAAAAACCATCAATTCGGATTTCTTTCCCTGTATTATTATCAGGATCGTCTTTCCGTTTGTCCAAACATTCAAAAAGTCCTCCATTTAAAAAAGGAATATTCTGAAAAATTTCTATAATATCATTTTCATTCTTGAATAGTTTATGATACCTGAAATATGTATGGTTCATATAATCATCATTTCTACCCTTATAATTATCCTCTCTGCGAAATTTTCTTTCTTTAATGGGTGTATTCAAAACAGCAAAAAACAAATTTTGTAATATTGCTTTGTAATAAGTAGACTCTTCTGGATTAAGATTTATTAAAATTTCTATTAGTTCATTTTGCTGAAAAAGATTGTTGCTTATCCATTTCTTTTCTTTCATAAAATAAATAAAAATGATGCGGGTGATAAATCTTATGAGATTTATTTCTCGGCCATTAGGTTGATTTTCGGCATCTTCGGGAAATCTTACTTTTTGTAATGCCCAGAAGTACCAGTTTTGAATTTCGTTGTAAAACTGTTTAGTAACGGGTTCAATACTAAATGCCTCAATAATCTTCGAAAGCGAGGTAAATTCAGCCTCGCTGATCTGACGGATAAAGGTTTTGTTGGTTTGCTCGCGGCTGACAAAATAGGTAAAGCGTCTGAAGTTGCTCCACTGACGCTTTGCGGTATCGGTTATAATGTCGTAAACCAAGGAGAATCGGAAATCGCCCTTACCATCGTAAAAAACAAAAATACCTGCAGTGTAGCCTGTGTTGTTCTTGAGTATTTTTTTTGCCACCTCATACTGAGCCTTTTTACCGCTTCGCTCATTCAGTGGCCTACCCGTTTTAAAACTGAATACAGCAACATTATCCCTACCAAAATTTTCGTTGTCGGTGGTAAATACCCCAACCAGCTGGCCATTGATAAAATCGGGGTTGTCGCTGGAAATTTGATCGCGCTTAGGAGTAAATGAAGATGTTTTTTCACGGAAAAAGTCAATTAGACTCTCGGATGAAAAACTCTCAATGAGGTTATGGATTTTAGGTGAGTTCATAACAAAAGCAAATCAGTTTTTATCTATTTAGCAATGTGTGTTTACTCATTTGTATTATAAACAGCCACAATAATCTCCTTCAAGGGTTCGGGGCTATTCTTTATAGCCTCAAGGTAGTTCTCGCCCAGCTCATTGCAAAGGGTTTGGAGTTCCTTTACAAGCTTATCGGTATTGGAATGACTAAGGTTCGATATACGGCGAAGGGTATAATCTGGTAGAGTACCGTAGTCGATAATATCTTCCCGGAGCATGACCAAAAATGCGCGAAGATTATACGGAAGGTTTGTGGTTGAACCGCGTAGCAATAGATCAATTTTGTTCAAGGCTTTTGAGGCAATGCTTGTAGCGGGAATGCTAGAACTGCTTTTCTCCTTGATTTCCTTTACAGCCTGATAAATACTCCAAAACTCATCGGAAATATGCAGCGGTTTGGTATTGGGTGTGCATGCAATTTGGTCTAAAACCAATTCGAGCGAGGAGTCCTCCACAAGAATCTTTCCATCGTCCCTAAATGCCGATTTTACGTAAAGTTTATTTTTCCTGAAGAATACAAACATTTTGTTTTGGTCGAATGGTTTAGCCACCTTAACCCGAATGGGCATGTTGTTTAGTTTTTCAACTATTTGGGGATGTTCATTTTTAACTGACTCAAACAGGTTAAGAACCTTGGTGTAAAAGCTTTCTTCATCGGTATTCTCGGGGTTTTGGGTGAGCTTATCGTAAAGCCCCGATGGGGTAGGTTCCTCGTCGATATCAAAGATTTTGGCATCCTCGCCAAGGGTATTGTGGATAATAAACATTTTGCCCTGGGCAATTTCACGCGAACGGACATACTCGGCACCCTTCTCAGTGGGGAAAAAGTTTACAATGTAAAGCTTTTCAAAAACCTTTTTACTGATGCGGTTTATACGTCCCAAACGCTGAATAACGCGAACCGGATTCCATGGTATATCGTAGTTTACAATCATGCCTGCCCGATTCAGGTTAAAGCCTTCGCTAAGCTTATCGGTACATATTAGAATGTCGTAATCGTTGACCTGAATTTTAGCCGATGCATCAAAATTCTTATTAATGACAGAAATAGTGTTTTCGGGCAAATTTCCAGAAACTACAAGGGTGCGTTCGGCAAGGGTTGGGTTTATCTTCCCTAATCGTTCTTCCAGATGCTTAACGGTATCGGCGTACTCTGAAAAAATTATTACTTTCCGTTTAGGCTCTTTAGGACTTGGTTTATCATTAATAATTTTTGATATTTCCTCAATTAGGCACTCGGCCTTGGGATCGTTTTCAACTAACTTAAGGTGGTTGAGTTTCTGACTAATACGCTTGAATAGCTCCAAATCGGACATAATATCCTCAATGAACTCCCTACCCCTTGCAAAGCTTTGTATTCGGTATCGCTTGTGCTTGCGCGGGTAAACCCCTAGGGCAATTTGGGTCTCATACTCAATAAGTTTTTCTTCCACTTCGTCATCGGATAGTTCGAGTAGCTTTTCCATCAGGTCGCGGTCAAGTATATACTCACCCTTAAGGGGATCGTTCTGGCCAGTTTTATATATGAACTCCAGCACCTTCTCGGTAATTGAAATGAAATTATCAATACTTTTACTAAATGCGCCAAATGAACTCTCGAAACGCTTCACCAGCATACGGCGCATAATATCGTATAGGTTTTGCTGCTGGATTTGCTCACGGTGGCTTTCTAAAGTTTGTTGCTCCTCATCAAGGTGTATGTCCGTTTTTTTTTCGTAACGGTAGGGTTGGTAAATAGCACCCTTAAAGAATCCTCCCTCGTCAGGGGGTGCAAAGAAGTAGTTTACAACAGTATCGTAAAATGTTAACTGATCAGGGGTTAAGCCATAGAACCACTCCATGGGATTTTCCACCTTTGAGAGTTCATTAACCTCGTTACGGTAATTGACGTTCTTAATCAAATCGAGCCTGTTGCGCCTTATGGTTACCGGTTCAATAATTTCACGAATTTGCCTGGCAAGCATATGAGCTTTAGCCTTAACCTTTGACAGGTCTATGGGGAGTTGCTTAAAAATTTGCTTGTAGTAGTATTCGGCCCTTTTTCTTTTATCTATGTCATTAGAATTATAGTGTTTCCTGATATAGCCAAGCTTTTTAAATACGATTTCGATTTCTTGAAATTTATCTTCCAGGTTATTGTCAAGTGTAATTCCTGATTTTTTGGGAGTTATAAAGAGTTTTAGCAGGGCCAATACATCGCCGGGCTTATTGTTATATGGAGTGGCCGTAAGCAGTATGACCTTTCTGCCCCTACAGATGTTCATCAGTAATTCATAGTTCTGGGTATCCTGATTCCTGAACCTGTGGGCCTCGTCCACAATAATAACCTCAAAATCGGGGTTACCTTTCACCAGTTCAAGGGTCGACTCCAAATCACCAACAGAGCGTACCTCCCAGTCGTACAGTTCAAACTGTTCCAAGTATTTTGTCCATCCTTCGGTCTTGTTTTTGTCGCCCATTAAGCCCGGAGGACAAATAACCACGCCTCGTTTACCTAACTGTTTGGCAATGGTACAGGCAATAATGGTTTTCCCAAGCCCTACCACATCGGCAATAAGAACGCCATTATGGTTTTCGATGATTGCTAATGCCTGGCTAACAGCATCGGTTTGATACCTATACTGCTTGTACCCATTTTTCTTAAGAAGTTCAATAACGTATGTTTTCAAACTTTTATGCTCAAAGGTGTCGAGAAAACTTTTAAGAATAAGACAGTATGCCTCAAAAGGGGTAATCTCTTTTATGAGCGTTTCGTTCTCAATAATCTCAATAAGTTTTTTCTTGGCCAGTTCAACCTCATTGATTTTGACTGCCCTTTCCCATAGCTCATCAAAGTACTTTTCGGCATCGCTAAATCCGTAATCGGAAATCTCAACATTAAACTCTTCCTGGGTGCTAATCCCCCTACGGGTTAAATTGCTGCTTCCAGTAATGAAAAGGTTTTTCCGAATAATCTGGTGGTTATTAAACTTAAATAGATAAAGCTTTGAGTGATTGGGATTGAATGTTTTTCTAATTAAAAGCTTGTCGTTCTGAATGAGATTTATAAAAAATCTAACCTGCTCATAAAACTCCTTGCTATCGAAGCTGTCGCTGTTAATGGACTTTCTAATGGAGTTGAAAAAGCCGTTAAGTTTTGCCTCGTCGGATTGGTTGCTCCCATATGCATACTCCACCAAATCCCGATTCAGAAAATCTACATCGAGCCCTACCAGAATTTTAAGTTCCACATCGGGATTTGCTTTTAGCGAATCATATAGTTCACTAATGCCTGAAAAGTAAAAGAACCCCACCAAAAATTTAAGTTCTTTGCTAACACCTATTATTTCCGAAAGCCTTTCCTTAAGGTCTTTTGCATTACTATTGGTAATAAAATTTGACATAAAACTGAATTTTATTCCAAAAGTATACAAAATGATTCAAACTAATTTGGATTGTTTATAAAAACTTTGATTAAACAAATGTTTAAGATACAGAAATACAAACTATAGAACTGTTGTTTATGCCAAGGTAAAATATTAAAATATCAAATAGTTCATAAACAAAAACGCCCTAAAAATCTACATTTTAGGGCGTTTTGAATTCGAATGAATGCGTTAAAGTGGAGCTGGAGGGAATCGAACCCTCGTCCAAACAAGGAACCAGCTTGCTTTCTACATGCTTAGCCTTTCTTGATTGTCGGGATTGGCCAGGTGAAAGGCAACCGAACCAATCCTTAACCTTTGTTTGTTTCATCGGGGTTTAAAGGTGTCGCCCCGACTATCCCCGTTTGATCGGTGCCCCATATGCCGGAAACAACAGGGCGTAATTCCCGGCGGGACATCTCGTCCCCACGCATCCTTGGCGTAGGGATTAAGCCTTAACTCCTGGAGTTATTAGGCAGCGAGAGCGTAGTTAGTTTCGCCGTTTATTGGTTTGTGCCCGGGATTAACGAGCCGGCCTCACGACGCTCGGCATGCTTACAAACCCATTCTACTTGCTGTCAAAACCACGTCAGCCCCTCTGACTGATTGAACTGCAAATATAATGCTTTTAAGTAAACTTATTTTACGACTATGGATAATATTTGTTTCATAAATTGTCTGTGCTAAATTGTATAGCGATAGTCAAATAATAGAACACAGATAACACTGATTGACTTGATTCTAGTAGATTGACAATCTGCCTATTACCACTATCTACTTTATTTAATTATTTTAAAACTGCGTACTAATAATCGGAAATGACTCCTTTAATTTTTTATGTTAAACATTAATGTGTTAATTTGTGTTAATTTTTTTTTTATGTTTTTTTTAATTTTTTTTTTGCACATGATTAGTATTGGCCAAAATTAATCAAAAGGGGAACCGAAAACCTTGAAAAGAGTAGGATCAATTTAATAAACTAGAAAAATGAAAAAAATAATATTTATTGCGTTTTCTTTGTTAATTTTAGCTTCATGTAAATCAGAAAAAACAGAAGACTTAAATAGAGAAACTGTAATTATGAAGGAGTTCTTGTCCCAATTCTTTGATGTAAATAGTCGAAAATTTATAATCTTAAAGACAGACCAAAAGCTTAATCAAGAATCCGAAATTTATAAATTCATGGGAAAAAACATCAAAAATGGTTATCAATCATTTTCATTTGAAGCTTTAGATGAAACAAAAGGTAAAATAGTAGTAGAATCAGCAACGCAAAATATTGATAATAAAAATGATAGCATTTTGCTTTATACCACTTATGTTAACTACAAGGACCAACTTGGTGGTAATGTTACATATCTATTTATAATAGAGAAAACTAAGGATGAAAAATACATGATTAAGGATTTTATTAAACTTGATTCTGTCAACAAGTCTTTGGCTCCATGTAATTATTCTGAGGCAAGAACCTATGGTGAGTGCTTCAGTACATGTATGGGTTGCATGCTCGATACGAATGAATTTATGGGACAAGCAATAACGGGTCTTGGTATTGTATCGGGTTTTGGTTGCGGCCCATGTGGTGTAGCTGCAGGCGTTTTATTTGGAATAGGCACACTTGCCTGTTTAGGCTGCTAATATTTTTGTTTATAATTTTTTATGTAACATGAAAGGTTCGAAAGGTACAAGAACTTTTGGTCTATTTTTGGTATTGTTAGTTATACTTGCTAACTCCCATTCTGTCACTATTAAAATAATCAGTGTCATTATCTTTCTGGGAGTACTTATAGCGTTCTACTTTAGAAGTATCAAAAATCTATTAAATAAGTGGTTTTAATGTTGTTCTGCATTTTACAAATAATGCTTTTAATAATATAAAGGTACTCACCACAAATAAGTCAGATTGAAAAACCATGTGCATCTGCAGATGCACATGGTTTTTGGCTTAAAAGTTTTTGCTAAAATTTATACCGATACAAGAAAAATAGGCATCAGACTAGTTATTTTACCCTTACCTCAACCCTATAGTCGTCAATAAGGAACTCACCCTTACGCTTGTTCCAGAATCCCATTCTGATAGTAAGCTCAGGGGTTACCTCAATGTTGTGCAGGATTATGTTGAAGCTTACGTCGTGCCACTCATCGGGGTTGGCCGTATCGGGGGTATTTACTTCAAAAACCCTTTCATACATAGAATCCCCATTGGAAATGGCCTCGACAAAATACCTTAGGTTCTCATCGGAGGTTTTTCGGAACTGACGGTACGATACCTTTAACTCAATGGGCTGGACGGGCTGGATGGAATCGAGTTTAAGGGTACTAACCAGGTAATTCTTTTTCCTTTTGGGTATGCGGAAATACGCTGAACGGTTAATCTTTGAGGTTGACACAGTGGCGGTATCGGTAGGCGTTGCAGTATCAAAATCGTACCTAACAAGGGTAATGAAAGTTTTATTTGCGCCCGAAACAATCTTATGATTCTCGCTTACGGTTAGGGTGTCGGGGTTGGTACGCTCCAGCAAAGCAACCTGGTAAGGTTTACCAAAGGCATATACTGGTGTTTCGGGGTTAAATACCTGTATCAATCTGAATTGGGCAGAGGTAAGCAACGAATCGAAGTTGATTTTGTTCACCGCACCCAGTGCAACATCGTAAATAAACAAATCGCCATACTGCATCGAATTAAGTTCAGCAGTGTTCTTTACCTCAATGCAGCTACTACACTTTGGATTCTTATTGAGATAGTAGAATACTGTTGGGTTAGTAAAGTAAATCCTTTTATCGCTTAAACCATTTTCCTTAATGTAGCTGGCAGCATCGGATAAAGCCCAATCGGTTGATGAAAGCGAAACCGGGTAATTTTGAATGGCAAACGGGATGTGGATTATTGAAGCAAACCCAAGGATAAGTGCACCAATACGCACCGCTTCGCTTTTGAAAATAATGAAGAACATCTTGGCAAATAAGTAAAGACCGCGAGTTGCCATTACGGCCATAAATGGCACTATGGCAGCCATGTAGCGCGATAAACCCTGCGAATTGCCAATACCCTGCCACCAGGCAAAGGAGTGGGCAAGAAAGTAGATGACAAATGGCAAAACAACCAGCACAAACTCCTGTGAGTACTCCTTACGTTCACGGATGTAAAGCCATAACCCTGCTACCAATCCGGTTACAAAGAATATCTCGTTGGGTATCCCAAAAAATCCTGGGCTACGAACAATAAACTGAGTAAATGAGCCATGCCCGTAAATACTATCGCTCCATAGCTTTACCCCTTCAAAAAGCCAGAAAAGGCTCTTACCAAACATCAATCCTATTAAACTGTATAACACCGTTGCACTTAGTAGAAGGGGCAAATACTTAACCCTGTGCCAGCGTAAAAAATAGATTGCGTAAACTGGCAACAGGATAAAACCGTCAAGACGGATTAGGGGTAGCATTGATACAACCACTGCACCAGCAAAAAATTTATCCTTGATAAGAAGGAATGTGCCCAGTATGGCCACAAAGGCAAACATAATTTCGGTTGTGCCCCCAAAGAAAGTCATCATAAAAACGGGGGTAAAGCTGCAGATAACCAAAGCCAGCAGCGGGGTTTTCATTTTCAACTCCTTGGCAACCCTGTAGGCAAAGTAACCCGATAGTATTCCCAGCATGATGTTCATGAGCTGCAGCGATTTAAAACCAAGCAGAGCAAAAGGAGCAGCAAGTAATGTATAAATGGGATTTGCCCAGGAATTCAAAAGATTCTCAGGATTAACAAATGCCCAACGGGCAAACTGGTAATGCATAACGGAGTAAGAACCGCCGGAATAGCCATTGCTTAGTACAAGTATTGTCATGTCGATAAAAAGTATGACCGCAATAAGCGCATACATCAACCGCCTCTCGCTGATTTCGCTCAAGGATTTAATGAAACTGTTAAAGTCCATCCTAGTATAAGGTTTAGTTACTGTTGTTTAAACAAATAGTAAAAATTGAAAACGCGAATTGAAACATCGAATCCCGGCATAAAAATAACATTAATATTTAAACCCAAATGCAATGAACTAGCAAATTCAACCGGGTTAATTTCTTGAGGTATGAGTCGGAATGAGCCAGAATAAGCTGGAATATGAGGAAGTTAGAGGAAGTTAGAGGAAGTTAAACGTGAACCGTGAACCGTGAACCGGAAGAATTAAGAATATGACGGAGTTAGAGGAAGTTAGAGGGAGTTAGGACTAGTGAAAAGTTAAAAGTTAAAAGAAGAATTGAGGATATGAGGGGGTTGGAGAGCTTTATGTTCGTGAACCGTGAACCGTTAAAAGTTAAAAGTTAAAAGTCTGTTTTGTGCCGGAATGAGTCGGAATAGACGGAATAAGATGATGTTAGAAGAAGTTAGAGGTAATGTGAGCAGTTAATTCTAAATACCATAGATTAACTAACTTAACCGGGCAAAAAAATTGGAACGCAGCAATATTTTTAGAGGGATTCGTCAATTGAAAATTCAATTGACGAATCTCGATTAAACGTCGGCAGGTTACCTGTAAAACTCCGATGCTTTGCGCCATTGCGGATAGATATTACTATTCGTCAACTTGTTACCAACTTCGTAGAACAGAACCGCATCGTCAACCAAACCATCTAACCTATCGCGCTGCGGATTATACTCGTCGCAAGGTTTATGGTAAACGTTTTGCCAGTAATCCTGAATAAGCTCAAGAGTTTTTTCCCGCCCCAACTCAACCTGATGCGAATACCCTTTCGCAAAAATTGCGGGAACACCGGCTTTAAGAAATGGTAACTGGTCGGACCGGTAAAACATTCCATTTTCGGGATTTGGGTCAAGGGCAATGTAGCGGTCGTGTTCCTCTGCAACCACCTGTAAAAGACTATCGAGATTCGAGTGTCCGTAACCGGTTACGGTTACATCCTTGAACTTTCCGAGGAAAAGAACCACATCGTAGTTTATGCAGGCTATAGCCTTTGTTATATCGAACGGGCAATGCTTAACAAAGTACTCCGAGCCAAACAGTCCCGACTCCTCAGCGGTAGGCGCAAGGAAGATAATTGAGCGTTTGGGTGCATCGGCTTGCTTAAATACCTTAGCAATGGATAGCATCCATGCTATTGCGGCAGCATTATCCGATGCTCCATTGTAGATGGAATCGCCATTTAGTGGGCGCCCAACCCCAAGGTGATCCCAGTGAGCGGTATATACAATAAACTCATCGGGTTTCTCAGCCCCCTTAATGTAACCTGCGACATTCTTTGATACTGAACGCTCTACACTATTACTTAAGCTTAGAGACAATGTTGCGTTTAGGTTTATAGGTTTAAAATCCTTACTGGTAGCCTGTTTCTTTATCGCCTCGTAGCTATAGCCACAGCGACTGAATAGTTGCTCGGCGGCCTCACGGGTTATCCAGCCATTAAGAGTGCACGCCGGAGTATCGAGTTCTTTACTATCAACGTAAAGTATTGGGCTGTTGCTCTTGCTACCCGCAACCGCCCATGGGTAACCTGCAGGACCATCCTCATGAACAATTATGCAGCCAAGCGCTCCTTGGCGTTCGGCTTCCTCAAACTTATAGCGCCAGCGTCCGTAATAGGTCATGGCATAGCCAGTAAAAAGCGATGAGTCAAGCAGGTAGTAACCGGGGTCGTTCACCAAAACCACAATGATCTTGCCCTTTACATCTATATCCCTGAAATCGTTACAGCCATACTCTGGTGCGTTTATTCCAAAACCCAAAAATAGCAAGGGTGCTTTGGATATTTCAACCTTTGCCCGAGTGGTTGGACTCCACAGGCAGATATCGTCATCAACCTTAAGGCTAAGCTTACCGCTTGCCAAACCTACATCAACCTGTTCGGGTAAATGAGTTGTAATGGAAACCATGGGAACATCCTGAAAATATGTATCACCAAAAGCGGGCACAAGCCCTAAGTCCTTCATCCTGTTTTGAATGTATGCGGTCGCTCTTACTTCGCCCACGGTAAATGGTGCACGTCCCATCATGCTATCGGCCGAAAGCACCATTATATCGTGTTCCACATCGTCGTAGGATATGGCATTTGTGTTCAGCTTATTGCTGCTATTGCAGGCAGATAGGACAGATAGAAGCAGTACCAAAGGAAATAGTTTTCGCATGGCATTAGTAGTTTTGAACAAAAGTAAAAATTAATTTATCCCTAGTCTTTTAATTTGACTAAAAAAAGAAGTAAAGTAAAAATCATAGGTTGATATTTAACCAAATGCTAACTTTAGGGTCAAAATTGTGTAACCTAACCCAAAGCACCATGAAACGAATTGTAAAACCAATCTGTCTTGCTGCAATGGCAATAATTATTGGCGGTTCGGGCTGTACCGATACCGAAAAACAAGTTAAGGAACCTCTAAAGATTGACGTATCGTTAACCCAGGAGGAAAAGGACAAGGGCCTTCTCACACCTGAGATCATGTGGAAATTCGGACGTATTGGGAGTTCGGTCATCTCGCCCGATGGCAAACTACTTGCCTACACCACAACCTACTACAACCTACAGGAGAATAAGGGAGTAACAAATATCTACCTAATTCCTACCGAGGGTGGAGAGCCAGTAATGCTGACCGATGAGCAAGGCTCGGAATCGAATATTCAGTGGAGTGCCGATGGCCAAGCCATACGCTTCCTGTCCACCCGTAGTGGTTCCTCGCAAATTTGGGAAGTAAAAATCGATGGAACCGGCCTCAAACAGCTCACTAACTTCGATTTTGATATTAACGGCTTTGCCTTTTCGCCCGATGGCAAAAAAATAGTGTACGCCAAGGATGTGAAGATGGTTGACCAAACCGAGGATATACATCCGGACATGCCAAAGGCCAAGGTACGGATAATTGATGATTTGATGTATCGCCACTGGGATTACTGGGAAGATGGCAAGTTTAGCCACCTGTTTGTTGCCGATTACACTGAAAATGGGGTAGAAAATGCCATTGATATCAACGAGGGTGAAAAGTGGGATACCCCCATGGCTACCGATTTCGACATGGATGAAGTGCAGTGGAGCCCAAGCGGCGATAAGATTGTTTACGCCTCAAAGAAACTTTATGGGAAGGACTACGCCATGAGCACCAACTCCGATATCTACCTGTACGATCTAAAAACCCGAATCACCACAAACCTATCCGATGGCAATCCCGGTTACGACCGCTACCCACGATTCTCTCCTAACGGAGTCTTCATCAGCTGGTGGAGTATGGCCACCCCTCTTTACGAATCGGATCAGAAAAGACTTTTTATTCTCAACACCAATAACAACAAGAAAACCTATCTTACCGAGGGTTTTGACCAGAATGTTGAGTACTACGTTTGGGACAACGATAGCCGAAATATTTACTTTACTAGTGGGATTAAGGGTACTGAGCAGCTCTACAAGGTTGATGTTGCCACATCAAAAATTACCCAGCTCACTACTGGCAAGCACGACTACACCAGCTGCCAGTACTCCAACGGCGTACTTACTGCAAGCCGCATGAGCATGAGCATGGCTACCGAGCTTTACCGGATTAATGAGCAAACCGGCGAGGCCACTCAGCTAACCTTTACCAATAAGCATATTTACGACCATATTAAGATGGGCGAAGTTCGTGAACGCTGGGTTACCACAACCGATGGGAAAAAGATGCTTGTTTGGGTAATCCTTCCTCCCGATTTCGACTCCACAAAGAAGTATCCCGCCCTACTTTACTGCCAGGGTGGCCCGCAGAGCACCGTAAGCCAGTTCTGGAGCTATCGCTGGAACTTCCAGATTATGGCAGCCAATGGTTACGTTGTGGTGGCTCCTAACCGCCGTGGTGTTCCATCGTTTGGGCAGGAATGGAACCGCCAAATCTCAGGCGATTACAGCGGACAAAACATTAAGGATTACCTAAGCGCCATTGATGATGTTAAGAAAGAACCTTGGGTTAATGAGGATAAGCTGGGTTGTGTAGGCGCAAGCTACGGTGGTTACTCAGTGTTCTACCTTGCCGGACACCACCAGAAACGCTTTAAAGCGTTTATTGCCCACTGCGGCATGTTTAACCTGGAATCGTTCTACCCCCAAACCGAGGAACTATTCTTCCCCACCTTCGACCTTGGCGGCGCGCCATGGGAAACCGATAACAAAGTAGCACAGCGAAGCTACGCCAACTCGCCCCATAAGTTTGTTAAAAACTGGGATACTCCTATTATGATTATAGTGGGTGAGCATGATTACCGTATACCTTACACCCAAAGCCTCGAAGCATTTGGGGCTGCGCAACTACTCGGCGTACCAAGTAAACTGCTATTCTTCCCCAACGGCACCCATTTTGTTACAAAACCACAGGAAGCCGTTGTTTGGCAACGCGAGTTTTTTGGCTGGCTCGATAAGTGGTTAAAGTAAATACTGAATCAAATCCATAATAAAACGGGAGTTCCTTAAGGGTTACTCCCGTTTTTTTTTATATTTACATCATGTAAATATTTGAAATGCACCGGAACAGGAAACAAATTTATTGGTTTGTAGTAATTCTCACGGTATTCTTTATCGTATTTTGCTCAATATCGTTAGTTAACCATTACCTATTCCGAACCTACGCTCTGGATTTGGGCATGTTTAATCAGGCCTTAAGGAATGTTGCACAACTTCAAAAACCTACATTTACTCTTGGTATAGCAGGAGAGGAAATCCCTTTCCTTGCAACGCACTTCTCTCCAATTATTTTTCTGTTTACTCCCCTATACTTTACCAGGGTTTATTCCGACAACGATTTACTGATATTCAAAAGAAAAGAGCGTAAGGCTATTCTTTGATTTTATTAAGAACTAACGATATTTTTTCCTCAAGGGTCAACTCACCAGCTATCCAGTTAATGGTAAACCCCTTACGTTCCATCCCCCGGAACCAGGTCATTTGCCTTTTAGCAAATTGCCGTATGGCAATGTAAAGCTTTTCAAACATTTCGTCGTAGGAATGTTTTCCAATCAGATATTCGGTAATATACTTGTATTCAAGTCCATAGTAAATAAGATCGTCGGGAGTGAGACCTGCATTCAAGAGCGCCTTCACCTCATCAATCATGCCAGCATTTAAGCGCTGAGCAAGACGCTCCCTGATACGTTTCATCTCGGCAGCACGCTGGTGTTTCACACCAAAAATTATGCTCCTAATTTGCGGGAATGGCTTAGGATCAACAGGTTGACGTTGGTAGTACTCCTCTATCTCAATCGCCCTGATTGTCCTTTTGCGGGTATCCAAATCGGTGGTATTATGCAATTTTTTGTACGATGCAAGAATGGTAGCCAGCTCTTCATCTGTCTTAGCTTCCAGCTCTCGTCGGAGTTCAGGATTTTCAGGAACTGGCAATAGCTTATACCCTCGCAGCACCGCATCGATATAGAGACCACTCCCACCACAAAGTATTGGTAGGCGGTTGCGTTTTTTTATATCGTTGTATGCATCAATAAAATGCTGTAGATACTCAAAGACGTTAAACTTATAGCCCGCATCAACAATATCAATAAGATGGTAAGGGATTAACCTCCCTTCAACAACATAATCGTCCAAATCCTTTCCGGTTCCAATGGTCATACCCCTATAAACCTGTCGGGAATCGGCGCTAATTATTTCGCCATTTACCCGGGCGGCCAGGTGAGCAGCGAGTTGGGTTTTACCACTTGCCGTTGGGCCAACTATGGCAACTAAATCATATTTACTATCCAACATCTACACAACAGTAGTTAAGCAGGTAAAAATAGCTAAATTTGCAGACCTAAAGGTTGTGAGCAATGGTAAAGTTACGCCACCCTAATCCGACAAACAAGCTGAATGAGCTAAACCGTTTGGTATGGTTTGGTTTATTACTATTTGTTTCGGGTACAGCAGCCATACTTATTGCAACCAACTTCTTTAGCCAGCCACTACTAATCGCAAAAAACTATATGCTAATTGCAATTATTGCTATTCTGCTGATGCTTTACGTTTACCGGCTAGTAGGAATTACCCGTAAACCACTTAAAACCCCTGAAACACATGGAAAACAAGAATAACATAGTTATAAAAAACAAAAAGGCCACGTTTCAGTATGAGATTATTGAAACCTTCACCGCAGGAATAGTGCTGAAAGGGACCGAAATAAAATCGATAAGAATGGGTAAAGCCAGCTTTGTGGACTCTTACTGCCACTTTATAGGCGAAGAGCTTTGGATTAAAGGGCTCCACATAGCTGAGTATGCCTGGGGTACATACAATAACCACGACCCCAAGCAGGAGCGTAAACTACTGCTCACCCGAAAGGAACTTATTAAGCTGAAACGACGTTCGGAAGAGAAAGGGTTAACCATCATTGCCCTAAAGCTATTCATCAACCAGCGTGGGCTTGCAAAGGTTGACATTGCCCTTGCACGCGGTAAACAGTTACATGACAAGCGCGAAGACCTTAAACATAAAGATGCCCGGCGCGAAATGGACCGGGCTATGAAACGTTAAATCGCCAAAACAATTGATACTATTTCAGTAAGCTTAATCCCTCCTTAGCGCTTGCGCTTGTAGGGTCGTAAAGTAAGGCCTTTTGGAAAAGTATCTTGGCTTCCTTTGTTTTCCCTAACTGGTAATTAGTCCAACCCAGCATTAGTACGCTGTAATAGTCAAAGGGGTAAAGATTTACTACCTTTTCAAAGTAAGTGTAAGCCTTTTTAAAATCCTTATTCTCATAGCTTATCATACCCATACGATACAACACAAGAGTATTATTAGGGTCAATGGAAAGTATCTTGTTATACTGCTCAACTACTGAACCCCAATTACCCATTGCTGATGCGGGGAGTACAATTCCCAACCGGGGTTCAATGGCATAGGGCATAAGCTCTATAGCTTTTGAGTAGTAGCCTACCGATTCGCTAAATTGACCTTGCAGGTATGTTAACCATCCCAACCTTAAATTAACCTCATACGATTTTTCATCGTACATGGCCTTTAGGGGTTTTGCAGCATCGGCATACTTGCCTTCCTTTTCCTTAGCATAGCTTTCAGTGAATGCTACTGATAGTTTAGCAAAATCTTGAGCCGCTAAGTTTACCGACATAGTTGTCAGCACCAGTAAGATTAGATTTTTGACCTTCATAGCTATTGAAATTTAATGGTTAATGTAGCATTTACTCCAAATGCATTAAGTACTAGCTTTGATGTTTTAGTATAATTCACCAAATCCCAGGAATAGTTGTTTATCTCAGAGTAATGACCCCCAACCCTTAAAAAAAACTTTTTAGCAGGGATAACTAAACTACCATAAAAACTTTTAGAAGGAATGATAAATGAGTTGTTCAGTTCCCTGCCTAAATTACGTGAATACAAGAAAGAATTGCCAATCATCATCCCGGATTCAACCCATAAATATTTAAATACTTTGAAACCAACATCAAAATTCGACTGATAAGTACCTCCCCAGTTTTTATCCAATTGGTAAAAACCACTAACCGTTGAATACAGGTTTAAATTTGAAAAAGGCAAATAGGTGATGTAAGCCTCCGTAGCAAACTGATTTGAATTTGCAAAGTTGCTGTAGTTGAAATTAATAACCCCTCTCAGATACCAACCTATTAATGTAAAGTTTAATCCAAATAACGATTCGGTTGATAAATTTATGGAAGAACTCCTGCGCCCAAAAGTAGAAACGTTCGATACATCGGTAAAAAATACCCAGTGGGTATACCCTGAAAACTCAAAACCTTGAGTAATTTGGCTTTTGTAACTAAAATAAAATTGATTTTGTTTGTATGTATCGTAATTGCCTGAGGGATCGGAGGGTGAGTAAAAAGTAGCTACTTTACTGGTATTAGAGTACTGGAAAAAACCGTTAGCCCTTTCTGAAAAATTGAAAGCTAATCCTGCATTTAATACAGCCAGATTTTCAATGGCCTCAAAGTTTAAGGGGTTGGTGTGATATTTTTTGACATCGTATCCTGTATATGAATAGCTTAATATTAGTTCAGGAGCCTTAGCCATGGGTAAGGATTTTAAATGACTATTTTTATCGTTCTCGGAAAGGGTGCGGAGAAATTGAAGTGCATCAGCCTGCCTGCCTGCCAGAAGGTAGCAATAGTACAAATATTCGTTTGTTACAGTATCGAAAGGATTTTGCTGTTTAGCGCGAGTAAAATTTCGATACGCATAAGCATACCTTTGATTTTCATAGGCCAAAATACCTAACCTCATCCTTAGGTAGTAGTAATCATTCCCCTGATTTAAAATTTCTTTGGCAGTCCTTTTTAAATTCTTATAATCCTTACCAAGGAAATATTGATAGTTTAACCTATCAAGCGATGCAATATCGGTTTGTGCACCTAGCCTGTAGGTTAACACCAAAACTGAAACTATAACAATTATAGTTCGCATTTCGCAAGGGTATTATTTTGTTCCTGAATAATTTCTACTTTACCGTTTGCACGAATTTCTAAATCAAATCTTTCTGTTAGAACTGTTCTATTTAGAAATCTGCCCTCAACGGTTGTTTCGAACCTAAAACCTTCGATGTCAAATTCGCTTCCAATTCTTTTAACCTTTACCCTGTATTCAGCTTGCAATAATTGAATGAATGGCGCAATAAAATCATGGAGGTAAAGAGCTATTCCACCAAACCATTTATTTACGGGTATTGAATCAGATACCTTTATCCCTTCAAAATAGGTTAAGGGTATCCTATATGCAGCAAGGTAAAATTTGTATAATAGTGATTTTTTACTTCCCTCAAAATGGGTAAAGTAGAAATACACATCATCAAGCTCAAAGAATGCTTTAGAATTTGTTTTATTGCACTTTATAAATAGCTTATTTAAATAGGTAATACCCACTTCCCACGTTATATTTTCAGTAATATTTTCATGTTGAACTTCCCAGCTAATCAACTTGCCAGGTTTAAAGTTTAGCATAGAATTAAGCAATGGATCAGATTCAATATTGCAAACATTTTGGTCAGTAGCGGGATAATCGAATGTTTTGAGTTCAGTATCATTAACAATGTATGATGATAACGGGTATTTAATGGTTTTGGAGCCAATGTACTCGGTTGCCTGAATCTGAAAATGGAGGTGGGGGTAAGCTGAACGCCCTGAATTGCCAACCTCACCTACTTTTGTTCCAAACTTTACTTTATCGCCAACCTTAACGGTAATTGAACCCTTTCTGAGGTGCGAAAGCTTGGAATACAAACCAGCTGCATGCCTAATTATTACGGTATTTCCCCAATTCTTATTAATATTTATTTCACCTACAGGATTATCATCAACACCGTCGTCAACCTCAACCACTTCGCCATCGGCAGGAGCAATTACATTTTTCCCGTAACAATAATAATCGGTTTGTAAATGACCATCACTTTTAAACTGTTTACCATCGGAGTCTAAAACAATGAAATCCCATGCATGCGCCCACTCCCCTTTGTGAGTATAATTGCCATGATGACCTTGATTTACGGTCCAAACTCCGTAAAAAGGTAACCTAATCCTAATCCACCCATAATTGGGAAAACGTTTAGCAAACGATTGATAGGAGTAAAGATTTAGTTCGGGTTTCCCTTCCTGCACCATCACTTCCCTTAACCCAGAAACCGAAATCCTAAAACGCATGGAGTAAATAAACATAAGTACAACAATATTAAAGGGTAGCGAAAGGATTGGCAAGCCAAGCGTTTTAAAAATAATTGCTAGCCCAATAGTTACCATTGCAATTACAGGTGTAATGGCCACAGCCCACCAGTACGAAGCCGTTGAGGGTATATAGTAATACCCCCCAATGGCAATTGCGCTAAGAATAAAGTTAAACCCAATATAGCTATACCCCAACGTAGTCAAATCTAGACCAAAAGTTAAATAGGCAATATAAGCCACGCTGTACCCAATAACCGATAACGAAAATGCAATTCGTGAGTATGCCATCAATGTCAATGCTACCAAAACCCCGGCTAGCACATTAAACTGAAAGAATATAGAGCCCAACGATATAAAATAACCATTAATGAAATTGGATTTTACATGGTTAAGCCACCAGTCGTGAATGGCAATAAAATTAAAACCGCCAACATCAAAAATTCTATTGAGTAGGTAGACACTACTCTGATTTATTTCGGTTGATGTCAGCTGCCAAGTAGCACTTAGCACTAGCCACATGCTTAACACAAATGGAAGCGATAGGTAAGGTAAGTAGTACTTTCCTAAAACTCCCTGTAGTGTAATATTAACAAGTAATGTAAAAAATCCGGCAATGGCAGCCAAAAGCAGAAGTGTAATGCTAATATCATAGTAAAATCCTAACCCAAATCCAACCAGTAAAGCATTAAAACCATATAAGCCCTTAGCGGTTGTTTCCCTATCTAGTTTTATCAGATAAGATGTAAGTGTGGCTACTAATGCTGAAACCAACCCAGCAATACCAATCGAAAAATCGATAAACGTTATGAGTAACAAAAGAATGGCTAAAGAGTATTCGCTTGAAAAAAAGATTTGCGAGTAACTCCTGATTAGTCCCTTAATGATTGTATTTAATCCGTTTATTGCTCTCATAAACAAGTATGCTGATGGTTTACTTTAGGTGATCTGGAATATTCTCATTTGAAACAATGCTATCAATGCTCTCAGCTTTACGGATAATATGTGTTTTTCGGTTTGTATCAATTAGTATAACGTTAGGCCTGGTGGTAATAAACTGTAACCACTGGGTGTTATTGTAGGCACCCGTTCGGGATATCAAAAAGTGCTCACCTGTTTTCAAGGGAGGAAACATAATTGATGGGCGCAATACATCAATATTCATACAGAGAGGGCCATATATTACGGTTTCCTCAACTAAGCCCGAATGAGACTGTGTGGGATTTATCTTGTGGTCGTACCAAAACGATGTAAAAAGTAAGTTAACACCAACATCTACAATTAAGGCCCTGCGTCCATCGGTAAGCCGTTTATTTGCTAAAACTGTACCTGCTATACTTCCTGCATCGTCAATCAATGCTCTCCCTGTTTCAAGAATTACAGTGGGTAATTTATCGGGTTTAATTTGTGAGTTGATAATTGCTGAGGTTATGGCATCAGCATACTCATCGAACGAGGGGGTTGTATCTTCACCAGAAAGGTATGCACCTCGCAGGGTGTTACGCGATGCAAAACCACCACCCATATCGATATATGCTATGTAATGGTTAAACTTTTGCGCAATACTGGCCGCTAGTTCCGACAGCTTTGCAGCAGCAATGCGGTATGCATCGGTTGTCATTATATATGTTCCGATATGGGTGTGCAAACCCATTAACTTAAGCTGGGGATTTGCCATTATTCTGTTAATTGCGTCCCAAGCCTCGCCATTTTCATAGTTAAACCCAAACCTATCCCATTTGGGATAAATACCTACATCCATGTTGACCCTAATAGCAACCCGGGCATTAACACTATTGGCTTGACATACCTTGGCAAGAAGGAAAAGCTCATCGAAATGATCAATGTGAATGTAAGCACCCTCCTTAGCTGCCCTTAAAAGTTCGGCCTCTGTTTTTCCTGGGCCGTTAAAAATAATATGTTCACCGGGAATGCCATTGAGTCGAGCCTTTTCGTATTCAAATCCCGAAACCACTTCGGCCCATGATCCTTCCTGATGAAAAACCCTGCAAATGGCATCCAGGTAGTTAGTTTTATAGCTCCATGCAATTTGCACTTTTGGGTAACGCACGCTAAATGCGCGTTTTAAATCATTAACATTTTTGCGAATTACCGATTCCGAAAAGATATAAAGTGGGGAGCCATACTTTTCAATTAGTTCGTCAACTTTTATACCATCAATAAATTGCACAGGTGCTACTGCAATGCCTACGCCATGCTTTGAGGGCATTCCGGGCGTTAGCTTTGTGATGGTTGGACGTTCAAAATTTTTCTTTTCCATTAGTTTAACCTTTTAGTATTCTACAATTCTCCACTGGTTACCAGCTTTGAAAACATGTCAATATCTACTATCATATCCCATGAGTAACGGATAAACATTTTCCCAATTTCGTAAGACGTGTAGGGCTTAACATCTATTCCCATGGCAAGCTTTACTAATGCTTCGGGTAAATTTTGTCCGGCACCAACAGCAAGGTAAACCCAAGCCGGAATTCGAGGATTTATTTCAAGGATATATAGCTTGTTATCGGCTGTGCGAATAAGCTCCAGCTCCATGCCACCCCTCCACTTTGTTTGTGAAATGATTTTATGAGTTAGCTCAAGCATTGAATCGTCCGCGATGGTTACCCCTCCCCAGGCTTTGCCTTTGTCTGTAATATACTGCTTACGCATGGCAACCGCTGAAATCACCTGCCCATTCCCATCGCCAAGGGCAATTACGTTCACTTCGGTTCCTTCAACAAATTCCTGCACAATTACAGGATACCCCCACTTAGCTGACACTTTCAAAAAATAGGCTTGAGCCTGTTCCTGAGAGTATGCCTTGTAGGCATCATAGTATTTTCCCTTTACCATGACTGGGTATGTATATGAACGTAAAACATTTGCAAGGTCATTCATACTGTACGCCTCTTCGCTTTTTGGAACATTTACGCCATACTTTTTACCGTACTCTGGCAAGCTTGATTTATGCCGCTCCTCAAACTGCTCCAGGGTAGGAAGAAATGTTTTAATACCAAGCTGGTTAATTTGTTTTTCAAGCTTTATAAACGAGAAAAGTTCAGCATCGAAATTGGGAATAATCAGATCGATGTTTTCTTTAGCATTGATTTCCTTGATTCTTTCAAATAATGCCTCTTTACCTTTTGAGGGGTAAGGAATCATGTAGGTTTTATCCACCCATTCCTTCATGTAGATTCCGGGTTCTAGGTGATCGTAAGCCAAACCAACTATTCTGGTATCAAAGTCAGTCGACTCTTTTATGCCTCTAATTACTGGCATACCAGGCCCCGGGCTATCAATATTATTGAGGCCGGTAATGGCTATTGTTATTTTTTTACGCTCCATGGTCCTACTCCTCAAGTAGTAAATTATTCCGCTTTAAATCGCTAATAAAATCCTGTAAATACCTTTCCAGGACTAACTCGTCAACTTCATACTCTGAAAGCAACTTATCCTTAATTTCATCTTGCGATTTTCCGGATTTTAGCATTGTTAAAATTTGAAAGCCGGAATCGTTAAGTGTGAATGTGTCTCCTGTAATTGGGTTGAATATAAACCCGTTCTCGCTTATGGCTATGCTTTGATTTACTTTCATGGCAAGGAGTTTTATGTTAAATTACTATCTTTTTGTTACAACCCATTTTAAAAATACCCTACTTTAAAAATTAATATTTTTCAATTTGGCTTTAATACACTATTTTTGAATGTCTTAAAATATTCCAACGCATTGAAGATATGAAGTGGTTGAAAATAATAGCCTTACTCCCATTTTTCTTTTCATCAGTTTCATCGTGGTGTCAGGTAGATAGCATCGGAGCAAAAAGTGGAGGCATGCAGAGAGCTATGGCTGACTCATTACTAAATGCAAAAAGCTACACTAAGGCAATCCCTAAATACAAGGAACTACTTGTCCAATTCCCCCGCGATCCTGAAATAAAGTATGCATTGGGTGTATGTTACCTTTACGGGACAAGAGATGTAGAGATGGCGCTGAAATACCTGAAGGATGCATCAACTTCCGATCTCAATACAATGGTTTACTTTTATCTTGCCGAGGCCTTACGACAGTCGTACCAGTTTAACGAAGCCATTGACTACTACCGCCGATTTGTTGTAAGCGGAGGATCACCCGACATTAAACTCGATGAAGTTGAAAAACTTGTAACTGCATGTGAGAACGGCTCCTTCCTCACCCGTTACGTTTATAGCCCTACTGTTTTCGACCGAAAACAGGCTAGCCCCAGTAACTTTCTGAACTACTACTCATCGCTATTGCCCGAAGGTTCTTTTACTCCAGTCCCCGAAAACCTTCGCACAGTCACCGACAAGCAAATGGGTTACACCTCTGTAATGTTTTACCCCAAGAATATTAAACCCGGCGATTACCTTTACTACTCCAGCTATGGCAAGTCCACATCGTGGGGTACCGATATTTTCCGCATTCAGCTACTTGATAACGGGAAGTGGAGCAAGCCCGAGAATTTAGGCGATATTATTAATTCCTCGTTAAATGAGGAGTACCCATTTATTATGCCCGATGGCGTTACCCTTTACTTTGCATCGAAGGGACATTACGGAATGGGTGGCTACGATATTTACAAATCGGTTTATAACGCCGATAAAAAGCAGTGGAGTACCCCTGAGAATTTAGGCTTTCCGGTAAATTCAACGTACGATGATTTTTTATTCCTAACTGGTAACAACGACACACTTGCATGCTTTACCTCGAACCGACTAAGCATGCCCGATACATTAAATGTTTTCCTTATCCGAAACGACATCAACCCTACCCGACGCACTCCAAACAGCTACAAGGAATTGCTCTCCATAGCAAGGCTTAATCCTGTTGAGTCAAAACCTAGTGCCTCACCTAAAGTACCCAGTTCAAAAGTAGAAACCGATAAACCTAAGGCTGAAGCCGTTGAGAATAAAAAACCAGCAAAGTTCAACTCCGTAGAAAACGACCCTGAGTATAGTCGTGTTTTAGCCAAAGGCTTTGCTGCACAAAAACTTGCCGATTCGCTTAAAATTAAGCTAGAGGACTTGCGAGGCCGTTTCGATTATGTAACTACAGCCGAGCAACGGGTTAGGCTCGAAAAGCAGGTAACCAAGGTTGAGGATGATATGCTTGCTGCCCAAAAGGAGGCCGATTTGCTTTTTGCCCGTGCCAGCCAAATTGAGCAGGAATACCTTACCGGTAAACGCAAACCAAAGGACGAAAGCAACACCTCGTTTGTTGCCGATAACCCCGATTTTATCTATCAGGCACAGTTTGCCTCAACCGTTTTCCGCACCGACGAAATCAATAGACTTGCCGACGCCGAAAAGTTAACACCACAGCTTATCCGTTTCAGAAATTTTGCCCTTGAGAGGAGGGATGCCTACAATAGATGCCTCTCAGCTAATGACAACAATAATGCTTGCACAGCTGAATATAATCAGCTGGTTGCAGCCATGAAACAATACTCCGACCATTTTAAAAAGTATTGGGATAAAAAATATCAAATTTACTCCGATTGCATTGAAGTAGCCCGTGTAAAAAGTGGTAACCGCGATACCGAAGTTCGAAAGCTAACCACCGATGCCCAAAACAACTTTAGGGCCGCAATGGCCATTCTTAACAACCTCGATTCAACCGGCCAGGTTGAAAGCGTTTTTGAGGCTTCACTTTTAAGGGACTTAGGGTTAATGCAGTTTGACCTTGCCTTTGCAAAAATTTGGCGATTACGCCTTATGGAACAACAGCTGCTAAGCAATGTCATTAAGCTTGAAAGAAATATTTTTGGCCAATCAAGCCTAAACCTAGCTCAGGAGGAACAAAAACCTACCAAGACCGTGGAAGAGGTTGAAGTAGACATGCCTAAGCTAAAAAGTGAACCGGCCATTAAGCAGGCCACACCAACCATTGCCATAATTGACGAAATACCCGCTGACTTTGGCGTTACCGATAAACCCTACTATTCCGACGAAAAGCCAATACCCATTGATGAACCACTTCCCAGTGGGGTAATCTATCGTATTCAGATTGGCGCTTTCAGCACCCCACAAAAACCTTCATTCTTTAAGGGTATGGTTCCTGTTTACGGATATAAAACCGGAAACATCATTCGCTACTACATAGGTAACCTTACCCGCTACTCCGATGCGGAAAAGGCGCTTGTTACAGTTAAGCAAAAGGGTTTCAAAGATGCTTTTATCGTGGCCTGGCTCAACGGGACACGTATTACAACCCAACGCGCTCAGCAACTTGAGGACGCAGTACAGCAGGTTCAACAGTCAAAGACTGACAGCCGCTTGTACATAGTAGAAGTAGGACGATACAAAACCCCTTTAACCGACTCGGAAATCAATACTGTTCGAAACCTCTCGCAGGGAAAGGAGCTAACCCGTAAGGTTGATTCCAATGGCGATCACATTTACATCATTGGAAATTTTAACAGTATCGATGAGGCCAACCGCGTAAAGGAAAATCTGATTGCAAGCGGAATGCTCAAGGCGGTTGTTATTGATATTACACCATAAAATAGCTATATTAGCCTAATAAATGTTTAAGTGATATGGCAGTTAAGGAAAAGGTTCAAGGTAAAGGAAAACTTCTGCCTTCGGCAGAACGTGAGTACATTTTAATCCTTCACAACGACGATGTTAATACCTTTGATTTTGTAATTGATACCTTGGTTGAGGTTTGCAACCACGATCCTCATCAGGCAGAGCAATGCGCCCTTATTACCCATTTCAAAGGCAAGTGCGATATTAAGCATGGCGAATTTGAAATGCTTGAGGGTATGATGAACGAGTTGCATCGCCGAGGGCTTAGCGCTACCATTGCATCAAATTAATAGCTAAACTATGTTCTGGATTATTGCACTTATCATTTTAGGTCTGTTTTTGCTGGTGGTGGAATTCTTTATGATTCCCGGTGTTACAGTTGCGGGCATTGGTGGTTTTTTAATCATTATATACGCTGTTTACTCTGCCTACGCCGACCATGGAACCACAGCAGGACATTTAACCCTCCTTTTTACAGCTATTGCATCAATTGCAACTCTTGTTTTTTCATTAAGGGCAAGAACCTGGAAACGTGTTTCGCTCGAAACAAGCATCAGTTCAAAAGCTGTTGAAGAGCTGGAGAACGAAATACATGTGGGCGATGAAGGGGTTACAATCAGCCGTCTTGCACCAATGGGCAAAGCCTCCATTAAGGGTAAAACCGTCGAGGCCTCAACCATAGGTGAACTTATTAACCCAAACACACCCATTGTTGTAGTACATGTTGAAACTAATAAAATTATTGTCAAACCTAAATAACTCTAAACTATGAATGAAGTTGGTGCACTACTTCTGATTATTGCCCTGAGCGTTGTAGGCTTATGGATAATCTTTTACTTTGTACCTCTTGGACTTTGGTTCCAAGCGCTGGTATCGGGAGTTAGGATATCGCTCCTGCAACTTATTTTTATGCGCTGGCGTAAGGTTCCGCCACGGGTAATAGTACAGGCCATGATTGAGGGGACAAAGGCAGGCCTTACCCTTAACCGTAACGAGATGGAGGCTCACTTCCTGGCTGGTGGTCGGGTTTCCAAAGTTGTTCATGCCTTGGTATCGGCACAAAAGGCCAATATCCCCCTCGATTTTAAAATGGCAACTGCCATTGACCTTGCCGGCCGCGATGTATTTGAAGCTGTTCAGATGTCGGTAAACCCAAAAGTGATTAATACACCCCCAGTAACCGCCGTTGCAAAGGATGGTATTCAGCTCATTACCAAAGCACGTGTTACCGTGAGGGCAAACATCAAGCAGCTGGTTGGTGGAGCTGGTGAGGAAACCGTTTTGGCCCGTGTTGGCGAGGGTATTGTTACCGCCATAGGTTCATCGCTTAGCCACAAGGAAGTGCTTGAAAACCCCGATAAAATATCCAAAACCGTTCTCGATAAGGGGTTAGATGCAGGAACCGCTTTCGAAATCCTTTCGATTGATATTGCCGATATTGATATAGGCCGTAACATTGGAGCCGTACTGCAAATGGATCAAGCTAACGCCGATAAAAATATTGCACAGGCTAAGGCCGAGGAGCGCAGGGCAATGGCAGTGGCCCTTGAGCAGGAAATGAAAGCCAAAGCCCAGGAAGCCCGTGCAAAGGTAATTGAAGCTGAAGCTGAGATTCCTAAAGCTATTGCCGAGGCATTCCGTAGCGGTAACCTTGGTGTGATGGACTACTATCGTATTAAGAATATTGAGGCCGACACCAACATGCGCGATAACATTGCCAAATCGGGCAACGAGCCTAAAAAGAAATAACTATAAGTAAACTGATAATCAATAGAAGAGAGGGAGCAATCCCTCTTTTTTTTGTAATTATTTTGCACATAAAATAAGATTTTATACTTTTGCGTTGCTTTTAGCGGAAACAAGGCTGATTAAGTAAGCCCGGAGAGGTGGGTGAGTGGCTTAAACCAACGGTTTGCTAAACCGTCGTACTCCGCAAGGGGTACCGGGGGTTCGAATCCCCCCCTCTCCGCTGAAAGTTTAACGTTCGGGGTGTGGCGCAGTTGGTTAGCGCACCTGCTTTGGGAGCAGGGGGTCGTGCGTTCGAGTCGCACCACCCCGACTGGTGACAAGGAAGCAAACCGCTTCCTTTTTTTGTTTTTCCCATGCTGGTTAGCGCATCCCGCCTGTGGGCGGGAGGGTCGACCTTTCAACTCGCACCACCCCGACCAAGATAAAGAAGGAGGCAGTCAAGCCTCCTTTTTTTTTTGTGAGTTCTTCTCCCTCATTCATTTTAGCCAAATTCTAGTATTTCAGTTCCCTTAAGCTTTGTCTTTTGCCTCTCTCTTCAACCAACAACTATCAACCATCAACTAACAACTAATCAATCAGTTGGTTAGCGCATCCCGCATGTGGGCGGGAGGGTCGACCGTTCGAGTCGCACCACCCCGACTGGTGACAAGGAAACAAACCGCTTCCTTTTTTTATTTTTCCCATGTTGGTTAGCGCATCCCGCCTGTGGGCGGGAGGGTCGTGCGTTCGAGTCGCACCACCCCGACTGGTGACAAGGAAGCAAACCGCTTCCTTTTTTCATTTTTCCCATGCTGGTTTGCGCATCCCGCCTGTGGGCGGGAGGGTCGACCAATTTCGTTATTCGTGATTCGTTACTCGTTGTTCGGGAGTAATGGAAAACTGATGGCACTGATTAAGCAGGTTTAGTCTGAATATTACTCATTATTGGCTACTTTTTAATTGATAGTTTAATATCACCAATCTATGTCGACAAATAATAAAACAGGCTTTCCTTTTGTCATACTGAGCGAAGCGAAGGATATATTGAATAGTGTGCAGTGTATAGTGTTCAGTGTACAGGGAAGATGGAGAGTGGTGTTTGGTTTTTAGTGTTTCGTGAAATGCTTTTTTTCACTATCAACTATCAACTCTTCTTGTCATCCTGAACGCAGCGAAGGATCTCTAATCGACCCTAATGAGATGTTTCGCTAGTGCTCAACATGACAATAATTCCACGAACAATGAATAACGTTTCCAGCCCCGTAGGGGCTAAACATTTGTAACTCCATTACGACTTCCACACGTATAGCGATGCACGCAATACTTTTTCCAGAGAGCAACACTAAATCGTTGCATCGCAACGGGAACGCATGCCAAAGAGCGATATATCCGTTCTTTCTTGTCTTGATACAAGAAAGAACCAAAGAAAATCAAGGCTGAAAAGCTCGACTCATTGTCGGGTCAGGCTTTTATGCCAATGCTTAAGTTATTCCTTGTTGGTTGAGGAATATCAATAGAAGGAATGAAAGTAAAATGAGATGCTTCGGCTGGGCTCAGCATGACAAAGGGAGTGAAGAAGACAAAGGTATTGACTCCCAATTGGTGAGATGTCATCTGATTCTTCGAACGATATGTGCTTTTCTTATCCCCGCTCCTTCCTCTTTTCCACCTCGCGGAAAACTCGTAAGAAGTTTTCGCCCCAGATTTTACGGATATCCCTTTCGGAATATCCCCTACGGAGGAGCTCCATGGTTATGCGGTACATCTGCGAGGCATCGGCACAACCATCAACACCGCCACCGCCATCAAAATCGGTGCCTATTCCCACATGGTCAATTCCCATTACTTTAACCATATGATCGATGTGGTCAACCACATCGGCCACGGTAGCCAACGATGCCGGGTATTTCTCCTCAAGCTCATACCACTCCGTTGTAGCCTGTTTTTCCTGTTCGGGGGTTAAGCCCCTGAAGTTATTCCACTTCCTACGAAGAGCACGGTAAGCGCTATCGCGAGCGGGGTTGGGTTCACCCTTTTTTACATACTCGCTCAGGATACACATCTGTACCACTCCCCCATTCCTTGCAATGGAACGGAGCATGTCGTCGGTTAAATTGCGGGGATTATCGCAAATGGCGCGGGAGCAGCTGTGGGAGGCAATAACGGGAGCCTTTGAAACCTCCAGTACATCGTAGAATGCCTTATCGGATATGTGCGACACATCCACTATCATTCCCAGGCGGTTCATTTCCGCAACTACCTCGCGGCCAAATTGGCTTAGCCCATTGTGGCGTGGGCCATCAGGATCCGTTGATGAGTCGCATATCTGGTTATTCCGTGTATGGCAAAGGGTGATGTAACGGGCTCCCATATCGTAGAATAGCTTTACCTGGCTGAGATCATCACCTATGGGGTAACCATTCTCAACCCCTATGTAAATGGCGCGTTTACCCTCCTTTTTTAACCTATACACATCGTCGGGTTTAGTTGCAATTGATGCACGGTTACTGTGCTTGTTAACGGTAGTGTAAATAGCATCAAATATCTCTTTGGCTTTTGCATTAACCTGAGCGTACATTTCAGGTGTGCACTCGCGTTGACCAATGAATACCGCAAAAAAGGCAGCATCTAACCCACCCTGCTCCATTTTTGCCAAATCCACCTTGCTGCCAATTGCGGTGTTGTTTTGGCCGGTAAAGTCAAAGCCGGTACGGAGAAAATTTAAAGGGGTATCGGTATGGGTATCAATGGTAACCATCTTGGAATGAAGTGCTTTGGCACGCTGTTCGAGCTTTGCATCATCGGTTACTGTACGATTGGAACACCCCAAAAAAGCAAAAGCTAAGAAGATTAAGAAATATCTGTTCATATGGATTTTTTTTAATAGACTAAACCACTAACCATTAGTTTAAAAGTTTACTCATAAAAAAAGGCAGCGCTTTTGCTGCCTTTTCTGTTCTTTTTTACTCTGCCTGATCCTCAAAGGTGTAGTCGGTAATGTTAAACCTTTCCAGTATCGATTTATCGTTGATCTCCTTGGAAAGCGAAGTGATAGTTTCAGCAGGTACCTGGAAAAGATCGAGTATAAGCAGGCCATCGAGCGCGTTGTTAAATTTAGGATCGACGTTGAAACCAATTATTTTGCCATTTAACTTAACATACTTTTTCAGCAGCACGGGCATGCGGTAATCGTATGGTTCAACCTCCTGGATGAACTTATCGAGTTTCCCAAGATCGTCGCTATTGTTAAAAATGATATCGAACTCCTCATCTTTAATAGGCACCTTGAATTTATTGCGCGATTTTATAAATCGGGCAAAGTCATGGTCGTAGTAGTTCGATTTCATGAAGCTAATAATTACACCCTTGGAGTAATCAGAGAACCGGTTCGATATACTTACAGGGCCAATAAGGTAGCGGTACTCCGGGTTTTTAATAAGGAAGTAAAGAATCCCTTTCCAGAGTAGGAACAACGGTAGCGGCTTGCGTTGGTAATCGGGCACAATGAACGAACGGCCAAGCTCAATGCACTGCTCAAGAATTGGGGCAAAGGCTTTATCAATTTTAAAAAGCGTTTGGATGTAAAATCCTTCAATGCCGTACTTTTCAATTATCTCTTTCCCTTTCCCGGCACGGTATGCACCAACAATACGTCGCTCGTCCTCATCCCAAATAAATAGCTGCCAGTAGTAGAGGTCAAACTCGTCCACGTCAATTTTTCGATTTGTACCCTCGCCCACATCGCGGAAGGTAATTTCGCGCAGGCGACCTATTTCAGTCATCAGGTTAGGCATCTCAACTGAAGGGGCGCAAATAACCGCATAGTTTTTGCTACGGAACAACAGGTAATTTTCAATCAGTTTTGAAACCTCATCCTCTATCACTTCCTGTGGAACAGGAGGAATGATAGGTTCGGGTTCAGGTTCCGATTTTAGCTTATACTTAAAGAACTTATCCACATCGATGGTTGATCCCAACGAGTATGTTTTAACTCTAAGGAACCGACCAAATTTCTCAATATCGCAGTAGTTATCCTGTTCCTCAACGCTAATTGGGTATCCGATACGCACCCTGATGGTTTGGTTCTTTTTGTTAAGTAACTCCGAAGGTAACTTGGCAGTACGGAGTAGCGGGTGTATTAGTCCAAGCAAGTGGAACAGGCGGCTATTCTCGCCCTGAAAGTAAATGGGAACAACCGGAACGCGTGCATTCTTGATGAACTTAATCATTGATCTTTGCCAATGTCTGTCTGTTACACCGGTTTCATCTACGTTGTCGTAGTAGGTTGACACCTCGCCGGCAGGGAAAAGACCAAGTGCACCACCCTCCGATAGGTGTGTGTAAGCCGCTTTTAACCCGCTTATATTGGAATTTTTTTGATAACCACCATTTTCAAAGGGGTCAACAGCGAATACAAATTTTTCAACCTGAGGAATACGCTTGATCAAGAAATTTGAGAGCAGCCTAATGTCATCGCGCTGCTGCTCAAGCATAATTTTTAAAAGCAAAATACCATCCATTCCACCAAACGGGTGGTTCGAAACCGAAATAAACGCTCCATTCTTTGGAATTCGCTTTAGCTCCTCGGGGTTAACCTCGAACTTAACCTCAAGGATATCAAGCGCTGCATTGAGAAATTCAAGCCCCTGAAGGTTTGCCACGTTAGCGTACTTCTTGTTAAGCTCATTGAATCGGAGTATGTACATCAGTAAACGGGCAAACCCATCACCAATGATTGGGCCAAGGTTTACAGCTTTCTTGATCTCATCCGCATTGACAATCTTATTTCTACTTTCTGTCATTGGAATTGTGTTAGGTTAAACCATGCTATATCGTTTCCACCATGCGCAAAGGTAAGAAAAAATGCTAAAAAACATTTTTTAGATTCTAAATTACCTATAAACCTATCAGGGACAATCATTTATTTATTGATTTTAAAAATATTAAGTCGTTATTGAAGGAATTTTCAGATTTGAACCTATCAATATTGAAAAGTGTATTAAATTTGTGAATGGCAATAGAAAAACACAAAAACCATAAAAATAGATGATCATGAAGAAGCTATCACTTATTATCGGACTGGTAACCATAACCCTATGGGGCATGGCACAACGTAACCTGGTTAGGCCCGAGGATGTAAAGGCATTTATGGCTTCAACAACCTATGTGGTACTTGAAAACAATCCTACATCGCAATTTAATATCGAAATCCGTGAAGCCGTTGAACGTTCATGGAAAATCACCCCTTACAAGTTCATTACCGCTAAGGAGTTTAACGATATGCGCAAGGATATCGACAAGTCATTCTTGGTGCTAATCCAAATGCGGTTCGACAAGGACAAGATTGCCCCTACCTACAATTTCCTGAGCGTATCGATGGGTGCTGCCGTTTCAAAAATTACCGATATGCCCGATATCTGCTCCGTTCCACTTAGCTACAAGGATTTATCCGAGGACACATACACTTACAAGCTTGAGGGTATTATCCGTTTCATGCAAAACTATATCACCGCCATTAATGAGAATCCTAAACTCATCAAGAAGGATGCCTTTAAGTTCTACAATAAGAACATGAAACAGGTAAAAAGTAAGGAACTTTGGGTAACAGAGAGCGCACTCGACAAAACGGTTCGTCCTCTTGCTGAGATTAGGAAGGTTTACAAGTTTAACATCAAGGTTGTAAACCCGGAGGATATACAAAAGGCTATCCAGGAAAAGAACCCAAATGTGCTTTACCTGCATAAGGTTGGCCCGGAAGGCAGTCGCCTGCAGTGGCGTGTTTGGAAAATGATTCTGGGCGCCGGCGACGACCAACTCTATTACTACGATATGCATACCATATCCAAATCAAAAGGCGATGGTTTCCTATCCAAAGACTTTGCAAAAATCAATAAGTAGTAGAATCTGAAAATATTTTTTACCGCCGACGGGTATTTGCCTGCCGGCGGTTATTTTTGCAGCTGAAAATGTAAACACAATGGCCGACGAAAAAATTATCTTTTCCATGGTGGGGGTGAGTAAAACTTTCCCTCCCCACAAGAAAGTGCTGAACAACATCTACCTGTCGTTTTTTTACGGCGCTAAGATTGGTATTATTGGTTTAAACGGTTCGGGTAAATCGACCCTGATGAAGATTATTGCAGGGGTTGAGAAATCGTACGAAGGGGAAGTGGTATTTTCACCGGGCTACACAGTGGGCTACCTGGAACAGGAACCTCAACTGGATGAAAATAAAACAGTCCGTGAGGTTGTTGAGGAGGGGGTTCAGGAAGTAGTTGACCTGCTCAAGGAATACGAAGCGGTAAACGCTCGCTTCGCAGAGCCTATGAGCGACGATGAGATGAACAAACTCATTGAAAAACAGGGTGAACTAACTGACAAGTTAGAGCATCTGGATGCCTGGAACCTGGACTCGAAACTTGAAAGAGCTATGGATGCTCTCCGGTGCCCGGAGGGCGATACACCCGTTAAGGTGCTATCAGGGGGAGAGCGCCGCCGGGTTGCCCTTTGTAGGCTTCTGCTTCAGCAGCCCGATGTACTGTTGCTGGATGAGCCAACCAACCATCTGGACGCAGAGTCGGTTCAGTGGCTCGAGATGCACCTACAGCAGTACAAAGGAACTGTTATAGCCATTACCCACGACCGTTACTTCCTCGATAACGTTGCAGGTTGGATCCTGGAACTCGACCGTGGCGAAGGAATTCCCTGGAAAGGGAACTACTCCTCATGGCTGGAGCAAAAATCGTTACGCCTGGCACAGGAGGAGAAGCAGGAGAGCAAACGCCGTAAAACCCTTGAGCGCGAGCTGGAATGGGTGCGTATGTCGCCTAAAGCCCGTCATGCCAAGTCAAAAGCCCGCCTCTCGGCATACGATAAGCTCCTGAACGAGGACGTAAAACAGAAGGAAGAAAAGCTTGAAATTTTCATTCCCAACGGGCCTCGACTTGGCGATTTGGTAATTGAAGCTAGCAACGTTTCCAAGGCTTTCGGCGATAAGCTGCTTTTCGAAAACCTTTCGTTTAAGCTTCCACCAAACGGAATAGTAGGTGTTATTGGCCCCAACGGTGCAGGTAAAACCACACTCTTCCGCCTTATTATGGGGCTTGAAAAGCCCGATAGCGGCGAATTCCGTGTAGGCGAAACCGTAAAGCTAGCCTATGTTGACCAGCAACACAAAGCAATTGACCCCGATAAAACGGTATTTGAGGTGATATCGGGCGGCGCCGATAATATCTTGCTGGGCGGCCGTCAAATAAACGCCCGCGCATACGTGGCACGTTTCAACTTTTCCGGTGCCGATCAGGAAAAGAAATGTGGCATGCTATCGGGTGGGGAGCGGAACAGGCTTCACCTTGCTCTTGCCCTTAAAGAGGAGGGAAACGTAATTCTGCTCGATGAGCCTACCAACGATATCGATGTGAACACACTGCGAGCCCTTGAGGAAGGATTGGAGGACTTTGCCGGCTGCGCCGTGGTAATCTCGCACGACCGTTGGTTCCTCGACCGTATTGCTACTCACATACTTGCCTTTGAGGGTAACTCCCAGGTTTACTTCTTTGAAGGAACCTACTCAGAGTATGAGGAAAACAAAAAGAAACGGCTTGGCGACGATACACCCCATAGGATTAAGTACCGCAAGCTAATGGAATAAACTAAATACCGGCTTTAAGGCCGGTATTTTTTTTGTGAATTAGGCATTCTGCATTTAGTTAACTTCAACTTTAACAGGGCTACTTAGAATAATTAAGCCTTTAAGGTTAATAAACTTTTTTCACATTAAACATGATGTCAAAATTCTATTAATCCAACATTTAAATGCAATTTTTATTACAAATGCAGCAAATCGTTCTAACTTTTCGTAATTTTGGTATAAATACTTTCATTATGGAAAACATTACTTACACAAGTAAGGATGAGCGCACCTTCAGCATGCTCTGTCATCTTTCAGCACTCTCGGGATTAATAATTCCTTTTGGGCATATTATTGGGCCACTTGTTGTTTGGTTACTAAAAAAAGAAGAATTCCCTGAGGTCGACCGGCAGGGTAAGGCAGCGTTAAACTTTCAGCTATCGCTTACCATTTACTCAATTATAGCAGGTATTCTTGTAATCTTTTTGGTTGGTTTCGTGCTACTGGGTGCCATCTTCCTTTTAGGGCTTATTTTAACCATTATAGCATCGGTAAAATCGTCGAATGGCGAGCGTTTTGAGTACCCACTTTCCATAAATCTCATAAAGTAAAAAGTCGGCTAGAACCTAATCTCAATCCCAAAATCAATTCTGCGGAGGTCCTGAAGTATTTTAGGGCTTCCCCAGTTTGCATTTATGGTTTGCCCATAGTATTCGGTGTTGAGTAAGTTCTCGATGTGCAGGAAACCCGATAGTCCTTTCCGGATATTATTCGCTTTTACATTAAGATTTACCAAAAGAACTGGATCGAAATTAACAAATAGCCCATAACGTTGGCAGTTGTTATAGAATATAATTGCTCAAAAGTTTCAGGTTGATTTTGTTGATATTACACTTCATTTTGACTTAAGGATTTCACTCAAATCTATCAAATTTTACTTAAGTTTACAACATCAAAAATCACCTAATATGGCATTTAACAAAACCCTCCTTCTTTTTTTTATTACTGGTTTGCCCTGTTTTGTTTTCCCACAAAACAACGAGTATTACTTTAGGTTTCTTGAGTCTAACCGCAACAAGGTAAACACCAAAATCACCCAAACCGTATCAATTGATAATATCAAGGGAGATACTATTTATGCCTATGCCAACCAGCAGGAATATGACGCTTTTCTAAAGTTAGGGTATAAGGTTGAAGTGCTTCCCCATCCATCGAACCTAAGTGCCAAGGCCGTTGTAATGGCAACAACCATTGAGGAGATGACAGGATGGGATAGGTATCCCACCTATGAGGTTTACAGGGCCATGATGAAAAAATTTGAAACAGTCTACCCTACCCTCTGTAAGCTCGATTCTATTGGAACTACCGTTCAGGGACGCAAACTATATATTTTAAAAATTTCCGATAATGTGGAAAGCAATGAGCCTGAACCCGAGGTCTTTTATACCAGCACCATGCATGGCGATGAAACCACTGGATATATCCTACTGCTTAGGCTTATTGACTACCTACTATCGAACTACAACGCCCTGCCCCAGGTTAAGGAACTGGTTGATAACCTGCAAATCTATATCAACCCTAATGCCAACCCCGATGGAACGTACTACGGCGGTAATTCAACCGTTGTGAATGCAAGGCGTTCCAATGCTAACGGCATTGATATCAACCGCAACTTCCCTGACCCGCGAGCCGGCCAGCACCCCGACAACAACCAGTGGCAACCGGAAACACAGGCCATGATGAACTTTGCGACGCAGCATCAATTAGTGCTTTCGGCAAACTTCCATGGCGGTGCTGAAGTGGTAAACTACCCCTGGGATACCTGGACGTCGACACAGGAAAAACACCCCGATAACGATTGGTTTGTAACCCTTTCAAGGGCATACGTTGATACTGTTCACAAATACAGCCCATCAACATACATGGATGGATTTGAAAATGGAATAACCAATGGGGGCGATTGGTATGTGGTTACTGGTGGAAGGCAGGATTACATGAATTACTACCGCCGCTGCCGCGAGATTACCATTGAATTATCCAATACAAAACTACTTGGCTCTGAACTGCTACCAACACTTTGGAACTACAACAGCGCTTCGCTTATCAACTATCTAAAAAGTGCCCTTTATGGGTTTGGAGGAACTGTTAAGAATACCTCGAACGAGCCCATCGATGCTGAAGTAATAATATTGAATCGCGACAGGCTAAACTCATCCGTTAAAACTAACCCTTCAAACGGACAGTACTTTAGATTGTTAGAACCAGGTACCTACCAAATTGTAGCTATTGCAAACGGCTACAAACCAAGCTTAATTGAACAGCTAACGGTATCGGCAAATGAATACCATACGGTAAATTTCACACTAGAGCCCGACAACGAAGTTCAAGCAACCGAAAGTTTTGAACAGGGTGTACCAGAACGTTTAACATTTACCAATGGAACCTGGATTGCAAGTAATACTGCAGCAAACACTGGAGCCTATAGCTTAAAATCGCCCTCTACTGGTAACTCGCAATCAACCGAATGTATCCTAAACATCGATGTCAGAAAACCCGGACTAGTTAACTTCTATCATAAGGTTTCTTCCGAAACAGGTTACGACTTTTTTAAGTTTTATATTGATGGTAAGCTTCAAGGCATTTGGAGTGGTATTAGCAACTGGGAAAGGTTTACTACAGCGCTTGATGTTGGAGCGCATTTGCTTAAGTGGGTATACATAAAGGATGGGGATGGAACGGCAGGTTCCGACTGCGTTTTTATCGATGATTTATCGCTACCCAAGTGCAATGGCCAAATAAACCTAACTACCACTATCAACTCAAATGCTTACGAGAATCTAAAAATCGTCCTTGGCGATAGCATCAGAACAACTAACACTAGCGGGATGGTTGCATTCTTGAACTATCCGCTCGATACAACTGTAAACCTTGAAGCCTACTCCGAAAGCAACCTTTTAGGTAGCAATCAGGTTGAATTATCGTGGCAAAGGGTTAACTACTGGGCTAACCTCAGCTCTCACTTCCAGGTCACTTTTGAGGTTAGCTCTAAGGGAAGCCCATTGCAAAACGCAATCATCAACTTTAATGGAGAACAGAAACAAACCGACCTTAACGGTAGAGCACTATTCAGCAATGTTCCATTTGGTTTACAACACCCATACTCAGCAATTAAAGATGGGTATAACCCCGCCTCTGGCACGGTAAGGGTAGCCAGCGATACCCTATATTCAATCTCCACTTACCCCACAAATGTTGATACAAAACCATTTGAAGAGTGTTTTTCAGTTTACCCAAACCCTATAGAAGGAAATTTTTGGGTTGATATAGCACTTACTGAAAGAACATTCATTCAGGTAAAACTTACCGATTTAACGGGTAAAACCATTGCCTATATCCATACCGGCAATGCTAATCCGGGAGTAACACGATTTTTTGGCGATAGCAAGGCAATGAATATTCAACCCGGCATTTATATTTTTGCGGTTGATTGCAAAAAGTTTTCTTTACGTAAAAAAGTAGTTTTTATTAATTAAACCCGATTTAACCATGCGCCTTTCAGTATTTATTTCAACAATCTTGGTATTAGGACTTATTGAAACCTCAACCGCACAGCTAAACCGTTCCATACCCTCGGAAAAGCCAAAGCTCATAGTACAACTAGTAGTCAGCCAAATGCGATTCGATTACATCTCGCGCTACTGGGATAAGTTTGGCGATAACGGGTTCAAACTCCTTGTTAACGAGGGAACCTACTGCCGCAATGCTCGTTATAACTACCTACTTACTCAAGCTTACCCAGGTTTGGCAACCATTGCCACAGGAACTAACCCATCGGTCCATGGAATTATTGCCGATAAATGGTTTAACCGCAATACAGGAAATGAGGTTGAGGCAACTGCCGATGATAAGGTGAATACCGTTGGTGGCAGCTTTTTTAGCGGTAAATACTCTGCAAAGAATTTGGTCACCAGCACCTTTGGCGATGAGCTAAAGCTGAATAATGCAAACTCCAAGGTAGTTAGCATTGCCCTTGATGCAGGGTCGGCAATCCTTTTAGGTGGGCATAGCGCAAATGGTATGTACTGGTTCGATACCGAAAAAGGTTTATGGGTTAGCAGCAGCTACTACACCGACGCACTTCCGGCGTGGGTAGATACTTTTAATAGCAAAGGTTTTGCTAAACTCTATACCGACAGGGAATGGAAGGCTTTACAGCCAATTCAGAAATACGAAGAAGCCGACACCGCTGCTGTAAAGTCAGTTGAGAAGAAGATAAGTTTAGCTGAAAAGCTAAAAGGTATGATGGATGGCATTATTGGAAAACCCCAACCCAAAACCGACTTTAAGGTTTTACTTGAAAACCCCTACGGCAACCTACTCACCAAGGACCTCGCCATAGCAGCGGTAGTGGGTGAAAATCTTGGGGCCGATGAGCATCCCGACTTGCTTTGCATTACCTTTAGCGCTAACCGATTTATTGGTGGCAAATTTGGCCCACACTCCATTGAGATGGAGGATACCTACCTCCGCCTCGATAGGGAACTTGCCCATTTCCTTGAGTTTATCAACTCAACTGTTGGTAAGGAGAACTGTCTTTTT
>Ga0208824_1000310_pt1 | contig 55342 bp, 35 predicted proteins | sample AD_JPNTR3_MetaG_FD_184447 | JGI IMG/M metagenome (GOLD analysis project Ga0208824, IMG submission 184447) | Active sludge microbial communities of municipal wastewater-treating anaerobic digesters from Japan - AD_JPNTR3_MetaG (SPAdes) (version 2) | ecosystem: Engineered > Bioreactor > Anaerobic...
CAAGCTCGTCTATCGTTGCAAGGTCTTTGCCGAGCTTCTGATAATTGAGGGAGTGGGAAACCTCTCTGCCACGGCTCTCACCGGTATTGAAGGTATCAATCGTTTCCTTGCCGAGCGACTGGTTCAGTTCTTTCAGCGTGGTCGGTTCCGCACCGCCCAGGAAGATACGAGAGTCCATATTACCGATGATGGTATCAGCGTTGTCCTTATACAAAGCCTTTAACTGTGATTGTGCCTGCAGGACAAGACAGGCAGATATTTCACGGCTTCGGATGGTGGCTACGAGCTTTTCCAGGTTCGGTATCTGACCGATGTTCGCCGCCTCGTCGATAAGGCAACGGACGTGGACGGGCAATCTGCCACCGTAAACGTCGTCGGCTTTCTCGCAAAGCAGATTGAAAAGCTGCGTATAAATCATGGAAATGAGAAAGTTAAAGGTCGAATCGGTATCACTCATAATGAGAAACAGAGCCGTTTTACGATAACGCTTATCCTTGGGGTCATTGGGATTAATGTAGATTTTGTCCCCAAGGGTATCAAGCTCCAGTTCGTCATACATTGTGATTTCACGAAGCTCCGCAATATCGAAGGGAGCCAGACGAGCACCGCAGGACACCAAAATCGACTTAGCTGTTTTGCCCGCCGCTAAGCGATATTTTTTATATTGGCGTACAGCGAAGTGGTTCGGGTCTTTTTCTTCAAGCTCATCGAACATACGGTCAACGGGGTTCTTATACTCCTCGTCGTCCTCACGGACTTCCATAGCGTTGATGAACTCTAAGAGGGTCGTAAAGTTCTGTTCTTCGGGTGGGGCTTCATAGTGGATGTATCCGATAAGAGCCGTGTACAGCAGCGTTTCCGCCTTCGTCCAGAACTCGTCACCGGATTTACCGTCGCCTTTGGTATTGGTGATTAGGGTCGTCACCAACTTCAAAATGTCCTTTTCGCTGTGGATGTAGGCAAAAGGGTTATAGTGCATCGACTTCTTGAAGTTGATGGTGTTGAAGATTTTTATTTTGTAGTGGTTGCGTTCCAATAATTTGCCAACCTCGCACACGACACTACCTTTCGGGTCTGTGACCACATAGGAACTGTGCATCTGCATTAGATTGGGCTTCAGAAAGAACCTGGTCTTACCGGAACCCGAACCGCCGATGACAAGCACGTTTTTGTTTCGTGCGTTCTTGGGGTCTTTGGGACGGTTTGACATCATAAGGCTCTCCGTTTGGGTGAGAATGACATTGTTCTCAAACACGGGGTCAACGAAAGGAGCAATATCCTCCCGTGTGCCCCAACGAGCCGAACCGTACTCGATATTTTTTCGGTACTTCTTGGCGTTCTTGCCTTTGACATACACCACAAGGCGGATGATAACGGCGGCAGCTACGCCCACAAGCAGGTCAATCGGGTGGAAGCTCGGCAGGATGTTTTCAAATGCCATCGAGAACCCCTGCATGATGTTCAGAACCTTGGAGGAAAAGTCAAAGCCCGGTGCAAGCCGTGCGGCTTGTCCGAGCTTTGTGGCAAGGAGGGCTATGAACACATACGGAATGTTTGGCAGAATGAGCTTTTTGTAATTCACGTTCTTCATCGTGCATCCAGCTCCTTCTTGCGTACCTTCGGCGTGTCGATGGACGCAGCCTGCTCCTTGAACCTGCGGAGCTTCTGAATAACAGAGGGGCGTTCCTTCTTACGGTCGGTTTTCGCCGTGTATTCCTTGAACGCCTGGGTCAGAGCATCGCCGTCACGAGCCTTGAAGAAAACAAGGTATTTCGGGATTTCTCCCGTCTTATCCTTTTTGAGAGCGAAATCAATGCCGTATTTCCTCGCAATTCGCTCATAGTCCTTGATGTTCTTGTCGGTAATCTCAATGTTCGCTACGCCCTGGTCCTGCCCCACGAGCTGCTTCACGCTTTGCTTGCCGCAGGGTTTTACCGGACCTTGCTTTGCCTTCTCCTTGCGATAGGCAAGGTACTTGGAGATTGCCGCTTTCAGAACATTGGCGGTCATTCGTGTGGTGCTGATTGCCAAAGTGACTGTTCTGTTTTCAACTTCTTCCTGCAATAGACATACCTCCTTCCTTGGGAAATGGGTGCAGGCGGTTGATGGTCGCCCACACTAAGGCGGTCGCACCCGGTGATACAGATGGATTTTCAAAAGTCAGCCTCCTTTCCGGGCATAAAAATACTCCCGTGCTTTTTAGTCACGGGAGCCGTACATATCGTGCTGAACCAAAGCTGAGTAGTAATTGCCGATAGTGGTTGGGGCATTGTACAGCGTAGTCAGCAGATATTGCTTGATGTTTCTGATTTTAGTCGTGTTCTCTTTGAGACAGTCAAACACGAACTTGATGTGCTCCGAATCCAGTTTGAGAAGCCTTGAACGAACGACCTCCGCAGGGTAGTCCGTACCGGCAACACGGATATATTTCTTGGTGGAGCAGACGGTCTCCACGATAAGCTCCAGGATTTCCTCCAGCCGGTCGTGGTCGTAGGGAAGGTCGTCGAGCAGATACTCGTAGCCGATATTCTCCTTGATGATTTCTCTGTACTCATCCATGTCTCTGACACTCGTTTCTTTTCGCTTCGATTCAAGTGCTGCAAGCACCGAGGGGCGTGAGTCATCGGAATAGAATGAATGAGTATTTGATAAATCAGTATTTTGTTTTTCAGTAATACTTTTATCTATATTTCTTTGTGCGGGAGTTTCCGGACGTGGTAAAGCCATATCTGGTTTTACCATATACGGCATTTCCGTATCTGGTGAAGCCGTATGTGGTCGCTCATAGATAATGTATTCCATATCCACGATTCTGCCGCTTGCGTCACGGATGCGGTGGCGAATGAGATAGCCGTACTGTTCAAGTTCTTTGAGCTGTGCCGTTATCCCATCCACACCGTCCTTGCATATCTTCGCAAGCCCTCGTGTGGTGTAGTCCCAGTTATCGGGGAGCGAAAGCATGGTAGAGAGAAGTCCTCGTGCCTTGTTGGAGAGGCAGGGGTCTCGCAAGTGATAGTTTGACATCGTGGTGTAGTTTTTGTTTTTTTCAACCCGGCAGACAGCCATAAGCATCACCTCCAATCTGCCGCAGCTCTGCGTTTGCACGAAACCTTCTTATCTTCGGATATGAAAAAAGCCGAACAAGAAATTGTGATTCCTGTTCGGCTCGTTTCCGATATTCAGTTTTCATCGCTGCTGGTCTCGCTGTCGCTTTTTCATCCAATTCTCCAGCAGCTTGATGATGGTTTCCTCCATCCTCTGCGGTGTGTAGGAACGAGGGAAGTATTTGCGGATTCTGTCCATCGGGAGCTTCAAATCCCAATTCTCCGGTTTCTTCTGCTCCATCATAATACCGAGCATGGCGTCGTCATTCAGCTTGCCCTCCTGGGACAGCTTTTTCATCCGCTGTGCCTGGGAGAAGGACGGCGTTGCCTGTTCGCTGTCGATGGTCTCAATGAGTAGCTTCTGCTCATCCGGTTTGAGATAGGAAATCTCCACCGCAGGGGTCATGCCGATTTTGCCCTCATCGACCATCTGCATAAGCTGTGGCTCCAGTTCGTTGAGACGGATATACCGCCGTACATTTTCTCGGCTGACACCTGCTTCATCGGCAACCTTGGTGATACTTTTTGCACCGTCCAACTTGTACCCATCCTGTGTACAAGTTAAATCTTGCCTTGCACCTTGACGCTTTATGGCTTCCAGTTTCATCTTGTACGCCTTGGCTCGTTCGCTCGGCAAGATGTTTTCCCGTTGGATGTTGCTGTCCACCATAATTATCACGGCGGCGTTTCGGTCCAGGTCTCGGACAATGACCGGCATTGTTCTTAGTCCCGCAATCTCGCAGGCGTGTTTTCGTCTGTGACCGGCTATCAGCTCATATCCACCTTCTTCACGAGGGCGGGCAATCGCAGGAACGAGGACACCATATTCACGGATGCTCTCGACGGTCTGCTCCATCGCTTCATCGTCTCGCACACCGAAAGGGTGGTCTGGAAATGGGTGAAGCTCACCCAAGGGAATGTTCTTTATTGTTTCGTTCATAAATACCTCCACGGCTTATAAATGACAAAAGGCGTCCATTGATTTCTCAGAAGTCAATGAACGCCTTTATGCGTTATGAAGTTTGATTGCTGCTCCTCCTTTCACAGCGTATTCGCCGTTGTGATGGCAGCTACATCACGGGTTGGGGTATTGATGAAATTGGACAAAAATCAGCGAAAACCCCGTGTTTTCAAGGCTTCTGACCTTTGCCCCTATTATAACAGGAGAGTCGATACGCCTTACTATTCCTGTTGCTTTCATAAAAATACCTCCATAGAATTGTTCTCTGTGAGGGTATTATTTGCAGAGATCCCGGTTTTATGTATCAGGCTGGACTGTTTGGCTCGATACCGCAGATCTTCCATTTTTTGACAAATGAGCGGTTGTGTGCTATAATGAAACAAAATGACGGAAGGGAGGAGCTGGATTTGCACACAAGCGTCCTTATAATAGATGACGAGCCGGAGCTGGCGGAGTACACTGCCAAGTATTTCACCGTTTCAGGAATCCCGGCGGAATATGTTCTGGACTACAAAAGCGCCCTGGATTTCCTCCGGGAGAACAGCTGCTCACTGATCCTGCTGGACATAAATCTTGGCAGCGACTCAGGCTTCGACCTTTGCAGAGAGATCCGCAGCACCATGAACGTGCCGATCTTCTTCATCAGCGCACGCTCTTCCGAGGACGATATGCTGCTGGCGCTGGGGATAGGGGGCGACGATTACATCTGCAAGCCCTATTCTCTGGGAGTTCTTTTGGCGAAGGTGAAGGCTGCTCTCAAGCGCTATGAGGGCAGCTCTAAGGCGGAAGCTGAGACGGAGCTGATCTCTCTGGGGAGCGCTCAGGTGGATCTGAAAAAGGCCTGTGTTCTTCGGGAGGGCAAGTCGCTTCCCTTGAAGGCCATGGAGTACAAGCTGCTGGTGTACCTGCTGGGGAACAAAAACCGGGTGATCACCAAGAATGAGTTCTTCGAGAAGGTCTGGGAGACCGATTTCGTCAGCGAGGTGACGCTGAACGTCCATATCCGCCACCTGCGTGAGAAGATCGAGGCCGACCCCAGCCGCCCGGAGTTCATAAAGACCGTGTGGGGCGTTGGCTTCATGCTGGAGGTATAGGGTGAAAACAAGGTATATTTTGCTGTATGCGGCGGCCTTTCTGGTGCTGAGCGCCCTTATCTGCGGAAGGATCCTGGGCATGGATCAGGCCGGAGAGCTCCCTCAGTACACCACTGAGATCAACCGGCTGCTGGTGAAGCTATCCGAGAATTGGGAGGAGCTGCCCGGCGCACAGCTCCCGGAGGAGGATTTCGACTACACCCTCATCGGCAGCGATGGGGAGCTGATCTTCGCCACAAGGGAGGGGCTTTCCGAGAGCATTTCCGCCGCCACCGGACACTACGATGTGATCCGGGACGTGGAGAGGGACGGCCAGATCCTGGGGCGGCTGATCGTGTACAATGACTATGAGGAGCTGCAAAAAGCCGGCCGAAAGAAGGCTGCGGCCATGGTGGGAGGGATGTCCCTGCTCATGCTGGCGGCTTCGGCGGGGTACTTCGCCTTCCTGAAAAGGCGGGTGGTGGCTCCCTTCGGACGTTTGAAGGGCTTTGCGGAGCGTGTTGCCGGCGGAGATCTGGAGACTCCCCTTGAAATGGACAGGAGCAATATCTTCGGCGCATTCACCGAGAGCTTCGACATCATGCGTGAGGAGCTGAAGGCCTCCCGTCAGCGTGAGGAGGCGGCGGTGCGCAGCCGCAAGGAGATGATCGCTGAGCTTTCCCACGACATCAAAACCCCGGTCTCCTCCATAAAGGCAATGGTGGATTTCCTGGAGCTGACCACTGAAAACGAGGCTCAGAAGGAGACTCTTGCCTCAATAAACAGCAAGGCTGACCGCATCGACAAGCTTGTGTCAAACCTCTTCCATGCGACCTTGGAGGAGCTGGAGCAGCTTGAGGTGCGCACGGAGGAGCTGTCCTCCCGGGAGCTGACCCAGATCATCATGGAGGCCGACCACCTGAAAATGGTCTCCCGGCTCGATGTGCAGGACTGCGTGATCATGGCGGACAGGCTCAGGCTTGAGCAGATCATCGGCAACATCATTTCCAACTCCTACAAATACGCCCACACGCCCATGACCGTGAACAGCCGCTTTGAGGGGAACTGCCTTCTGGTGGAGCTCTCCGACAAGGGCGGCGGCGTGCCTGAGGATGAGATCGAGCTGGTCACGGAGAAATTCCGCAGGGGCTCGAATTCTCAGGGGAAGGAGGGCTCCGGCATAGGACTTTACATCTCAAATTACCTGATGAACAGAATGGGAGGCCAGCTCTCCTGCCGAAATAACGGCGAGGGCTTCACCGTGGAGCTGCGCTTCATCCTTGCCTGATCTTTGCCGGAAAATAAAAAACAGTTAAAGAACTGACAAAGATTTTCCGAGAACTATGTGCTATAATGAGGTCATACAGAAGGCTGTATGGCCTTTGTTTTTTAGGAGGAAGCTATGGCTGAGAAGGAAGTTATCATAAAGACCGAAAAGCTGTCAAAGAGCTTTTCTGTGGGCGGAAAGCAGCAGCACGTCATCAAAAATCTGGATCTTCAGATTTATAAGGGGGACTTCACTGTGATCATGGGCTCATCGGGAGCCGGAAAGTCCACCCTGCTTTATACTCTTTCCGGAATGGATAAGCCCTCTCTTGGCAGGATCACCTACTGCGGTCAGGACATCACCGGCATGAACGATGACAAGCTGGCTGTTTTTCGGAGAAAGCACTGCGGATTTGTCTTTCAGCAGATCCACCTTGTGGACAGCATGAGCATCATGGACAACGTTATCAGCACAGGTATGCTCACCGGGCAGAAGCAGAAGGACCTGAAGGAAAAGGCAATGGAGCTGTTCAGGCGAGTGGGCATAAGCGAGGAGCTCACAAGGAAGTTCCCGGCTCAGATCTCCGGCGGCGAGGCTCAGCGCTGCGCAGTGGTAAGGGCTTTGATAAACGACCCGGATGTGATCTTCGCAGATGAGCCAACAGGAGCTCTCAACTCTGCCGGAGTAAAGGCAGTCTTGGATGTGCTCACTGACATAAACAACGCCGGACAGTCCGTCGTCATGGTCACCCATGACATCAAGTCCGCCAGAAGAGGCGACCGCATGATCTACTTGCAGGACGGCGGCGTAATGGGCGAGTTCGACCTGGGAAAATACGTCAGCGGCGACAAGCAGCGCCACGAAAGGATCAGAGGATCACTGGAGGAGATGGGATGGTAAAGCTGATAAAGGCCAATCTGCGCAAGGACAGGACAGTGCTGGTGATCTTTCTGCTAATCATGATGCTGTCCACCTTACTGATGCACACGGGACTTATGGCCTCGGACTACAAAAACGTTTACGACAGGCACGCTGAGGCCACGGGCTTGGCGGACTATATACTGGTCAGCAGCAGTGACAGTGACACTGTGCAGGACTTCCTCAGCCAGAAGGCTTACGTTAAGGAGAGCTCCTCATCTGAGGCGGTGCTGATACAGTCCCTGGAGCTGGACTCCGCCAAGTTTTCCAAGAAGAGGAATGCTGCGGACTGGATCTTCCAGTCCACTGAGGGAGCCAGCGACTTCTCACATCTGTACTTCATCGAAAGAGATGACAGCGTTCCCGGGAACAAGCTCTACCTCAACCTCTATTCCGCCTACAGCAGCGGCCTCTGCGTCGGGGACAGGGTAGCGGTCTCATCGGACGTTTACCAGCAGGAATTTACCATCGCCGGTATCTTCCAGCACCAATTCCTGGGCAACTCCTACACATACCTCTCCGCAATGGTGGAGCCGGAGGTCTTTGCGAATCTCAGGCAGGTGCAGGAGGAGTTCTATCAGCAGCCGGACGCCCGTACGATCCGCACAGTTACATATGTTGATGTCGGCGAGGGCTGTGATGTGGAGGAGTGCGTCAAGGACTCAAAGGCCGGGCTCAGCGAAAGAGTGGTGTTCTGCGACGGCATCTCAGCCAACGAGCAGCGTGAGTACGCCTATACTGCGGTGGTGAATATCCTTGCGGCCTTCATCGGAGCATTCGCTGTGATCATAATGGCGATATGCCTGATCATCATAGTGTTCACTATCAACAACAATATCAGCCGTGACGTTGCCAATATCGGCGCTCTGAAGGCTGTGGGCTTCACCGTGGGGCAGATCCGGGGAGCGCTTACCGGAGAGTATCTCATTCTGGGTGCAGCCGGATCCTTCATGGGGATCGTCCTGTCCTACGCCCTTTATCCCGCCTTAGAGTACCTGTACATCCGTGAGATCACAGGCCTTGTGTGGGAGAAACGCTTCATGCCCTCTGCCAGCTTCGGCGTGCTGCTGGGAGTTATGGCTGTGATCCTGGTGACAGCTTTCCTCTCCACCATGAGGATCCGAAAGCTCCACCCGGCAACAGCTCTGCGCTTCGGACTACAGTCCAACAGCTTCAGGAAAAACCACCTGCCTCTCAGCGAGACCAGGGGGAAGCTGGATCTGCTGCTGGCACTGAAAAGCGCTCTGCAAAACAAAGCTCAGAACCTGATCATCTTCGTGATCGTGCTGGCGGTGGCCTTCGTGACCATGTTTTCGGGCGTGCTGTACTACAACACTAAGGTGGACATCTCCCACTTCCAGCGCATAGTTCAGGGGGACGTGGGCGACGCATATTTCTATGTGAAGGACACCTCGGCGGAGGCTGTTGACGAAACTATGGAGAAGCTCCGCACCATAGAGGGAGTTTCTCAGGTGTACAGCATGAACTCAGTGACCGGGATCATCGGCGGCGAGGAGGTCAACTTCATCTACGTCACCGATTCCGACCCGATCGACTGCGGCTTGTTCGAGGGAGAGATGATGGCTGAGGACAACGAGGCCGTACTGGGTCTGCCTGTGGCCGAGAGAATGGGCGTGGGCGTTGGCGATGAGGTGGAGGTCAGCTTTGGCGAAAAATCTGTCCGCTTTCTGGTGACCGGCCTTCAGCAGTCCGTCATGAACGAAAGGATCTATGTTACTCAGGAGGCTGCACTGAGAGCCGGAGTCCCTGCGAACTACAGAATGATCCGTGTAAGGCTCCATAAGCCGGATAACGAGAGCGTTGACCGGGTGTTGGAGCAGGGAAGGGAGCTCTGCGGAGACCAGATCGTGAACACAGAAAACCAGTTCAAGTATCAGCACAGTGACGAGAATACTCCCGTCCTGGCCATAGGCTTCGTGGTAGCATTTCTGGTGGTGCTCAATATCGCCACAATGATCCTGGTGATCAGGCTGCTGCTGAAGACCGTCTTTGTCAAGCGAGAGAGGGAGTTCGGCATAAAGAAGGCAGTTGGCTTCACCAGCAGCCAGCTCAGGTATCAGCTGGCGCTGTCTCTGATCCCCACCGCCCTCATTGCCTCGGCAGCAGGGGCTCTGGCAGGCTATTTTCTGGTAAATCCGCTGTTTGGCCTGGTGCTTCACGGCTACGGCATAAAGAACTCAGACCTTATCGTGAAGGCAGGTCTCATGGTGATCCCGGTAGTGGCCATAACCGCCATGATCTTCCTGCTCTGCTATCTCATGTCCGGCAGGATGAAGAGGCTGTCGGCTTACGGTCTGATACAGGAATAAACGCAAGGCCGGGAGAGCTGTCTTCCGGCTTTTGGCAAAAAAAGATACCGCACTTCTTGTGAGTGCGGCATCTGATCTGCCCCCTTAGGCTTTTATAAACCACATTTTCACGGCTATTGTGCAGATGCCGTGATATGTGCTTCGATCTGAAAGGAATGAAGCTGTCGGCTGATTGCTTTCCTTTAATACAATTATAAACCATCCCAGTCAGAGTAGCAATCACATTTTGCCCCAAATCAATGCACTTTTAGATCATTTTTGCTTTCGGTAGGCTGAGGGCGGCTCGCCGATCCTGGCGGTGAATTGTCTTACGAAATGGCTGGTGTTGCTGTAGCCGCATTGCTCCGCCACATCAGCGATCAGCAGCTGAGTGTTCTCCAGCAGCCATTTTGCCCGGCTGAGCCTGCTCTGGATGATGTCCTCCTTGCAGGTGGTGCCGAAGAGCTCCTTGTAGATCCTCTGGAAATGGCTCTTGCTGACGCCCAGCGAGCGGGTGATCTCGTCCATGCTCCAGTCACGCTGAGGCTCACGGAAGATCGTCTCACGGAGGGCCTGGAGCCGCTCCTGATAGCTGAAGGCGCCGGATCTGAGGGAGAGGGCCTTGCCCTTGAGCTCTGACTCCATGCTGCGGAGGAGCTCCTCGATGCTGAAAATATCCTCGTATGTCACTGAGGAGCGGACGATCACGATCTGCTCCTCCTTTATGTTCAGAGCCGTGCGGTAGACCTGGCCTACCTGCTTTGCTATCTGCGCAGAGAGAGCCTGTGGCGAGCCGGAAAGCTCCTTCTCCGGCGCAAGGAATGCGATGGTCCCCTCGTCCAAGCTGGCCAGCAGCAGATCCTTTTCTGAAAGCCGCATTGCGTGGACTATGGCGTTGATCGGGGGAACTGTGTCGTGCTGGCGCTCCTGCTTGAGATAGGTCAGAAGGCACAGTCTGTAGACGGTATCGCTGCTGTCTGAGAGAAGTCCAGTCAGCCGGCTGATCAGGCCTCGACGGTTGTAGATACCAAGCACCGGGGCGAATTCCGACAGAGCCTCGATCCGGGCGTTGACGTAGGCATTGTACAGCTTGTTCTGGACAGTGTTAAGGCCGCTGCTCACCGCATCGCACCACTGCATGAAATACTCGTCCATGAGAATGTCGGCGGCCTTTGGGTAGGTCAGGGCGATGTAGCCGAAGATCTGTCCCTTGTAGTGCAGGGACGAAAGCACGATCAGCCGGGGAGAGTGCTTTTCGCTGAGAGAGGGCAGGAGCTCCCCAACAGGAAATTCGATGTGCTTGTTGAAAAAGCCGCCCTCCCACACTTCAGTTCCCAGGATCATCTTCTCGGAGAAGCCTCCCCGCCGGTAGACTGAGGGGTGATCCAGGTCCTTGCACCAGTCGCTGCAAAGGCATACCTCCCCCCGGAGGTTATTTGGGATCATGTAGCAGCAGCCGATCACAGTTCCCATAACGTCGTCAAGAGTGGAGGCCTCGCTCATTCGCCGAAGGATCTCGCCGGTGCTGCTGGTGCGGCGAGCCTCCAGCTTTTCCAGAAGGCTGCCGGCGTAGGATCTGATGTCGGAGAGCTCCCGGCTGCGGACGATCCTTCCCAGCTCAGCACAGCCGCAGCTCTCGCCGATGACAAGCGCCGGAGAGAGCTCCTCATCAGGCACCTCCTCGCCCATAAGTGAGAGGAGCCTTCTTGCGGCAGCCATTCCCAGGCGGCTCTCCTGAGAGGAGACAGTTGTGATCGTGACCGCCTCTGTCTGAGAGACCATGTTGCCGTCGCAGCCTGTAACGCAGATGTCCTCAGGCACACGGATACCGTTCGCCATGAGGGTACGGCACAGCTCCACAGCCATGATGTCGCTGCCGCAGACTATGCCGTCCGGCTTTTCAAGGCGGCCACTCGCAATGTCGAGCGCCACCTGATGAGGAACTGTCCTCCAGTAGTCGCCGTAGAAGATGTCCTCCTCTGAGTAGGGGAGGCCGGCCTCCTCCATAGCTTTGCGGAAGCCCTGGATCCTCTCCTCGGACTGAGGGTGGCCCTTGTAGCCGCCTATGCAGAAGATCCTCCGGCAGCCGTGGAGCTGCGCTAGATGCTTGGTGGTCTGGTAGAGGAGAGAGCTCTCCTCCGCAGTGATATTGGGGAAATTCGGCTGCTCGTAGCCGATCACCACCGCCGGTGCAGACTGCTTCCCCAGAAGCTCGATGATGCGTTTCCGCTGACGCTCGCTGCAAAAAATGCCTGCCTCGAAGATGAAGCCGTCGAATTTTCCGCAGCTTATAAGGTCATAGAGGTTGGTCTGACCCTTGGCGTAGGTGTCCTCCAGCATTTCGTCAACGTAGTTTATGACTCCGGTGAGCACCACCGTGTCGTAGCCGTACTGCATGGCCTGACGGTGGATAACGTCCACCAGAGCTGCGTCCGGATTGTAAAGTATATGCGGGACGATGAGCCCGATCCTGCCCTTGCTTTCCATAATGTCACCCCTTTTTGTTTTATTATACAGCACCAGGCAGCTTTCGTCAATACGCCAAAAGCTCCGCACGATCTGCGGAGCTATGGCTATTATCTGAGTGTGGAGTGATATAGGAAATTACTGGTGGAAGAAGAATGGCAGGCAGTTGTAGATGTACTGTCTCACATAGTACCAGCTGTGCTCGCCGCCCTCAGCAAGGATGAACCACAGGTTGCCCTTGGAGAAGTCAGAGGTGTACTCGAAAACGCTCTGCTTCTTCATGTCCTCGATCTGAGGGCCAAGGACGGGATAGGCGAAGTCCGATGTGCCTGTGGCTGACATGATGAACACCTGATCCTTGGAAAGTCCGGCGTTCTGAACAGCCTTTGCCAGAGCGCCTGCGTCAGCGGTGCCTGTGCCCCAGTGGTGAGCGCCGCTCATTGGCATGAAGTAGCCGACGATGTCCACGCAGTTCTCGAAAACTGCCCATGTGGAAACGCTTCCCATGGAGAAGCCGCCGTATGCACGGTGCATTCTAGAGGCCTTTATGTCTGCGGCAGAGGTGGAGGCTGCATAGGTGGAATACTTGCCCTCAACGAAGGGAACAACGCTTTCACGGAACTCCTTGTAGAAGTTTTCGGCGTTGTAGAAGGTATCGCTGCTGACCTTGTTGAATGTGGGAGTAACGATGATCATGGGCTCGATGTCGCCCTTTGCGATCATGTTGTCCAGCAGCCGCTGAGACTCGCCGTTGTCGTTGTAGAACAGGGAATTCTCGCTGTCGCCCATGCCGTGCATGAAGTAGAAGATGTTGTACTTCTTGCTGCTGTCGTAGCCGTAGGGCAGGTATACGTTCAGGGAATTCATGCCGTTTATGCCGTTGTAGCTCTCCTTGACGATAGTGCCCTTCTGAGAGGCCTCGTTCTTGTAGCTCCAGTCGTACTCGGTGTACTTCTTGGCCGGATCGTAGGAGTAGCTCTGCTTGGGCTCCTCGGGAGGAGTCTGAGGCTGGGCGAACATTTCCTTCATGGAGATCAGGTCGAAGAGACTCAGCTTTCCGTCCTGCGTAAGGTCGCCGGCCTGCCAGTCCGCAAGCTGGGCATCGGGAGCAGCCAGCAGCCATTTTTGCAGAAGGACTGCGTCTGCGATATTGAACTGGCCGTCGCCGTTCACGTCGCCCTTCACACTTGCAGGGGGGCTCAGTGGGCTTGGGGTCGTTGGACTGATAGTGGTAAACGTCCGGCAGCTCGTCAAGGGTCAGCATATAGTCGCTGTTGTAGACCTTTTTCAGATAGTCGGCAGTATTGATCGGGTCGCTGTCGATGAATGAGGTGTGCCAGGTCATGAACCACAGCCACTTCGCACCGTCAGCCTTCAGCTTGTCGGGGTCAGGGATAGGGCCGTTCTCGTGGAGACAGACAGGCTTGTCAGCCACCTGAGCGGTCTTTGCGTAGATCCCTACCAGGGAATTGGTGTGGTCAACGTATGTGTCGGCGCCTATGATGTCAACGTATTCGTCGCCGGGGTACCAGCCGTCAGTTACTGTGCCGCTGTAGCCCAAATTCCAGATAAGGTTGTTCAGTCCCCAGTAGTTCGTGTAGCGGTCGTACATGATCCGCCAGAGCTTCTTGAAATTCTCGGCGCCGCCCTTGCCCCACCAGAACCACTTTCCGTCGAATTCGTGGAAGGGCCTCCAGATAACGGGCACACCGGCATCCTGCAATTCCTTCAGAGCCTTAGCGCCCTTGTCCATGCCGGCGATGAGAGTGTTGTACTCCGCAGTTCCCTCGGTGAGAGAAGCGCTCCAGTTCAGGTCGGAGTTCATAGCCTCGGTATGGCTGCCGGAGAAATTGCTTCCGCAGTGCCAGCAGATCGTAACGATTCCGCCCTGCTGATACCAGGACTTTGCTCTGCGGTTACAGCCGGAGAAGTCATCGCCCATGTAGTCAAGGCCTCTGAGAGCCGGGTATTTTCCGCTTGCTCTCTTGATGATGTCGAACTCATAGTTCTCACTGCCCATCCAAGTGGACTCCTGCTGTCCGGAGATGATGTAGTTGCCGTAGGTGTCGCAGAGATAGTTGTAGAGAGACTTGGTTTCTGCCGTAGCATTGGGGTTTGAGAGAGCTCCGCTTATGTCCGATGAGAAGCTGCCTGCGGCCTCTGCGGTAAGGCTGTCAAGGTAGGTCCAGCCCCATGAGCCCCGAACTGCAACGGTATTCTCTCCGGCTCTCAGGCTTGCGGAAATGCTCACCGATGCGAAATTTCCGTCGCCGGTATAGCCGCATAAGATCTGTCCCACGTTCTCACCGTTTACCAGTACGTCCTGGTACTTTCCGCCCTCATCGTAGGGCTGACAGTAGCGGATAGTCAGCTTCTGCAAGCCTGCGCTTTCGGCTTTCACCTTGAGTGTGACTGAGTCTCCGGCATCACGCAGGTCAACGGCCTTTCCGCCGCTTGCTCCTGTCAGAGACACAACGGCAGTTTCGTTCTCGCCTGTGTCGTAGATCGAGCCGCTTTCAAACTCATAGGTCACGCCCGCAGCCGATGCAGGCAGCCCGGGAAGAGCAGCGCACATGGTGATAGCAGCAAGAGCTGCTGATATGATCTTTTTCATTCCAATTCCTCCTGTCAGTATATTTTTCCGTCTGACTTTACTCAAATTATAGCCGACATCAGCCGGAAATGGAATGACATTTTGCCCCAATTACATTGCATTTTGCCCCAAAATAAAAAAGATCCCCGGAGGATCTCCGGGGACTGGGCTGTGAGAGGATCAGTTCTTCTTTCTCTTGAGAGAGAGCACAACTGCTGCGAAAGCCAGGACGATACCGGCAGCAGGCAGTGAAGGTGCTGCAACGCCGGTCTTGGGAGAGCTGCTCTTGTCGGCAGGCTTTGTGGAAGCGGCTGTGGCGGCTGTGGTCTGAGTGGCGGAAGGGGCTGTTGCTGCGGTGACTGTTGTTGCAGTCTCAGCAGGAGCCGGAGCAGCCTCTGCGGCCTCAGGGTCGATGAGGGTGACAGCGCTCTCGGAAACGTGGCTGAAGTATACCTTAGTGCCCTCATAATGCTGGAGCCTGATGTTCCACCAGCCATTGTCAGCGTCGAACTCAGCACCTGTAGCAATGGCCTTTATCCCGTTCTTTTCAGCCTCTGCAACTGCCAGCTGCTCAGCCTCTTCCTGACTCATCGCAGGTGGAGCGGCAGCCTCTGTTTCTGCTGCGGGAACGTCAACGGCCTCTGCTGCAACAGGTGCTTCGGTCTGCTCCTGAGGAGCCTCCTCTGTGGCGGAGCTGCTCTCCGGACTTTCAGTCTGGGCTTCCTGAATGGACTGCTGGATCTCGGCTCCGGCTGCTTCCTCAGCTGCAAAGGAGCTCATTGCTCCTGCAATAGCCATTGTGCCTGCGATAGCTGCGGTGGTGATGATAGATACTAACTTTGTCATATTTTTTTCTCCTTTTTCATTACGATAGATCTTCATTTTCGGCGGGGCGTTCCCCCTTCCATGATCATATGATACCACGATATGGGCGATCGTTCAATATTCAGTTTTCCCTTGATCTGTAGCCTAAGCGACTGAGTAAGAGCAGTGTGTAGCCTAAGCTACAAAATAGGCTGAGATCGTAAAAAACAGCAATAAGGGACTTCCCAAAAGCAGATGTGTATGTTATAATAAAAGAAATGATCTGACAGAAGGAGGTCAGCTATGAAGAGCATTTCAGTGATCATCCCTGCTCATAACGAGGAGAGATACGTCGCCCGATGTATCCGTTCGATAAGAGCAGCTGCCCGAAATTACAAGGGAGCGGTGGAGGTCATCGTGGTCTGCAACCGCTGTACGGACAAAACTCAGCAGATCGCAGAGAGCCTCGGAGCAAGGACAGTGCCCAACCAGGGACGCTGTATCGCAAGGGTGCGCAATGCCGGTATCGCTGCGGCACGGGGCGAGATCATCGTGACTATCGACTGCGACAACCGCATGACCCGTGGCACTCTTCGGGAGATCGGATACCTTCTCAGCACCGGCAGGTACATCGGCGGCGGAGCTCCCATTCGCTTTGAGCGGTACTCGCTGCCGCTTTGGCTCAACGACCTGCTGTGCCGGGTGTCGTTCAAGGTGACAGGCCTGTACTGTGGCATTTTCTGGGCGGAAAGATCCACATTTCAGGCAGTTGGCGGCTTCGTGGAGAAAAAGGCCATGGAGGACGCTGCAACTGCTAAGCGGCTGAAGGCCTACGGCAAAAAGCTGGGCAGGAGGTACACCTGTCTGCGGAAAAATGTGCTGATAAATTCCACCAGAAAATACGACGATATGGGGGACTGGCTCTATCTGAAGCTGATCTTTGCCAATTTCGGCACCTTCATCAGAGCTGCTCTTGGAGACAGGAGGGGCCTTAACAAAATGCTGGACGAACTGTTCTACGACTACAACGACAAGATAGGAGAATGATATGTTTGAATTGAAAAAGACCGTGAAAAAATTCATTGCAGCAGCACTTGCTCTGCCCGTGATCATTGCCTCGCCCATGAGAGCCTCGGCAAATGAGGCTGAGGAATACCTGAATGACCCGAACTGGAACGCCTTCGTGGAGGAAAAGATCCAGCAGGACAGCACTCCCGGATTGGCGGTAGCTGTGGCGAAGGGGGAGGAGCTGGCCTTCAAGAGCTGGGGGAACGCCGACCTGGAGTCGCAGACCCCGGTGACTGAGGAGACTGTTTTCGGTATAGGCTCCTGCTCAAAGGCCTTCACCGCCCTGGCTATATTCCTTCTTCAGGAGGAGGGCAAGCTCAAGCTCAGCGACAGCGTTTCCAAGCATCTGCCCTGGTGGAACGTCACCTGGGAGGGCAATTCCCAGGATACCCGGATCTGGCAGCTGCTGGAGCACTGCTCAGGCATCTCCAACACGACCATGATGAAGCTGGAGAAGGACGGCGAGAACTCTACCGACTTCCAGGCGCACATCGCCGAAAACGCAAAGCTGGTGTACAAGCCGGGAACTAAGTTCCACTACTGCAATATCGGCTATGACGTGCTGGCCGACATCGTGGAGCAGGTCAGCGGTATGCCATTTGAGGACTACGTTTCTCAGGAGATCTTGCAGCCCATCGGTATGACACACAGCGGCTACGGGATCAAGCCAACTACCGGCTATCGGTGGTTTTTCAGAAAGCTGCGGCCTTATAACTCCCCGGAAAACCTCTCCACCTCCGGCGACGGCGGCCTGAGATCCACCTCCGGAGATATGGCGCTGTGGCTGGAGGCTCAGCTGGGACACCTTGACCTGCCGGAAAAGCTGACAAAGGCGATCAAGGCCTCCCACGAAACTCCCGAGGACTACCGTATCGAGCAGGAAGGGGGCGTGGTCTACTACAACGGCTGGAACCACTACAACGGATATATTTTCCACCTTGGCACTAACCCGGAGTTCAGCTCCTTTACCATGGTGGACGAGGAGCACGATATGGGAGTTTTCGCAGTTTCCAACGCATGGATCAACACTCCCGACTACGCAGGAAATTCTCTGCATCAGATCATGAAAGGCGAGGGCATCGATCGTGGACAGCTTGATGTGCCGGACACCATGGCTTTAGTCGACCTGGTATCGACGATCATCTGTATCATCTGCGCAGCCTTCATTCTGCTGATACTGGTGCTGATGTTCACCCAGAAAAAACGTGTAGCCAAGGACAGCACCACCTATCCCGGCGAGAAGAAAAAGCTGATCAGGCGGCTGGTGCTGCTGATACCTCTGCTGGCACTGGTCATTTTCCTGCCAGGGCTGCTGTTCGTGGCGGTGGGCTATGGCTTCGCAAGCTGCTATATGATCGGGGTCTGGATGCCGTACACTCTGCTGATCGCAGCGGCGGCGCTGGCGGCCTTGGTATCCATGCTGATTATTTCCAGCATAAAGCACTTCATTCACGCAAGGGCGAAAAAATAACTTTCAGGGCAGGCTAAGGTCTGCCCTGTTTTTGTCAGGATCTGGGAGAAGATCGACGAAAACTGTTGACTTTTTTGGAGCTGTATTGTATAATCGTGCTATAAGCTACCAATGAGAGGGAGGTCAGCTATGAAAAAATTACAAAAGATCACAGGCGTGCTGCTCTCGGCAGCTATGGCGGCGGCTTCGATGCCCGGCGCTGTGGTGAGTGCGGCAGGTGAAGGCTTCGGGGTCAGGATCACGGAGATCTGCACACAAAACAAAACATCGCTGCTGGACAGCAGCGGCAGTCCGGCGGACTGGATCGAGCTGTACAACGGCTCGGGAAGTGCCGCAGACATTGGAGGCTGGACGCTTTCCGACACCAGCAAGAGCTGGACTTTCCCGGAAAATGTCCGGATAGGCGCCGGGGAGTACCTTATCGTCTTCGCAGACAAGGCCTCGTCCACCGAAAGCGAGCTCCACACGGGATTTGGCCTAAGCAAAAGCGGAGACACCCTTCGCCTGACAGACGCTTCCGGGGCGGTGGTCCAGGACATCACGATCCCCGGGCTCGGGGAGGACAGGACCTACGGGCTCCTGCCGGGAACTGAGGAATGGGCGGAAATGGCTGCTTCTCCGGGGAGGGAGAACGACGCTTCTGTGGCAGAGCCTAGGTTCTCGCTGACATCGGGCTTCTACGATGCGGCTCAGAGGAATACTCTGGAGCTCAGCGCTTCAGGGGAGATCTATTACACCACAGACGGCAGCGACCCCACTGCCTCTGACAGCGCAAAGCTTTACAGCGGAGCCTTGGAGCTCAGCGACCGCTCATCGGATCCCAATATCTGGAGCAATTACGACCACAAGGACAACAGTCCCTATTCTATCACCTTGAAGACTCAGTACAATGCTCCCAGCTATCCGGTGGAGAAGGCCAGCGTTATCCGTGCTGCTGCAAAAAGCGGCGGAGCTTGGAGCAAGGTGGTCACCAACACATACTTCGTCCTGGACAGCCAGCGCCTTGAGCACTACCGGGATATACCCGTTGTCTCGCTGGTCACTGACGGTGAAAATCTTTTCAACAAGGACACAGGCATCTACGTTTGCGGCCAGCAGTATCTGGACTGGAAGAACAGTTCTGACTATAAGCCCAACAAGAGCGAGTGGGATACCGACAACGTTGCAAATTTCTTCTCAAAGGGCAAGGAATGGGAGCGGCCGGCCAGCATAAGCCTTTTCCAGAACGGCCAGCTGACCATGATGCAGGATATGGGTATCCGCATCAAGGGAGCCTCTACCCGCAACGCTCAGATGAAGAGCTTCAACGTTTACGCAAGGAGCGAATACGGCGACTCTAAGCTGAATTTCGACCTGATCCCTGATAACCGCTCCTATGACGATAACAAGCAGATCAAGAAATACGATTCCTTCTCGCTGAGGGCGTGCAGCTGGATAAACCGCTACCGTGACCATCTGGTGCAGGAGCCCTTGAAGGACGTGGCTGACATGGCGACTATCGACCGTGAAAAGGCGGTGCTCTTCATCAATGGCGAGTATTGGGGACTTTATGAGATCCAGGAGAAGATCTCCGACAGCTTTATCCAGAGCAATTACGGCATCGACGACAAGGACGTTGCCATGATAAAGGACAATGCGCTGGAGGAGGGCGCTGAGACTGATAAGGCGGAATTCGATGAGATGATCGCCTTTGCCACAGAAATGGATATGACTAATGCTGAGTATTACAGCAGCGTTACCGATAAGCTGGACACCGGCTCGATGATCGACCACTTCTGCACCTGCCTATATACGGGTATGTGGGACTGGCCCAACCACAACTACATCGCTTGGCGCTCGAACGGCGCACCGATACAGGGCAACCCCTACTCCGACGGAAAATGGCGCTTCGGCACCTACGATTTCGACTACACCTGCGGACTGGATTACGATCACGGACAGAGCAGCTTCAGCTATGACCACTTCCAAAAGCTGGGCGGCAACACCAAGTATGTTGCGGCGGCCTTCTTGAATTTGATGAAGAACGAGCAGTTCAAGGAGGAGTTCATGACACGCTTCTGCGACTACGCCAACGTGGTGTTTGCACCGGATAAAATGGAGGCCGAGATCAACCGGATCACCGACCAGTACCTGAGCTATTTCGTGGAGAGCCAGCTTAGGTGGAACGCCGCTTCTCAGCCTAACGATCAGCTCTACAACAGCGAGCAGAGCTACCTTTCCGGCGAGATCGGCAACGTCAGGAACTTCTTCCGCAGACGTCCGGACTACGCTGTTAAGTTTATGATGAACTTCTGCGGCTCAAATAAGGCCATGCACAAGCTGACCCTGAACACCAGCGGCGAGGGTACGATCATGGTGAACGGTATCCCTGTGAAGGATCAGCAGGGCAGCCTGGTCTGCACCTATCCTGAGGGCTCTGAGATCACTGTCAGCGCAGTCCCCGGAGAGGGCAAGGGCTTTGACTGCTGGAGCGGCAGCTATTCCGGCAGTGAGACAGCGTACACCTTCACTCTGGACGGCGACATGGAGCTTACGGCGAATTTCGGCGAGTACGTTCCTACAGGCGATGTGAACGCTGACGGAGATACAAATATGACCGATGCTGTTCTCTTGCAGAAATGGCTCCTTGCAGTGCCTGACACAAAGCTGGCAGACTGGCAGGCAGGAGACCTCTGCCGGGACGAAAGACTGGACGTTTACGACATGATCCTCATGAAGGATCTCGTGGCGCAGATTAATTCCGACTGATATAAAAACAGGCACCTTCATAGCAAGGTGCCTGTTTTTTTATGGGAAGGATCCCTTATTATTTCAGTTTAAGACCTTCCTTGAAGGCTTCGCCCACTCTTCCGCCTACCTTGTAGTAGCCGTGAGTGTAAGGGTCGAAGGCGATCGCACCAAGGGCGTCGATGTCCACCTTTCCGTCCTTCAGGACGCTCTCATCTGCGGAAACATTTACCACCTTGCCGATGACTCCAAGGCCGTATTCGCTATCCTGATACTCGATGAACTCACACTCCAGCACAATGGGGAAGTCTGTGATCACGGGGGCGTCTACCAGCTGAGACTTCTCAGCCTTCATGCCGCTCTTTGCAAACTTGTCCGGAGTGTTCTTTCCGGAGACAATGCCGAAAAAGTCGGCCTCCACAACGTGAGCTGCGTCAGCTATGGCAACTGTAAAGGCTTTTCTCTTCTTGATGTTCACAACGGTCTGGTGAGTTTCGGTCAGGTTGAGTGCAACGATGTCCCGCTCCACCATAGTACCCCAGGCGGCATTCATTACGTCGATAGAGCCGTCCTCGTTGTAGGTGGCGACCATAAGCACAGGCATGGGGAAGATAGCTTCGGTAGTGGTGATGTTTTTTCTCATGATAAACACTCCTTTTCAGTCATTGTGCGGAGATCTCCGCACTTTTATTATAAGACGATCGTGAGAGAAAATCAAGAGCTGCTGAAAAATCAACTATTCGTAATATTACGGTGGGAATTTCCATAAGTTTTTAACGATTTGTAAATTTCGGAAATAATACCTTGACAAGTGATATACTTCGTGATATGATGTATTACGGAAGGAGGAGTATTCTATGGATGTTCAGCTTAAACGTGGCTTGTTGGACGTGTGCGTTCTTGCGGCCATTAAAAGCGAGGATTCCTACGGCTATCAGATAATCAAAGAAATGAAGCCCTATATCGAGCTGTCGGAGTCCACGCTCTATACTATACTCAAAAGGCTTGAGTCCGCTGACCAGATCACGGTCAGGAGCGTCGAGCACGAGGGCAGGCTGAGAAAGTATTACCACATCACCGATGTCGGGCTCAGCCGCTTAGATGAATTCAAAGAGGATTGGAAGGAGATCCTTTCCATCTACGATTTTATTACAAGAGAGGATATTGGCAATGAATAGGGAGAAATTTATCAGCGAGTTAAGAGAAAAGCTGTACGGACTTTCACAAAGCGATATCGACGAGCGGGTGGAATTCTACAGCGAGATGATCAACGACCGCATGGAGGACGGACTTTCCGAGGAGGAGGCCGTTGCTGAGATCGGCAGCGTTGACGGGATCGTGGAGCAGATCATGGGCGAGATACCGATCACCGCTCTGGTGAAGGAAAAGGTGAAGCCTAAGCGGAAGCTGAAGGTCTGGGAGATCGTGCTGCTGGTGCTGGGGTCACCGGTATGGCTGCCTCTTGCGGCCTCAGCTGTAGTGGTACTGCTGTCGCTCTACATCGTGGTCTGGGCAGTGGTGATCTGCTTCTACGCTGTGGCAGCTGCACTGGCCGGAAGCGCCCTCGGCTGCATCGTTGGCATCTTTGCTTACCTGAGAATGGGAAGACCGGCTCAGGCACTTTTCGCAGGCGGAGCAGCTGTCCTTTGCGCAGGCCTGGCCATACTGATGTTCGTTTTCTGCGTATGGCTGTCAAAGGCAGTCGTCAAGGGCACAGGAAAAGTTTTATTAGGGATCAAAAAATCATTTGTTGGAAAGGGAGAATAAACCATGACTAAGAAATTATTGATAGCAGGCACAGCATTTGTGATTACCGGAGCAGTTATCTGCGCAGGAGCCGGTGCAGCCTTTGGATTTGACTTCAGCAAGCTGGATACGGCCAACTCAGTTACAAACACATACCCGGTAAGCGATGACTTCTCAAGCATCAGCATCAAGGCAGATACCGATGACGTCATTTTCGTACCCTCAAAGGACGGCAAGTGCAGCGTTGTCTGCGTTGAGGACTCAGAACGCCTGCACGATGTTCGTGTGGAGAACGATACTCTGCTCATCGACCAGAAGGATGAAAATAAGATCAGCTGGCACTTCATGTCTGTGGGTACCCACTTCAAGACCACTGTTTATCTGCCGGAGAGCCAGTATAAGGAGCTCAGCGTCATTTCCGACACAGGAGATCTGGATGTTCCCAAGGAGTTCTCATTTGATAAGGTGAAGGCAGAGCTGGACACGGGCGATGTTTCCTGGTATGCTCCTGTTAAGGAGAGCATCAGTATCAGAACTGATACCGGCAGCATCACCGCTTCTGACATCAGCGCTGAGAGCATGGAGATGAAGTCTGACACGGGCAATATCAAGCTGACAAATATCCAGCTCACTGAGGGATTTCGCTCAGAGGAGGACACAGGCGATGTGATCATCGACGGCATGACCTGCAAGGACTTTTATTCAAAGGGCAACACCGGCGACCTTAAAATGACAAAGGTGGAGGTCTCTCAGAAAATGGATCTTGACCGTGACACAGGCGATATAGATCTTGAGGACTGCGATGCTGATGAGATCTTTATCGTTACAGATACCGGCGATGTCAAGGGAACTCTCCTTAGCGAAAAGGTCTTCATCACAAAGACCGATACAGGCGATGTGAACGTTCCTAACTCTATCAGCGGCGGCCGCTGCGAGATCACTACCGATACCGGCGACATCAACATCAGCCTGCGGTAAGTATTGAATGTCATACACACGGCAGAGCTGCCTGCTGTGTGTATGACGTACCTTTTTGCCAGAGGAGGTTTATATGATACAGCTGTTTTACTGCGGAACATTGGCGGCCTCGCTGATCTGCGCAGTGATATATATTTTCATGTGGCACAGGCATTTCGACGTGAATTTCACCATGATCTTTACCCTTGTGCCGGTGGCCTGTCTGGGATATTTCCTGTCATCAATGGCGGAGACTCTGGGCGAGGCGCTGTTTGCCGTAAAGATCATCTACCTGGGCGGCTGCTTTTTGCAGCTGTTCATCGTGCTGAATATTTTCGGGCTTTGCAAGATCCGGATCAGCCGCTGGACAAGAACTGCCCTTTTCCTCATCTGCACAGCACTTTATATGCCCATCCTGAACATCGGCAACGGTACCAGCTTCTACAAAAGCGTTACCTTTGAGATGGGCCGAAACAGCGGTACTCTCATCAAGGAATATGGTCCGGCTCATACGGTCACATACGGTGCGATCTTCATGTTTTTCGCCGTTGGACTGGCTGCGGTGATCTATTCTTGGCTGAAAAAGAAGCAAGTCCCGAGAACTGTCCTGGGACTTCTTGTGCTGCCGTACCTGATCTGCGTGGTGAGCTATTACCTGATCCGCAAGATCGTGCCTGAGGTGGAATTCGTTCCCCTTGGCTATGTGATCGCTGAGGTGATCTTCCTGATCATCGCCTACAGGGTCAACCTCTACGACGTCAGCGATACAGTGATCGACTCAATGGTGAAGGATAGGGCGATAGGCTATGTTTCCTTCGATTTCAAGAGCAGATACCTGGGCAGCAATTCCGTTGCCAAAAGGCTGGTGCCTGAGCTTAGGGACATCGCCGTGGACGAGCTCTTCGGCTATAAGCCCTCTCAGCGAAAGATCAGGCATTTTCTTGACAGCTTCAAGTCTGACCCGGAGAAGAACACCTTCCTGTATACCTTCCGCACTGCCGAAAACGAGGAGCTGATCTACAGCGCAAAGGTGAACTACCTCTACGACAACGACCGCCGGCGAGGCTACATCGTGACCTTTACCGACGATACCGCCAATCAGAAGTATATCCGGCTCCTGGACAGCTATAACGAGGATCTTCGTCAGGAGGTGGAGGTCAAGACCCGCCACATCGTTGAGATGCACGACAATCTGATCATGAGCCTTGCAATGATGGTGGAGAGCCGTGATAATTCCACCGGCGGCCATATCAAGCGCACCAGTCAGGGCGTGAGGATCCTTGTGGAGGAGATCGTTCGGTCAAATGCCTTTGCGCTTTCCGAGGAATTCTGCCGGGACGTTGTGAAGGCGGCACCTATGCACGACCTTGGCAAGATCAACGTTGATGACGCTGTTCTCCGCAAGCCCGGACGCTTTACCGATGAGGAGTACGAAAAAATGAAGCACCATGCCGAGGAGGGCGCAAGAGTCATCCATGAGATCCTGCGTCAGACCGATGACGAGTCCTTCAAGATCGTTGCGGAAAACGTTGCTCATTACCACCATGAGCGCTGGGACGGCTCCGGCTATCCGGCGGCTCTTTCCGGGGAGCAGATCCCTCTTGAGGCCAGGATCATGGCGGTCGCAGACGTTTACGATGCTCTGGTGAGCAAGCGTGTTTATAAGGAGGCCTTCGATTTCCAGAAGGCTGACCGGATCATCATGGAGGGCATGGGCAGCCAATTCGACCCGGCTCTCAGGGAGGTATATGTTGCCGCTCGGCCTAGGCTTGAGGAGTATTATCTTTCCCTTGAGCAGGCCTGATCCGGGGCAACAGCAGGTTGCTTGACCCGGTGAGAGCTTCGTGCTATAATTGAAAGCAAGGAGGGATCTTACCATGGAAACAAAAACAATTCTTCACCAGCTCCGAACAAAAGCAGGCCTTTCACAGGACGCTTTGGCGGAAAAAGTTTTCGTCACACGCCAGGCTGTCAGCCGCTGGGAGACAGGGGAGACCGTCCCCAACACCGAAACTCTCAAGCTGCTGTCGGGACTCTTTGGAGTGTCTATCAACACGCTTCTGGGCTCTCCCAGAAAGCTGATCTGCCAGTGCTGCGGTATGCCGCTGGAGGACGGGATCATGAGTCACGAAAAGGACGGCTCATTCAACGAGGATTACTGCCAGTGGTGCTACTCTGAGGGGAAGTTCGCCTATACGGATCTGGACAGCCTGATCAATGTCTGCGCACAGCACATGGTCAGCCCCGAGCATTCAGAGGATGAGGTCAAGACCTATCTGAGGGGAGTTCTCCCGGAGCTGAAATACTGGAAGGAACGCAAATAACGCAAGGGACGCACAGCTGTGCGTCCTTTTTTTGCCCTGCCGCTTTGGCAGCGTTTCCGGAACATCGTGCGCCCGGCCTTTTGCCAGAGCGTGTGCGGAAACGTTCTGTAGGGGCGAACGAGATCCGCACTCTGCATTTTATCCACTAAAACTGCGTTCTGTAGGTTGATTTTTGAACAGAATGTGTATAAAATAGTATTTAATACAATGCGTTGAAACGATCCGCCCGCTCTATTCAGAGCGTATAGAAAAATGCGGATCGATCGGGAATAAGGAGGATCGATCTATGAAAAAGGCAGCTTCTCTTGTCATGGCGGCGGCCATGGCAGCCACCTGCGTGTCGGCTTTGCCGGAGATGCCCGTCAAGGCTGCACAGGTGAATTTCACCCACGAGGAATGGACAGGAAAAAACGGCGCTGAGGACATCTTCGCTGTAAACCGTGAGGCGGCGTCCGTTGATCCGGTGCCCTTCCAGGACGCAGCAAGTGCTGCGGCGGCGGTGTGGGAGTACAATGAACGTGAGAATTCCGACTATCTTCAAATGCTCACGGGATCCGGCGGCGACTGGGATCTTCGGGTCGTCCAAAATGCGGAGCAGGCTCAGGGCGTGTTCATGTCAGGCTTTGCCAACGCTGATTTCTACCCAGATCCGGCTGACGGCTGGAGGAGCGTTTCTCTGCCAAACAGCTGGACGGCTCAGGGCTTTGATTTCCCCATTTATGACAACGTCATAATGCCCTGGCAGAGCAACTACGACGGCTATGTGCCTTGCCCAACGGCTCCCACCAAGTACAATCCTGTTGGTCTTTACCGGAAGAAATTCACTCCAGACAGCAGTATGCTCTCCTCAGGCCGGCGAGTTTATATCCAGTTCGACGGAGTGGAATCTGCATACTACGTTTACCTCAACGGCAAGGCCGTAGGCTACAGCGAGGACACCTTCAGTCCTCACCGCTTCGACATCACCGACTATCTCACCGAGGGGGAGAACACCCTTGCGGTGGAGGTACACAAATTCTGCGACGGCACCTGGTTCGAGGGTCAGGATATGATCTACGACGGCGGAATTTTCCGTGATGTTTTCCTGGTATCGGCTCCAGATGTGCAGATCAGAGACTACACCGTCCGCACTGACCTGAACGACAGCTTCACTGCTGCTGAGCTGACTGTAGATGCGGAGATCGCTAACTTCTCCGGCAGCGATAAGAGCGGCTGGAGCGTTACTGCCGACGCTTATGATGAGACCGGCGAGCTGCTTTTCTCCGGAGCCTCCGCAGAGATCGGCAATGTTTCAAGAGGCGGCAAAACAGCCGTCAAGATCTCCGCAAACGTGGACTCTCCCAAGCTCTGGTCAGCTGAACACCCAAACATCTATGCGCTGATCCTGACTCTCAGGGACAGCTTCGGGAACGAGCAGGAGGTGCTCTCCACTCAGCTGGGCTTCCGTGAGATCGGGTTTACTCCCACTCAGGTGGACAGCAATTACAAGGTGACAACTACCAGCTGGCAGCCCATGACTATCAACGGCAAGAGGCTGCTCCTCAAGGGCGTCAACCGCCACGACACCGACCCCTTCCACGGAAAGGCTGTTCCTCAGGAGACCATGCGTGAGGACATCTTCCTTATGCAGAAGAACAACGTCAATGCGATCCGTACCTCCCACTACAGTAATGATTCCTACTTGTACTGGCTGTGCAATAAGTACGGAATGTACGTCATGGGCGAGACCAATATGGAGTCCCACGCTCTGATGAACGACAACGACAACAAGGCCAGATTTTACGAGCTGGCCATGGACAGAACTGAGACCGCTTACAAGCGGCTGAAAAACAACCCCTCCATCGTGGCCTGGTCTATCGGAAACGAAATGGCCTACACCAGTGACCCCAATGCAGCCGGCGGAATGTTCCGGGATATGATCTGGTATTTCAAGAAGAACGACCCCACTCGCCCTGTTCACAGCGAGGGTCAGGGAAATGCCATGGGCGTTGACATGGGAAGCAATATGTACCCGGCCTCTCAGTGGCTGGGCGGAAACGGCGGAAACGGCAAGATCCCCTATGTTATGTGCGAATACGACCACGCCATGGGCAACTCCCTGGGCGCTCTCAAGGAGTATTGGGACGTAGTCAGAGCTCACCAGAATATGCTGGGCGGCTTCATCTGGGATTGGGTGGATCAGTCCCGTGCAGTTCCTCTTGACAAGGTGGGCGGAGGCTGGGACTACTACTCCGAGCCCTACGCCCGGAAAAACCTCTATGCTGAGGAGAGCAAGGGCAAGTTCTTTGCATACGGCGGTGATTGGGGAGATAAGCCCAACGACAACAGCTTCTGCGAGAACGGCATCATCAGTCCTGACAGAACTGAACAGCCTGAGGCGGCTGAGGTGCGGTATCAGTACCAGAGCTTCTGGTTCTCCGCCAGCGCTGAGCAGCTCTCAAAGAACCAGATCAGCGTTTTCAACGAGAACGATTTCACCGACCTTAACGAGTTCGACCTGAACTGGAGCCTGCTGAAAAACGGCATCTCTATCCAGAGCGGCACTGTTGAGGGCGCCTCCGCAGCTCCTCTCACTAAGACAGACATCACCGTTCCCTTTAAGCTGCCGGAGAAGCGCCTTGCAGGTGACGAGTTCATCCTTGACCTGTCTGTGGTCAAGCGCAGCGATGAGAGAATGATCCCGGCAGGCACTGAGGTGGCCTACGAACAGATCCCGATCTCCTCCTCAGGACGAGCTGTCAGCAATGCAGCAGTGGGCAGCGTGGAGATCGCTGACAGCAGCGACTGCTATAACGTGAAGGGCAGCGATTTCAGCTTCCGCATAGAGAAGTCCACCGGACTTATGACAAAGTACACCTACAAGGGCGAGCAGCTCATCGACAAGGGCCCGGATCTGAACTTCTGGCGTGGAAATGTTGAAAACGACGGCGGAAACGCAAGAGATAAGATCTTCGACAAGGCCTGGGAGAAGGCTGCGGAGAGGATCAGCGTTGACGGCATAGACGTGAAGGAGGGCGCTGACGGCGGAAAGACCGTTGTCTCTCACCTGACCCTTCCCGATGCAGGCAATACAAAGGTGGATATCCAGTACGACATCGCTGCTGACGGCAGAGTGAAGGTATCGCTGAATGTGGACGCAACAAAGTCCGGCATGGGCGGCTTCATAAGAGTAGGCTCAGCCATGACCCTTCCCTCGGGCGCTGAGCAGCTGACCTGGTACGGAAACGGCCCCGTTGAGACCTACAACGACCGAAAGTCCGGCGGAAGACAGGGCGTCTGGGAGACCAGCGTTTCCGAGGAGTTCTTCCCATACATGAAGGCTGACGACTGCGGAAATCTCACAGACGTGAAGTGGATCTCAGTGAAGGATCCCAGCAGTGAGAACTGCCTGCTTATCGCAGCCGACGGCACTGTGGAGGCCAGCGCTCTCCACTTTACTCCCTCAGACCTGCAATACGCAGATCACCCATATAAGCTCCGTCCACGCAGCGAGACCTATCTGAATGTGGACTACGGCTCACTTGGCGTGGGAAGTGCCACCTGCGGTCAGGCAACTCTGGAGAAATACCGTCTTCCCTCCAGCCGCACCTACAGCTGGGGCTACACGATCATGCCGGCAAGCTCTTCTGCTGACGGAAAGGAGCTCACCGACATGGCTGCAAGGCTCCGCTCAGACGGCGTGACTATCGAGGATAAGAGCTCCAACCAGCTGAGCATCCCCCTGGGCAGCAGCGCAAAGCTGAAGTCCACCGACTCCGGCAATGCAGTTTCCGGCTCGGTCGCCATACCTGACTGCGAGAAGCTGAAGAGCAGCTTTAGCGGACACAATTCCTTCACGGCGGAGGTGAACGTTGTTCCCACAGGCAACCCCGAGTTCAATATGTTCATAGGTGACGGCGACCACGGCTTCGCACTGAGAACAAGGAACAACTCGATCGACTTCTTTGTTCGTGCAGACGGAAATTGGCGCTCGCTCTACGTCGAACACACAACTACCTCCGGCTGGATCGGCAGCAAGCACCAGGTGGCCGGTATCTATAACGCCGAGGACAACACTCTCAGCGTTTACCTTGACGGAAAGATCATCGGCACAGCTAAGACCAACACCACCGCAGGCGTTGAGGCGACGGCCTTCCCGCTGACCATTGGCGCTTGTCCGGAGACAGGGCGTGCTTCTCAGGCCGATTTCTACGAGGCAAGGATCTACAGCAAGGCTCTCACCGAGGCGGAGCTGGCTTCCCAGAACACCGCTTCACCGGCATATTCCCCTGACAGCCCCTATGTCCAGCTTTGGGTGGACTTCGACAATATCGCTCAGGCCGAGCCTGAAGAGGAGGAAGATTGGGGCGACGCAAATCTTGACGGAAAAGTGGATCTGAACGACGCAGTTGCCATTCTCCAGTATTCGGCTCTGCCCGGAAAGTACCCCCTTGAGCCTCAGGGAGCTCTCAACGCAGATGTTGTGGACAACGGAAGCAGCGGAGTTACCGGCATCGATGCGCTGGCGATACAGATGTACGATGCGAAGCTCTTTACGGCTGACAAGTGGCCTATGACCAGCGAGACCATGAATACTCTTCTGAAATAAACTCATGACCCGGAGCAAGTCTCCGGGTCTTTTTCTGCCCATTGTCAGAATGTCACAAAACGCAGGGCGGCTGACAGTGCAAAACGCTGAAAATCCGAAAAGATCCGCAAAAGTGTTGACACGATGTCAGAATACTGCTATAATATCTATAGTGACACAATGTCAGAATGTTGAAGGAGGCTGTATCATGCCAAAGGGTTCCCCCGAACTTACCGCTTCTCGCAGAGATGAGATCATCTCCGCCTGCGAAAAGCTCTACCAGACCATGAGCTTCAAGGAGATCACTCTCAAGGAGATCAGTGTGGAGACCAGCTTCTCCCGGCCGTCGATCTACAACTATTTCCAGACCAAGGAGGAGATCTTCCTGGCCATAATGCAGCGTGAATATCAGGGCTGGGCGGATCAGCTTTTCGCTCTCTGTCAGGAGAACGAGAGACTTTCCCCGGAGGCCTTCGCTAAGGCCGTGGCAGGCTCTTTAGATGAGCGCCGCCAGCTGCTGAAGCTGCTTGCGATGAATCACTATGACATGGAGGAGAACTCACGGCTGGAGCGCCTGACGGATTTCAAGGCGGCCTACGGTGCCTCACTGGACGGCATGAGAGCCTGCCTGAAAAAGTTCTTCCCCGGCACTGACACAGAGGGCTTCATCTTCGCATTCTTCCCGTTTTTGTTCGGAGTTTACCCCTACTGTGTGGCAACTCAGAAGCAGCTTGACGCTATGCGTGAGGCTAAGATCAAGTTTGAGATGCACGAGGTCTTTGATATTATATTTGCCTGTGTTATGCGGCTTTTAGGAGAAAACCGCTGAATGTTCCGAAAGGAGGAGCTATGAAAAAACTGTTATCGGCCTTTGTGTCAGTCCTTATGCTCATGAGCCTGTCATGCGCTGGAGAGACCTCTGCGGATGATCAGGCGGAAGAGGAGCTGGTCTCCGCAGCAACAGCAGACACCCGTTTTTCCGCCGAGGATGGGGCTCTTTTGCAGAGCTATCTCCTTGGCAGACCTGTGGAGACAGATCTTTCCGGAAAGAACTACGACCTGAACGGCAACGACCGCTGGGACGTTTTCGACCTGTGCCTTTTGAAGGAGCAGATCGAGGCTCAGCCGGCGGAGGAGCCTCAAAGTGACACGATCGTGGTCTACTTCTCACGGACAGGAAACACCGAGAAGATCGCCAATTACCTGCTGGAGATCACTGGCGCAGACAGCTATGTGATCCAGGCGGCTGTGCCTTATTCCGACGAGGACATCGCCTATAACAACTCCTCCTGCCGTGCAGATCAGGAGCAGAACGACAAGACCGTCCGGCCGGAGATCGCCGACCCTATAAGCTCGCTGGACGGCTATGATACAGTATTTCTGGGCTATCCGATCTGGTGGGGCGAGGAGCCCAGGATCATCGACACATTCCTGGAGAGCTATGACCTTTCCGAAAAGACCGTGATCCCATTCTGCACATCGGGCAGCAGCGGGATCTCTGTCAGCGAAAAAATATAGCTGCTCTGGTGCCAATAGGTGAGCAGCTCGCCGGAAAGCGCTTCTCCGCCAGCGCCTCCAAGGACGAGGTGCAGCAGTGGTACGACAGCCTTCCGCTCACAAAGGAGGAGACCGAGATGAAGCTGAATATCACAGTAAACGGTCAGGATCTGACCGCCACCCTTGCAGACAGCACTGCCGCAAAGGAGCTCGCCCAGAAGCTGGAGTCAGGCGCAGTTACCGTGGAGCTGGGCGAATACGGCGGCTTCGAGAAGGTGGGAGCTCTGCCATGGTCACTGACCAGAAGCGACGAGAGCACCGTCACCCAGGCCGGCGACATCATGCTCTATCAGGGCAGCCAGATCACCATTTTCTACGGGTCGAATTCCTGGAGCTATACTCCTCTTGGCCACGTTGACGGCCTTTCTCAGGAGGAGCTGAGCGAGATCCTTGGCCAGGGCGATGTTTCCGCAGAGCTCTCCATAAAGAAATGAGGTGCAGTATGAAGATCGTGATACTTATGGGAAGCCCCAACCCTCAGGGCTCCACCAATATCCTTGCGGAGAGCTTCAAAAAGGGGGCAGAGGAGGCCGGCCACAGTGTGAGCCTGATCCGGGTCTGTGGGCTGGATATAAGGTCTTGTACAGGCTGTGTGGCCTGCGGATACGAGGGGGACTGTGTGCAGGCTGACGACAATGAGATCGTGCGGAAGGCTCTGCTTTCCTGCGATATGGTGGTGTTTGCAACGCCTCTTTACTACTACGGCATGACGGCTCAGCTAAAGGCTGTAGTGGACAGGTTTTGCGCCTATAACAGCAGTCTCAACAGGAGAAAGCTGAAGTCGGCACTGCTGACTGCTGCGTGGAATTCCGATGACTGGACCTTTGATGCGCTGACGGCTCACTACAAGACGCTGGTGCGCTACATTGATCTCAGGGATCAGGGAATGGTGCTGGGCTATGGCTGCGGCACGCCCTCAATGACAAGAGCAAGCGGTTATCCTGAGAAGGCCTATGAGCTGGGGAGATCCCTGTAGAGCTGACCCTTGGTGGAATGGCACGTTTTTGCCAAGGCAAAACAGTACAAAGTGCTGATGATCAGAAACTAGCGGAAGATCATTGGCACTGTGTCAGGATACTGGTATAATAAAACGCAGTTACACAGTTTCAGAATAAACAGGCGGCAGATCACCGCCAAAGAACACTTCGAGGAGGTCATTTTATGAGTGAAAAGATCGTACAGACTGCCGGCAGAGAACAGCTGGGAGAGTTCGCCCCTATGTTCGCACATCTCAACGATGATGTGCTTTTCGGTGAGGTCTGGAATGAGCAGGCTATCGACGTTAAGACCAGGTGCATAATTACGGTGGTGTCGCTTATGGCGTCCGGGATCACGGACAGCTCGCTGCTTTACCACCTGCAAAACGCAAAGGCTCACGGCGTTTCCAAGGAGGAGATAGCTGCGGTCATCACCCACGCAACTATGTACGTCGGCTGGCCAAAGGGCTGGGCTGTTTTCCGGCTTGCCAAGGAGGTCTGGAACGAGACTTCTCCTGAGCTGACAGACAAGGATAGATACCAGAACACTATTTTCTTCCCCATAGGTGAGGAAAATCCCTACGGTCAGTTCTTCGTTGGCCAGAGCTACCTGGCGCCCCTATCCACTGAGCAGGTGCCGGTCTACAACGTGACCTTTGAGCCGGGCTGCCGCAATAACTGGCATATCCACCACGCTAAGAGCGGCGGCGGACAGATGCTGATCTGCGTCGGCGGAAGAGGCTTCTATCAGGAGGAGGGCAAGGAGGCCGTGGAGATGGCTCCCGGCTGCGTTATCAATATCCCTGCCAACGTAAAGCACTGGCACGGTGCGGCTCCGGACAGCTGGTTCTCACACCTTGCCCTGGAGATAGCCGGCGAGGAGTGCAGCACAGAGTGGTGCGAGGCTGTTTCCGATGAGGACTACGGAAAGCTGAAATGATCCTGCACAGGTTGACTTCTGCCGGAGACTGTGATATAATGGTCGCATCTACCACAACAGGAGGAAGCCCATGAAGCTGACTAAAGAGGGAGTGCTGAAGGACATCAGCGCTCTGCCGGAAAACTACAAGACCAAGGACATCGACGGCCTGATCGCAGGCTATGTGAAGGAAAAGGCCGACCCCTCAGCTCTCAGGGAGCATATCCTCACGGAGCAGCGGCTCCACCGGATCTATTTCTATGTGGCGCTGAAGCAGATCAGAGGTGTCAGGGAGAAAATGGCCTTCATCCACAAAAATCTGCTGTTTTCGGACTGGTGGCATACGGACCAGCTCATCGGCTTCGTCAGCAAGCTGGATCACGAGATCGGACTGAGCTACGCTCGGGATTACGTTGTTTCCCAGGATCCGTTCATCAGGCGCTGGGGCTACGTTATGTTCATCTCAAAGAACTGCGCCGGTCATGCCGGGGAGCTTCTCCCCCCTTATCCACGACGACGATCACTACTACGTCCAAATGGGTCAGGCCTGGCTCATTGCCGAGCTGGCGATCTTTGAGCCGGAGAGAGTCTTTGACTGGATGAAGGACAACGGTCTGAGGTACAGCATCAACGGAAAAGCTATCCAGAAGATCTGCGATTCCTTCCGGATCAGTGATGAGTGGAAGGAAAAATTCAAGAGTTTGCGTTCAGCCTTGAGCTGACGAAAAAAGCCGTCCTTTTGGGCGGCTTTTCCATATCATCAAAAAAAGTCCCCGGAGATCATTCCGGGGACCTTTGCGTTACGCAGGGTTTAGAGGATCAGTCCTCTTTCTTTCTCAGTGAGAATGCAACTGCTACAGCAGCCATTGCCATGCCTGCAACGGGAAGAGCAGGGAATGCAACGCCTGTCTTGGGAGAGGTGTTCTTGTCAGCAGCCTTAGTTGTAGCCTTTGCTGTAGTTGTTGTGGTCGTTGTAGCTGCGGCTGTAGTGGTAGTTGTTGTTACCTCAGCCTCTTCCTCTGCACGAACAAGACGAGCTGTGCCGCCGTTGCCCAGAGAGATCTCGTTCTCATTCTGGTAGTAACCGCCGAAAGCTACCTCCTGGCCGTTGTAGAAAAGAACAGCTGTAGCAGCGGTGCCGCCGATCTCTTCAACTGTGATCTGAACGCTGCCAGCGGTCTCTGTGCCCTCAGCGTTTGTGTAAGTGTAGGAGCTGTCCTCCTTGATCTCAACAGTGCCGTTGTCCTTGGACTTCTCCTCAACAGTACCGTTGCCGTCAGCCTCCTGATATGTCCACTTGCCAACGATGTCAGCGATAGCGATAGCAGGCTCAACAGTCTCAGCAGCCTCAGTAGGAGCCTCTGTGGGAGCCTCAGTGGGAGCTTCAGTGGGAGCCTCTGTAGGAGCCTCGGTGGGCTGCTCTGCAACAGGAGCCTCAGTGGGAGCCTCCTCAGAAGCGAATGAATTTACGGCGCCAGCCATTGTCAGTGAAACTGCCAGAGCGGCAGCTGCGATGATAGAAACTTTTCTTTTCATAATTATTCTCCTTTACCTAGCATAAAGCCTCGAAAGGAAGAGGCTCTTCCTCTTCCACCTACATATTACCACTTTCAAAATAAAAATGCAATAGCAAAAATTGCGATTTTTCGGCTTTTTTTATTACAGTTTGGAAACATTATGTCAATATTGCTGTTTGATCTGACTGCGGTGAAGATAAAACTGGTAACTCTGTCTGAATGGAGCATTTTTGCCGCAGAGGGAGCTTCACCGTCGGAGCTGGAATGGGCGATTTTTGCGGAAAAATAGCGGTTTGCCAAATCTTGCTATACAGAGTGTAATATTATGGTAAGATATAACAAAAATGAGTTATTTACAATATTTAATGTTAGCTGTTTCGTCAATTGACTTGCTTCGGTAACTGTGTTATTCTTTATTATGAAGCAGTCTGACGGCTGCAAGGCTGGATCTTTTACCGAGTTACAGCCAAAAATTGATATAAGGAAGGAATAAAGATATGAAAAGGACCAAAGCGGCGCTTATCTCCGGGGTGGTCTCAGCAATGTCCCTGGCAGGCAGTATCACTGCTTTTGCTGCGGGGAATGCTGTTTCCGCAGACGGCGTTTCTCTGGAAAACGGCTATCTGCGCCTGACTGTTGAGCAGGAAAAGAGCTCCGGCGAGTATCTGCAATACCACCTTGATACCACCGGCGGACGTACCGCAGTTACACGGGACGACGAGAAAAACCTGACCTACTCAAACTACTGTTCAGCATACACCACTATCAACATCAACGGATCCCCATACATCTACGGCCTTGGTGAGGACGTGGACGCTCCTGCTTATGACGAGGAGGGCAAGTGCCACGTTTCCAGCCAGCGCTTCGGCGACGTTGTGATCGAGCAGCGTCTTGGCTTTGCAGAGGGCTACACTCCCGGCTGTGAGGATATGCTGAGGATCTCCTACAAGGTCAAGGAGGCGGCTCCCGACGACTACATCGGCGCAAGAATCATGGTGGATCCTCAGATCGAGCGTGATGACGCCCTCAGGATCTCCGTTGCGGGAACAGCTGTTGACAACGAGGCTGTTTTCAACGGCCAGGATATACCTGCTGACTGGAAGGCTCAGCTGGTATCCGGCGAGGAGGCTGCCGGCTACGGAAAGACCTCCGGTGCAGATCCGGCTCCCGATCAGCTGATCTTTGCGGACTGGACCAGCCTTTACGACAATAAGTGGGACTACTCTCCCGACATCACAAGAGCTCTTTCCGACTCGGCTGCGGCTGTTCTTTGGCAGCCTGCTGCTGATATGGAGGGCAAGGAGTTCGTTACATATTACGGCGTTAGAAATACTGCCGAGGTAAAGCCTAAGTCTGACGATAAGGACTCAGACAAGAAGACCACCACCACCAACACAGCCAAGGTCTCATCTCCTAAGACAGGAAGAACTCTGCCGGCTGTGGGCTGGTCACTGCTGGGAGTCTCAGCTGCTTCTGCGGCAGGCTGCCTGCTCCTCAGAAGAAAGGAGGACGAGAACAATGGGTAAGAAGCTCCGCAGAGTGCTCTCTGCTATGATCTCAGCAGCCGCAGTTGCACAGTATTGCACAGCGGCACTTCCTCAGTCTGTTTTTGCTGTTGAGTCCGGCACAGACTTCGTTATCTACTCCGATGACGACATCACCGTAAACACCCACAAGGCAGTTATCAACGGAAACGTGTTCACAGGTGACTCGCTGAGCTATCTGGGTGAAGAGACCTGCTATATCAACAATTCTCTCAACGCAGGCAGGATCAGCGGACAGGTGGTCGCTCTCACTGAGAGGGACAGCCGCACCGTTATGCCCGACTACATCGACCGCCTCAACACGAGAGTTGACTACAAGACCGCTTATCCGGGAGATGCTCTGATCGACGCTCCGGAGCTGGACGCCTCAGGCTCTATCTCGGCTCAGGGGAGCCTTCACATCGACAGGACTGCCTTCACGGGAAGCGGCTACATAAAGGCCTCCGGCGACATAAGATACGATGCTGTTCAGAACAGTGATGATACTGAGCTCTTCATTGCTTCTGAGAACGGCGACATCATTTTCTCCGGCGCAGAGCTCACCTTCAACGGCGTCCTCTACGCTCCTAAGGGAAAGATCATCCTCAACTGCAAGCACCTTCACATAAACGGAAGCATCATCGCTCAGAATGTTCAGATCAACGGTACTGACCTGGTGATGGATCCTCTGACAAAGGCCGGAAAAGACCTGGAAAAGCTCTATCCTCAGGTAGTCATCGCCGGCGCTGAGTCAGTACACAAGCAGAACAGAAAGATCCAGCTTGATATTTCGGAAAGCTACGGCCTTCCTGAGCTTGACACTGACTCTATCCAGTGGAGCTTTGCTCCCACCACAACAGGATCCTCCGGAAGCATCCGCATCGACGAGGACCACTCCGGCATTCTCCACAAGGAGCTGATCATAACAACTCCCGGTATCTACCAGGTGGTGATCACCGGCAACGACAAGAAGGGCGCTCCTGTGGAGTACACCCAGCTCCTCACAGTTGAGGAGGACATCGCTCCTGTGGCTTCCTTCACCAAGGACTCAGAGGTGATCGGCCGTGACGAGAACGGTCAGGCTCAGATCACTCTCAAGGACGCATCCTATTCTCCCGACGGCGACCAGATCGCAAGCCGTGTCTGGGCAGTTACCTTCGACAGCAACAACAACGGAGATTTCTCCGACGATAACGAGGAGGTCTTCTGCACCGGCAACGAAACACAGACCACCTATACCGCAAATTCAGTCGGAAAGTACCGCTTCCGCCTGACTGCCGCAGAGATGTTCAGCGACACTATCCCGCAGCTCCTGCCGGATATGCCCTATCGCTACGACAGCACAACTGACAGAGAGAACGTGAAGGACACCATTGAGGTCTCCAACGACGCTCCTCAGTCCAGCTCAGGCATCAGCAAGGCCAAGAACGTTGACATGGTAGTTACCGTGGGCAACGCCGATCTTGACGACATCAATACTCTCAACAAGAATATCAGCGAGATCAGCAAGGAGCTGGAGGACGACGGCTATTCCGTCAATGTTGCCACAGTCAGCACCTCGACCCTTACTGCAAGAGATACCTTCGCTTGGGACGAGTACGATCATTACAACTATCAGGACTACTACCTGCCCACACTGGATAAGCACATCATCTATGAGGACGACTCCATAAAGATGCTGGGCTACAGTGCAGCTCCTCTCCGTGACTGGCTCTTCGTTGACGACGGCATAAGAGCTAAGAGAGTCCTCTCCTTCGACATGGTAAGAGACAGAACTGACTGGCACAGCATGGAGGGCGGCGGCTTCCTCTTCAACACCTCCATAAAGGAAGAGACCACCGGCGAGGGCGACGAAAAGACCACCGTCAAGAAGATGAGCGGCTACTGCGTGCTCCTTACACAGAGCGGCTTCCAGCTTGTCCAGCTCAAGGACGTAGACGCTGAGAGCTTCCGCAACGGCAGCGGCTATTCCATTACAAGCGTTGGAACTGTCCTCAAAAGCGTGGGCGTTCAGGACGTTTACGACAACTACAGCGTAAAGATCGTTGCCGACAGCAGACTTGTTTCAGTTTATATCGACGACGAGCCCATTATCGACAACTTCGTGCTCCCCGATGACCAGACCGGCAGCGGCTTCGGTCCGATCATCTGCCACGCTTCACATTCCTGCGGACAGCAGTCCTACTTCACCTTCAGCAATATCCGCATGACAACTGTTATGGGAAGCGAGCTGGGTGACGCTCTGGACAAGTTCCAGTGGCGTGACAGCGCAAAGCACTTCGCAGTCAATTTGAGCAAGGAGAAGGTCTACGACCTCCGTGACAACAGCTCAGCAGGCTCTGCGGTAAGCTCACTGATCAGCAATAAGGCTGAGCTCATCGGCCTTGGCTCAGCAGCCTCAAAGCAGCAGTACGACCTGCTCCTGAGATCTGCTGACGGACAGTATGCTGACTGGTACGATGTTCTCAAGGACAAGAACGTTCTGAGGAACATGATCTACAGCAGTCTTGCTGAGGAGAGCTATGACATCCCCGACAATATGATCACTACCTCCGACGAGATCGTTTACAGCAACAGCTTCTCTGACCGAGAGAACGATCCTGTGGGAGATCAGGTTTGGAGCTATGACCTTGATGCCTCTGTTTATGAGAACAGCACCGGCACAACGGGCAGCTTCACCACAAACGAGCCTATCACTCAGTTTGACCATACCGGAAAGTACAGCATCGCCTTCGACCTGTGCGATGATCCTACCGGAAGCAATCCTGCCCTTGACTCATATAAGAAGTGGGCAGACCACGTTGACTGGACTGAGGATCTGCTGGTACACTCCAAGCCTATGGCAAATATCAGCTATGAGCTGAGTTCCTCCGAGGAGACAGGAAAGTTCATCTGCTCACTCAGCTTCGACAGCATGGATCCTGACTGCGAGAGCCACGACTCCAAGGGCATCGTCGAGGAGAAATTCCAGTGGAAGCGTGTTGACGACAGCGCTTGGCAGGAGGGAACTGTTCCCGGTATCATAAACGCCGGAGATGTGCTCCTCCAGAAGTACCAGGTGCTGGACGAGCAGGGACAGTGGAGCGACCCGGCAGTTGCTCTGATCATAGCCGAGAAGACCGAGGACACTACAGTTTTCACCGATGATCAGGCGCCTGAGGCTATCCTCACAGTTTCTGACGAGGAGCCCTGCGTTGGTGACCAGATCCTTATCTCCTCCGATGCAAAGGACGACACTGCGATCTCCTATGTAAAGACTACGGTAAACGGCAGCGTTGTCAGCGCCTACGCCGGAAGCGTGCTCTACGACTGCAAGTCAGCCGGCGAGCTCCAGATCGTTTTGGAGTGCAGCGACATCGGCGGAAACACTGCTACAGCCACAAAGACCATTACCGTTGGACCTCCCCGTGACGCTTCCGCACCGGTGATTACTATCGACCCGGAGACCGGAGTTTCTGTAAACGGGAACGATGTAAAGATCACAGGAAGCGTTGCTGACGGCGGCCAGTTCAGCGGCTACAGCATTTCCTACGCACCCAAGGACAGTGACGACTACACTCAGATTGCAGGATCCTCCGATGAGGTGAGCCAGGGCACTATCGCTGAGTTCACTCTTCCCGAGGCCGGAACTGAGTATGACATCCTTCTGACTGCTACAGACGAAGCAGGCAATTCCTCTTACATCAAGTTCACAGTGATCACCGGTCAGCCCGGTGAGGAGGGCGAGACCTCTGACGTTGAGCAGAGCACTGAGCCCGTTACAGAGCCCCCTGCTGAGAGAACAGATCATCCTGCAAAGATCACTATCACAGCTGATCCCGAGAAGGCTGAGATCGGCCAGATCGTGAACGTTACAGCTCTTGCCTCCGACGATGACGGACTTGTTTCCGTTAAGGTCTATAAGGGGGACGAGCTCATATCAGACGCTCCCTGCGAGTTCCGCTTCAGCGAGGGCGAGGCCGGCGTAGTTACTATCCGTGTGGAGACCACCGATGCAAACGGCGGCACCTCACAGCAGTCCAAGGAGATCATCTTCGAGGACAACTCCGACCGCACACCTCCCGAGGCTGTGATCACCTCTCCCGAGAACGGCCAGACCGTTTCCGGAAAGGTATCAGTTGTGGGCTCCGCCTATGACGAGACCGGTATGCGCAGCTACAAGCTGGAATACCGCAAGTCCGGCGGCAGCAGCTTCACCCCCATTTCCTCTTCGTTCAATGAGCGCAGAGACACTGAGCTTGGCGTTTGGGACACGACCAATATCCCCGACGGTAATTACGAGGTCAAGCTCACAGTTACCGACAACGGCGGAAATATCTCCTATGTTACTACAGGCTATACAGTAAGCAATACAGTTCCTGCCAACGAGCAGCAGCTTGGAAGCGACCTCATCGTTATCGAGAGACCTGCTTCCGGAACTTCTGCGGACGGCCAGCTCCATATCGAGGCTCAGGCAGATCCTTCCATTGCCGGAAGAGAGTTCTCCGTGACTATCGGAAAGAGCAGCGGCGATATGATCCCAGTTTCCAGCGGAACTATCGATAGCTCCGGCAAGATCCAGGCTGACGTTGACACCTCTCTCTACGATGAGGGAAGCTATACAGTTATCGTGACAGTCAAGGACTCTGACGGGAACACTCTGACAAAGACAGCAGATACTGTTATCGACCACGGCCTGACTGAGGCTGACGAGCAGTATCAGTGCAAGATCCTTTCACCTGACGGCTCAGAGGAGGTCACCGAGAAGACCACTGTTACCGCTGAGGTGACTCAGTACGGCTTCAGCAAGTACAAGTTCGAGTATTCACCCATGGGCGAGGACAGCTTCACTGTTTTCGGCTCAGGCTCTATCGCCAGCGAGACCGAGCTCACAGCTGACTTCGACCCCACGATCCTCTACAACGGCATCTATGACATCCGCCTTACTGTTTGGGGAGACAACGGCAGCGCTCAGGACACTGTTACCGTAAGCGTTACCGGCGGCATGAAGGTGGGCAACTTCACCATCACCTTTAACGATATGGAGATCGACGCAGGCGGTATCCCTGTTTCAGTAAAGCGCACCTACGACAGCCGCAGAAAAGACCGCTCCGGCAGCTTCGGCTGCGGCTGGGAGCTTTCCTACAGCAGCGTAAAGCTGCGTATCAGCGGCAACCAGAGCGAGGATTGGCAGCAGACGTCGAGCGGCTCCTTCATCACCACCTATTCGCTCTCAGAGGCACGCCCCCACAAGATCTTCGTGGATCTGGGCAACGGCATTTCGGATGAGTTCGCAATGACGCTCTCTCCGGCATCACAGCCCTTCTTCCCGCTCCAGCTGGAGATCTCAGCAAACTACGTTTCAACAACAGGCTCCGGAGCAACTCTCACCCCTGTGGATATGCACTCAAACTACCTGGTCTACAATTCAGGCCAGCTGGTAACTGAGGACTTCCAGGAATACGATCCTCAAGTGTTCAGATACACCGCAAAGGACGGCACAGAGTACGTTATCGGCGCTAAGGACGGCCTGAGGAGCATAAAAACTCCCTCCGGCGAGAACATCACATTCGGCAAAAACGGCATCAAGTCAGACAGCGGAAGCTCATTCAGCTTCACCCACGACAGCGCAGGCAGGATCACAAGCGTTTCCGACAACAACGGCAGGAGCGTTTCCTATGAGTACAGCGCAGCCGGAGATCTTGTGAAGGTAACTGACGTAGGCGGCGAGGATACCACCTTCGGCTACATGAACCACTACCTCACCGAGATCACCGATCCCAGAGGAGTAAAGGCTGTCCGCAACGAGTACGACGACGAGGGCAGGCTCTCCAAGAGCATCGACGCCGACGGAAATGCTGTTACCTATGAGCATGACATCGACGGCAGAGAGGAGATCGTCACCGACAGAAACGGCGGAGTTACACGCTATATCTACGATAACGCCGGAAATATCGTTTCTGTGACCGATCCCATGGGCAACACCGAGAAGCGTTCCTATGACGAAAACGGCAATGTGCTCACAGTTACTGACGCTCTGGGCAATACTCAGGAATTCACCTATGACGAAAACGGAAACGTCCTCACTGCAAAGAACGCAGCAGGCGTTGTTACCGCAAATACCTATAACTCAAAGGGAGAGGTAACCAGTGTTGAGTTCATGGGAATGACTGCTCTTACCAACGAGTATGACGACAAGGGCAACATCACCTCCATGACCGACATCATGGGCAACACCTCCAACATGACCTACTCCGGAGGCAAGCTGACCTCCATGTCAGACAGCATCGGAGAGGTGATCAACATCACCTATGACGGAAGCGGCAACCCTGTTTCTATCATCGACGGATCAGGTGCAGTTACCAAAATGACCTACGATGACAAGGGCAGATGCCTCACTAAGACTTACAGCACCACCTCAGGCGAGGAGCTGACAGAGACCTACTCCTATGACGACTACGATCAGCTTGTAAAGGTGATCGGCAGCGACGGAAGCATTTCTACCAAGGAGTACAACTCATTCGGAAAGGTGATCCGTGAGACTGGTCCTAATGGAGATCAGATCAACTACACCTATGACAACCGTGGAAACATGACCAAGGTAAGCTATCCTGACGGAACATCAGAGAGCTTCACCTACGACAATGAGAACTACAACACCTCTGCAACAGACCGCTCAGGAAGAACTGTCACCATGGAGTACGACGCAGTCGGAAACATGACTAAGAAGATCTATCCCGGCGGCGCTGAGGAGACCTTCACCTACGACAACGGCTACCGTCTGATCTCAAAGACAGGTATCAACGGCGGAGTCACCACCTACACCTACGACGAGCTCAACCGCAACACATCAGTGACAGACGCTCTCGGAAACACCTTCTACTACACCTACAACGATGCTTCTGAGATCACAGCTATGACCGATGCTGAGGGCGACGTATTTGGCTACACCTACGATGCCGGCGGAAACCGCACATCTACGATCTTCCCTGACGGCTCTTCCATCAGCACAGAGTACGATGTTCGTGGAAGAATGGTCAGCAGCACCGATCAGTACGGAAATACCACCTATTACACCTACGACAATTCCGACAGACTTACCAGCGTTACCGATGCCTGCGGCGGAGTTACAAGCTACAGCTACGGCACTATGGGCGAGCTCACCGCTGTTACTGACGCAAACGGAAACGTTACCGAATACGCTTACGACAGCTCACTTCGTCCTGTATCAGTGACCAATGCTCTGGGTCAGTCCATGACCTTCACCTATGACGCAGACGGCAACGTGACCTCTGCCACCGACTTTGGCGGAAAGCAGATCAGCTACTCCTACGACAAGGCAGGCAGAGTTATCTATAAGAGAAACGATGACGGCAACACCAGCTTCAGCTACAACTATGATGGAGCGCTCCTTTCAGTTGCTGACAACTCCTGCGTGGTAAGGTACAACTATGACGAAAACGGCCAGATCACATCGGTTTCCAATTCCGCAACTGGAACTGTGGACTACACCTACGACAGCGCCGGAAGGGTCATCAAGGTATCTGCACCCGGCGGAAGCACACTTTACGCCTATGATGAGCTTGACAGACTTGTTTCTGTTACAGACCGCAGCGGCGGCGTTACGATCTACACCTACAACGGAAACGGATTCCTGACAAAGGTCGAGTATCCCAACGGCGTTACAGCTGAGTATACCTGCGATGCTCTCAGCAGACTTGTGGAGGAGATCGTTTCAAACAGTGCAGGAGAGGTCATCGCTCAGTACAGCTATACTCTTGGTGCTGCCGGCGAAAAGCTGGAGGTACAGGAGCTTGAAAGAACTATCAGCTACACCTACGATGAGCTCTTCCGCCTTACCAGCGAGTCCGTAACAGAAAACGGCGAGACTTCTCTCACTGAGTATGAGTACGACGGAGCAAGCAACCTCATCAGCAAGACAGTTGACGGCGAGTTCACAGAATACACCTACAACCAGGCCGGACAGCTTATCACTGAGGGCGACATCCTGTACACCTATGACCAGTCAGGAAACCGCATCTCCATGGAGGGCGGCGGCAAGTCTGCAAACTACGTTTACGACGGGGATAACCGCCTTGTGAGCGCAGCAGTTACCGAAAACGGCATCGTTGTCACCGAGGAGTACCAGTACGACTATAACGGCAACCGTATCAGCCGCACAACGGACGGAAATAAGGTCTACTACCTTAACGAGACCATTCTGGGAGACTACACTCAGGTACTGGAGGAGCTGGACGCCAGCGGAAATGAGAGGTGCTTCTACACAAGAGGCTCACAGCTCATTTCTCAGGAAAGAGACCAGAACACCTCCTACTTCATGACAGATGGACACGGCTCAGTAAGACAGCTCACAGACAGTGAGGGCACCGTGACCGACTGGTACAATTACGATCCATGGGGACAGATCGCCTCAAGTGAGGGAGAGACTCCCAACACCTATCTCTACTGCGGCGAGCAGCACGATGAGACTACAGGCTACTATTACCTTCGTGCAAGGTACATGGATCCTGCAACAGGCACCTTCACCTCTATGGATACCTACCAGGGCAACCCCTTCGACCCGATCAGCCTTAACAAGTATCTCTACGCAAGTGCAAACCCGATCATGAACATCGATCCATCCGGTCACTTCACTCTCTGTGAGGCAGTTGTTGCCGGTGCGATCGTTGGCGGACTTTCCAGTGCACTCATTACCTTTGGCATGAACATCCTTCGTGGTTGGGATCACCCTGAGGAGGCTGTAAATCCGCTTGGCGGAGTGCTCACAGCCTTCTTCAAGGGAGCATTCTTCGGTGCGATCTTTGCACTTATCGTGGCAAAGTGCATCATACTTGCTGTGATCATTGCTGCGATAGGTCTGATAACTGCTGTGGTACAGGCTATCCAGTGCTTTGCAAATGACGAGCCTTGGGAGGGCGCAGGTTATGTAGCGCTTGCTTTACTGAGTATCCTCGGTATAAAAAAGATGACTCGTATAGCCAACGAAGGCGGAACCGAGATCAGCCACTGGGGAGATCCCAATAATCGTGTAATAAAGCCCAAGGATTGGGTAATGACAGGTAAGCAGAGCAAGTGGAACTTTACCTGGACGTTCAAATGGGATCGTTGGTCACCATGGAATGAAACTATCTATTACAGCCACAATAATCTAAATGGCAATCCCCGTACTCCCTATACCGCCTACGGTTCAGACGGATATTCATCATACAGCGGTCTGTCATGGCCTCATGCTTCTGACGGAAGGTTTTTCTTCACTAAGGACGGCTGCTGGAAGTTCATATTCGGACAGAGGATCTATGAGCCGGGTATTGAGCACTATGACTATATAGCAGAATTCCCGCTTGTCGCATATCTCATTGATATTCTCTTCGGATCGGGCGGGGAAGAGTAATGGACAAAGCTGATCAAGCTTTCGGCTGCCTCTGCTCATCGACCCGGGAAGCATACCTCTTATCATACGCTTGATATTCAGCATGATATTCCGCTAAAAACAAAAAATTCCCCCGAAGCCATTAGTGCTTCGGGGGAGTTCTTTTTTATCGGGTCAGTTTTTTGCTTTCTTGGAGAGCATGATGTTCGTCAGGATACCCAGGATAAGGGCAGCTGCGATCTCGGTGATAGTTACGGAGCCGAAGCTGATGCTCAGCCCTCCGATACCGGCAATGAGGATCACCGAGGCCGTGAAGAGGTTGCGGTTGTCGTCAAGATCCACGGCCTTCAGCATTTTCAGGCCGGAAACTGCGATAAATCCGTACAGAGCGATACAAACTCCGCCCATGACGCAGGAGGGGATAGAGGCGATGAGTGCGACGAAGGGCGTGATGAAGGAGAAGATCACACAGCCCACAGCTGCGGCAAGGATCGTCACCACAGAGGCGTTCCTTGTGATCGCAACACAGCCTACGCTCTCGCCGTAGGTGGTGTTGGGGCAGCCTCCGAAGAAGGCGCCTGCGATAGAGCCTACACCGTCGCCCATGAGAGTTGAGGACAGGCCGGGATCCTCCAGCAGGTCACGTCCGATGACTGAGCTGAGGTTTTTGTGGTCGGCAACGTGCTCAGCAAAGCACACCAGCGCCACCGGCACATAGGCCACAAGTATGGTCAGCAGGTATGAGGCGGAGAGCTCTCCGGTGCCCTTGAAAGCGCTTACGAATACCAGGTCAGGCACTGAGAAGAAGGTCTTGACCGACAGGCCGTCTGAGAACATATAGCTTCGGAAAACTGAGAGATCGATCAGCTTCAGGCTGTCAAGATCGGCGGCATTTCCGATGACAGTCAGGAGGGCTGCACAGGCATATCCGGCGATGATACCGATGACGAAGGGCAGCAGCCGCACCATTTTCTTTCCGTAAACCGAGCAGATCATGACCACCGCCAGAGTTACAAGTCCGCAGAGCATCGCCGCATAGGGCGAGGCAACAGGCAGCAGCTCTCCCTCAGCGTTTGCCCGGAGGACGCTGCCCTTTGTCAGGTCGCCGATCGCATTCCCTGCAAGAGATAGACCGATGATCGACACAGTAGGGCCGATGACTACCGGCGGCATGAGCTTGTTCAGCCACTCAACTCCCACAGCCTTGACCAGAGCCGCTATGACAACGTAGACAAGACCGGCTGCAAGAGCGCCGATGAGAAGTCCCAGCATACCCAGCTCCATGGAAACTCCACCGGCGAAGGCCGCCAGCATGGATCCGATAAAGGCGAAGGAGGATCCCAGGAAAACAGGGCTTTTCCGCTTAGTGAAGAGAACGTACACGATCGTTCCCACGCCGGCGCCCAGCATTGCTGCGGCAGGGGTAAGGCCGTTTCCGATGATCATGGGAACAGCGATAGTTGCGGCAAGGATCGCCAGCATCTGCTGCAAGGCGAAGAAGATCAGCTGTCCGCCCTTGGGTTTGTCGTTTACGTCAAAAATAAGATCCATAAGTACCTCCCGAAGATGTTTTTCTCCATTATAGCACACTTCTCCCAAAAACGCAATGAAAACAGCACAAGAGCCCGTTTGGCAATTTGTTTAAGAGACTTGCAAAATTCACAAAAAGCTATTGACAGCCGCACCGGTATCTGTTAATATTATTGTATACCATGAAAAAGGAGGTCCGCCACTATGGACAAGAAAGCAATGTATAAGATCTCATACGGACTATTCGTCGTAACATCCGCCGAAAACGGCAGGGATAACGGCTGTATCACCAACACTCTGGCACAGGTCACTTCTGAGCCTAACAGAGTCAGTCTATGCGTGAATAAGGCTAATCTCACTCACGACATGATCCTCTCCTCAGGGATATTCTCTGCGTCGGTGATCAGTGAGCAGGCGGACTTTGCACTCTTCAAGCGCTTCGGCTTTCAGTCGGGCAGGGACGCAGACAAGTTTGCGGACTTCACCGACACAAAGCGCCTGGACAACGGGCTTCTGGCCGTGACTAAGGGCACCAACGCTGTGATCTCAGGAAAGGTGATCCAGTCAGTTGACCTTGGCAGCCACACCATGTTCATCGCAGACGTTACCGGAATGGAGGTGCTCAGTGACGCTCCCTCCGCAACATATGAGTTCTACCAGAGCAATATCAAGCCGAAGCCTGAGGCTGTTGGCAAGACCAGCGACGGCCAGACTATCTGGAGATGCGTGATCTGCGGCTATGAGTATGTTGGCGAGGAGCTGCCGGAGGACTTCATCTGTCCGATCTGCAAGCATCCGGCTTCTGATTTCGAGAAGATCGCTGAGGCTCCCAAGGCTCAGTCCGGCAATAAGTACGCCGGCACCAAAACTGAGAAAAACCTGATGGAGGCCTTTGCAGGTGAGTCACAGGCGAGGAACAAGTACACCTACTTCGCATCAGTTGCCAAGAAGAACGGCTACGAGCAGATCGCAGCATTGTTCCTCCAGACTGCTGAAAACGAGAAGGAGCACGCAAAGCTCTGGTTCAAGGCACTTGGCGGCATAGGCGACACAGCAGCTAACCTGCTCAGCGCTGCCGAGGGCGAAAACCACGAGTGGACCGATATGTATGAGCGCATGGCGAGAGAGGCCGAGGAGGAAGGCTTCCCGGAGCTTGCCGCTCAGTTCCGTGGAGTAGGCGCCATTGAGAAGCACCATGAGGAGCGCTACCGTGCTCTGCTGAAGAATGTGGAGGCCATGGAGGTCTTCAAGAAGAGCGGAGTCATGGTCTGGGAGTGCCGTAACTGCGGCCACATAGTTGTTGGCACAGAGGCACCCGAGGTATGTCCTGTATGCTTCCACCCTCAGAGCTATTTTGAGGTGAGGAAGGAAAACTATTGATGATGCGGACGCTCCTGCGGGGGCGTCCATTCATCGGAAAATCGGAGTTGAGAGAATGAAAAATCACAAGAAGATCATTGTTTCCGCAGCGGCAGCCGTTCTTGCAGCGGCCTCTGTAACGCCCTGCACTTCCCTGGCAGCGATCACGCCTAATCCCGTGATCAGCAGGAACTGTCCGGCTTATTCCGGAGACAACCCTGCAACGGCTGTTTCTGCAAACGACGAGCACTATTTCTCCTTTGCCTTTTTGAAGGCACCGGACTATCTGGCCTACGACCTGTCGGCAGTTCCCGAGGCAGAACGCAAGCAGGTCATCGCCGTTTGGTACAATACCAGCTCCTACGACAAGCTGGGAGCTTACGCAAACGCCAATATGGAGCCCTCTGACTACACCATTGAGGTGAATGCGGCTCCCGGCGGCACCTATCCCGAGGACGGCTGGGTGGTAGTGGATACTGTTGAGGGCTCCACCTACGGCTCACGCCAGCACCTGGTGGACTTTGAGGGCTACAACTGGATCCGGCTGAACGTTTCCAAGGCAGACGGCAAGGAGGGCAGCCAGGCAAGCGTGAATTTCGACATACACAATGTTTCTGAGGGAGTTTCCGACAGCTGGATCTTCTTCGGCGACTCTATCACAGCTATGAGCATGAACAACTGCTACGGCACGGGCTTTGCCACCCACGTCAATGAGATCGACAGCAGGTATTTCCCTGTGCAGGAGAACGGCGGCATCGGCGGTATCACCTCCACCGACGGCAAGGAGAACATCGACCGCTGGCTCAGCTTTTCTCCGGCCAAGTACGTCAGCATCGCCTACGGCACCAATGACTGCTGGGGAAATCCCGGCAACACCGAGACCTACTACCAGAACACCAAGTACATGATCGACGCTATCCTTGCAGCCGGAAAGGTGCCTGTTCTGGGCAAGATCCCCGGCTCCACCAACAAGGACGTTGGCCCGAACGTTCCCCTTTACAACGCAAAGGTGGAGCAGCTCTGGGAGGAATACGGCGATAAGCTGGTGCAGGGTCCTGACCTGGAGGCCTTCTTCACCGAGCACCCTGAGTATCTCAGCGAGCAGGACGGAGTCCACCCCACAAGTGAGGGTCAGGACGCCATGAGAAAGCTCTGGGCTGAGACCATGTACGAGAGAGTGTACACCGCTGACTCACCCCAGCAGCCCACTACTGAGCCTCCCGTTGAGCCCACCACTGAGCCCACTTCAGAGGAGCCGGCCTACGATGTTTTGTGGGGCGACGCAAATGAGGATCAGGACGTAGACCTTAACGATGCTGTTGCCATTCTTCAGCACGTTGCGCTGGAGAAAAAGTACGGCCTCAGCGAGTACGGCAGGCGTGCCGCAGACGTTGTGGACACCGGCGACAGCGGCATCACCGGTATGGATGCTCTTGCGATCATGATGATCGACGCTGATATGGTCAAAGAGGATGAGCTGCCCATTACCTCTGAGGATCTGAACTCACGCCTCAAGTGACATATAGGCCTTTGCAAAATATCAGGACAAAGAATGACCGCTCTGACTTTCGCCAGAGCGGTTTTCTGATTTGTCCCTTACAACAAATTTCTTTATATCGTCTGCGGCCCCTAAATGTGCAGAAAAGAGACCGCAGATGATTGCATTAGATCATGAGAACTGCCAGTAGTCAAGCGAGATGTTGTCGCTTCCGAATACGATGTAGATGTCCTTGCTTCCAGATGCGGAGCCTGTTGCTGCGAAGGTCACTTCCTGTCCGGAGCTGCTCAGGTCAGCGTAACCCAGAACTGTTCCTGTGGGAGAGCCTGTGCAGAACTTAACTGCGCCGCCGGAGCCCTTGACTGTGATAGCCTTGATACCGTCCTTAAGGTCAGCACCGGATACCTTGATCCAGTCGCCCTTCTTACCGGTAACAGTTGTGTCATAGAGGCCGTTTACCTCAACGCCCTTGGACTGATTGGACATTGTCTCAGCCTGTACCTTTGTAAAGGGATCGAGAGCCTCGATCTGTGAGCAGCCCTTCATATCGCCGGAGCAGCTGAGCTTTCCGTTTGAGAATGAGCACTCATTGATCTGAGTTGAACGGTAGTTACCGTCGCTCTTATTTGTTTCCTTAACCGAGCCGTCGTTGTTGAGAGTGTAAGCTACAAGGCCTTTCTCACTGAACTCACGCATAGCCTGCTGACGAGAGTGGTATGCAACGTAGTATTTGTCCTTGAAATATATGATAGAGTGGTGGTTGTTACCGCCAGCATCTATTCTCTGTGATCCTGTGTTCTTGAAAACGTTGCCTGCAAGGTTGTTCTTGCTCCATGAGAGGGGATCCTTGGAGGTCATGTAGAGGATGTCTGCATTTCCGAAGCTAACGCCGTTGATATTGGTACCGCCGGGAACGTTCCAGTTGGAGCAGTAAGAGTAGTACCACGTGTCGCCGATCTTGATAACGCTGGAATCCTCGAAGAGGTAGGGGATATCCATCTTAACGGGGTTGCCTGCCAGTGTTACCTTATCTTTTCCGAGGTTCAGCTTTACAACTCGTCCTGTTCCGGGAGAATCAGCAGGGATGTTGCTCTTTCTGCCGCCGCCGAAGAAGAGGTATGCTTCGTCAGTGGTCTCATCGTAGTAAACGCCGGGATCGAACATCCACTCAACATCGCTGCAGTTGGGGCTGCCGTGTGTGAGGAGCGCTCCGCCGTTGCCGTCGGTCCAGGGACCTGTGGGGCTGTCGGCTGTAACAACGCCGATACCGCCGCCGCTGTTTGCGAAGAAGAGATAGAACTTAGGCTTGCCGTCGATCATCTTCCAGCAGGCATCGGGTGCCCATGCAGCGCTTGCCCACTTAGCGCAGCCGTTCTTAGTTCTGCCGTTTCCGCCGGCGATAGGAAGTGCGCCGTGGTCTGTCCAGTTTACCATATCTGCTGTAGAAACGCAGTTGATAGTTCCGGAGTTGTATGTATTGATCTTCAGTCTTCCGTCGTTGTAATACTCATACTGGTCGTCAGTTGTGTAGATGTAAAGTCTTCCGTCGTAGACCATCCAGCCGGGATCAGCGCCGAAACGCTGAGTGGTCATGGGGTTGTTCTCTCCGTCCTTCTTCCAGCTTGCTGCGGGAGTGATGCTGCTGAAGATCGACTTCATAGCGGGCTCGTCGATAACGGGATACTCGGGCTCAGCAATGGGGAACTCAGTGATCTTGCGGAGAACGAACTCCTGGATGAGCACCAGGTCGTTGATCTGGTACTTGCCGCTCTGGTCTGCGTCAGCAGCCTTAGCAGCGATGTTGTCTGAGAAGCCGTTGATCAGACCGTCACGGCCTGCGATAACGTCGAATACAGTAACTCTCTCATCGCCGTCGATGTCGCCGGGGATCATAGTTCTGATCTTGGGCTGTCCAGCGCCGGGGATATCTGTGCCGGCAACAGCAGCGGAGACCTGATCGATGTAGAAGTTCTCTGTTGAGTCGTCAGATGTCTCAACGTAGATCTTCATGTTCTTAGCGTCCTCAGGGATCTTGTAGTTGGTGTTAGCCAGCTGTACCCACTCGCCCTTAGGAGCAGTACCGTGTGCAATCTCGCTGTAGTGAGGCTCGCCGTCGGAACCTGTATACTCAAGAGTGAATTTGAAATCAGTTGTGTCAGCGCCGTCGAATGCCATAGCATTTGCGGAGAAGCTGAACTCCTCGCCGGGAGTGAAGGGATTAGGGCTGATAGCGTAAGCAGCGCCGTTCCAAGAACCTGTTCTCTCGGAAACCAGGAGAGCCTCCTTGCCGTCGAGAGCAGTTCTGCCGCTTGTCATGAGGGAAGTGCCGCCTCTGGGCTCCCAGCCGTGGTCTGTGCCCTCGAAGGAATGTGTGAAGTAGTAGCCGTTCTCATCGGGCTCGATTTGCTTGACTTCCAGTGAGGGATTGGATCCGTCGCCCCACTGATCGTCGGGGATGATAGAGGTGATAGCATTGTAAGCCGACTTAGGCTGATTGTTTCCATCATAGAGGAGGGGGTAGTTGGGGTTGCTGTTTCTGTCCTTGCCTACCCATGAGTTGTTATCATTGGGTCCCCATACCTGAACGAGGGTAACCTTTCCGGGGAATTTTCCGCTGGAGTTCACATCTACGCAGTGCTGGTAGATAGCCTTGTACTTGGTAGCCTGATCTGAGTCAGAGAACGAGCCGCCGTCTCTTGAAAGATCCAGCTCAGTTACCTGAACTTCGATGCCCAGAGCAAGGTATTTATCCATTGCTGCCAGATAGGAATTTGTATCGCCCCATGCGTTGGTAGCAGCGCAGTTCAGATGTGACTGCATTCCCATACCGTCCAGAAGTCCTTTATCGTGGAGGGGCTTGATGATAGTGTCGATGATGCAGTTCTGCTTATCGTAGGCGAACTCGTTGTAGTCGTTGTAGAACAGCTTACAGGTATCGGGAGCGTACCTTCTTGCGTAGGTGAAGGCCTTCTCGACGAAGCTGTTGTTGCCGTAAACATTTACCCAGTCGGAGTGACCATCGCCCGACTTGGGTCTTACACCGCCGTTTTTGGCAGTTCCGTCGAATACTACCTCGTTGCAGACATCGTATGCTACAAGGTTTACTGAAGGATACTGGTTAGCGTAGAGGTCGAACATATTGTGGATGTAGCTCTCCATACGCTGATCCATTACAGAAGTGCTTACGAAATTGCCGTTGCTGTTGAAGTTCTCTCTGAAGAACCAGGGGTTTGTCTGGCTGTGCCAAACCATTGTATGGCCTCTGAAGCCGATGTTGTTTCTGGAGCAGAAGTCCAGGATAGCAGCAGCGCCCTTGCCGAATTGCACCTTGACATTTGTGTTGGTTGAGCCGTTCTGAACGATGGTAGCATCGGGCTTTGTCTCGTTCTCGCACTCGATAACGTTGCAGTCCTTGAGGATGTTAGCAGTGATAGCGGACTGATCTACAGTGTTTGAGTTGAGGATGTTTCCGCAGAGGAAGTAGTTTGCGAACTCGTCCTTGAGACCCTTGCCGGCAGGAGCAGCATTTGCGGTGTGCTTTTCCTTGTCAGCAGTTACCAGCAGGTCGTCGAATGCGAAATCATTAGTTGAATCAGTTTTGATGCTGATCTTGAACTCATAGGCGTTCTTAGGAGCCTTGAATTTGCCGCCCAGAGTGCCCCACTGTCCTGCGGGAACATACTGATCGTCCAGGATGACCGTAGTCTCTTCCTCGGTGCCATCGTTGTCGATAGCGTAGGTGAGAGACAGGGTGAAGTGCTCGGCTGTTTCAGCGGATACCTTCACGCTGTAGTCGTATTCAACTCCGCCCCAGAGGTAGAAGCCTTTAGCGGAAGAAGCGCTGTCATCTGCGGAATCTCTGTTGATGAGCGTCATAGCTCTTGAGCCGCCGAAGCCTTCGCCGTCAGCAGCCAGGATCTCTGCGCCGTCAGAGAACCAACCGTCGTAGGAAGCCTCGAAGTCGTTCTTAACGATCTCAGCAGCGTATGTCTGCGACGTGATAGCCGGCATAACGCTGAGCATTCCGGCCGTAACGCTAAGAGCGGTCAAGCCGGAGAGAAAACGTCTTTTTTTCATTTGATTACCCTCCTTGAAAGTGATGTAAACGATTTAGAACGGGATCTGTATTTTTCTTCCGGGCTCCCTTTACCCGAAGGCGCCAGCCTGAAGCGCAGTCTGTCCCGTTATTTGCTATGTATATTATAACCTGTTCACAATTTGTTTTCAACTTAAAATCCATAGATTAGGTGGACAAAACGCATGGATTTTGGTCAGTCTGCATGAAATCGCAATTTTTGCACGGTGAAGGCTCTTCGGAAAAGCGGGAGACGGCATGGTTTTCAGCCTTAGCTATTGAAAAAAACTCAGAAAAATGATATAATGATAGGTGACTGCCAAGGCTGCCCCAGCTCGGAGCTATACCTTTAATATAGGGGGAGCTCTTCGGCAAATACTTGTGAAGGAGCAGAAAAATGTCATTATACAGCGATTTTTACAGCCGGCTGCTTCCCGGGAATTATGCTCTGACCAAGTCCATGGAGCTTACAAAGATACATAATTCCGGAACTCTTTGGTACACTAAGAAGTCCCTGACCCTTTATTACTTCATACCTGATTCCGCAAAACTGAGTCCGCCAAGCACTGTACAAAACAGCGTAAATATGGTAAAATAGAAATACAAGAAACGCTGTGCAAACAGCACCCGGAGGGTGAAATCGAAAATGCGGAAAATAGAGT
>Ga0208824_1000311_pt1 | contig 55144 bp, 38 predicted proteins | sample AD_JPNTR3_MetaG_FD_184447 | JGI IMG/M metagenome (GOLD analysis project Ga0208824, IMG submission 184447) | Active sludge microbial communities of municipal wastewater-treating anaerobic digesters from Japan - AD_JPNTR3_MetaG (SPAdes) (version 2) | ecosystem: Engineered > Bioreactor > Anaerobic...
AGCGAATTAACTTGACATAACCAATTTATCACCAAAAAACGGCCTCTTTCTCCAAAAAAACATCTAATATTTGATTATTATTAACAATCATCGGACACATACCCTGCAATGTGGGTTAAGATTGGGAAGGAAACAGGAAATGTGACTTAATGTCCCTTAATTTCTTCATGTTTAAAAGATAATTTTTGAGCCATTAAGGAGTTAAGGTTATTAAGGGAATAACCAATCAGGCTTAACGGATTCTTAATTTCTTCATAAATGTTTAAAAAATAATTTGAAACACACGAATTTGTGTCATTAAAAAATCAGAAAAAATAAAGGCAAATAGTCTTTCAACTCGACACGCAAAATGCTTAGAGCTTTGCTGATGTAGGCCTCGATGGTTTTTGGAGAAAGCGACATTTGTTGCGCAATTTCGTTGTAGGTCATTCCTTTGAAACGGCTCATGTCGAATGCTTCGCGAATGTTGGGCGGAAGTTTTTGAATTGCTTTTCCGATGATTTGCTCCAACTCATTGATGGTATAGATTTCTTCGGGCGATTGTTCCGATGTTTCCATTGTTGAGGGTGATCGGGGGGCAAAGCGGTCGATTACCGTGCGCTTGCGCAAGATGTCGGTGCACTGGTTGCGCACGGCCGTTACGATAAAGTTGCGAAAAGACGATTCCAATTCGATTTTTTTCCGATTTTTCCAGATATTGAAAAACACTTCCTGCACAATGTCGCGGGCTGTTTCATTGTCGTCCACTATTTTGGAAGCATATACGCAAAGAGTCGGGAAAAATTCGAAAAAAAGCTCCTTGAAAGCTTCTTCACTATCCAGTAAAGCTGCTTTCGAGAAAAGTCGATCGTAACGTAAATCTTCTTTCATTTCAGGTTCAATCCGACTTCGGAATGACCGGTATTATCCGCCTGCCCATGTCTCTCGATCCAAATTGCGATAATTTATCGCTTCGGCAAGATGATGGGGCAACACTTTTTCGGAATTGTCCAAATCGGCAATGGTGCGCGAAACTTTCAGAATGCGGTCGTAGGCCCGAGCTGAAAGGCTTAGGCGCTCCATGGCCGTTTTCAACAGCTTTAAACCTGCTTCGTCGGGCGAAGCATATTTTTGCAGCATTTTGCTGGTCATCTGTGCATTGCAGTAGATGCCGTCTATATCTTTAAAACGTTCTTCCTGAATTTTCCGAGCCATGATCACGCGTTCGCGTATGGCGGCACTATGTTCGGCCGGTGTCTTGTCCGATATTTTTTCGAACGGTACCGGAATGATTTCGATATGAATGTCGATGCGGTCGAGAAGTGGTCCCGAGATTTTGTTCAGGTATTTTTGTACGGCTCCGGGCGGACAAACGCAAGCTCTTTCGGGATGATTGTAGTATCCGCACGGACACGGGTTCATGGCCGAAACCAACATAAAACTTGCCGGATATTCTACCGAAAATTTTGCACGCGAGATGGTTATTCTTCTGTCTTCGAGTGGCTGGCGCATCACTTCGAGCACACTTCGGTTGAATTCGGGAAGCTCGTCGAGAAACAGGACCCCATTGTGTGCCAAACTTATTTCGCCAGGCTGAGGATAAGTCCCGCCGCCCACAAGTGCTACATCGCTGATGGTGTGATGAGGCGATCGGAAAGGCCGTCGCGACATGAGGGCGGTGTTCCCCTCGAGTTTCCCTGCTACGCTGTGTATTTTGGTTGTTTCGAGTGCTTCACCTATCGAAAAGGGAGGCAAGATGGATGGCATTCGTTTGGCCATCATCGATTTGCCGGCTCCCGGACTTCCAATCATCAAAATATTGTGACCTCCGGCAGCGGCAACTTCCAGTGCACGCTTCACATTTTCTTGGCCTTTGACGTCGGCAAAATCGAGTTCAAACGTTGACTGGTCTTTCAAAAATTCTTGATAAATATCAACCTGTGTGCGATCGAGTTTCAGTTCGTCGTTGAAAAAACCGGTTACCTGACGAATATTTTTCACACCGTAAATATTGAGGCCTTCCACCACGGCTGCTTCCTTTGCATTTTCTTCGGGCAGTATAAATCCTTCAAATCCTATTTCCTTTGCCATAATGGCAATGGGCAAAGCTCCCTTGATGGGTAATATGGTCCCGTCAAGCGAGAGTTCGCCCATCATCAGATATTTTTCGAGCCGATCGGGGCGGAGTGATTCCGAGGCAGCTAAAATACCTATCGCCAGAGGTAAATCGTAAGCCGATCCCTCCTTCCGAATGTCGGCAGGGGACATGTTTATTACAATTTGACGACGTGGAAAAGCAAATCCGTTTGCCTGCAATGCCGAAACAATGCGTTCGTGACTTTCTTTTACAGAGGCGTCGGGAAGCCCGACGAGCATAAATTTGATACCGGTCGAGCAGTTTACCTCGATGGTAATAGGGGTTGCGCTGATACCATGTACAGCCGCACCAAATACTTTAACTATCATGTTTTAATTGTCTTGTATTATGAACCGGATTTGCCCTTTTTTGCAATTGTGGAGCTAATTTGCGATGCAGCAATGTTCCGAATTTGTATTTTGCCTCCCGGTGAGATCAGAATGTTGTAAGGGACAAACGGAATGTGATAAGAGCGCACAATATCCGATGCCCAGCTCCTTTTTTCGGCAACTGCAATCCAGGACAATGAGTCGTTTCCGATGGTTGTGATGGGGTAAATGTCCGAATCGATGTAGATCGATAAAAACTGAACGGAATCTTTATTGACTTTTTCGAATTCTTTCTTCAATACTTGCACGGTTTCGCGCGATTCGCTACCGGTAGCCGAAAGAAATGACATGACCAAATATTTGGACGCGAAGTCGGTGGAGCGAATGGTTTTATCGTTTATGTCGGTGAGTTGAAAATAGGGCATGTAGGCTCCCTCAGCCGATTCCTTGAGTTCTTGAGTATAAATTTTGAGATCGGAAACGGGTGGCCATTCAAGCGCTTTCCCTTTCAGATATCCGAGTACTCTTTCGAGCGACTGCGGATTTTCGGTATCTCTGAAAAACTCGTTGATCAGAATTGCACTGGCAATTTTTTCGGGATTTGCCTGAATGAATGTTTCGGCGCGTTGCATCAATTCGTGATTTAGGGAATTTATTTTTGCAACCTTTTCGTTCGCGCTTAAAACACCGTTTTTTCGATTGTTTTCCGATTGGTAATTGTTGATGATTTCGAAGCGTTGCTTGATCAAAGCTTCGTTCTCCTTTTTAAATGTCGATAAATCCTCGTTTATTTCATTGCCTTTCACCACGATTAAATCCGATAGATTGGCATCTCCGTCAAGAGAGATTTTGTCATCTTTGTTGGCAAAAACTACTGTCGAACTTTGGTAATCGTTGAAATAGAGCGCAAAGGTGGAAAGTGTGTCGATTTTTGTTTCGTATTTGAAGCTTCCTTCGGGGCTTGTTTTTATTGTGTCTATCACTATGGAATCTGACGAAAAATGCGTAGCAATGATATAAGGAGTTTCCAAATTCGAAATTTCACCTTTGATGATCACTTTGTTCGAATTTTTTTTACACGAAACAAATGAGAATGTCACCAAGCACGTTAATAGATAAAGTCCTATTTTTCTTATATTTAAGAATGTCATTATAAGATAGTTTGAATAGATGTTTCGTTGCCTTTTTCAGACCTCTAAAATAGAAATTTATGGATATATTTGCTACATCCACACAAAGATAATTTCATATTTTGAATATTCAGCTATTTTTGCATATTTTTATTCAAATTTTATTTTATCGTGTTTGTAAAGAACTTCTGCACGCATTGTTTTTTTGTTTAGATTTGTATCCAAGAATCGAAAAAATGCAATTTTCTGTAATTATACCTGTTTTTAATCGTCCCGACGAGGTGGATGAATTGTTGGAAAGTTTGACGAAACAAACTTATCGGCAGTTCGAAGTGATTGTGGTAGAAGATGGTTCTACCCGAAAATGCGATGAAGTGGTGAATAAATACCGCGAAAAACTGTCTGTCGTTTATTTCGAAAAGCCCAATAGTGGTCCCGGACAATCGCGAAATGCCGGTGTCGAAAAAGCAAAGTACGAATATCTCGTTTTTTTCGATTCGGATTGCGTCATTCCCGAAAATTATTTTCACGAGGTGAATCGATTCCTTTCCGATCACTACGCGGATGCTTACGGTGGCCCCGATCGGGCACTGCCTACATTTACAACGGTGCAAAAGGCAATAAATTATTCGATGACTTCTTTTTTTACGACCGGAGGCATTCGTGGGGGCAAAAAATCGATGGACAAATTTCATCCGCGCAGTTTTAATCTCGGAGTTTCTCGCAAAGCTTTCGACGCAATTGGCGGTTATGGGTCGATGCGTTTTGGCGAGGATATCGATTTCAGTTTGCGCCTGCTCGAACATGGCTTTAGTACCGCCCTCATACCTGAAGCTTTTGTGTATCACAAACGCCGTACCGATTTCAAAAAGTTTTATAAGCAAGTTTATAATTCGGGCATTGCACGCATTAATCTGTATTTGGCTCATCCTTCGTCGCTGAAACTTGTGCATTTGTTGCCTTCGTTTTTTGTAGTGGCGATGTGTTTTTTTGTCCTTAGCGCATTCATCTGCCCTTATGCGTTACTTATTCCACTGCTCTACTGCTTGGCTGTTTTTGTCGATTCTTCGGCTCAAAACCGATCGATAAAAGTTGGTTTGTACAGTATTGCTGCCGCCTGGACTCAACTATTTGGTTATGGATTGGGCTTTTTGTCGGCAGTTTGGAATCGGTTGATACGGAAGAAGGGGGAATTTGGCGCATTCGAAAAAAAATTTTACGAATAGCCGTTTTCGTTAATCTTCAACTTCTACTTATCTGCATTCCGGTAGGCGACAGATTCATTTCCACGAAACGGGCTTTTTCGTTGGGACGATTTTCCACGAGAATTTGTCTGATCTTGGCTGCTGCTTTCGGGCTTTTCGCTACCATGTACAGATAGCCCCCGCCGCCCGCACCCGGAAGTTTGAGCCCGAGTGTATAATCTTTCACCAATGTGATGATTTTTTCGATCGAAGCGGGATTTGTCCCACAATCCAAACGTTTGTTTTGTTCCCAGGTTTTTGCCACATACCGGCCAAATTCCTCGAAATTATTTCGCTGTATGGCGTCAGCCAAATCTCGTGCATGTTGTTTCATTTCGGCCAACTGCGACAGCGTTTCCGATTTGTTGAGAAACATGCCGGCAACAATTTCCTGTAAAATGTTTTTGGCCGTACGTGTAATCCCGGTGTAGTAGAGTAGGTGACAGTCGCGATAGGATGGAGCATTGAACAAATAATCCGGCAGCCAGCTTGTCACGGGCGTTTGATCGAATCCGTCGGTGGTGCGAAGCAATTTTGCACCACGCAAAATGCCTCCGTATTGGTCTTGCCAACCCCCGCCGGTAGTCAGCAGTTGTTCGAGTGCGAGCGTGTAATTGCAAATTTCGTGTTCCGTTCGGTTCAGCCCCAGAAAATCGGAAAGGACGCCAAGAACAGTTGCCGAAAGCACACTGCTTGTCCCCAATCCCGAACCGGCAGGAACAGCCGACAACAGGGTGATTTCGATGCCGCAGCCGAGTGCCTGCAATTGCTCGCGCAGCGATGCAAAAGGTTGTGCCGAAAAATCGGGTGAAAAGCCGCATAAAACGAGAGCGGCTTTTGGAATGGAAAAAGGTGAACCTACGGTGTGGAACCGATGTAAAGCCTCGTAATCTTCCACTATTTCGGTTGCTCCCAAATCGATGGAGCGCAGGGTGATATTGAATTTTTTCGACGGTTTGGCGTAAACTTGAATGGGTGGTTGTCCATTCAGTTCGATAGCCATATTGACCACGCTTCCTCCTTCCATCAGACAATAGGGTGGCGTATCGGTCCAGCCTCCGGCAAGGTCGATGCGTACAGGACTTCGTCCCCAAACAATCTGATCGGGATAGACGTTCATCGTGGGATTGACTTTTTCTGTTAAGACCGAATCGAGAATTCCTTTGCGAAGCAGCGAAAACGCTTGATCTCGATCGTTTTCGAACGTTTTTCCCGAGAGTTGAAGTACACGACTTCGGAACATTCGATTGTGAATTTGCGTCAGCAAATCGGTTTGCACGGGAATGGGCTCGAGGATGGGCAGTTTGTTGGCCGCAAAGGCTTGAGCTTCGGCTTCGAGATCGATCTGATAAAAAATGCTGTTGGCATAATTATTTGCTAAAGCTACCCTGTTTTCGTTCAGCAAGGAAGCTCGCGAAGCCAATATTTTTTCGATGTCGGCTCTCGATGTGATTTCGTCGGCCGATAGTCTTTCGTGATTCAGCCAAATTTCTTTCCCTTTTCCGTCGCGCTTATTGCCGATCATCCATTGCAGCACCTCAATGATTTCGTCGGTAGTATCAACAAGTGGAAAGAGTTTTGAGAACTGAATATCGTCGATATTTTCCAACAAAACCTGCGCGATTTCTACTCCTCGATCGGCGAACCACGACAATGCCGATTTTCCCATCCATAGTGTGGTTGCCGAATCTGCGGCTCCGGTGAATTTGTCTTCGAAGCCATAAGGACGAACGGCGAACTGTTGTCCAACGGGTATGATATCGATGCAGATACCGGATGGTAAATTTATCTCCCAATCGTTTGCCGGAATCCCCGTAAGAATGTGTTTTTCGTGAAGAATCCAGTGACTGCCGAGATGGGCATTTTCAATCCAAATCTCCGAATTATTCGACGAAAACGAAAGTTCAACATGCGCATTCTGGACGAAAATGGCCGGATGCGGCTTTATTTTTTTGTGCAGGATGACCTTTTGATTGTTCGTTTGATTTTGTATGGAAAGCGTGGATGAAATCAATTCCTTTCCCGTTCCGAAATGATAGAATTCGGCATTGTCCAATGGCAAAATCGAAACGGTTAATTTGTTAATTTCTTCGTCGATGATGGTCGGATGTTTACCCATTGCCGGACCGAATTGCGAATACAGATCATAAAAACCGATTTCATCGCTTCGGCCCTTCCAACCCGACTTTTTCATCAAAATTTCCACTGCCTTGTTACTCAGCATCCACAAACCGATATCCATCATAAAATAATGCGATTGCGATAGGCTTTGCAGCGTAGCCGCATCGGGTTTTTGAAGCATGAAATCGAGTTCCGATGAAGATGTCCGGTCAAAAAAGAATATGCCATGCCTGCCGGCAATATCGCTGTCCACCCACACGCCGCAACAAACGATGTCGGCATCCGGGATGCGGGGGATTTTGCTTGTATTGTGAATATAAACATCGCCGCTGGCGACAAGTGTGTGAAAAGACAAGGGCGCAGCTTCCATCATTTTTTCGTAGAGAGGCAGCTGCAGTGAAAGGAGGGTCTGGTCGAGTTTTTGTCCACGCGCCCATCGGAAAATCGGAACGGGCAGAAAAATCTTCCCGATAGGAGCATAAGCCGGCAACCGCCTGCTCTGACCTCCTGCATGAATCAAAATTCTTTTTTCGGAGCTTAACCAATCTCCAAATTTCAACACGCTGTTTTCGCTTTCTCTGCAGGTATCGAGCAACCATGCCGTTCCTCCCCCTGATCCCAATTTTTTGTCTTGAGGATCGGATGTGAAAAAATAATCATTCCAAGCAGGATTATTGTCTTTTCGAAGGTATTCGGCCAGGTTAGGTGGCAGAGAAAGGAGTTTTTTCATCTTGTTCAGTCTTTTATCCCGTACGCCAAATCGCCGGCATCACCCAGCCCCGGGACAATGTAGGCATGTTCGTTGAGTTCGGGGTCAATAGCTGCAGTCCAAATGGTTGTTTTTTCTTCGGGAAAATTGTTCTTGCAATATTCGATTGCTTGTTTGCTGGCTATAATAGTTGCAAGATGAATTTTGTCCGGGTTCCCTTTTGTAAGTAAAGCCTTATATGTCAACTCCATACTGCTGCCCGTAGCGAGCATGGGATCGGTGAGGATCAGCGTCTTTCCCTCGATGCGGGGTGAGGCGATGTATTCGATGAAGATGTTGAACGATTCGTAGCTTTCTTTATACTTGCGGTATGCCGAAACAAAGGCATTTTCGGCCCCATCGAAATAATTCAGAAATCCGTGATGAAACGGCAATCCCGCTCTCAAAATCGTGCCGATTACGATGTTTTCGCAAGGAAGATTGATTTCGCTTATTCCGAGCGGAGTTTGGATTTTTTTTGCTTCATAAGTCAATGTTTTGCTTATTTCGTATGCCATTACTTCACCGATGCGTTCGATGTTTCTTCTGAATCGGAGACGATCGTTTTGAATATCTATATCTCTGATTTCTCGAACAAAAGAGTTAAGGAGAGAGTTGTTTTCCGAAAAATTTATAATTCTCATTAGTAGGAGGTTGTTAGCGTTATTTATTTTTTTTCGGAAAACAAAGGTAATCGTTTTGTCTTGATCTATAAACATTTTGAACGTTATTTTGTTTTATTTCCATCGGTGTGAAGAAATTTATTACGGAAATTTTTCTTTAATCTTTTCTTTTTCTGTGTAAATGATTATCTTTGTCTCGTTGTTTTTAGGCTCACATCTGAAGATTTCATCACTAAATATTTTATCAAATTATTTCAACAACTAAACAAATGGCAAATTTAGATTTAAGCAAGTATGGGATTAAGGGCGATTTCGAGATTGTCCACAATCCATCTTATGAGACTCTTTTTCAGGATGAAATGAATCCTGCAAACGAAGGCTTTGAAAGAGCTAAGTTAACAAAAACAGGTGCAACGGCTGTTTATACCGGAAAATTTACCGGACGTTCACCCAAAGACAAATTTTTTGTAAAAGATGCCGTTACCGAAAACACGTTGTGGTGGGACGGTACGATCAATCGACCTTGCACCAAGGAGGCATTCGATTATTGCAAAGGTCGTGTTGTTGAACAACTTTCGAAAGCCAAAAAACTGTATGTAGTCGATACATTTTGCGGAACAAATGAGGATACCCGGATGAAAGTTCGCTTCATCATGGAAGTGGCATGGCAGGCACATTTCGTTACCAACATGTTTATTCGTCCTTCTCACTACGAGCTTGCCCATTATGGCGAACCTGATTTCGTTTGCCTCAATGGTTCGAAAACCACCAACGACAAATGGCAGGAACACGGATTGAATTCCGAAAACTTCACACTTTTCGATTTGACCGAAAGAATGCAGGTTATCGGAGGCACATGGTATGGCGGCGAAATGAAGAAAGGCATTTTCTCGTTGATGAACTACTACCTTCCTTTGAAAGGCATTGCTTCGATGCACTGCTCTGCCAATGTGGGCAAAGATGGTGACGTTGCTATTTTCTTCGGACTTTCCGGAACGGGCAAAACCACTCTTTCGGCTGACCCGAAACGTTATCTGATTGGAGACGACGAACATGGATGGGATGATCATGGTATTTTCAATTACGAAGGCGGTTGCTACGCAAAAGTGATCAACCTTAGCGAAGAAAACGAACCGGATATTTGGAGAGCTATTCGTCGCGATTCGCTGCTCGAAAACGTTACGGTTGACGACGAAGGCAACATCGATTTTGCCGATAGTTCGACAACTGAAAATACACGTGTTTCATACCCGATTTATTTTATCAACAAAATCGTTCTTCCGTCACGTGCAGGACATGCCAACAAGGTAATTTATCTGTCGGCCGATGCATTTGGAGTTTTGCCCCCGGTTTCCATCTTGGATGACAAACAGGCTCAATATCACTTCCTTTGCGGATTTACTTCGAAACTTGCCGGAACCGAACGCGGTATTACCGAACCTGTTCCTTCCTTCTCGCCTGCATTCGGCGAAGCTTTCCTTACACTTCACCCGACTATCTATGCACAGCGTTTGGTTGAAAAAATGCAAGCTCACGGTGCAAAAGCTTATTTGGTGAATACGGGTTGGAATGGCACCGGAAAACGTATTTCCATTAAAGATACGCGTGCCATCATCGATGCCATCATTGACGGTTCGATTGAAGAAGCCGAAAAAGTTCATATTCCTATCATGAACCTGACAGCTCCCAAAAAATTAAACAATGTTTCGGAAGGTATTCTCGATCCTCGCGATACGTATGCCGACAAATCGGAATGGGAAGCTAAAGCCAGGAAATTGGCTGCCATGTATATCGAAAACTTCAAACAATATTGCGATAACGATGCTGCTAAAGCTTTGATTCCTTCAGGACCGCAATTGTAATTTGAAATATTTCGGTTTCAATAAAAATAAATCCCGCACTTCGACTTGAAGGCGGGATTTTCTTCATAATAGTATCACGGGTTTTTTCATAATAATCGTATCGCAAATTTTTTCAAAAAGAGGATGAAATGTCGGTTGCAACTTCACCGTGCTGAGTAATATCCAATCCACGTTCTTCCTGCAATTCGGTTACGCGCATCGGCAGAATTAAATTTGTGAGTTTGTAAAGCAGGTAACTGCCTCCAAAAGTGAAGACGCCAACCACGATCAAGGCCACAACATGATAGAGAAAGATTGTTGGATCGCCGTAAATTAATCCGACATCTTTTGCAAATACTCCGGTGAGTAGCATTCCAACCATTCCTCCAATACCATGACATGGGAAAACATCGAGCGTGTCGTCGATGCTGCTGCGTGATTTTAATCTGACGGCAAAATAGCTAACCAATGCGCCGGCAAATCCTATGAAAATACTTTGACCCACATTGACAAAGCCTGCCGCCGGAGTGATGGCTACAAGTCCGACTACGGCACCTACAGCAGCTCCCGTTGCCGAACGTTTTTTCCCGCGTGCTCCGTCGGTGAGCATCCAGGTGAGCATGGCTGTTGCCGATGCCAGATTAGTATTGATGAATGCTGTTACTGCCACTTCATTGGCTGCTAAAGCCGACCCGCCATTAAATCCAAACCAGCCGAACCAAAGTAATCCGGTGCCTAACAAAATGTATGGGACGTTTGTGGGATTGCTTTCCTCGCCGTCTTTGCGCCTGCCCAGAAATATTGCTCCGCTCAAAGCGGCGAAACCGGCAGAAATATGTACAACTGTTCCCCCTGCAAAATCTAAAACTCCCCATTTGTGCAGAAAGCCTTCGGGATGCCATGTCCAATGTGCCAGCGGAGCATAGATAAAGAGTGAAAATAGAACGATGAACAGCATTAATGATGAAAAGCGAATTCTTTCGGCCAATCCTCCCGTGATGAGAGCCGGTGTGATAATCGCAAATTTGAGCTGGAACACGGCAAATAGCACAAAGGGAATGGTCGCTGCAAAATCGGGATTGGGCGCAGTTCCCACGTTTTTAAACATAAAAAACGTAAGCGGATTTCCAATGAATCCCCCGATGCTGTCGCCAAAAGCAAGACTGAATCCTACCACAATCCATATCACGCTGATGATACCCAGCGTAATAAAACTTTGGAGTAGGGTGGATACGAGGTTTTTGTATCTGACCATCCCTCCGTAAAAAAATGCCAGACCGGGCGTCATGAGCAATACCAGCGCCGATGCCATCAACATCCATGCGGTATCAGCGCCATTGATGGCGGCGTCGGCAACATGGGGTGTTGTATCATCTACCGGAATCAACGCTATGACGGCTATTACCGATAAAAAGATAAAGGGCGCTAGATATCTCCTCTTTGAGTTCTTTTCGTTCATTTTGTAATTATTTTAGAGCAATGATTGTCATAAAGAAATTAATTCACTGCAAATATATAAAAAATATTACAATAAAAACATTATACAATACAAAAAGATTTTATATCGATATATATAATTTCAAAATGATTTTTCCGATAAATAAAAAAATCGCCCGGGTTACGTCCGAGCGATTCTCTCAAAATAGATTACAATATGGTTTCGGATGAGAAGATGCAGTCTTGATCTTTTTGCATCAAGGCAAAAAAACATGTGGGGTTTGGGGCAACGCCCCAAGAGTCAATGGATAATGGATAATGCACAATGTATAATTTACCGATTGAAGGATTTATCGATTTGATAATTCATTGAAATTCTTATTTCTCTATTTCCCATTTCTCTATTTCTTGTTAATTCTCAATTATCCATTAGTTCATAACTCTTCCCCGCCTTCGGCGGTATCCCTCTTATCTTAAGAGGGGAATAGTTTTGGAATCACGTTTACCGTAGCTGTCCCCTTAAAATAAGGGGACGAGCGCTGCCGCTGGGCAGCACAGTGGTTATGATATTCCTCCACTTCCTACTTCTTCACTTCTTTCTTAAATTGTCAATTATCCATTATGCATTCTTTTTGGCATCAAGGCAAAAAAGCATGTAGGGTTTGGGGCAACGCCCCAAGAGTCAATGAACGCCATGAGTTGTGCAAAAAAAGCTACTGCCTCTTAAGATAATGGTTTCGCTTTTTCCCATACAAAGTCATATAGAACCGAAAATTCTCAAAAATAATTCCTTTATTCGTCTAATATTTTCAGTTCCACTTTTCTGAATTCGCACGGATGACCTTCACTTTGCAGGGAAATCGTTCCCTTGCTCAACATTATTCCACCGTTGAGTTTCACAAGTTTCGAAAAAGTCGCATCGCGATCGTCCAATTGAGGCTGTTGGTAGGTAATTACGGTGTCGCCGTTCATGATATGCTTGATAATGCCGTTGCCATGAACTTCAACCTCAGCCGTTACCCATTGATCACCAAACACGGATTTCGACGATGAGTTGGTGCAATGATCAAGTATTAATTGGTTGTTCATCACGATATTCGTACCGGGTGTGCAAACATTCATATTTGTGCGTTCCACCAGCGAATCGCTTCCCAACAACTGCACTTCGATGGAAGTTGGGAATTCCTGATTCTTTTCCATCGATTGAGGTGTCTGTCCATGAATCATGATGCCACTGTTTCGGTAAGCCCACTCGGGAGCACCCGGACATTGATCGCCGGTCAAACGATACTCAACACGGAGAATGTAATGCGAAAATTCATCCTTATAAAAAATGTGTCCAAACCGATTGCGAAGCGAATCATAAGCATCATATCTTACTTTCAGAATGCCATCTTCCACACGAAACGTGTTCCCGAAATTATCTCCTGCATCGTATCCGCAGATTTTTACGGTCCAACCCGACAAATCTTTCCCGTTGAAGAGTTGAATCCATTCGCCGTCGGCGTTTGATTGATTTTTGTTTTGCGAGCATGAAAATAAAATCACTGACGAAAAAAATAACGAAATAAAAAGAAATGTGTGTTTCATCTGTTTATTTTTTTGAATGAGTTGAGGTATTCTGCAAAAATACATACAATTTTTAATTGTTCTACCGGTTACAAGGTTTAATGATGTGAGAAATATGACTTTTTGCACAACAGACCCTTCATCTCCAAATTTACGCGAGAACGATAAAAATGTTTTTTGTTTAGCCGTTTTTGTGTAGCTCATTTGTTGAAATTGACTATTTTTGTATCAGATCAACCTTGTTTATTTAAAATTTCCACAAAATGAGAAAGACACTTTTTCTTACATTGATTTTATGGACAACACTTTTCATTGCCAATGCCCAATCGGCTTGCGACACAACGTTTGTCCGAGTAAAAACTACCAACGGAACAATCGAAGGTTTCGAATTAATGGGCATTCGATTTTTTCGCGGTGTTCCTTATGCACAACCTCCCGTAAGGGACTTGCGCTGGAAGGAACCTCAACCCCTTCAATCTTGGAGCGGTGTGAAAAAAACTATCCAATTTGGACCGAGAGCCATGCAGCTGCCTGTTTTCAGCGATATGCGTTTCAGATCGAACGGCATGAGCGAAGATTGTCTGTATCTGAATATTTGGACACCGGCTAAAAATGAAGGCGAACGCTATCCCGTACTGGTGTATTTCTACGGTGGCGGATTCATTGCGGGCGACGGTTCGGAATACCGTTATGATGGCGAAAGCATGGCTCGCAAAGGAATCGTAACCGTAACGGTGAATTATCGATTAGGAATATTCGGATTTTTTAATCATCCCGAACTGACGAAAGAATCGGCGCACAAAGCATCGGGCAATTATGGGCTGCTCGATCAGAGTGCGGCGTTGCGATGGGTGAAGGAAAATATTGAACAGTTTGGTGGCGATCCCTCGCGGATTACCATTGCCGGAGAGTCGGCAGGATCTTATTCGGTGAGTGCACAGATGGCAACGCCCTTGTCGCGCGATATGCTGGCAGGTGCGATTTGCGAAAGTGGTTCGCTTTTGGGCTTTCGTCAAATGCCGACGTTGAATGAAGCTGAGGCGCGAGGTGTTGAGTTTGCCCGGAAAATTGGTAAAAAAAATCTGAAGGAACTGCGTTCGCTTTCGAGTGATGAATTGCTTCAAATTTCGGGAAGGCGCGACTTGCCATCGTTTGGCGTGGTGGTGGACGGCTATTTTCTCCCCGAAAACCCGATCGCTATTTTCGAAAAAGGGGAGCAGGCTCATGTGCCCTTTTTGGCGGGTTGGAATTCGATGGAAGGTCATTACAGTGCCGTTTTGGGGAAAGCCGAGCCTACGATTCCCAATTTCGAAAAAGCCATTCGAGAAAAATATCCCGATTTTGCCGACGGGCTGCTTCGAGTGTATCGTCCTGCATCGGACAAGGAAGTACCCATAGTTGCTTCGGAATTTGCGGGAGATATGTTTATTTCTTTTGGAACATGGAATTTGTCGGATATGCATGCTTCAACGGTTGCTAAACCCGTTTATCGCTATTATTTCACTCATCCGCGACCGGGATATAAGGGGCAGCCCCAAAACGTCGATCCATTGTATCGGGGTGCATCGCATTCGGCCGAAATCGAGTATGTGTTGGGAAATTTGCCGGTGAATGACGTGTACGACTTTCAATCGGAAGATTACTTGGTTTCGTCGCTGGCACAAACATTTTTTGCGAATTTTATTCTTACGGGAAATCCCAATGGAGCAGGCGTTCCCGATTGGAATCCGGTCAGAGCGGGGAAACCGGCCGAGGTAATGATTCTCGATACGAAAAGTTGTCTGCAAACAGAACAACACCGCGATCGGTATCTTTATCTGCGAAGCATTCAAAACAGTTTTAATCCATAAAAAGAACGGAGTTGAAAAAACTCCGTTCTGAGTAGCCCGGCCGGGAATCGAACGTAGGAATAAAAATGCCGATATACAATACATTAAGTGATTGAGAAAAGCATATTCCGCGATTAATCCCATAATTTATTTGCACTATTTCGCAATAGATTTCATCGTGTAGAATACTGGTGCGAAGTTAAATACTTTATTCTTACATTACTACTGTTGCGTTAATAGGTGAAACGTTTCAACAAAACAAAGATAATTGGTCTTTGATATTTTGATCGATTCGATTAGGGGTATGTTCAGTCAGCAGCTGGCGTATGGGAGTCTTATCAAAAGCCGGGATTCGTAAAATTTGCATGATTTCATAAATCGATAGCGGGCTCTTTATCAAGTGTTTGATATAAGCAACAATCCGATAGGAACAAATTGCCGTCCACAAATGTATTTTGACGGCATTTGAGGAATGTCCCCAAAGTTTTTTGACTATTAGATTTTGCTCTATCCATTTGAAAAACACTTCGATTTGCCAACGGTTTTGTACAAATATGCCACTTCGAGGGCAGATACATCAAAATTATTAGTCAAAAACAGAAGTAATTCGTCGTTTTCGCTGTCGTAAAACTCAACCGGACGAAGCTTTTCCGGATAAAGGCGTTTCGACTTCGGAACAGTAAGTTCTATGGTCTTGTCGGTTCTCAGTCCCGTCGTTTGGTCAATATCGAAGCTTTGCTCAACAATGCTATATCGCAAGGTTGATTTTGTCCGCGTAACGAAAAATGCACCTGCACTGTTTATTCGAAACAATGCCTCGAAATCGATATAAGCCTTGTCCATCGGATAAATGGCGGTTGCATAACACAGAAGTGGCATGTATAACTCGAATTCGGCAAATTCTTTACACGGCATCCGACATTAACCGGCTGTTGGACGAAAATTACTATCCGGCTTTTGCCGAATAAAAGTGGCGGAATACGGGGAAGAACTGTTTGCATCTCATCCTATCATTTCGATAACATGTTCCGGCAATAAAATATTCTCCGCCGATTTCTTATTGCTTTTCAGAAACAATACAGGAACAATTTTCTTATTTTTCGCGAAGGGAAGTTTTGCACTTTTTTCGGTCAGAATTTTAATTAAGCGCTCTGTATTCTCATTTTCCGACCATTTGCATTCGCCCACCAATAAGGTCTTTCCATCCATAGATTCGGCTACAATATCCAGTTCCATTTGTTCATCACGCGATATATTTCCCCACCAGCGCGACGCCAATCCATAACGTTCTCCCATAAATATCTGTCCGCTAATAGCTTTACGACACAAGTTTTCCCAATGCCAAGCCACATAGCCGTGAAAACGTGTCAAAATTTCTTCCATCACGGCGTCGGTGCGTCCTAACTCTATCAGAGAACGGTTTGGAACAATGAAACGAAAATAAAAATCTATAAACGGGTCGGCAATTTTATAAAGTCCCTTTTTACTGTTTTTAGGGTTGTCACCAAACGGAATCTCTCGTTCAATGTAACCCAATGTTATCAGTTTATCCAATGGTCCTGAAAGGCTTGTGACGGGTTTATTCGCCCTTGTTGCAATTTCGGAAATCCGGTTTGCTCCGTTTCCGATAAGTGATAGCAAGGTGGATGCTTGAACAATATCACGCATATCGTCAATAAACAGTCGGTAAGGTTCTTCGTATAAAGTTCCTTGTGCATTTAATAAATTAAAATTAATGGCTTCTTTTAACGAATTGCTCTGCAGACGTATTTCCCAGTAACGTGGCACACCGCCCCACACGGCATATTCTTCGACGGCTTCGACGGGCGTACAATTTAATTGTTCACGAAGATATTTAATATTCATCGGCGAAATCTTCAATACCTGACTAGCGCGTCCATAAAGCGGCGAGCTGCTGTCGAGTACTAATCCCTGCATCAATTGCTGCGAGGAGCCACAAATAATTAGATTATACTTGAGCGTTTTGGCATCAATCATTTTTTGGAGTAGTGATGGCAGTTCGGGCGAACTTTTTGCCAAATACGGAAACTCGTCTAAACATAAGGTGAAACGTTCTGTTACGCGAAAATTAAGCGCTTGGAACAATGTTTCCCAATCGGGATAAATTACACGGTCGAAGCCTTCAAAGCGTAATCCGATTTCTTTGGCCAGCAATTCAATTTGATGGGGGCGTTCCGTTTGGTCGGCCATATAATATACGTCGTCAGGAGAAATCACTTTCTTTATTAAAGTTGATTTTCCTATGCGACGACGACCATACACTACAATAAATGATGGAGATGCACTTTTTAAGGTTGTAGTGAGCCGTTTTTGTTCTTCTATTCGGTTTACGAATTTCATGCGATTTTTTTTTTGAACGTTATAACTATACAAATATTATGTTTTACAAAAATAATGTTTCTAATACATAGTTCAAAACATTTCTGACAAAAAATAAAATTCTAATATTTTCGGTAGATAAGGTGTCACCTTAGTGCACGTTATCATCGACAAACACACTTAAAACTTCAAGTAAGATTTTGGTTTCTTTATCGACTCCTAAAAGTGATTAGGATTAATTCGGCGGTAGTGGTTTTGCCGGCTGTTTCCAATTCACGATAAATTGGATAAACTTGCGAAAATAGCCACGATTTGCACCCGTACAATATGCTTAAAAGGGCTATTTTTTGCCTTTTCCTTAAAAACAAAATCCACCAATAACCTCAGATTATCAGTGGATTGCTTTATTCTTCTCCTATTATTTATCGGAGTAGCCCGGCCGGGAATCGAACCCGGATCAAAAGTTTAGGAAACTTCTATTCTATCCATTGAACTACCGCGCCTTGTGGACGACAAAATTACGAACTTTTTCCCTTATTGTCAAAAGTTTTTGTAGAGGCATGCAATTAGCAGATTACGGCTTTTAAACAAATGGGGTGTTTAACTGTTTATAGATGGATAACAAAAATTAATTCTACAAAAGATGAACAAAATTGCAATACTTTATGGCTCCTCGGGAGGCAATACTCAATTGGTAGCAAAGCAGGTGCAAGAACTTTTTGATGGCCGGGCCGATTTATACGACGTAGCCGACGTCCGACTCGATGATATAAAAGCCTATCCTTACCTTATTTTGGGTACATCCACCACAGGTGTGGGCGATTTACAGGATGATTGGGATGGTTTTTTACCGTCTTTTGCGAAATCGGATCTTTCAGGTAAGACCGTTGCCATCTTCGGATTGGGCGACAGTGCCTCTTTCTCGGGTAGTTTTGCCGAATCGATGCGGATAATATACGATGCCATCAAGGATAAAGTGAAAATTGTGGGGCAAGTACCCGACGAGGGATATACGTACGATGATTCTACGGCAGTGATTGATGGTATATGGGTAGGATTGCCGCTGGATGAAGATAACGAATACGATCTTACCTCTCAGCGGGTGCAGGCTTGGGTTGATACATTAAAAAAAGAATTTGTTTAGTCCGTATTCGAAAGTTTTATACAAAAAAAGACAGCTTCAAGCTGTCTTTTTTTGTGAAAGGTTTCGTCTTGACTAAATGTGCTTGTTGATTTTTTCTGTGAACAGGTTTTTGGGGCCTGCACCAACTACTTTGTCAACTACTTGTCCATTTTTGATAAATAGCACGGTAGGTATATTGCGAATACCATATTTCGATGTAGCTTCGTCGTTATTGTCCACATCAACTTTCCCGACAACGATCTTGTCTTTGTATTCTTCGGCAATTTGTTCGATGATGGGTCCAACCATTTTGCAAGGGCCACACCATTCAGCCCAAAAATCAATTACCACCAGTTTATCGGTGTTTAATACATCGTTCAGTGTTGAATCTGTAATTTGAAGCGCCATAATTTTTTTGATTTTTATATTATTAATTGAGTTTGAAGTCGATGGTCAATTTATTCTTTAGATAATCGATCACCTGTTTATTGACCCGAATACGGGCAGGACGTGAAAATAGTTGAATACTCGTATTTGTTTCTTCTTTTATAATTTCAAAGTATAACAACGAATCTCCCGAATTGTTTTTTACCAAACTCGATAATTCGTTTATTGTAACGTCGTCAATCTCTCTCAACGGCAGCTGCAGCGTAATTTTTGAGACAAGTTTATCCTTTACCTCCGAAAGCAGATTCATCGAGTTGATTTTTAATTCAAGCTGCTCGGGCTTGAAGCGTCGAGGCTGCACTTTACCGGTAGCATAAACCGATAGTCCGACACGGGCAAACCGGCTGAAGTTTAAGCATTCCTCGCCAAAAAAAGCCAATTCTATGCTTCCCACATAATCTTCGATTTTGAGGATAGTGAATGGAGAGTTGTTTTTGGTGTGTCCTTCGCGTACGTTGGTGATGATGCCTCCAAATTGCACTTCTTTACCGTTTAAGGCATCCAGGTCGCTCAGTTTGACGGTATCCGCATTGCACACGTAATTCAGGATGAATTCGTAATCGTCGAGTGGGTGGGCCGACAGATAAATACCGATGCATTCGCGTTCTTTGTTAAGACGCTCCAGATCCGACCATTTTTGCAATTTGGGTATTTCGGGACGAGCTATCTGAAAGGAGGAATCGTCTCCGAAAAGCGAATTCATCGATAGTTGTTTATCCGTCTGATACTTATTTCCATAGCGGATCAGCGTATCGAGAAACTCTTCGCCTTTACTGTTAGTTCCCACAAATTGTTCGCGAGCGATGCCCGGCATACTGTCGAAAGCACCTGCCAAAGCCAATGCTTCGATTGTTTTTTTGTTGCACGAAGTAAGATTGATTCGCTCTACAAAGTCAAAAATGTCTTTAAACGGACCGTTTTTTTCGCGTTCGTCTATGATACTTTGTGCTGCACCCTGTCCGACACCTTTTATAGCGGCCAATCCGAAACGGATATCACCCTTTTTGTTTACCGAAAATTTCAGGAACGATTCGTTGACATCCGGGCTCAGCACATTGATACCCATTGCCTTGCATTCGTCCATGAATTTGGTGATTTCGGTGAGGTTATTGAGGTTGTTCGACAATACCGATGCCATGTATTCCGACGGATAATTGGCTTTGAGCCATGCCGTTTGATAAGCAACCCATGAGTAGCACGTTGCATGCGATTTGTTGAACGCATAAGATGCGAATTTTTCCCAATCGATCCAGATTTTATTCAGCACTTTTTCTTCATATCCGTTTCGGATGCCTCCGGCAATGAATTTTTCTTTCAAAGCCGTCATTTTGTCGATCATTTTTTTGCCCATCGCCTTACGCAATTCGTCCGACTGTCCGCGCGTGAAATTGGCAAGCAGGCGCGAAAGCAACATCACCTGTTCCTGATATACTGTAATTCCGTAGGTTTCACTCAAATATTTTTCCATCACCGGAATGTCGTAGGTGATTGCTTCGCGACCATGTTTTCGAGCGATGAATGATGGGATATAGTCCATCGGTCCCGGTCGATACAAGGCATTCATCGCGATCAGGTCTTCGAATTTGCTTGGCTGCAACTCTTTGAGGTATTTTTGCATACCGGCTGATTCAAACTGAAACGTTCCGGTGGTTTTTCCTTCGCAATAGAGTTGATAGGTTTTCGGATCGTTCATGTCAATATTGGAAATATCGACTTTTATGCCTTCGGTAAATTCTATGTTGGCTATGGCGTCCTTGATGATGGTGAGCGTTTTAAGTCCCAGAAAGTCCATTTTTATCAATCCCGTTTCTTCTATCACCGAGCCTTCATATTGAGTAACGATCAGTTTTTCTTTCGTTTCCTTGTCTTCGGCTGTGCTCACCGGCACCACATCCGATATATCGGTTTGTCCGATAATGACGCCACAAGCGTGAACGCCGGTGCTGCGTATGTTACCTTCGAGCATGCCGGCATATTTGAGCGTGTCGCTCACCAGCGGATCGTCGCTGTTAGCGGCCTTTTGGAGTTCGGGAACGTATTCGATGGCTGCCTGCAAATCGATTTTTTTGACATTCGGTATTCGGTCGGGCACCAACTTGGCAAGTCTGTCCGATTCCGATAGAGGCAGTTTGTGCACGCGCGCCACATCACGGATGGCCGACTTTGTGGCCATTGTACCATAGGTGATGATATGGGCAACCCTTTCAACTCCGTATTTCTCGGTAACCCACCGAAGTACTTTTCCGCGACCTTCGTCGTCGAAATCGATATCGATATCGGGCATCGAGATGCGGTCGGGATTCAGGAATCGTTCGAACAGCAAGTCGTATTTGAGCGGATCGATATCGGTGATGCCGAGACAATAGGCTACCGCCGATCCGGCAGCTGATCCTCGTCCGGGACCGACGGCTACATTCATTTGCCGGGCGGCATTGATGAAGTCCTGCACAATGAGAAAATAGCCCGGAAACCCCATGCTTTTTATGGTGTCCAATTCGAACTGAAGTCGGTCTTTTATTTCGTCGGAGGGATTTTCTCCGTATCTTTTTTTCGCTCCGATATGAGTAAGGTAGGCTAAGTAATCCGATTCGAGTTTGATACGGATTACTTTGTCGTAGCCGCCCAAACGTTCAAATCCTTTCGGTGTGAATTCTTGCTGAAGCTGTTCGGGCGAGTATTTGGCTTTGTAGCTTTCCTCCGTCCCGAATGCGGGATCGATCGGATAAAAAGGCATCAAAGGTTCGTGGTCGATGGAATAGAATTCTACTTTTTGTGCTACTTCGAGGGTATTGGCAAGCGCCTGAGGAACGTCGGCAAAAATGCGGTTCATCTCTTCGGTCGTTTTTAGCCATTCCTGCTTGGTGTAACGCATGCGATCGGGGTCGTCGAAGTCTTTCCCTGTGCTCAAACAAATAAGGCGGTCGTGTGCATCGGCATCTTCTTCGTTCACAAAGTGAACGTCGTTGGTGGCAATCACTTTTACATCGTATTTTTCGGCAATCCGAAGCAATTCGCGGTTGACACGTTCCTGCTTGGGATACGTAGTTTGATCGGCGTCAGTGCGATCGGTTTTGTGGCGTTGCAGTTCGAGGTAATAATCGTCGCCGAAAATATTTTTGTACCATCGCACGGCTTCTTCGGCCTGTTCTATTTGTCCTTCGTCTATTTTTCTCGATATTTCTCCACCCAGACATGCCGAGGATAAAATTAATCCTTCATGGAATTCTTCCAAAAGTTGCTTATCGATGCGGGGACGATAGTAAAATCCTTCGGTCCAGCTTTTCGAAACTATTTTGATCAGGTTTTTGTATCCTTTCAGATTTTTTGCCAGAACGATGAGATGCCAGCCGCTCGAATCAATTTTATCGTTTTGCGAAAAGCGATCGCGTCGTGCAACATAACATTCACATCCGACGATGGGCTTGAAGAGTTTCTTCTCGGCTTCGGCGAGCTTCGCCTGAAGTTGAAAGGCGAGGTCTGTATTTTTTTGTGCGTCGGCTTTTTCAATTTCGCTTTTCAGATTTTTTATTTCGGCTTGAACGGGTGCATTTTTTTTCGATACGTAATTGATAAATTCCTTGATGCCGTACATGGCTCCGTGGTCGGTCAGCGCAATGGCTTTCATGCCATCTTTCATGGCTTTGTCCACCAGTCGCTGGATGCTTGCCTGACCATCGAGTAGCGAATACTGAGAGTGAACGTGTAAATGTACAAATGGCTGCATTATAGTAAAATATCTTTATCTGTTAGATTTGATCACGACAAATATACTCAAAAAAAGCATGCTTTTCCGGAGGGAATAGATAGAAATTGAAGGTCGAAATTTTATCTGCCAATCATTGAACGCGTTGCAAAATGTTAAACCCGTAATTATTTTCGGATACGTTTTCCGATAATTACGGGTCAAAATTTAGGATGGATAAAATCGAGGTATATATCGTCAGTTCATCGAAGTGGCGATCCGCTGCTTTTGGTGATTTTGGCTGCAAAACCTCCGCCGGGCATCAGGGTTACGGATAATAATCGATTGTCGGGAACCTGCAAAATTTCACGTTTGAAGTCGCGTGCCGACCTGTCGGCATTGATTCCGTCGCGAAACAGTTCTATTTCGAAGGTGCCGTCCCCTAAAAACGACAGATCGACCGTAAGATCTCGTTTATCCCAGTTGGTGAGCCCGCCAACATACCAAACATCATTTTTGCGGCGCGCAATGACGGCATATTGGCCGATTTTTCCGTCCAAAGCTATAGTTTGATCCCAAACGGTAGGAATTTTCGAAATAAACTCGGTGCATTCCGGCTCGCGGTCGTAATTCGAAGGACTGTCGCAAAGCATATTTAAGGGGGATTCGAAAATCACATATTCGGCCAGTTGGTGGCAGCGCGTCCCCTGACTCATGGGTTCGCTGTTGATCGGACGATAATTTTCCTTCGTAGCATTGCGCATGGCGCCTTGGGTGTAATCCATCGGCCCGGCCAGCATTCGTATGAACGGTATGGTAACGTCATATTTCACCATATCCACCGAAGCCGGCGACCATTTTAATTGTTCCAGTCCGTGCACGCCCTCGAAATTGATGACATTGGGATACGTACGGTTCAGACCCGTGGGTTTATAGGCACCGTGAAAATCGATCATCAGATGATATTTGGCAGCCGTTTCGGCGCAACGGTAATAAAAATCTACCATTGCCTGATCGTCTCTGTCCATAAAATCGACCTTAAATCCCTTGACACCCATATCGGAATAGGTTTTGAATACATTTTCCATATCTCGATCTACGGCCAAGTATCCTGCCCACAAAATAATCCCGACATTGCGTGTTTTTCCGTAATCTACCAGTTCTCGGATGTCGATATCGGGAACGACCTGTAACAGGTCTGCTTTGAGATTTACGGCCCATCCTTCGTCGAGAATGATGTATTCGATGCCGTGTTTCGATGCAAAATCGATATAGTATTTGTAGGTCGGGTTGTTGATTCCCGATTTGAAATCGACACCGTAAACGTTCCAGTCGTTCCACCATTCCCATGCTACTTTCCCGGGTTTTATCCACGAGGTGTCTTCTATGCGCGAAGGAGTTGCCAGCTGATAAACAAGGTCGTTGTTCATGAGCTCTTTGTCGCTCGACGAAATGGCAAATACACGCCAGGGAAAGTTGCGAGTGCCTTTGCATTTGGCAATGAAATTTTCACGTTCCGTGATAATTCCCTGCAGCATATTGTGCCCGCCTTGTTTGATTTTTTTGGGATAAGGGGCAAAAACGCCTCGAAGCGATAAATCGTTTCCTTTGTTCAGATAAAGACCGGGATAACTTTCCAGATCCGATTCCGTGATGCAAAGTTTTTTCCCGTCATTCAATTCCACGACAAGCGGGAGAAACATTAACCGATTCGGTTCCAGTTGGCTGAGTTTTGCATGCGTATAGGTGTTTTCGAACGAGTTGAAAAACTGCTGTTCGAATGTCTCGGGGTTATCGGTTCTGACGTACGGAACAACAGTAGAATAATCATTGCCAAATTGCAGATCCACTTCTTCGTTCGTGACAGTGATACTGTCTTTGTTGGAGGACGAAAAACGATAGGCCACTCCCTGATTGAACGCTCTGAAAATGATGCTGTAATTTCCTTTGAAATTAAGTGTCAGTTCGTTATACGAATTTCCGATTGAGTTTTTTTTGTAGAGTGACGAGTGAATGGTTTCGTTGATGCTTTTTGTTTTTTTTCCGGTCAATTTTGCTTTCTGACCCCATACTGTCCCGTCTGCCAAGGTCATCGAAATGGCAGAAGGAGCCATCACTTCTGTTTGTTCGTGATTGACGGAAAAACGAATCTTATCTTCGATTTTCACATTCACGCTAATTTTTCCGTCAGGCGACTTCAACACATAAGATTCGGCCACGATCGATGCAACCGAAAAAAAGGAAAGAATGGATAGAAATAAAGTTTTCATGAGCATGTATCTGTTTGTTAAATGAATTTTATAACGAACAAATATCGGAATTAAATTTTAAAAATCGAAAAAAACTTTTTGATTTCGCGAAATTTATAAGCAAATCTTGGTTATGTACTAATTTGCATGGGTGAACGTAAATTAATTGAGAATGGATAATGGACAATTGACAATTTAAGAAAGAAGAGGAGAAGTGGGAAGTGAAGAAGTCGGAAATGAGAATTTTAAATTACGAATTTTCGTTTTGTTTGTTCTTTTTGCCGGTGTGGATATTCATTTGTACAACGCGACGATAGTTCTGCCTTTCAGGTAGCGTATGTTTGTTGCATCTTTGTCCGCAGGTCGGCGACCTGCGGTTATGAATGTTTTTGCCTTTCAGGCAACGATGAGTTCGTGCATTGAAAACTTTTTGGGCTTGAAAAGCCGAATTTTCATAACCGCAGAATTTATTCTGCGGCATGAATCGTCGTCGGAAACCTGCCTGGAAGGCAGTACTTTTATTTGCCACGAAGATGCAAAGACGCGAAGTTGGCTTCGTCCTCTGAATATCATAACCCCTGCACTGCCTGGCGGCAGCGCTTGTCCCCTTATCTTAAGGGGACAGTTAATGGCAAGTGTGATCCGACTCCCCTCTTAAGATAAGAGGGGTACCGCCGAAGGCGGGGAGGTGTTATGAACTAATGGATAATGGATAATGTATAATTGACAATTTAAGAAAGAAGGGAAGAAGTAGGAAGTGGAGAAGTCGGAAGTGGGGAATATCATAACCCCTGTGCTGCCTGGCGGCAGCACTTGTCCCCTTATCTTAAGGGGACAGTTAATGACAAGTGTGATCCAACTCCCCTCTTAAGATAAGAGGGGTACCGCCGAAGGCGGGGAGGTGTTATGAACTAATGGATAATGGATAATGTATAAATTGACAATTGAGAATTAACAAGAAATAGAGAAATGGGAAGTAGAGAAATAAGAATTTCAATCCTGTTGGTTTATTTTTGCCGGCGAAGATATTTATCAATGCAGCGGCAATCGTTCTGCCTTTCAGGCAGCGTATGTTTGTTGCATCTTTGTCCGCAGGTCGCCGACCTGCGGTTATGAATGTTTTTGCCTTTCAGGCAACGATGAGTTCGTGCATTGAAAACTTTTTGGCTTGAAAAGCCGGATTTTCATAACCGCAGAATTCATTCTGCGGCATGAATCGTCGCCAGAAACCTGCCTGGAAGGCAGTACTTTTATTTGCCACGAAGATGCAAAGACGCGAAGTTGGCTTCGTCCTCAGAATATCATAACCCCTGCGCTGCCCGGTGGCAGTACTTGTCCCCTTATCTTAAGGGGACTGTTCAGATGGTGTAATCCCATAATTACTCCCCTCTTAAGATAAGAGGGGTACTGCCGAAGGCAGGGGGGTGTTATGATGTAATGGATAATGTATAATTAACAATTGAAAATTAACAAGAAATAGAGAAATGGGAAGTAGAGAAATAAGAATTTCAATGAATCATCAAATCGATAAATCTTTGAATCGGAAAATTAATGCATAATGGATTATGGAGTTGAAAAGTTGAAAGTAGAACTTTACGGACTTCCTAAACTTTCCAACTTTCAACTAAATATCCGACCATCAGCCTCAAACCTCAAACGTAAGAGGGCAAACTCAGAAATGAGTGCGCCATCACAAATTCATGTGGCAAACTCAGTTTTGATTATCCGCATTATTTCACATAGAACCCGGATTCTTATCGGTGAAAAGAGGAAAGTTTATTCAACCGACAAGGCGAAGGAATATCTCCGCCTTGTCCATAAAGTTTGTACTCCATTATATTTTATGCATCGCCGGTGGCTTTTTCGAGCTTTTTCATAATCGAGAAAATGAATATCGCCGAAATCGAACAACAGGCAACCAATACACCCCAAACCATCCACAATGGAATTGGACCCCATAGGTAGCCGATGATGGAAGTCAGATAATTTCCTATCGCCGTGGCGGCAAACCAACTGCCCATCATAGCTCCTTTGTATTTTGGAGGAGCTACTCTGGAGACGAATGAAATACCCATCGGCGAAAGCAGAAGTTCGGCAAAGGTCAGCACCAGATATGTGGAGATGAGCCAATTGGGCGATACGAGTACATTGCTCACTCCGCCCACATCCTTCAGTTCGTCGGGCGAAGCCAACCCCATCGATCCTACGGCCATGATGATGAACCCTAATGCGGCAACGATCATTCCATACCCAATTTTTCGAGGAGCCGATGGTTCTTTTCCTTTTTTTGCCAGCGAAGAGAAAATGGCCAACGAAACAGGAGTAAGTGCTACAACGAAAAACGGGTTGAATTGTTGGAAGATTTGTGGCGCAATTTCGACCGCGGGAGGCGTCGCCATGTATTTGATGACCAATCCGATTAGCGATAATGCTACTATTCCTCCCGAAATAAGTTTGGCTCGCGAAGTCTTGGATTGAAAAACCGAAAATCCGGCATATACGGCAATGATGATGAGTACCAAATTCCATACATCAAATCCGATACGTGTAATGCCATCTGCAATGGTCGACGTGTAATCGCGAGCGAAATACGTCATCGTCAATCCGTTTTGGTGAAACGACATCCAAAAGAAAATTACTACAGCAAATACAAGCAGTAAAGCAGTGATGCGCTCCTTGGTTTGTTGAGGAGTCAATTCGGGCTCGTGGTTCACACCTGCGGCTTTTGTTTGCTTCGAGCTGAAGATGGCATGCTTGAAAGTGGATTGAAATCCCAGATAAATGGCCATCGAGGCAATCAGCGAAATGCATGCAACGGCAAATCCGTAGTTGTACGACTGTGCCAATTGTTCGATATATGCCGTGCTAAATTGGGCTAAATCGCCGGTGAAATTCTGTGAAACTGCCAGTTGGTTGAGTTGATCGAGTCCTTCGGGTTTTATTTCTCCGCGCAAAAATTGGTGTGCCAGCGCCGGAATTTGCGGATTATACGTAAATCCGGCTTTCGCCATAAAGTAATTGGTTACTTTGGTGGCTGCGGTAGGCGCGAAAAGTGCTCCTATATTGATGGCCATGTAAAAGATGCTGAATGCGGTATCTCTTTTTGCACTGTACTTGGGATCGTCGTATAGATTTCCGACAATTACCTGCAGGTTGCCTTTGAAAAAACCCGTACCGATAGCGATTAATGCCAAAGCCGAAAACATCATGATTTGGCCTATTCCCAGTTTATCCATTCCCGTGGGTACGGCCAGCAGAAGATATCCGACAAACATGATCACGATGCCTGCCGTAACCATTTTCCCATAGCCGAATTTGTCGGCCAGAATACCTCCAACGAGTGGCATAAAATACACCATTGCCAGGAATCCTCCGAATATGGTGGACGTCTGATCGATCGTGAAGCCGAATTTTGCCTGTAAAAAGAGCGTGAAAATGGCCAACATCGTGTAATAGCCAAATCGCTCGCCTGTGTTGGCCAAAGCCAACGCATATAAACCTTTGGGTTGTCCTTCGAACATATTTACATTTTATTTATGGTTAATTGCATATTTTTATTAGTTCTCGGTAATTGAGGTTGCAAACATACACAAAAATCTTGTAAAAGTTTCCTGTTTCGAAAAAATATCGTTTGGAAATATATCCGATTTTTTGGCTCTACGTAAAATCGTGTGGGTAGATAAAAATCGAGGTTCCCTCATGAATTACGGATAGTTGGCTTATTCCTAAAATTCCGTCCTTCCTTTTCCCTTCCCCATTATACATTTTATCAATTTCTCCATTAATTTTCCCGACCTCATCTCATCATCGGGGCACCCGATCTGCGCAGAGAGCGTGCTGCCGGGCAGCACAGGGGTTATGATCTTTCTGACTTCCGACTTTTCCACTTCTATTATCCATTATTATTTGTCAATTGTCAATTAATTCATAACACCTCCCCGCCTTCGGCGGTACCCCTCTTATATTAAGAAGGGAGTAGTTTTGGGGGGATATTTGGGCGTGGGTGAGAAAATTCAGAAAAAACAGTTCACGCAGATATTCGCAGATTGAAATCGCAGATGGGCGCAGAAAATAAATCAGCGTGAATCAGCGAGAAAAAGATCAGCGTTGATCTGCGAGAAAAAAAATAGATAGGTTCACGTAGATAGTCGCAGATTGAAAAGTGCAGATGATCGCATTCGTAATTCGAAATTGGTAACCTGCAATTCCTTATGAAAATCCGGCTTTTCAAGCCCAAAAAGTTTTCAATTCATGAACTTTTTCTTTTTCGGGAAATTATCGACCACGCAACATAGTGTGTGGTTTCGTTTACCGGCGTGAGTGACAGATATCCGGAAGAAATTTTTCCGTGATCGATTTCGAGAGGAAAGGCTTTTTGCTGTTCGTCGTGAAATTTCAAGGCCTCTCCATCACGCTTGAAATAGCCGATGCGATAAAGGCCTTCGGAATCTGCATGAACAAATCGATCGAAAAAGCGCCGCGCCACGAGCCCCATGTTCATCCGCATATTTATCTCCACGCACGGATGCAATCGAAACCCTTTGCCGGTTCTGCAGATCATCATATCCACACCCATCGGGCCTTCGTATTCGGGAAAATATTCGGCCAGACGGTTGGCCAATTGTTCACGCAAACGGTATAAAACGGGAACATCGATAAACTTCGATGCTTCGTTCTCGAACTGCTTGTCGGTGAGTAACCGATTTCCTGCATAAGCACCTGAGGACGCCGATTCGAAAAGTGAATAACATTCAAAGGTTACTTTTCCCCGATTGGCCGAAAACTCCATCGCCAAGTCTGTTTGTTTGTCATAAACCGGCTCGGCAACTATCCCTCCTTGTGTTGCAATTACCCGCCTACACCAATCGGTCTGTTTGTCGGATATTTCGCCTTTAATCCAGATCAGTCCTTTTCCGCTGCCCGAGTTGGGCATTTTCAATACCTTGTCGCCCGAAAACGACGAAAGGTACTCCAAAACTTCGTGCAATCGGGTAAAAAATCGGGCATCGCCACAAAATACATCGTTTTGCGGAAGCAGTTCGTGAAGCAGTCTCACCGCATGTTGGCGTCCCGAATATTCGCGTAAACGATCCAAGTCTTCCATCGAAGGAAGAACATCTTGCGAAACGCCCGCTTTTATCAGTTGCTGTCGCAACAAGGGATTCCAACCCCAAGGAACAATTATTTCCGGTGCAAAGGATGCAATTTCGGTAAAAGGTATCGCCACCGAGTGGATGGGAAGAATCGATTGCAATGTCCGGAGATAGTCTGCATTCGCCGCACCTCCGGCGACGATACGCTCTCCGTCAGGAGCGTACCAAACGGGCAGCAATGCCAAATCCGACGCCAGTTTCACCGCCGATTTGGGCGGAGTGTAGTTGGGGCCGAAGTTGCCCAATGCCAAATCATGTTCGGGGTTAAAAATATACATCTCTGCAAAAGTACGAAAAACTACTTATCGGTAGATTCCGCTTGTTCTTTTCTCTAAATCTCCATTTTGGAGATTTGGAGATTTGCAAAACGAGAAGTAAAAAAAATAATTTGACGATTTACCGCCTCCGTCCTGAACTGCCGGAATGGAAACTCGTAATTGGTAATTTGCAATTCCCATTTCCAACTTCCCCTCTTCTTTCTTAAATTCTCAATTATGGGATTACACCATCTAAACCGTCCCCTTAAGATAAGGGGACAAGCACTGTCGTCAGGCAGCACAGGGGTTATGATCTTTCTGACTTCTAACATCTTCACTTCTTTCTTAAATTCTCAATTCTCAATTGTCAATTATCCATTACATCATAACACCTCCCCGCCTTCGGCGGTACCCCTCTTATCTTAAGAGGGGAGTTGGATCACACTTGCCATATAACCGTCCCCTTAAGATAAGGGGACAAGTGCTGCCGACAGGCAGCACAGGGGTTATGATAATCAGTTAAGTTTTTTAAGTTCATAAAGTTCCTGCTAAAGTTATGCTGCCGCTAAACTTGAACGAATGGGAGTCGATTTAATAATTCAGACCTAACAGGTCTTGGAGACCTGTTAGGTCTCTTCCCGACCTCCTCTCATCATCGGGGTACCCGATCTGCGCAGAGAGCGTGCCGTCAGGCAAAAGACAAGCTGTTTGAGCCGCCGTCAGGCGGTGAGTTATTTGTCTTTTAGCGAACAAGCAGCAATCGGGTCGATGAGGAGATGCAGTCTTGATTTTTTTTGCATACTTTTTTGCATCAAGGCAAAAAAGTATGTGGGGTTTGGGGCAACGCCCCAAGAATCAAAGGATAATGGATAATGAATAATTTCCCGATTCAATGATTCCCCAATTTGATAATTCATTGAAATGAGTAATTCTCAATTCTCCATTTTCCACGCTCCCCATCACACATACTCCTTCACCTCCACCTCGCCGGTGATGGCAAGCAAGGCATTTTCTGCCAAAGCGCGCATCTCGTCTTCGCCGGGATAAATATAAATAGGAGCTATTTTGAAAACCCGTTCGATAATCAGGTTACAAATCCATTTGCTGTTGGCCATGCCTCCGGTAATCAAAATACCATCTACTTCGCCTTTCAATACCGTTGACATCGCCCCGATCTCCTTAGCCACCTGATAAGCCATCGCCTCGAGCACTTCTGAGCTTTTGCGGTCGCCATCTTTTGCGTTTCGTTCCACCAGATACGCATCGTTGGTACCCATGTAGGCCATCAATCCTCCTTTTCCCGTAATCATTTCCGTCATTTCCCCGAGCGTATATTTCCCGCTGAAGGCAGCGCGCACCAATGCCCCCGAAGGCAGACCTCCCGATCGTTCGGGCGAAAACGGTCCGTCACCGTCCAACCCTTGGTTCACGTCGATCACCTTACCTTTCCGGTGAGCTCCCACCGTGATACCTCCACCCAAGTGTGCTACAATCAGATTCATGTCTTCATATTGTCTCATAATGGATTTGGCATGCGAACGTGCAATGGCTTTCTGATTGAGAGCATGAAAAATAGAAACCCTCTCGAAAGCCGGATGCCCCGAATAACGGGCAAGCGGTTCGAATTCGTCCACCACTACCGGATCGGCAATCAGTGCAACGGCGTTGGGCAGTTCTTTCGCAATATCGTCGGCAATGAGCGCCCCCAGATTGCTGGCATGTTCGCCCATCTTGCAGGCAAGCAAGTCCTGCCGCATGGCTTCGTTCACCCGATAAACTCCCGATGCGATCGGTTTCACCAGTCCGCCCCTGCCGATTACTGCACGGATCAGGTCGAAATAAATATCGGCATCCTTCAGCTCTTGATAGATTTTTTCCTTCCGATATTGATACTGATCGGTTATGCGGGAAAATTTGGCCAATTCCTCGGGTGAATGACGGATTGTTTTCAGAAAAACGACCTTCTCGTTTTGATAAACGGCAATCTTCGTGGACGTTGAACCGGGATTTATTGCCAAAATACGAACATTTTTATCCATATGGTCAAGTATTTTTTTTTAATTGTTTTTCAATCTCATCGAATGACCGCCGCCAGAGCTATCGACAGAAGTTTGCTCCTTTCGTCGTCCGATCGCGACGTGAGTACGATAGGAGCCGATGCTCCCATCACTATTGCGGCCGATGCAGCGCCGCCCAAAAAATTGAGCGCTTTGTATAAAATATTTCCGGCTTCGATATCGGGCACAAGTATAATATCGCTGTCGCCGGCAACCGCATTGTCGATCCCCTTGTGCAGAGCCGCCTGCTTATCGATGGCAATATCGAGGGCTAACGGCCCTTCGACGATACAGTCAGTCAACGTGCCCTCACGGTTCATATCCCTGAGCATGGCTGCGTGAACGGTAGCTTCCATTTTCGGATTCACGGTTTCCACTGCGGCCACCACCGCCACTTTGGGGTTGTCTGTCCCAAGCTTTCGACTTGCTTCTGCGGCATTGCGAATGATGTGTGTTTTGGTGTCCAGATCAGGTGCAATATTCATCGCAACATCCGTTACTCCCAACAATTTGTGGTAGTAGGGCGACTCCATAAATGCCACATGACTCAATACTTGGGTTGCTCGAATGCCGTTATGCTTGTCGAGAACGGCTTTCAACAGTTCGCCCGTATTCAAAAATCCCTTCATCAGTATGTCGGCTTCTCCCTTCTTCACCAGCGAAACGGCAATCTCGGCCGAAACTGATGCGCTTTCATCGTGATCTATCGTTTCAATGCCTTTCAAATCGAAATTGATGGATCGGGCAATGTCTTCAATCTCTCTCTTGTTTCCCACCAATATCGGGTGCACGATTTGCAATCCTACGGCTTCTTTCAGCGCTCTCAACACCTCTTCGTCTGCGGCCGCCGCCACTGCTATCCTGCGCATGGGTTTGTTACGGGCTATTTCTATCAGTTCCGTCAACTTGCTAATCATACCGTGATGTTATTTTGAAGTAATTTACTAACAAAAGAACAAAAAAAATCGGAATTATGACCGATTTTGGGTGTGTTTTTTGTGACAAATGTCAAGGATGAGATTTGTAATTACCAATTACGAAGAAGTTAAAAGTTAAAAGTTAAAAGTTAAAAGTTAAAAGTAGAAAGTTGAGAGTGGAGGTTGGAGGATAGAGATTGGAGGTTGGAGATTAGAGGTTGGAAAATCAAAAATTATAAAAGCTATTGGCTGTCGTCAGCTTTAAAAGCTGCGTAGCAGCAAAATATTGGTAGTAAAAGAAATACAACAACACAATCCGGAGCTGCGTAGCAGCGAAATATTGAAGGTTGGAGATGAGTTAGAAAGTAGAATTATCAATTACAAATTACCAATTACGAATTTCAAATTTACATTTTGTTTGTTTTTTTGTCGTGGCAGATATTATTCGATGTAGCGGCAATGGTTCTGCCTTTCAGGCAGGCGAGGATAGTGCTGTCTTTGTCCGCAGGTCGTTGACCTGCGGTTATGAAAGTTATTACCTTTCAGGCAAATTCTTTTATTGTTTTTGGCTACAAGTCGTGACCTATTGTTATTCCGGCAAAGGTGGGGCGGTGGATTGAAGGCCTCGATTGCGATGGATTTTTGTCTTTGATGATGTTTTTTGGCTTGGAAAGCCGAATTTTCATAACCGCAGAATTCATTCTGCGGGGTTGATCAACATCGGAAATCTGCTTGGAAGGCAGAACATCAGATATTCATACGTAACCCTAAGCTGCCGCATGAATCCATTCGTGTGGTACTGGAGAATGAAATTGATTTTGTCCCGTAGGGACAACCTTTTGGTAGAAAAAGAACCCGAACCAAGACACAAAATCCCGTAGGGATGACCTTCCGACAACAATTTCAGGGTTAAAGAATGGTCGCCCCGACGGGGCTATGATATTTCCTCATTTCTAACTTCTCCACTTCTTTCAATTATCCATTATCCATTATCCATTATCAATTGTCAATTAATTCATGTGGTATTGCATTAGTGAAGCACAATTGAATGAAACCGTAATTCATAAACAAACATGCTATACGTATTTTTTTGCTAAAACATGTATTCTGCGGTGCAGAAACCATGACTTTTGGCGACGGACATGCTTTCTTCACCTCAAGATGACAGGTCATGTCAAGTCAATCGTGTTATTTCTAAGTAAAAACGGATGGTCATTCCTCACCGAACGTGTCATCATTGAGCGAAGATGATGGCATTTGATAGGATATGGTGTTAATTTGGCCTCATTATTTAACGATTTTCTACGGATTCGCTTCATCACGAAATGTAGAAACCGCAATTTTCTTGGCTGATGTAGTTTTCCGAAAGTTTATACCCTTTGCCGGCGGAGGTGCTTACCTGTGCCGTTTCTTATCGGTAGAGGCACAGATAGATATGCGCCAGCGCGGTGCGAAGTGGGTTAGAGGAAACATGGAGCAACCATGGAGGAAACATGGAGTTGCCTCGGAGCTATGTCGGAGCTATAGCGCAAGAGGGTTATAGATGGATTGGATTGAAATGAAGGATAGGAGGAAAGTTTGATGGGCAGGTGTTTACTTGTGCCGTTTCTTATCGGAAGAGTCACAGACGGTTATCAGAACGGGGGAAGTTGTTATCTATCAAGTTGTGGTGGCATTCAGACAGATTATTCTCAATTTGAAATTGCTTTTACATTTAACAGAAGACTAATATCCCTCTCAAGTAGGTGGAATAGGAAATCGGGCGGGGATAATATACGTATTCACTAAATCATGGTAAATGTTGCAGTTTACGAATACAAAAAGAGTGTCCGTTCAGGACACTCTTTTTTGAACTATAATTCATATATTAGATATTTTTACATATCTTCAGGCATGCCTGTATAACGATATCCTGCAAGAGTCCAATGTTCATCCCAGTCGGCGGCTGGAGCGGGGGTGTTGCTTCCGGGTTTTAATCGCCATGCATACTCGGGCACTTGGGGATCTTCCCATTCATCTTCTGGAAGAGTATAGCTTTCGAACACAACAAAATCATGATGCATTACAGCTTTTACATATATACTATCTGAAGTATTTCCTCCTATTGTTGTCGCACTTTTAGGAATGATTTTCCCCTCCTCAAGAGTAACCCTTGTATAAAGTTGAATTCCATCAATTAATGTTCCTTCTGAAGTAGGAACACCATAATAGGAATTTGCATTACTCTGACTAAATGAAGCTATTCCGCCGGTAGGTCTAAAAATATAATAATAGGTGCTTGCAATATTTGATACTGTTTCATCCGATTTGAATAAAGAGATGTCGCCAGTAATTTTGAATTTTGCTTTTATGTGAGCCCCAGCTACCTCGGTATCCAACCAAATTTCATCTTTTACATTTGCAGCACTGTTGTATATCATCAATTCAATGCCATCCTCGATGGATGTATCGTCGTCTGAATATTCCTCGCAAGTTGTGGCTACGACGTAGCGTCCATCATAGGAGGCTGTTTCAGTGTACCAATTATCAAGTTCTTTCTGGCACGAATTAAAACTGATAATAGTTAGGAATATACCCATTAAATAAATATTTTTTCTCATATTTCTATTTTTTATTAAGTACTATAAAGAATTTCATTCCTGCATAATAGGCCGTCCATTTAATGGAGCCATCCTCAGGATTATAAACAGCATCCCTTAAATCACTCAACGAATCTCCCCATCCAGGAACATGGCTGGAAAGTAATGCTAGTGTATTATCTGGCTTAAGCTGAATTTGACCTTTTGCGGCATATAAACTACCATATTTGGCCCTTTGATCGTAATACCCTCCCAGTAAATCTGAAACTTCGAAGAACCCCGGAGCAATTTTCTTTATTGAAACCTTAACCCAACTTTCCGCCTTATCCTCTTGTTAAGTTAAATTCAAGTTAAAAACAACTTGATTTCGTTGTCTAAACAGTTAAATTAGGACAATGCCTAACCGTAAAATACTGATATTGAGATGTGGTTGTTTTTGACATTTCATTTGTAGTACCCACCCGGGGTTGGATAAAGAGGTTTATTTTCAGACCTTTGCATCATGCATTTCAGTGCGACATATCGTCACAATCCTCAGACGGGACAAAACGAACCGTACTACCGTCTGAAGGAAACATACCGGGATTCGGTCGGTATCGTGCGTAGCCGTATCCTGCTTTCTCCGGGATTTATAAAGGGCTTGAGCGGCAAGCAGCTCCGGGATGTCTCTGTCGGGTTGACCCACAGGATGGAACACAAGGATGAGGCAGACCTGTTTGGCGATGCCCATGAAGCGCATGAGTCACCGGTAAAAGAGTGGATCGACTCCCTGTGGGACATGATGGTTTCGCAAAACAAAATTGACATTGACCGCAAGAAAGACGACCTTCGCATACGGGCGGAGCGCAACCTTTTGTTTGGCGACACATTGGAAGGCAGGGAAGCCCGTGAAATGGGTGCCGAATGGTGCTGTTACCAGGCCGTGGAGCAATTAGGCGTGGCCGGCCTATTGAGAAGGGAGGGCTGGGACGAGCTGTTCATCTCAAAGGCGTTGGCATCGCTCATAACCCGCACGGTGTATCACGCATCAGAGTACAAGTCGTTACGCATCATGCGGGAGAACTCGGCCGTGTGTGAACTTTTCGGCTTCCCGGCCTCGGAACTCAACACGCATAACATTTATGACATTCCATTGGAGTTCTACAAGATAAAACAATCTCTGGAGTCCCACCTCTCGAATAAAACCAATCATTTGTTTAATTTGCAGGACAAGATCGTCTTGTTCGATTTGACCAACAGCTACTTTGAAAGCCCCAAAAAATTCAGCAAACTAGCCAAATTCGGCCGCAGCAAGGAGAAACGCTCCGACGCCAAACTGGTCGTTTTGGCCATGGTGATCAATGCGGAGGGGTTCATCAAGTATTCTTCCGTATTGGAGGGAAACACCTCGGATCCATCCTCTCTTCCGGCCATGATAGAAAACCTGAGCCTGCAGAGCCATTCCCCGAAGGATAAATCATTGGTTGTCATGGACGCGGGAATTGCAACGGAGGAAAACCTGGCGCTGATCGTGTCAAAAGGATACGATTACCTGTGTGTGTCACGCAAAAAGCCGAAGGCCGTCCCCCGAGGCGATGAAGTGGTGGTGTATGACAATAAAGGGCAACCCATCACGCTTGCCGCGGTGGAATCTCAAGGGGGGGCGGGGTACTATCTCCATGTCAGGAGCCATGCCAAGGGATTGAAAGAACGCAGCATGAACAGGCAATTCCGGGAACGGTTCGAACAGCGGCTGCAATGCATAGAATCTTCCATACACAAGAAATCCGGGACAAAAAAGTATGACAAGGTTTGTGAGCGGATCGGACGGGCAAAGGAAAAATACCCTTCCATACAGAAACATTACGACGTGAGGGTGGAAAAGGATGAGTCGGAAACGGTTACCCGGATCACATGGGCGGTCAAGGATCAGGCGGATATGGACAGCTCGTCGGGAGTATATTACTTGCGGACATCGCGCCCGCTTTTGGACGAACAGACCATCTGGGAATATTACAATATCATCAGAAACGTGGAAGATTCATTCCGCACCCTGAAGTTGGATCTGGACCTGCGTCCCATTTACCACCAGAAAGATGAGCCGACAGAGGCGCATATCTTCTTTGGATTGCTTTCATATTGGGTGGTGAACACGATCAGGGTACAACTTCTCAGGAAAGGGATAAACCATGACTGGACGGAATTGACAAGGGTCATGGCCACTCAGAAAACAGTCGTCACTTGCGCCAAAAACAAACTGGGAGAAATGGTAAGCATGAAAGTGTGTACTGTCCCGGAAGAAAAACTTCAAGGCATATACGATGCCCTTTTGTATAAAAACCAACCGTATAAACGAAAAAAAATTTGTAGTACCCAAACGTAATCGCGATAAATCGCAAATCATTGATTAGCAAAAAGTATGAGATGTATTGCGGAAAGTTGGGTTAAATTACTTCGGTTAAAAGATGCCTAGCATTAAGAGCAAACAAATTGTAATGTATATTCTTGAGATATTTTACCTACAAATTAAAAGCTCATGGAGTGCGCACTAAAAAGAGAGGGCGAATTACAATCCAACCCTCTCTTTAAAATAATCCTTAATAAATATAAACTTATTTATTGTATATCCAAGTCTTTTGAGTATAGATATAGAATCCATCTCCGTATGCTTCTTTCACATTCGGATTACCTATAACGGCGCTATTGCCGTAAGGCAAACGTTCCGGATAACGGTTAGTGCCGTCTTGGATATTCCACGGATTGGTTAATTCTATATACTTTTCACCCATTGCTTTTAAACGACGGAGATCATTGTATGTTTCCACCTGTTCATCATACGATTGGGCAACATATTTCTGTTCGAAGAGTTTTTGGAGCGTTGGCGTACCTAATGACGCAGCATAGTCGCTTGCGCTTGTAGTATCATTGAATAATCCCAATATCTCACTAACAGAAGATTCGACAGCTGTCCGGAATGCATCAGTAGCATCCTTACCCATACGCAATTGAGCCTCTGCAAGAATAAAATAAAGCTCCGATTTGCTGAACAAGTGAAGCGGTTGCGACCCTAAATCATACCAGGCAGGAAAAGCTAAACTACCATCTGCAACCTGGGCAATTTCTTCATTCCCCGGATCATAAGCCTTTCCTGTGCCATAAGTATAGTAAGGAAGACGGGGATCATTTGTAGCTTCCATTATATTCGCTACAGTTTTAGAAGAAGCAGTATAGTAGCGACTCCAGACAAAAGCGCTCCACGGATTATCAGCAGTTTCACCGTTAAATTGACCATCAATGGTAAACCCTTCAAAGCCTAAATTTACAGCTTCTTGTGCATTCGTTTCCACTTGAGCTAAAACACTGGGTTCTACAGCCAATTTGTGAAGCAGGTAGCGTGCCTTGAGTGCATAAGCTGTAGCTTTCCATTGATTTACATCTCCTCCAAAAGCAATATCCTGATTTTTGACAGACTTCAAAGCTTTCCCTTTTTCTAAATTTTCAATTGCTTTATCCAAAGTCGAAAGAATTCCAGCATATATGTCTTTTTGTGCATCCAACTTTGGCTGGAGATTGGCTTGACCTTGCAAAGCCTCGCTGTAAGGAATATCTCCGTGCATATCGGTCAATATACCGAAATTAAGCGCTTCCAAAACTTGGGCCATTCCCAAAAGATCATACTGTCCGATATTTCCAGGGACCTCAGTTTCAATCTTCCAGATGATTTCACGAATGTTCTTCAAATTACCGTAAGTGGAATTCCACACATTGTTAAATGTTGCAGAAGATGCCCATTCATTAGCGTTACGCAATTCTGCTCGCATTAACTGATTGTTCCCTACTCCAATCTCTTGTTCATTCAACGACGAAAGATAAAAGGCATAGTCGCCTGAAACAGTACTAAAGCCTGTAGACATGATAGCATCACTTAATTGAAGATATGCAGGAACCGCATCCGGAGATGGGTGTTGGCGATCTTTGTTAATTCTGTCGAGTATATCCTCTGTACAAGCTGTAAGCCCAACGAGAGCAATCGACAGCAATATTAATATATATTTTCTCATAATTGAAATATTATTTTACTTAAATGTTTAGAATGTAAAAGTAAGTCCCCCACCATAGCTGGAAGTATTTGGAATAGAGAAACGTTCAAAATAACCGCTCATATTGTTGTTTCCTTGTGAAGACTCCGGATCAAAATTCGGTAACTCAGCCCAAATAAGTACGTTGCGTGCAAAAGCATTAACAGAAATATCAAACGAACCTACTTTTGGTAACTGATAGGTCAGTGTCAAATCACGCAGTTTAAAGAAACTGGTATCATAAATTCCCGATTCTGTCACGTCGTAATATGCCTGATAATAATCCTGTTTGCTCACTTCCACAGCATTGGCTTTTCCTGTTGCTTCATCAATCCCCTCTGCAACCATTCTTCCTTCGTGATAAGGCAAAGATTCTTTGGTAACACCAAAGTAATTCATAGTCATATTTGTTCCGTGATACATCTTTCCGCCTTGCTGCCAACTCCATGTAGAAGACAAGGTTACACGTTTGAAATGACCTCCAAAAATAATACCTGTTGTAAAATCAGGTGAACAACTTCCCAGATTTTGGCTATCACCGGCTGCCTGAGGTAAGCCATTCAACAAAAGAAGATTACCATCAGCATCCCGTTTAAAGGCATTACCGTAAATGTTCGGATAAGTAGATCCGGCTTGTGCACGGACCTGAGGCTCCACAAAACCTCCCAACATAATGGATTCAACACCGGGTGCAAGTTCAACCACTTCGTTCTTTAACGAGGTAAAGTTTATACCCAAATTCAAATCATAATCCTTAGCTTGCAAAATAGCAGCATTAAGAGAAAGTTCGTGTGAACGGGTTTGCATTTTTCCCGCATTTGTCATCAATTCCTGATAACCCGTGGATCCATCTAAAGGAACGGCAAAAATTTGGTCAGTTACATCCTGAAAACTGTACGTGTATTCCACTTTAATACGGCTTTTGAAAAAATGTAAATCAGTCCCCACCTCATAGTTCGTTGTATTCTGAGGTTTCAACCCTTCATCGTAAGCTCTGTAATAAGGAATAAAAGTAGAAACACCGCTTGGTAAAGGATAAGAAACCGGTGTATATGTATAAAAACCACCACCGTAACTGGGGGTATAATAAAAGTTGTTATAATAATTTCCCGCTTGTCCTACTTGAGCAAAAGAAGCACGTAACTTACCATAGTTTAAGACATCATTGTTTTGCAAACCAGGCAGTCTGGTAAATTCCCAGCCCAACGATATAGACGGGTAAAAGAAACTGCGGCTACCACGAGGCATAGTTGATACATAGTCATTACGTCCTGTCACCGTCAGATACAATTGGTCTTCCCATGACAAAGAGGCACTGCCAAAAAACCCGACATTACGTTCCCTACGAGGATATTCACTTGAAGTAAGAGAAGTCGCATTACCGATGGTTTTGAAATTGGGAAAATTAAAGTTACTCCCGTAATAATCCCATACACGTATATTTTCATCATTTACTTCATTGCCGAGAATAACATTTAACCCCCATTCTTCATTTGCACCAAATTTGCCATCAAGATTGGCGGTAAGCAAGTTGTTGAATACATTGTGTTGGGTACCGTAGTTTTCTATATCTCCGCCTCCGAGTGATCTTGTAGTACCCATCTCCCTAACATCAGAATAGTCAGAAGTCCACATATCCAAACCAGCCTGTTCACGGAACTTCAACGTGAAGTTTTCAACATTCAGGTTTGGCTGGAATTCTAAGTAAGCATTACCAAATGCACGATTGGTATGCTGGGAATATTTATTATGCTCAGCCCACCAGTAGGGATTTACAAATGAGGTCGCACGGAATAACACTTGCTGGGTAATATCTCCAGGAACGTGGTTAGGAATTCCTTTCAAATCATACTCTGCCGGAGCGGAGTAAACTACGTTCATAATTCCATCATTTGCGCCCGGTGCTCCGGTAATCTTATTAGAAGAATAATTCATGGAGAATCCGGTATTCCATTTTGTATCTATTTTCCAGTCCACCAAACCACGCGCACCCCAACGGTTCATTCCGGTTGATGGAATTATGCCTTCCTGATATGAATTATTTATGCTAAAGGCGTAATTAATTCCATGAATACTGTGTGATATATTCAGATTCGTATTTTCAGTGAATCCTGTTACCAGAAAATCACCCACATTATCATAGATTCGCGGTGTGGTCCAACCATCAAGTCCGGCCTTAGCTCGTTGAGGGTTATAATATTGACCTTGATGTTTACCATCTTTCTGGGTATATTGGTTCTCTGTATTTCCTCCATATTTAAGATCGTTTGGTAAATCTATGATCTTTGGTCCCCATGACATGGATGAAGTTGGATTATAAGCAGAAATACTATTACCTTGTGCATAAACCTCTTGACGCTCAAATTTACGGGAAACTGTCTGAGCACTCAAGTTAGTAGATACAGTAACCTGCGGTTTAGTCATATTTCCTGAACCTCGTTTAGTTGTGATCACAATTACACCATTGGATGCACGGATACCATAAAGTGCAGAAGCGGCCTGACCCTTTAAAACATTGATCGTTTCAATGTCTTCCGGATTGATATCGATGCTACGGTCAGCATAGTTTGCACCTGTCACAGAGTTTCCAGTATCAAAATCGGGAGTTGTATTAATAGGCATACCATCAACCACATACAAGGGTTGATTATTTCCATCGAAAGAACGTGCTCCACGGATTACAATTTGTGCAGAAGCTCCAGGTGCCCCTGAAGATTGGCGCACATCTACTCCGGTAAGTTTTCCTTGAATAGCATTTGCAAACGAAGTAGTCCCGGCTTTACTCAACTGTTCCGAATTCAAATCCTGAGCTGCGTACCCCAACGCTTTTCTCTCTCTTCTGATACCTAACGCTGTAACAACAACCTCATCGAGAACTTCAGTATCACCTTTTAGTACTACCCTTACATTTGAACTTACCGGCACTTCCTGTGTTTGCATACCCACGTACGAAATCACCAAAGTTCCGTTGGCGGGAGCCGATAAATTGAAACGTCCGTCGACGTCGGTAACCGTGCCTTGCGAAGTGCCTTTGATTTGAATGGTTGCGCCGATTACCGGTTGGCCGGTTTCGTCCACAACTGTTCCACGCACCTGTGTCTGAGCGGTTACGATCCCTATCCCGATAATGAACAGGGCTAAAAACATTGTTAGTTTTCTTTTCATAAACTCTACTTTTAGATTAAACACTGATTAATAAAAAATTAAATATACCATAATAAACGCCCTTAAGGATCCATTTCGGGAGCGCATTCGATGGGGAGACGAAAGCGAAGAGAATGGTTGTTCCTAACAGCATTTAGTGCATACCGGCAGTCGATTAACATAATTACAGACTACGTATGACATCGCAAATATATATTAAAATTACATACCGAGTATTTTTTCATAACTTTTTTTTCGTTTCAGGTTGCAATTTTTTATCAATAATGAGTAAAAAATACATTTTCATTTATTATTGCGATGCTAAAAGACCGCCAAAGGCTATCCCCACTTTTAACATTCGGTAAAACTGATCTCTCCTCTATGTACAAAAACACCTAAAACATGTGCAAATATATAACCTTTTTACAAATTGGAATCATATCCGTACGATTTTAACATGTTTGGTATGCAAAAGTTCATAATTCGAGACAAATGTTGGCGATATTGCCGAAATAAGAAACAGTGCAAATTGAGGACGTGTGGAAATGGGAATTACGAGTTACAAGTTCCCAATAACGAATTTCCATTCTGTTTGGTTGTTTTTGCCGGCGCAGATATTTATCAATGCAGCGACAATCGTTCTGCCTTTCAGGCAGTATCCGGTCGTTGTATCTTTTCCGCAGGTCGGTGACCCGTGGTTATCAAGGTTATTGCCTTTCAGGCAAAAGTAAGCCGGGGAATTGAAAACTTCGACTGTGATGGATATTTCTGTATTCGAGAGTGTTTTTGCCTTGAAAAGCCGAATTTTCATAAGGAATTACAAGTTATCAATTTCGAATTACGAATGCGATCATCTGCACTTTTCAATCTGCGACTATCTACGTGAACCTATCTATTTTTTTCTCGCCGATTCACGCTGATTTATTTTCTGCGCCCATCTGCGATTTCAATCTGCGAATATCTGCGTGAACTGTTTTTTCTGAATTTTCTCACCCACGCCCAAATATTCCCCAAAACTACTCCCTTCTTAAGATAAGAGGGGTACCGCCGAAGGCGGGGAGGTGTTATGAATTAATTGACAATTGACAAATAATAATGGATAATAATAGGAGAAGTGAAGAAGTAGGAAATGGGAATTGAGAATTACGAATTACAGAGGGTCATCCGGTCAATAAATCGTCGAATCGGTAAATGCCGATTACAAGTTTCAAAGAATCTATCGCTAAACAATCGTTATCATTCACTATGATTTTTCAGCTAATTCTTATCGAATGCTTAATGAAATACTGGTGACCGATATAATTTCCCGATGGACATCTTTCGTCCTCCTGCAGCGTAAATTGTTCTGAGCTTCCATGAAGCTGTTAACTGACGAAACGAAAATTTTCTCCTAATGTGGCGAAAAAACTTTTTTTTCAGTTAAAGAGTGAGTGAAAGCTCTCATCGAGCTTGCCGTTTTTTTCTTTTATGACAATTTCGGTACAACTCCCAGTCAACTCCCAGTCAACTCCCAGTCAACTCCCAGTCAACTCCCAGTCAACTCCATCTATGTCTCTCTTCAAAATTTGCGATAAATCGAAAAAATGAGCTATGTTTTGTAGTCCCTGAAATTGTTATCTCGAAGGGTCAGCCTATCCCAATAGGCTGCCTATCGAACCCTGAATAGAAGTTGAAGGGGAAATTCGATAAAATTTCAGTAACATACCGCAAGTCTATTTTACATAGAACCTCTATTATTTTGTGAAACCAACCACATTTTTTTCTCGATTTGATTTTTTTATTCAAAAAAATATTACTTTTGTAGCGTCATTTCATCGAAAACGAACAAAATGAAACACTCAAGTTTTGCCTATTCTTTCTTTTTTTACTTTTACTTTAGCAAGTAGGAGCGGGATTTTATAGGCAAAAATGAAGAAAAAATACTAAACAATCATATTGAGTTCATAAAATCCTGTCGCCGATACGATGGGATTTTTTTTTAAATATACATGGTATAAAATATTTATGAAAAGAGTAGCAATTCAGGGTGGAACGGGTGCATATCACGAAATCGCTGCCCGCCGTTATTTCGAAGGGGAAGAATTGGAAATCGTGGAATGCGTCACGTTTCGCGATATTTTCGAAGAAGCCAAAAAAGACCCCGCGCTTATTGGGATTATGGCCATCGAAAATACGATTGCAGGGAGTTTGCTTCCAAATCATGATTTGCTGAAGATGAGCGATCTGCAAATTGCAGGTGAATACAAACTACGCATTTCGCATTCATTGGCAGCCCTACCCGGACAATCGATCGATGATATCAGGGAGGTGATGTCGCATCCCATCGCTCTGATGCAATGCGAGGAGTATTTGGATGGACTTGGTCATATAAAGATTGTGGAACACGAAGATACAGCTTTGGCTGCCAAAGAGATTCGCGATCGACAGTTGCAGGGAGTGGCTGCCATTTGCAGTAACTTGGCGGCAAAGATGTATGATCTCGAAACGCTTGCCTCCGAAATCGAGACGAACAAGCGCAATTTTACTCGTTTCCTTATCCTTGCCCGACCCGAAATGTTGCCTGAAGTACAAAAAGACAATCATATCAATAAGTCGTCGCTCGTTTTTGTGCTTCCGCACAAAGAAGGAAGTCTTTCGCAAGTGTTATCCGTACTTTCGTTTTACGGAATCAATCTCACCCGCATTCAATCGCTCCCCATCATCGGGCGCGAATGGGAATATCAGTTTTATATCGATCTCACCTTTTCCGATTACGAACGATATCGTCAGTCGCTCGATGCTATCATGCCGCTTATCGGCGATCTGAAAGTTTTGGGCGAATATCGGGAAGCAAAATATAATATGAACAATAACACAGATTATGAACATGTCGAAGCGAATAGAACCGTCTGAAAATGTAAAAAAAATATCGGAATACTATTTTTCCGTGAAATTGGCCGAAGTGGCACAGATGAATGCCCAAGGTATGGATGTCATCAACTTGGCCGTAGGAAGTCCGGATCAGCCACCATCTGAAGCCACCATTGAAGCGCTGTGCGAAAGCGCCCGTCAACCCGATGCGCACGGATATCAGCCCTATAACGGGCTTCCAGCGCTGCGTCAAGCTTTTGCCGATTGGTACAGGCGCTATTTTCATGTCGATCTTACAACGGACGAAATACTGCCGCTGATCGGTTCCAAAGAAGGCATTCTGCACATTTCGCTCACGTTTCTTAATCCGGGTGACGGCGTGCTGGTGCCAAATCCCGGTTATCCCACTTACACTTCGGTATCAGAACTTGTGGGTGCGAATGTCATTCATTATAATTTGATGGAAAACAATCATTGGCAGCCCGATTTCGATGCGCTCGAACAGTTGGATCTTTCGAATGTAAAACTGATGTGGGTCAACTATCCCAATATGCCTACCGGTGCAAGTGCATCGCCACAACTTTTCGAAAAACTTGTTGCTTTCGGCAAAAAACATCAAATCGTCATTTGCCACGACAATCCTTACAGTTTTATTCTCAACGAACATCCCGAAAGTATTTTATCTGCCGACGGCGCAAAAGATATTTGTATCGAACTCAATTCGATGAGTAAGTCCCATAATATGCCCGGATGGCGTATGGGAATGCTTGCATCGAATCCGCAATTCGTGAAATGGATTTTGCGCGAAAAAAGCAATATCGACAATGGACAGTTCAAGCCCGTGCAGATGGCTGCCATTGCTGCTCTCGGAAATCCCCCGGAATGGTATGCACACATGAACAAACTTTATGCCGAACGGCGTGTAGTGGCCGAACGCATTATGGATTTGCTTGGTTGCACATACGATAAAAATCAGGTTGGTCTTTTTCTTTGGGCAAAAATGAACGATAACGAAGCTGGCAGCGAACAGTTGATAAACGAAATTTTGCATAATGCTCATGTTTTTATTACGCCGGGATTTATTTTCGGTAGCAATGGAAGTCGATATATTCGAATTTCACTCGGAGTTTCCAAAGAAAGAATGGAAGAGGCTTATCGCCGAATCGAAACGTATCTCAATCAAAAAGACAAATAAAACAGAAAAAAATATGGAATTTTCATCAATTTTATTGCCCGGTATCGATGACAAACGTCCGTTTGTGATATCGGGGCCATGTAGCGCCGAAACGGAGGAACAAGTAATGGCAACGGCCATCGATTTGGCAAATCTGGGTATAAAGGTTTTTCGGGCAGGTGTTTGGAAACCACGTACCAAACCGGGTGGCTTTGAAGGTGTGGGAAGTCCTGCTCTCAAATGGCTTCAGCGCGTTAAACGCGAAACGGGAATGTACACTGCCGTTGAAGTAGCTACCGAAAAACATGTGTACGAGGCATTGAAATATGGCGTTGATATGCTTTGGATCGGAGCTCGAACAACTGCCAATCCGTTTGCGGTGCAGGAAATTGCCGATACGTTGCGTGGAATCGACATCCCGGTTCTGATTAAGAATCCCGTAAATCCCGATTTGGAGCTTTGGATTGGTGCGTTGGAACGACTGTATAACGTCGGTATTACTCGGTTGGGTGCTATTCATCGTGGGTTCAGCTCCTCGGATAAAAGCATATATCGAAATATGCCTCAATGGCATATTCCCATCGAGTTGCAGCGACGTTTTCCCGAATTACCTATCATTTGCGATCCAAGCCACATGGGTGGACGTCGCGATATGATTTTCAAGCTGAGTCAACAGGCAATGGATTTGAATTTTTACGGACTGATCATCGAGTCGCATTGCACTCCTGATGAGGCCTGGAGCGATAAGGATCAGCAAATTACGCCAAAAACGCTCGCGGAAATTCTGAGTTCGTTGGTAATTCGTGAAAAAGGACAAACGACGGAAGATCTTTCGGCTTTGCGCCAGCAAATAGATGAGATCGATAATCAGATGCTTGAGTTGTTATCGAAACGTATGCGTGTTTCGCGAGAAATCGGACAGTATAAACTCGAGCATGATATGGCGGTTTTGCAGACACGCCGTTATGACGATATTCTGACCGATCGTGCCCGTCAGGCTTCCCGTCTTGGAATGTCGGAGGAGTTTGTTGTCAAAATTCTGGAAGCTACGCACGAGGAATCGGTGCGTCAACAGCTCGAAATCATGGAAAAGGCAGGAAAAAACAATCGTTGAGACAGAGTTTCCTTATTTTTTTAAATAGTTTGAAATGAAGATATTGATTCTTGGAGCCGGCAAAATGGGATCGTTTTTTGCCGATGTGCTCAGTTTCGATCACGAAGTCGCGATCCTCGATACCGATCCGCAGAAATTGCGCTTTACGTATAACACCGTCCGAATGTCCAATCCGGAAGAAGTTCGCGATTTCGCCCCTGAAATGGTGATTAATGCCGTAACGCTGAAATATACACTCGATGCGTTTCATAATATTCTGCCGTATATATCCGATGCATGCATCCTGAGCGATATCGCCTCCGTGAAAACCGGGCTGGATGCGTTTTATCGCGATTCGAAACATCCTTTTGTTTCTTCGCACCCAATGTTTGGCCCCACCTTCGCCAGCTTGGGCGATTTAAGTTCCGAAAATGCAATTATTATCAAGGAGTCGTCGCATTTGGGAAAGGTGTTTTTCAGAGATTTATATTCGAAACTGAAACTCAATATTTGCGAATATTCGTTTGATGAACACGACAAAACCATTGCCTATTCGCTTTCAATTCCGTTTGCCTCTACCTTGGTGTTTGCTTCGGTAATGAAGCATCAGGAAGCTCCCGGAACTACTTTCAAAAAACACATGAATATTGCTCGCGGATTGTTGTCGGAAGACGATTTCCTGTTAACCGAAATTCTGTTCAATCCCTACACCCCTGCACAATTGATGCAAATTCGCGAGAAACTGAAAGAATTGCTCGGCATCATCGAAGCGAAGGATAGCGAAAAAATGAAAGCTTTTCTTACGCAGGTAAGAAAAAATATAGAATAAAACCTTCTGCAGCACAAGAATTTACTCGCGTGGAGTATCGGCATTTAACCGATATTCCATGCGAGAATGCGTTTCATTGCTTCGCGCGTCTTTTCGTGGGTGTTGAATGCTGTCAGGCGGAAAAATCCTTCACCGCAGGCACCGAATCCCTGTCCCGGAGTGCCTACGATATGGCATTCCGTAAGCAGCTGATCGAAAAATTGCCACGAATCGTCCGTATTTGGGCATTTCAGCCAGATATAGGGCGAATTTGTGCCTCCGAAAACCGTCCAGCCTTTTTGCGTGAGCGCTTCGTGAATGGTTTTCGCATTTTCCATGTAATAATCTACAAGTCCGCGAATTTCTTTTTTCCCTTCCGATGAATAGATAGCTTCGGCTGCGCGCTGAATCAGGTAGGCTGTGCCATTGAATTTGGTCGATTGACGGCGAAACCATAACCGGTTAAGTTTTATCTCGATGCCGTCGGACGACTTGACTTTCAGCGCTTCCGGAACAACCGTGTAGCTGCACCGCACGCCGGTAAACCCTGCGTTTTTTGAATAGGATCGAAACTCGATGGCGCACATTTGGGCACCTTCTATTTCGTAGATGCTGTGCGGAATGTCCTTTTCGGTAATATAGGCTTCGTATGCGGCATCGAAAAGAATAAGGCTTTGATTTTCCAAAGCATAATCAACCCATCGTTTCAGCTCTTCTTTTTTCATTACCGTTCCGGTCGGATTGTTGGGATAGCAAAGGTAGATCACGTCCACTTTTTCGGAAGGCAATTGGGGTAAAAAATCATTTTCGGCTGTGCAGGGAAGCATGATAAGTTGATCACGATCAGCCAGATTCATCAGATTGGTATCCACATACACGGGATATACCGGATCGGTAACCGCTACCTTGTTGTTTCGCCCCAAAATATCGACAATGTTTCCCACATCGCTTTTCGCACCGTCGCTCACAAAAATTTCGGAAGGAGAGATGTCGATTCCAAATGCCTTAAAATCGTTCTCGGCAATGGCTTCCAGCAAAAAATCGTAGCCCTGTTCCGGTCCGTAACCGCGGAAGGTTTCTTTTACGGCCATTTCGTCCACTGCCTTGTGCATGGCCGAAATTATCGATGGGGTGAGGGGTTGGGTTACGTCGCCGATGCCAAGGCGAATGATGTTGGCATCGGGATGCGTTGCCGTAAATTGTGCAACTTTTTTGGATATGGTGCTGAAAAGATAACTTTCGTTCAGCAGTAAAAAATTCTCGTTGACGGAAAACATAAATTTTGAGTTGATTCTTTTGTTAAATTTCTCCTTCGAATACAAAATGTGCATCGCCCGTCAAATAGACCTGATTGTTGATTTGATCCCATTCAATTTGGAGATCGCCTCCTTTCAACCTGACCGTAACCTTGTTGTTACAACGATTGTTAATGACGCCCGCTACGGTTGCGGCGCAAGCGCCTGTTCCACAGGCAAGCGTTTCGCCGCTTCCGCGCTCCCAGACGCGCATTTTTAGTGTATCACGATCGATGATCTCGATAAATTCCACATTGGTGCGTTCGGGGAAGAGGGGGTGATTTTCGATTTTCGGGCCGATCTCCTCTATTTTCATGCCATCGATGCCTGTCGTGAAAATTACGGCATGGGGATTTCCCATAGAAACACACGTTATCCGATAGGTATCTCCATCGATGGTCAGCGGCTGATTGATTACTTCCGGCAATGCCGAAACTACCGGAATGCGGGCGGACTCGGTAGTTGCCGATCCCATATTCACGCGGACGGTTTTCACCGTGTCGGTTTCGGGATCGATGTGCAACTGCAAATGCTTGATTCCGGATTTTGTGCTCAGTGCGATTTCTTTTTTACGCGTCATGCCTTTGTCGTACAGATATTTGCCTACGCATCGCGAAGCGTTTCCGCACATTTGGGCTTCGCTGCCGTCGGCATTGAACATGCGCATCGAGAAATCGCCCGTATCGGATGGGCCGATGAGCACAATTCCGTCGCCACCAATACCGAAATGTCTGTCGCTTAACTGTATGGCGAGCGAAGAGGGATCGCTTATTTGTTCTTCGAACAGGTTGAAATAGATGTAATCGTTGCCTGTTCCTTGCATTTTGGTAAATTTCATCCTGAATTGATAACTTTTTTCTTTTTCCGATGCAAAAGTAATGCTTTTTGTTTTGTTTTAAGATGAATAACAGAAAAAATGAAATATCGGCACGAAGGCGAAAGTTGCGTGAATAACTTGAATCCGGCTATTAAACGATCGGCTTATAAAAAAATGGTATTTCTTAATACCGAATGAATTTTTATTACGAAATTTGCCAAACAAAAAAGCTGCATTTGAATTCAGAGCCTAATGATCAATCAGGCTTTTGGATCAAAATCTATTTTTATTTTCGTATCGGACAAATTAAACAACAAAAGCAATAAAAGTTATTTCGTAGTTATATCAACTATAAATATCCTGTCAGTGTTATGCAAGAACAAAAGCAAGTTATAATATCACTAACATCTTTCCCTGCTGCTATTTCGTATGCTATCCAAGCGGTTAAATCTATTTTGGAAGGTATTGTACTCCCGGATAAAATTGTTCTTTATCTGACATTTTCGCAGTTTGGTGAAAGCGGCATTCCTATGGAACTACAAGAATTAGTGAAAAATAACCCGGTTTTTGAAATTAGAAATTACGATGACGATATTCGCTCATATAGAAAATTAGTTCCTGCTTTGAATGACTTTCCTGATGCTGTGATTGTTACAATTGACGATGATGTGTGGTACGACAAAGATATGCTGCGTGTTTTGTTGCGTCTGCACGATAAATTTCCGGATGCGATATTGGCTCACCGGGCAAAAAAAATTAAATTAAACGCTCCCTACCGAAAATGGAAAAAATACAGATGGTATCATTTTGTCTTTAAGAGAATTCATTCAAGTTATAGGAACATACAAACAGGAGTTGGCGGAGTGTTGTATCCACCACATTCGTTAAAAAAAGAGATGATTGATTCTGAACTTTTTAAAGCAATAGCTCCAACTACGGATGACATCTGGTTTTGGGCGGCTGCCGTTGCTAATGGAACGAAAATAATACCTGTTCCATTTGGATATAATAAGCCACGTGGGCTCAAAAAACCGAAAGGATTATCCTTAAAAACCACCAACTTTAAGTCCGGAATCGATTTGAATAGCGAGTCTCTAAAAAAAATTCTAAAAAAGTATCCGGAAATATTACAGAAAATTGAGTCTGAAAATTAAACCTGCAATCATCTGAAAAAGTTTACAAAAACCGAAAAATGAACCTTCTCTACTCTTTGATGTCGTTCAGATCATATCGATAGAAATAATCAATATTTAGTTTTTTGAGTGTTCTGACTCTGCCTTTGGCTCGTTTACTTAAAAATTCTTCGTATGATTTTACGGCATAATGATTGATGCGAATGATATCCTGTTGAGGTTCTCGATCGCGAAAATTCTTTTTCACAATATCTCCATGCGAATCGACTGTATATCCTGACATACGTGCAACTTCGTGTGCACCGATAAAACTAAAAACTCGGCGAGGATTGACAATGCTTTTCACATGACGATTCAGAATATGATCCGGACGTGAGTGATACTTAAATCTGTCCATCACATTTCCTTCCGTTTTTTCCTTTGCTCCCCCGCTTCCGTAAATCAACCAATTAATCTCAACTGCTGCGTATGATTCAAATTTTCTTAAAAAATCGGGAATGCTCGAATCTTTTATTGGCACGATAAATTCGTCTAAATCAATAAAAGCGATCCAATGCGAATCCGTACGATGTTTTTCCAAACAATCATCATACGCCAAAAGTTGTTGTCGCTTCCCCGGAAAATAGATATACTCCACGAGGCCGGAATCTATATATGGTTTAAGAACTTCTTTTGTGTTATCTACACTTTCGTTGTCATAAATATAGAATTTTTCAACGCCTAACTTTCTGTGCCATTCAATCCATTCTTTGAAATACGGACCTTCGTTTTTTGCTATCGCACAAATAGCCAAATAATAGGTCGGTGTTGTTTTATCATATTTCATCTTCCGTTTCAGTCGGATCGCACGAAATGGGCCGTAGCGTAAAATTCCCCGCCATCTGTTCCGAACCATTTTGTTTGGGATAAGTCCGGCAACGATTTCTGCCAATATCTTTTTTATGCGTGGAGCTGCAGTCATTATATGTAAATATTTAAAATTAGATTTCAAAATTCGATTTGTGTGGTAGAATATGTTCAAAAGCATTTTGAATATTCTTCATTACCTGATCGTAGTTTCGAATGTGAATATTGTCATTCAAACAAATCAAAGAATATCGTTGTTCTTCGATAGCTTTTATGGCTTGTTTCGATTTCAACATGAGCGGAAACATTTTTGTATCCTGATAGGTATTGTATGGCTCAAAATTTCCCTTACATATTTGCCACGTACGAAAAAGTTCCGGTGTCAGATCGTTTAATGCTCTGAATCTGTTCGCCGATGTTTCAGTCAATTCTTTTCCTGCAACCGCCCAAACTTCTTCGAAAGTACTCTTTAAATAAGGCTGGGCATTGTGAGGAGTACGTAAGGTTATAAATTTATTGTAAGGCTTTAAAATATAGTTCCAACGAGCTTTAGAGCCGTATGACTTGTTGAACCATTTATCGTGAAATTGAGCCATCACTTCTTTTTTGTCAAAATGTTGGTTGATGATTCTGATGTTGTTTTGAATTCGTTTATACCATTGCGACCAGCCCGGATTGTAAAGAAAAGCGGCAATGTCGCATGGCAACCCGTTTTTGAAAAAACGTTCTTGATTGACCGATTTTATGATGTAAAAATCGTCATTAAAATATACGAAATGGTCAGACAAATCCGGTATTTTGTGCAAATAACGTTCGATGACGACAGAATTAAAGCTTGGTAAGAATTCATTCGGTATGTAGTCTTTATGCGATACTAAATGTAGTTTGGGGTGATTTTCGTTTAACCAGTCAGGTTTTTGTCCACTGGTTACAAAATGAATTTTGCGAACCCAGGGCGCAAAATTTTCTACTCCTCTGAACCAATATTTCAAAAAGCCATAATCGCGAAAACGAGCTTCCGAAATTTCGTTTTTCGTGTTGTCGATCTTGCCGGAATAGAGCGCAAATTCCTGTTGCCATTTAGGATCGTTCATATCAATCCAAGTTATCACGAAATCGATTTGAGGAAAGGACGTTTGTTCCATTGTTGGTGTCTGTTTAATTAATCCTTAAAAAGTCTCTTATTAAGCGGAAGTTTATAAAATTTTGGGTGTCGAAGATCTTTTTCTATATCTGTTTCTGTTCCTGATGCAGGAGATAAAGCCTGATCGTCTGCTCCGGGTTTCTTCGAAGTTTTATTTTTAAGTTCCATATTCGAATAGTAAATTTCCAACTCTTTCTCTAAATAATTCCGGCCTATCATGTTAGCCAACAAAACCAATTCGTAGTTCATTTCGATAAAATTACCCGACAAGGGACGAAATAATCCTGCTGTTTTTTCGGTGATTTCACGCTCATTCCTTCAGCATTTATACTGCAAAAGTACTCAATTCTAAAATGTAAACAAACGTGTTAGCGCTATTTTATTGATATCTAATCGAACAGGATTAATTTCAGGCACGTTGTTACTCTTTTTTTCTTCCTCAAAAAGTTGCAGTAATTACTTGAAATTACGGTTTTGTTTGCGTTATTTGTAACGAATCCACTTCATGATCTCCTTGATTGTTGGTTTTTTACCATACATCAGGATGCCTACGCGATAAATTTTTGCAGCCAACATCGAAATAAGCAGGAAAGAGCCATACAAAATGACGATGGCAAGCAGATTCTGCCATAATGGGATGCCGAACGGAATGCGTACCATCATTACGATAGGCGATGTGAAAGGGATAAATGAGCACCAAAATGCCAACGGCCCGTCCGGATTGTTTACACTGTAGAATCCGGCATAAAAGGCGAATAACAGTAGGAGCGTGATAGGCACCATGAATTGCTGCGTGTCTTGCTCGTTGTCAACCGACGAACCGATCGCTGCAAAGATGGATGCATAGAGCACGTATCCTCCGATGAAATATACGATGAAATTTACAAACTAAAGTTTCGCACTTCAGAAAGGGCTGAAAATAAAGGAGAAAAAAGAGATAAAAAAAGAAAAAAAGCAGCATATTTTGTCTAATATATCATTAAAAATGAGT
>Ga0208824_1000327_pt1 | contig 53510 bp, 48 predicted proteins | sample AD_JPNTR3_MetaG_FD_184447 | JGI IMG/M metagenome (GOLD analysis project Ga0208824, IMG submission 184447) | Active sludge microbial communities of municipal wastewater-treating anaerobic digesters from Japan - AD_JPNTR3_MetaG (SPAdes) (version 2) | ecosystem: Engineered > Bioreactor > Anaerobic...
GTGATTTATTAATGTTTTGTTATCACTTACATTATAACATTTTTGGAGACTACATACTATATTTTTTTGTATCTATCTATTGAATTTTCAAGATGCACACGCAGTTTATTAACTGCGAAGTTTGAGTTATTTAAATGATACCATGTGCGTGGTAATCAAATCTGAAAGGAGGACCGGAAATGTTCACAAATCAACGGTATCTTACGTGTGGTGTAGACAGCACTATCCCACCGGAGATACAGCTATTTCTCTGGGATTGCGTTGACCGTCTGCCGGAGCCAAAAGACTACTTGCAGGTGTTTGAGCTGAAACCTGTGGGAAATCTACAGTGCATAACCCACACATCAGAAGAACCGGAATATCACATGGAGTACCTGCTCCCGCTGGATACTCCAATTGCTGATAAGGTCTATATTATAGACGACGGCGACCACTCAACCATGCTGCTTGCAAACGAATACTAAAACACGAGTGCCAGTCCCTTCGGGGACTGGCACTTTTCATTTTACGGAGGTTATTATGGAAAACAAACTGTATTGCTCCCACTGCGGAGCACTGATTGACACTGACGAATACGAGGAAGTAGGCGGCGAGATAGCGTGCACTGAATGCTATGAGCGGCATACTACTACCTGCGACCGCTGCGGCAACACTATCTGGACAGATGATTCATACGGGGATGAGTACACGAATCTCTGCAACCACTGCTACAACAACTACTACACACGATGTTCCTGCTGTGATGCCTTGCTTCATGAGGACGATGCATACCACCTTGACGGATATGACTACTGCTCGGAGTGTTATCATGATGAAGTTGATAAATCGCGTAGTATCCACGACTACGGCTACAAGCCTGAGCCCATATTCTACGGCGATTCTAAGCGGTATTTCGGCGTTGAACTGGAAATTGACGGAGCAGGTAAAGATAGTGATAACGCCGATGAACTCCTTGCTATCGGCAATCGTGATGAGGAGCATATTTACATCAAGGGGGACGGTTCCCTCGATGACGGAATGGAGATAGTCACTCACCCGATGAGCCTTGAATACCACAAACAGTTCCAGTGGGACGAGCTTATGAAAAAGGCGATTTATCTGGGATACCGGTCACACCAGACAAGCACCTGCGGACTCCATGTTCATGTGAACCGCAACTGCCTCGGTGAGTCCAGGGAGGAGCAGGACGAGGTCATCAGCCGCATTCTCTACTTTGTTGAGCATCACTGGAACGAGCTTCTGAAATTCTCTCGCCGTTCTGAGTACGCCATGAACAGATGGGCAAGCAGATACGGCTATGAGAACTCTGCAAGAGCGATTCTGGATAAGGCAAAGAAGGGGAACAACGGAAGATATGCTGCTGTGAACCTGATGAACTACAATACTATCGAGTTCAGGATGTTCAGAGGCACTCTCAAACTCAACACTTTCATGGCAACGCTGGAGCTGGTCAACGCCATTATTGACGTTGCTATAGATTACAGTGAGGAAGGACTCCACAAGCTGTCATGGAGCGAGTTTGTAAGCAGCATCACCGAGCCTGAACTGATAGCATATCTCAAAGAGCGGCGGCTTTACATCAACGAATCAACCGAGACTGAGGAGGACTTGTAATGGGCTTATTATCGGACATTTTTGACATTGACAAGGACACCGAAAAAGACATTAAGGACATAATCAAGATCATTGGAATAATCGCACTTGTTGTCGGCGGAGCAGGCGCTGGATCACTGCTGGAGCTCCCCTGCAACGATGAGAAGGAGGAATAAATATGTGTTCACTGTTTGGCTGGTTAGATTATCAGGGCATCGTCCCACATAGAGTTTTGCGGAAGCTCACTCAGGCACTGGCAAACGCTGCGGAAGAACGTGGCACAGATGCAGCCGGTATCAGCTACGTTCACGGCAATGACGTGGTGATTTTCAAGCGCCCCAAGCCTGCTCATAAGCTCCATTTCAATCCGCCGGAAGGTACAAGAGCAGTCATGGGACACACACGAATGACCACGCAGGGCAATGAGAAATTCAACTACAACAACCACCCTTTCCCCGGTGTTGCCGGGGACACGGCTTTTGCTTTTGCGCACAATGGGGTGTTATGGAATGATAAAGAGCTGAGGAAGGAAAAGCAGCTCCCGGATACTCACATCGAGACAGATAGCTACGTTGCGGTCCAGCTCCTCCAGCAGAGTGATAAGCTGGATTTCGGCTCACTCAAAGAAATGGCTGAGACTGTTGAGGGCAATTTCACATTCACTGTGCTTGATCAGAACAATAATCTTTACATAATCAAAGGAAGCAACCCCATGTGCTTGCTCCACTTCCCGGCGCTGGGAATCTATGTCTATGCTTCCACAGAGTCGATAATGAAGAACGCCTTGAAGCGTGTGGGACTGCACAAGTTTGCATACGAGCGTGTACAGACTGACGAAGGCGATATACTTCGTATCGACAAGACCGGTGTCATCGAAAGGTCAGAGTTTGAGCTGCGGCTGTTCCGCTCCAAATACGGTGGTTGGCACGACTGGGAGGAAGAATACTACAGCGTGCATGAGGAACTGCTGCTTGCATACTGTGGCTGTTACGGAGTTGATACCTCAGATGTGGAACTGCTGTTGGAGTTCGGCTACTCCTGCGATGAGATTGAGGAAATGCTTGCAGACCATGATCTGCTCAATGAAACACTCAGAGATGTGAAATTCATGTGTGGTGAGGATGTCTACGAGAGCTATTGCGGAGCATTTTGAAGTCTCAAAAAGTATACTTTATGACACAGCTGAAAAACAGTAAATAAAGCGTTTCAAAAAGTGGTGTTCTGACTTTTGAGACGTTCCGAAAGTCGCCACCACTTTTTGGGACAGATTGGAGGTAATATGGATCAAAGCAAGCTTACCTCTCTTCTGCTGAGTAAAGCCGAATCGCCTAAGTGTAAGGTCGTGTTCTTTCTCTCAGGAAGTGAAGACCTGTGCAGAAATACAGAGGGGCTTTTGCTTGCAAATCTGAAAAATGCTTAATACGAAAGCGCAGTTGGCTTATTTGAGTTGGCTGTGCTTTTTTTATAGTCCGCAGATTTATATAAAAGAATTGTATAAACAGTCTTGATATTTCTGATAATTAATGATATAATGAGTACAATGAATACTCAAGAAAGGAGCAGTAACTATGGGAATATATGTAAATCCCGGAAATAGTGCATTTCAGAGGATAAACAACTCCGAATATGTGGATAAGACTAAACTTATCGACTTGATAAATGCAAGGATCGGTACTAATAACAATCTCGTCTGCATAAGCAGACCGCGACGCTTCGGAAAATCCTTCGCTGCACAAACTTTGTCAGCGTATTATGACTGCTCATGTGATTCCCACGCCCTCTTTGATGATAAAAAAATCGCCAAGTGTAAGTCATATACAGAGCATCTGAACCAATATAACGTAATTTGCTTTGATGTAACAAGCTTTGTCTCCGTTGCAAGAAGAACTCAGCGTCCGCTTTCTGATGTACCTAATATGATAACAGAAGCACTTCAAAAGGAACTGATCGAAACTCATTCGCACCTCAGACCTGATATGCCCCTGACAGAGTGTATTCTACGGTGCGTTGAAGGAACTAAAGATGAACCGGGACGAAAGTTTGTATTTATAATCGACGAATGGGATGCAGTAATAAGAGAAGCAAAGGACGAACCTGCTACTCAGAATCAATACCTTGACCTGTTGCGTGAATGGTTCAAAAACATAGCTTTCACGCCAAAAGTTGTAGCTGCTGCCTATATGACAGGTATTCTTCCAATAAAGAAGGACGGCTCTCAGTCAGCAATATCTGATTTTGAGGAATTCACAATGATCAATCCCCGTGATTTCGGCGGATATGTCGGGTTTACCGAAGATGAAGTGCGTGAGCTTTGCAAGAAGAATAATGCTGATTTTGAAATGATGAAGCAATGGTACGACGGATACTCGTTCAAAGGAGCAGGCTCAGTATATAATCCCAACTCGGTTATGAAATCTGTAAAATACGGTGATTTTGATTCCTACTGGACTGAAACATCTGCTGCCGAAGGACTTATGGAGTACATCAGCCATGACTATAACGGACTGACTAAAACTATCGCCGAGCTTATTGCAGGAATAGATGTTAAGGTCAGCGTGACAGGATTTGCCAATGACCTGACAACATTCCGAGGAAAAGACGATGTACTCACTCTTATGATACACCTCGGCTATCTTGCGTATGATTCCGTGAATAAGACAGTGAGGATACCAAATGAGGAAATAAAGCTGGAGTTCCAGAAGGCTGTCAAGGAAGTCAAGCACACCGCAACTCTTGAACGTCTCAGAGCAAGCGAGCAGCTTTTCCTCGACACTATCGAAGGCAACGAGACTGCCGTCGCAGAGCAGATAGAGAAGATACACATGGAGGAGACCTCGCCTATCCATTACAACAAGGAGGACAGTCTCCGCAGCGTTATCAAGCTCGCCTACTACACTTACCGTGACAACTATGTCCAGTGGGAGGAACTCCCAGCCGGAGCAGGCTATGCAGATGTCGCTTATCTGCCTAAATACGATTCCGGTTATCCCATACTTGTTATCGAACTGAAATGGAACAAGGATGCTGAAACTGCTATCCAGCAGATAAAAAACAGGCACTATCCCGATTCGTTCAAGGGACTCGGCAGGGAAATAATTCTCGTCGGTATAACCTACGACAAGAACGCTCCTGCCGGAAACAGAAAGCATATCTGCAAAATTGAGAAGGTCGAAATGGAATAACAGTAAAGTCCCCGCTCATATGAGCGGGGTTCATTTTTTATCCGTTTTATGGTGCTTACAATGATTGATATGATTTACAACCTCCGTGTGGTGGATATTCATGCCGCTGAGTTCTCAGATGAGTTCAACAAGCTCTGCGTACCCTTTGAGGAGTCGCTCAGTGAGGAGCAGATCGAAGTGTTCCACAAAATCCTCGACTGCGTGAGCGATACCGCTGCCGCTGAGATGAGAGCTGCGTATAAGGCAGGCTTCAAGGACGGCGTGGCTTTGATGAAAGAGGTTCAGGAATAATTGTATAGATACTAATTCTGGAAAAAGGCTTATCTCTTTGCAATGCGGAGAAAAGCTTTTTTCCTATTTTTTTCAAAAAGGGTCTTCTCAAAATCGGTCAGCGGTGTTATAATGGTATTGACCGATACGGTCAGAAAGGAGTGAGAGAACTTGAATGAACGGTTTTACGCACTTCCGGAAGATAAGCGAAACAGCATCATAAGCGCAGGATTCCGTGTCTTCTCACAATACAGCTACAAGAACAGTCCCATGAGCGAAATAGCTGCCGAGGCAGGCATTAGCAAGTCGCTGCTGTTTTACTATTTCAAGAATAAAAAGGAACTGTATCTTTTTCTTTGCAGGTACAGTACAGAGCTGGCAGAGCAGGAAATGATAAGGCAAAAATGCTATGAGAAGGAAGATTTCTTTGATATTTTCCTCAGCGGTCTGAAAGTCAAGGTACAGCTTATGCGGCAATATCCCGATCTTTCGCTGTTTCAGTTAAAAGCATACTACGAAAAGGACAAATCACTTCGCCCGGAGATAGATCAGCTTATCGGTATTTATTCAGGCTATGAAAATCAGTCGGAAATGCTGAAGTTGGATAAGGAACAATTCATTGAGGGACTTGACCTTGAGATGATGTATACAGATATGTTTCTGGCATCACAAGGCTATTTATGGGAAAAACTGCAAAGCGAGACAATAGACCCCGATCAGATGGAAAAGGACTTTATCAGAATGATAGAGTTCTGGAGGGGACTCTATTCACGCAGGAAATGAAAAAGGTGACAATATGTATAATGCTGATAATAAAACGGTAATGCTCCCGTCAGGTGCTGAAATGTACTATGCAAAATTCGGCAGGGGAAGCAAACAGTTAGTCATGCTCCCCGGACTGAATATTGTGGATATGAACGGAACGGCGAATAACCTGGCATATTTCTACCGCAAATTCACAAAGGATTTCACGGTCTATGTTTTCGACAGACGAAAAGGACGTGATCCGGGCTGTACGATTCGTTCTATGGCGGAGGACGTTGCAGATGCCATGAAAACGCTGAACATCAATAATGTATATGTGATCGGCGTGTCACAAGGCGGAATGATCGCACAGTATCTTACAGCATATCACCCTGAACTCGTAAAAAGGCTGGTGCTGGGAGTTACAGCAGCAAAAACTGATCCTCTTATGATAAGTGCGGTAGATGACTGGCTCGCTATGGCGGAAAGCGGCGATCTGCAAGGTGTTCTCACCAAAACCTACGACAAGATGTATACCGAAAAGCAGATGAAGCTGTACCGCAGACTAATACCGCTTATGATGAGATTTACAAAACTTATGGAAATAGAGCGCTTTGCAGATCACGCAAGGGCGATCTATAGCCTTGACAGCTTCGATATTCTTGATAAGATAAAATGTCCGGTGCTTGTTCTTGGCGCAGAACTGGACAAAATTACCACTGCTGAGGATTCAAGAGAAATAGCAGAGAAGCTGGGCTGTAAAGTGCATATATTCCCGAATGAGGGACACGCCGCATATCTTGGCAAGGACTTCAATCGTATGGTATATGAGTTCTTTACGAAAGAATAGGCAGACATTGTATGCGTTTATCGAAAGATATTGCATTAACAAATAACGGAGGAAACAATCATGAAAAAAGCGTTGAAAATAACAGGAAAGGTATTGCTCGGACTTCTGATACTGATAGTATTGTTCCTGCTGATAACTACTATATGGCATCATGTGGAAAGCCAAAAGGACAGGAAACGCTATGCGGGCGCTTACGGAGAATATTATACTACCGTAAACGGCGATAAAATGAATTATACGCTTTATGATAGCACCTCTGATAAGGTAGCCGTTCTTTTACCGGGATTTGCTTATGGTTCGGTGCATTATACCTTTGACTCGCTTGCGAAGGAACTGAACGATGAATACAAGGTAGTGATAGTCGAGCCACTCGGATATGGGCTCAGCGACCAGACCGATACTGAGCGTACCGCTGAAAATTATTGCAATGAGCTTCACGGATTGATGAATTATCTCGGATATGATAAATATACACTTATCGGTCATTCAATGTCGGGTATATATATGACCTATTATTCCAACGAATACACCTCGGAGGTGGAGGCTGTGATAGGCATTGACGAATATGTACCGCACATGAGGGATTTTGAGGATAGCGCACCCGAAACTCAGCAAACGGTGTGGAAGATAAGCCGCTGCTATATTTTCTTAGGTCTTGACAGACTTATGCCGACCTATGACCGTGAGTTCGCAAAGGAAAAGATACCTACGCTCACAGACGAAGAAGCAGACCTTTTTGCCGCAATGGATAGGACCATTCCCACAAACAAAACGCAGATGAACGAGATAGGTCTTACGCCGGAAAACGTCGATAAATGCTATGATATGAAGATACCCGAAAACATACCTGTATTGCAGGTGCTTTCAAAGGATAATTGTGAAATGTATCCCGAATACACAAAAATACATGAGGATATTACCGAAAATCCCCAAAGCAAAACCGTCGCAATAGACGGTGGACACTGTCTTTACTTTGATAATTTAGACGGCTTGGTCAATGAAATAAAGAATTGGGAACACAAATAGGGAAAAACCAAACATTAAAAAACAATCTATCATAAAGCTATGGTCTATTGACATAGCAGAAAAGTGTGTCACATAAGTGGTATTTCTGCTTTTGAAATATTGCAATAAAAAACGCCACCCTATTGAAAGAAATATGGAGCTGGTCATTACCAGCTCCATTATCATCTACAAAGATACAGTGACTATCCTACATATTTTTTTATCACTTCAGCTACATTGAGTATTGCTTCTTTTTCATTCGGATCCAGATAGACATCATTCAGTTTCTGCTTGGAATACTGCAAATATGTTCCTTCCGTCTCAGATATGAGCAGCTTAGTGTAGAAACGCTCCCAGCTGAAATACTCGGAGCTCTCAATAAAATCCTCAGTATGCTCTAAGATATCAGCAATCCTGTTTCCGTCTATAAGACCTGACTTCAAGATCAGCCACTCAAAGGATTCCGGTAAATACAGGCTGACTTCCGGATGCTTCTGCATATACAGATAGAGTTCTCCCATTTCAGAACCGAAAGCTGCTCCGTCTGCAATAACAAGCAGATTTTTCCCCTCGTTGTCCATAACGGTACGTTTTATCTTAGTCTTTCCGCCTGCGCTGATGCAGTTTATATCGTCGGCTGCAACGGCTTTGAAGAAATCATATCCTGAGTTAGAATCCTCAACGATAACAGTTTCTGCCTTATCAGCCATTCTTTGCTCATCGACAGAATAAAGCTGATAAAACGAGTTATACGTCCTGCGCATATCTGCGTACTTGCCGGAAGTATGGATCCCGTATATCTCCTCGACAGAGTATGGAAGATTAGGAAGATTCTCCCTTGTTATGATAACATAGTAATTATTAGTGTCCTTGATCTTTCGTGCAAAGTCGTCAGACTTGATAATGGTGTTCTCCTCGTCTATGAAGACAATACACTCGCTGACGCTGTTCAGAATGGATTCCCAGTTTGAATTATTGACAGTCAGGCATCTTTTTGAACACGATACCTCAACACCTGAGTCTGCACCAAGTCTGTCGTATGTATCTATCAGAGATACAAGCGTTGTCTTTCCTGTAGCACTATCTCCACGGACAATAGTTATATTGCGCTTTATATCAAACTCAAACTTCACCCGGCTGTTTTGAACGATAATATGATATTTTCCCTTCATAGTTATCTTTCCTCTATCCTGAACGCTTCGTCAAGGTATTCCTTGTAGCTGCCTACCTGTTTATCGGTATTGATAATATACGCACTAAAATCTTCGCAGGAGCTAAAGTCCATGATGTGATGGAGAGCAATAGTCAGGTCTTTATGCTTACTTATCTCATATATCCACTTAGCACAGTTATCGCCGCAGGCAGAGGCGTTGAATATCTTGCCGGAATCATCAAAAAGCATAAGGAGCAGTGTTTTAACTCCTCCAGACAGCTCCTTGACTGAAATTGAGCCAAGTACAGGGCTGTCTATTACTCTTGAACCAATAACATCGGATTTATCTATGTCTTTTATCATTTCTACACTGCGAGGATCAGTGATCCACTCGTCTTTATAAGTATTATCAAAGTACGTCGGAGGGTGATATATCGAATTCTCAATATCTCCGAAAACTATTTTCAGCATAAACGCACCTCTTCTCAGGTTTTCTATGTAACTATTATAACCGATAATCAAATGATTTTCAAGAGTTTATATAAACTCATTTTTTTTACAGATCTGAGGTCTGTTGTGTGATAGAAAAATATGGTTTGGTATCGCCTTTCGATTTTTTGGCTATTTTTCGTTGTTGTTTTCGTGTGACTCCGTGTGACACCGTGTGATTTTCGTTGAAAATCAATGGTTTTTATGGCATTTTTAGTGCAAAAACGGAAGTACAGTTCCTGACTAAGATAATAAAAAAACCGCTATATTTCGTCGTTTCACGGAATATAGCGATTTCTGATTGGTCGAGGTGACAGGATTTGAACCTGCGGCCCCTACGTCCCGAACGTAGTACTCTACCAAACTGAGCCACACCTCGAATATAACATAAATATTATACTACAAAGGGGCTCTGTTGTCAAGAGGGCACAGACTTATTTAATTAGTTTAACAACGGATTTTTGTAGGTAGTAGGCTGAACTTCCTCCTGAGAGCTCTCTCCCAAAGGATCCTCCTGAGGAACGGTCTCCTGTGTGGCTTCCTGCAAAGAGGGCTCCGCAGAGCTGTTTTCCGGAAGGATCTGCTGGACAGGAGCGCTGCTGCAAAGATCCATCAGCTCAATGGTAAGCTCGTACCTGTCGTAGTCAGTTTCACAGCCGGTCACCACCGAGATCAGAGTCTCGCCGCCTGATGTAAAGGCCGCAAGGAGGCTGTTTCCGGCATAGTAAGTCGTACCGGTCTTTATGCCGATAACGTTCTCCCTGTAATAGCCGGAGGTGGGGTCCAGCAGAAGGTTAGAGTTGGTCCAGGTATAGGGCACTCCGCCGTAGGAAGAGATCGAGGCCTGATAAGTGCCAACGATCTGGCGGATCTCAGGGATCTCCATTACCCAATCAGCAAGAACGATCAGGTCAGCGGCGGTGGTATACTGGCCGTCATTGTCCCAGCCGTCGGGAGTAGTGAAACAGCTGTCGTTCATGCCGATCTCTTTGGCAGTGTTGTTCATAAGGCCGCAGAAGGCCTCCACAGCCTCATAGTCGGTAAGGCCGGCACCGGAGACATCTCTTCCCACAGAAACAGCAATGGTGTACGCTGCGTCGTTTCCTGACGCCATGAGCATACCCGTGATCAGGTCCTTCAGTGTTAGCGAGTCTCCTGCCTGAATGTAGGCCATACTGGAGTTGGAGCTCACCAGTGCCTGCTCAGAGCCCACAGTGTACACGCTGTTCAGGTCGCCGTACTTTATGGCAGTTGCGGCTGTAAGGAGCTTCGTAAGGCTGGCCGGAGCAGTTTTTACGTTTAGGTTCTCGCTGTAGAGGAACTCTCCCCTATCGGCGGAAAAGACCGCAGCCGAGCGGTGATATGGCTCTTCAACCAATGGAAGGACCGCAGGCTGGGTCGTGGTAGTGACCACAGTTGTAGTGACAGTTGTGGAAACTACATCGGCAGCGGTAGTTACAACAGCCTGAACGCTCTCTGTATCTGTTGGCGAGCTGTCCTTACCGCATTTTTTCAGCAGCAATACTGCTATCACGATGATCGCTATGACCAGCAGCACTCTGTCAAACCTTAGCTTCTTTCTTTTGTTCAAATATGACACTCCAATCATGGGAAAACCGCATACCGAAGCCTCCGATATGCGGTAATTCCTCTTTTAGTCGTTGATAAAGGCAACAAAAGCCTTATAAGCGTTGTACAGATCCAGCTTTGAGATCACCTCAAAGGGGGCGTGCATTGACAGCACAGGGACTCCGATGTCGATAGTATCAACATCCAGATCAGCGATGTAAGCAGCAACTGTTCCGCCGCCGCCGGCATCTACCTTGCCCAGCTCGCCGGTCTGCCAGATAACGCCCTCCTTGTCCATGAGGCGCCTGATACGGCCTGTGAACTCAGCTGAGGCATCAGATGTGCCGGACTTTCCTCTTGCGCCGGTGTACTTTGTGATGCAAACGCCCTTGTTGATGTAGGCGCAGTTGTTACGCTCGTTCACATCGGCAAATGTGGGGTCGAAGGCAGCATTTACGTCAGCTGAAAGGCACTCAGAAGCTGAGAGCACATCTCTTCCGCAGGAGCCAAGATCCTCGGCCAGGTCTGCTATGAAATACTCCAGATAAGAGGAGCAAAGGCCGGTATTTCCGTCACTTCCGGTCTCCTCCTTATCTGTGAGGACGGTAACGGAGGTGTGTACGGGAGCTGTACAGTGAACAGCAGCTCTCAGAGCAGGATATGAGCAACAGCGGTCGTCGTGGCCGTAGCCGCCGATCATGCTGCGGTCGAAGCCGATGTCCTTAGCCTTGAAAGCAGGGACCACCTCCAGCTCGGAAGAAATGAAGTCGGCCTCGGTAATGCCATATTTCTCGAAAAGGATGTTCAGGATATTCAGCTTTACGCCCTCGCTCTCGCCGTCACTAAGGAAGGGTCTTGAGCCGATGAGCACGTTGAGCTGCTCGCCGCTGATGCCCTGAGCAAGGGGCTTCTTCATCTGCTCCTGAGCAAGATGAGGCAGCAGGTCAGTTACGCAAAAAACAGGATCGTTCTCGTCCTCGCCGATCGAAACTGTCACGGAAGTACCGTCAGCCTTGATGATAACTCCGTGGAGAGCCAGCGGGATCGTTGTCCACTGATACTTCTTGATGCCGCCGTAATAATGTGTCTTGAACAGAGCCATGTCGGTGTCCTCATAAAGAGGATTCTGCTTCAGGTCAAGTCTGGGCGAGTCGATATGTGCAGCACAAAGCCTTACACCCTCAGAGATAGGAGCAGTTCCGATGGCTGAGATCACCAGGGACTTTCCCCTGTTGCAGCGAAAGATCTTATCGCCGGGCTTGAGCTCCATGCCCTTCTTGTATTCCTTAAATCCCTCTGCCTCAAGAACAGCCCTTGCTGCCACAACAGCCTCACGCTCGGTCTTAGCCGAGTCCAGGAAGGCCTTGTAGTCCTCAGCGAACTCCATGATCTGTGAGATCTCCCTCTCGTCAGTTCGCTCATAGCCGTTCTTCCTTGTAAACATGAGCTTTTCCTTTAATTCCTTTGCAGCACTGTTATCTGCCATAATATCGCCTCCGTAGAATTATCAGCTGACTCTGGCCGCAGGGTCCAGCTTGTTTTTATAATAGTCCCTGATCTTGTCTGAGACCTCCTTTGAGATCTCGCTGACACATTCGATAGGGCCGTTATTCGTTATGATGTAGTCGGAATGAGAGATGAAGAATTCCTCCGGCAGCTGGGACTCCATACGTCTGCGAGCCTGCTCGGGAGTTATGCTGTCCCTCATGATTATTCTCCTCTCACGGAGCTCAGGCTGGGCAAGAACTGAGATAATGATCTCGCAGAAATCGTCTGCCCGGCTCTCAAAAAGGGTGGGAGCGTCCAGCAGGATCAGCTTCTCACCGCTGAGAGAGTGAGCTTTGATCTGCCTGAGGATCTCGCCAGTGATATAAGGATAAATGAGAGTATTGAGAGTTTCCAGCTTGGTCTTATCAGAGAAAACGATGTTCCCAAGGAGCTTTCGGTCAAGTGTTCCGTCAGACAGGAGCACTTCCTTGCCGAACATCTCGCTGATCTCGTCCAGGCATCTGCTGCCCTTTTCCACGACCTTCCTGGCCACCTGATCTGCATTTATGACTGCAAATCCGTTGGAAGCAAAGACCTGCGAAACGGTGCTTTTTCCGGCGCCGGTCTGACCTGTCAGGCCAACGACCATGACGCCCTCAAGACTGTTCATAACCTTATCACCTCGAATCCTGCCGCCCTGATAAGGCGGTTGTAGACTGCAAGGCCTACGCCCTCCTTGGAAGGCGCCTGCACATAAACTGTACCTGCGCCAAGGTCGTCCAGCTCACGAAGGCGCTGGAATACCAGATGTGCCTGTGCAGAGCTGTCGGTGCCGTAGGTCATCACCTTGCAGGGGAAGTCATCCTGCTGGGCATAAAGAAGAGCATAGCAGCTTGTCTCGCCCTTGTCTTGCAGGAATTTTTTCAAAGCCTCAGCGCTGCCCTCAACGAGAACAACGTTGGCCTTTGGGGAATAATGCTTGTATTTCATCCCGGGAGAAGCCACCTTCTCGCCGGCAGCCACCTCGCTGAGGATCGCCTTGTCGATGATAACGTCCTCGCAGTAAGGAAGCAGCATATCTCTTGTAACGCAGCCCGGCCTCAGGATCCTGACAACTGTCTCGCTGTCGAAGGAGATCACAGTGGACTCCACGCCGAATTCACAGGCTCCCCCGTCGATGACGCCGAAGATCTTGCCGGTCATGTCGTCCATGACGTGACGGGCAGTTGTTGGGCTGGGATAGCCGGATCTGTTGGCAGAGGGTGCAGCGATTGCCAGGCCTGAGAGCTCCAGGAGCCTGTGCATGACAGGATGTGAGGGTACTCTTATGCCAACTGTATCAAGGCCGCCGGATGTAGCCATGGGGATGCGGTCATTTTTGCGCATGACCATGGTAAGGGGGCCGGGGCAGAAAGCCTGGGCCAGTTTTTTGGCAAGAGGCGGGATATAGCTCGTGTACTGCTCCGCCTGAGAAAAATCAGCCAGGTGTACGATCAGGGGGTTGTCACCGGGTCTGCCCTTTGCGGCAAAGACCTTCCGAACAGCCTCCTCATTTGAAGCATCAGCAGCAAGTCCGTAGACAGTCTCTGTGGGGATGCCCACCACCTTGCCCTCCTTGAGAGCCTGAGCTGCAATCTTCAGCTGAGCATCTGAGGTGCCAAAAAGAATAGTTTCCTCCATATCAGCCCTCCTGACTGGCCAGCTTAGCGGCCTGATCTGCTGTAGCAAGGGCGTCGAAGACCTCATCAAGGCTGCCGTTCATAACGTCCTCAAGACGGTAGATGGTCAGTCCTATGCGGTGATCGGTGAGCCTTCCCTGAGGAAAGTTATAGGTGCGGATCCTTTCAGAGCGGTCTCCTGTTCCCACCTGCATACGGCGCTCAGAGGCGATCTTTGCGTCCTGCTCCTCCCGCATAGCCTCGTAGATACGGCTGCGGAGGATCTTCATTGCCTTGTCCTTGTTTTTATGCTGACTGCGCTCGTCCTGGCACTCCACCACCACATTCGTTGGCAGATAAGTGATACGGACGGCAGATTCGGTCTTATTGATATGCTGACCGCCTGCTCCGCTTGCACGGAAGTAGTCGATCTTCAGGTCAGTTGGGTCGATGTTCAGCTCAACCTCGTCGGCCTCCACCAGCACAGCCACGGTGACTGTAGAGGTATGGATCCTGCCCTGAGACTCAGTTTCGGGGACTCTCTGGACACGATGGACGCCGCTCTCATATTTCAGTCTTGAGTAAGCGCCTTCGCCCTCAATGGAGAAGCTGATCTCCTTAAATCCGCCCAGCTCCGTTGGATTAGCGGAGAGCACCTCCTGCTTCCAGCCCTGAGACTCGGCATACATTGTATACATACGGTAAAGGGAATTGGCAAAAAGAGAGGCCTCCTCACCGCCTGCGCCGCCACGGATCTCGATGATAACGTTCTTATCATCGTTGGGATCCTTTGGCAGAAGGAGGATCTTGAGCTCCTCGGAGAAGGTCTCCATTTGCGCCTTGCTTTCCTCCAGCTCAGACTGAGCCAGCTCCTTCATATCCTTATCCAGCCCGCCGGCATCAAGGAGCTCTCTAGCCTCCTCGAAATCTGACTGGGCTTTCTTATATTCCCGATATTTCTCGATAATGGGAGTCATGTTCTTAAAGTCCTTCATGAGCTGGGTGTACAGCTTGTTGTCGGACACTGTTTCCGGCTCCGAGAGCCTTGCACTAATCTCCTCATATTTCTGCTCCATCACAGCGAGCTTTTCAAACATTTCCATTCTCCTTTATGGATAGCTATCGATGAAAAGGCTGTCTCCGGCTATTCCTCGTTCTGTCTGGTCACTTTTTTGATACTTTTCTCTATCTTGTTTCTTGGTACCATGAATTCTCTTGAGCATTTTATGCAGCGCAGCCGGAAGTCCATTCCGGAGCGGATAACGAACATCTCGTTAGCGCCGCAAGGGTGGTTTTTTTTCATTGTAAGGACGTCGCCCGGTCTTATATCCAACCCGCTCACTCCTTCCGACGTACTAAAAATCGTGCACCATATATTATAACCCAAAACTCCGCTTAAATCAATACAAACGGGGTATATTTTTTTGTTTTTGGTAAAAAATAATAAGATCGCCCTCCAAAACATATGGAAGTCTACTAAAATCAACCACCGGCAGTTTCCATAGGCTTACACAGTTCTGAAATAGTCTCCTGCTGAATATGCTTTAGTAAGACCGGTCAGCCGGGAAAGTTTATTTTTATGGAGGTAGAAAAATGAGCTACAGACCAGAGGGAAGCATCTACAGAACTGAGGAAAATCAAAGGCTCATCTCTTCGGCAAAGGGGCTTTCGGAGGCCATGGAAAATGGGATCATCCTTGAGGCTCCCGCAGCTGTTTGCACGGGCGGCCACGACCTGATCGTGGAGCTTCCCTGCGGAACAGGCCTTATCCTCCGTGAGGAGGGCGCTATAGGGATCAGGGAGGGCACTACCCGTGACATCGCTCTGATCTCCCGTGTGGGAAAGATCGTGGCCTTCAAGATCACTGAGCTTTGCCTGGACAGCAGCGGTCAGGTCAGGGCAATGCTCTCCCGAAAAAGTGCTCAGGAGGAGTGCCTTGAACGCTATGCAGACAAGCTGGTGCCGGGAGACATTATCGGGGCGAAGATCACTCACCTGGAGAAATTCGGCTGCTTCGTGGATATTGGCTGCGGAGTTCCCTCTCTTATCCCGATCGACATGATCTCAGTTTCCAGGATAGGCCACCCCTCGGACAGATTTCAGATCGGACAGGATATCCGTGCTGTGGTCAAGAGCCGTGACGGTCACAGGCTCTGCCTTTCTCATAAGGAGCTCCTTGGCACATGGCAGGAGAATGCTGCTCTCTTCTCGCCGGGAGAAACTGTCTCCGGAGTAGTGCGCTCCGTGGAGGACTACGGCATTTTTGTGGAGCTCGCCCCTAATCTTGCCGGACTTGCTGAGCTTCGCCCCGGAGTTGAGCCGGGAGACAGGGTCAGCGTTTACATAAAGGCTATGATCCCGGAAAAGATGAAGATCAAGCTGATCATCGTTGACACGGGAGCTGTTCCTCCTCAGAAGAGCAGCCTGCGGTATTTCGTGGAGGACGGGCATTTGGACAGCTGGCGGTATTCTGCTCCGGAATGTTCCAGGATCATCGAGACGACATTCTGAAATGGCACAAAAAAGCCTCCTATGTTTCCATAGGAGGCCTTAGTTTTATTCCTCTGAATTAACTGTTGAGATGACCTCTGCAAGGAGGTTTGCGGGGAGCTGCTCATATCTGAGGAAGTCAAATGTGAAGCTGCCCATTCCTCTTGTGGTCTGGCGGAGGTACATTGCGAAATCGTGCATTTCACGCTCAGGCACCTCAGCGATGATCTTTGTGGTGCCGTGCTCTACAGGCTCCATGCCGAGAACTCTGCCACGGCGCTTGTTGAGCTCGCCCATGATGTCGCCGGTATTGTCATCGGGAGCGATAACGTTCAGCTCGCCGATCGGCTCAAGCATAACGGGATCTGCCTGACGAACGCCTTCCTTATAAGCGATGGAAGCGGCGGTCTTGAATGCCATTTCTGAGGAATCTACCGGGTGGTAGGATCCGTCTACCAGGATAGCCTTCAGGCCAACTACTGGGCAGCCTGCGAGAACGCCCTTCTTTACGGACTCCTCAAGACCCTTCTGAACTGCGGGGAAGAAGTTCTTGGGAACAGCGCCGCCGAAGATCTTCTCCTCGAATACCAGCTCATCGCTTACGCAGGGCTCGAACTCGATCCAAACGTCACCAAACTGGCCGTGTCCGCCGGACTGCTTCTTGTGGCGTCCCTGGACCTTGACCTTCTTGCGGATAGTCTCCTTATATGCGATCTTAGGAACTGTCAACTCGATGTCAACGCCGAACTTGGACTTGACCTTTGCTGCGGCCACCTCGATGTGCTGCTCGCCCAGACCGCTGAGGATCTGCTCCTTGGTGCTATCGTTCTGAGAGTAAGTGAGGGTAGGATCCTCCTCAGTGAGTCTCTGCATACTTGCTGAGATCTTAGCCTCGTCGCCCTGAGCCTTGGCCTTAACAGCCATTGAGTAGCAGGGGCGTGGGAATTCCATAGCAGCGAACTCTACCACACGGGAAGCATCAGAGAGAGTATCGCCTGTATTTGCTGTGATCTTGGAAGCAACAACGATGTCTCCGGCGCTTGCGGAAGGCATCTCCACCTGCTTCTTGCCCACCAGTGTGTACAGCTTGCCGATCTTCTCAGAGCTGCCTGTTCTGGAGTTAGCAACCTCGCTGTTAGCCTTGAGAGTACCGGAATTTATGCGGATAAATGACATCTTTCCAACGAAGGGATCCGCAACGGTCTTGAAAACGTAAGCTGAGAGGGGATCATCCTTTGAGCAGGGCACCTCGATAACGTCCTGAGAGGAAGTAGTTGCCTCCTCAGCAGCAACCTCATCAGGAGCCGGCAGCAGGAGCTCGATCTCCTTCAGCAGCATATCTATACCGGAAAGATCTGCGGCAGAGGTGCAAACTACGGGAGTGATGATACCTCTGTTCATACCGTCGTGGATACCGTCGATCAGCTCCTTCTGAGTAAAGGGCTCGCCCTCGAAGAACTTCTCCATGAGCTCGTCAGAGGTCTCAGCAACGGCCTCAGAAACGGCAGCTACGAGACCGTCAACACGGTACTCGAACTTCTCTGAGATCTCAGCTGTGGGCATATCTGTCTCGATAGGATTGCCCTTGCCGTCGTACTTGTAAGCCTTCATCTCGATGAGATTCACATAGGAAACGATCTGGCCGCCGCTTATTACAGGAACGACTACAGGGCAAACTGTAGGTCCGAAAACAGTTTTCAGGTCAGTGAAAACGTTGAAGAAGTTAGCGTCCTTATCGTCGATCTTTGTAACGACGAACATCTTTGACTTGTTCTGCTTGACAGCCTCTGCGTAGGCCTTCCTTGTTCCCACCTTAACGCCGGACTTTGCGGAAACAGTGATCATGACCGTGTCGGAAGCACGGATACCCTCGATCATCTCGGCTGCGAAATCGAACAAGCCGGGAGTGTCCAGAAGGTTGATCTTCATGTCGTTATATTCAAAAGCTGCGAGGGATGTGTTTATAGAGATAGCTCTCTTGATCTCATCGGGGTCGAAATCGCATACAGTTGTACCGTCGGCAGTCTTTCCAAGGCGGTCTGAAGCACCTGCTTTGTACAGCAGAGCCTCTGCCAGTGAAGTTTTACCTGAGCCGTTATGACCGGCAAGAGCGATATTTCTTATCTTGTTGACAGCGTAGTCTTTCATCTTGATTTTCTCCTCCAATAACGGAAATTCTGTGCAGTTTTCACAACTACAAGTTTTATTATATATCAATTGTAAATAAATTGCAATACATATTCAAATTTTTCTACATATTACCACACTACTCATATAGTTATTTGTTCATCTTGCACAACATATCCGCTGATAGTCCGTCTATCAGCTATGGTTTTATCCAAACAGCAGGAGGCCAAAGCATAGGCTCCCACCCACAGAGCTGCGAACAGCACAGCTACCGGGAGAGACCTCGTGTCTGCCCCAAGGATCCCAAAGACCAGCTCAAGGCTCCCCATGGTCAGGAAGGCATACAGCGCCGGCAGAACGGCTCTCCGGACAATGCGCAGCTTCGCTCCTGACAGGCTCAGCACCTTTCGCAGACGGTTTAGGTTGCCGAAAACGTTGCTGGTGTAATAGGAGGCGGCGATCCCCCAGAAGCCTATCCTTGGCACAAGTATCAGCACCGCCGAGATCCTGATAACGTACTCTGCCAGGTAATTCAGCGAAGAGAAGGCCTGCTCCCCCATGCCCTTGATCTGAGCCTCCAGCAGGATCTCCATGTAAATGAAAGGCACCACCGGTGCGATAAGCGTGATCATTTTTCCGGCAATCTCTCCTCCCCCAAGAAGCCGCCCTATAAGTCCTCCGAAGCGCATGAGCACTGCCGCAGCCATTATCGCATATCCCAGTGTCACTGTCAGCAGGCGGTCTGTCAGGCTGAAGATCCTTCGGCTGTCCCGGGAAGCCGCTGCACGGGCGAACTCGCTGACCACGATCCCTGCCACAGAGCAAAGCACCACCGACGGAAAGAATATCGTTGGGATAACGATCGCCTCGAAGATCCCGAAAAGCCCCAGCGCCTCCTCAGCCGAGTCGCCGTACTGACGAAGACAAAATGGCACCAATGCGTCGTTTGTACTGCTGAGGACTGCGGTGAGGACTCCTCCACCCATTATGGGGAAGGCCAGTTTTGCGTAGCCCCAAAAGCTCAGCCTGCTTTGGCCGTGAGGAGTCTTTTTCCGCAGAACATAGGCAGTTCCCAGAAATAAAAGCGATCCAGCGTTCCCCACGATCACCGACAGGATAAGGATCCTGCATACTGAGCTTTCGGTGTGGGAGCTCTGGCGGAGGGTCAGGCTGACTATCACTAAGGCCCGCAGGAGGAACTCCGCTACGTCGCCAATAGCGGCTATACCTGCCTTGCGGACTGCGTTGAAATAGCCCTTGAGACAGGCTGAAACAGCTCCTGTCACCAGAGCCGCAGGCATCAGCCTGACTGCGAAGGTCATTCCGGCTCCGCTGAAAAAGCTGCGGCTGATCAGAGGCGCCAAGCACATCAGCGCCGCCGAGACTGCTGTGCTCAGGCACAGACACAGGCCTATCCCGTGGCGGAGGACTCTCTCCGGGTGACCGTTTTTCCGCCCAAGCTCCTCCGAGATCAGGCGGCTGGTGCAGAGAAAGGCGTTGCCCCCTGCAAGGATCCCGGCCAGCCCCAAAAAGCTGCCTATCAGCGAAAGTATCCCTGTTGCTGAGGAGCCTAGCCGCCTTGTGATAAAGCTGCTCAGCAGCAGGGCTGCGCTGTCCAGTCCAAGCTGCATAAGTGTGAGCAGCACCGTGTCTCTTGCCATTTTCTTACCGATCTTCATAAACCGCCCTCCGTTCAGTTAATCATATGTGAACAGGCAGAAAAAAATGAGTCCGCACAAGGGACTCATTTTCTGCGATATTCACTTATTCAAAGGGCCTGTCCATGAACTGGATATTCATGTCAACGTCCCCAGAGATGCCGGGGATGATACCGTAGGCGCTGGCCTGCCAAATATTGTAAGGGCCGGTGTAATCGGTCTCGTCCACAAAATGGGCAAGCCATACGGGATGATCGTTTTTGTTCTCCCAGAAATTATTGAGGAAGTTCTTGCTGCTGTAGAGCATTGCGGAATAGCCGTTTTTCTCCACCTCGTCGGCAAAGGCCTCGAACACGTTGTTCAGGTCACGGATATTCATGCCGTACTCCTGGAAGTGACCCCACTCCTCCCAATCGAAGGCTATGGGGAAATCAAGCTCCCGGCCGTCAAGCTGCTCCAGCACCCAGCGTGCCCGCTGACGGGCGCCCTCCTCGGTGTTGTCGTCTGTGTAGAGGTAAACTCCCACATCAAGACCGGCGGCTGTGGCGTTCTCCATGTTTTGCAGATAGTAGTCGTCCATTTTCGGAGCATCGTATCCGTTATAAAAATAGCCCATGCGCATGATAACGAACTGACAGCCGGCTTCCTTCACTGCATCGTAGTCCACGTTGGTCTGCCATGCAGAAACGTCGATGCCGTAGCGCACATTCTCGTAATTGTAGCGCTCGATGAATTCCTGGTACGGCACACGGGGATTGTCGTCTGACGGCCTAGGGATCTCGTTCATGACCAGCACAGTCATATCCCAGCTTGTCTCGTTTCCGGAGGAATCCTTCACATACACGGTTATCGGGTAGCTTCCCACCTCAGAGGTATTCACATCGCCTTCGTAGCTGAGCTGAGGGGCTCTGTCAAAGTTGTCAACAAAGCCTACGATCTTGTCCAGGTCAAAGGGCTCGCCGGCCTTTGCGTAGGGCTCCCAGCCGGAATTGAGGCACAGCGGCGGAGTGGTATCGGAAACTGTGTACTTCACCTTCTTGGTGCAGACCTGGCCGTCCAGGTCGAATTTCAGTACGATCTCCTTTTCACCCAGCTCGTCTGTCTTTAGGGCGGTTTCAGGGTCAAGGAGCTTCCCGTCGCAGTATTCCACCAGATCAAAGGCTGTTACCTCGTCGTACACCTCGAACTCTGTTCGCAGGTCCAGTCTAACGCTGTCAGGCAGCTCTCCCGGCTCCTTGGTAACGGTGGTAGTCACCGTCGTTGTGACAGTTGTCGCAGTGGTCGTTGTCGTTTCTGTGGTAGTAGTGGTCGTGGTGGTCTCGGCGGCTGACTGATCACTGTCAACTCCCACCTTGTTTCCGCCGCAACCTGCTAAAACACAGGCTGTGACCACCATTATCCCAAATAAAACTCTCTTCATATCTATCCTTTAAGTTATTTTTTCAAAAGTCGGTCAAGCATTACCTGGCGGCACTTTTTCTCCAAAGTGTCGTCCAGCTGTGCAAGAGGCTCCGGTGAGCCGTCTCTCCCAAGGCAATACCCGATCATATAGTCTGCCAGCTCCGGGTTTTTTGAGAGGCAGGGGCCGTGCATATATGTGGCGATAACGTTCTCCTCGAAGTAGCCCTCGTACTGGCTCTTGGAGCAGTTACCGTTTCCGAAAAGCACCTCTCCCAGGGGAGTTTTCACGCCCTGAGTCTGGCCGCCGTGGTTTTCAAATCCTACAACATCGGCGAATTTCGTCCGCACAACGATATTGCTGATACAGCGCTTCCTCCTGCTTGCGGGAGCGACTGTGTAGTAGTCGAAAAGCCCCAGACCGGGGATCTCGTTCCCGTCAGCATCACGGTAATACTTGCCCATGAGCTGATAGCCACCGCAGATCAGGAACAGGAAAGTCCCGCCCTCGTAGGCCTTCTTTATGGCCTCCTTGCAGCGCAGCAGGTCGGCTGAGATGTGCTGCTGCTCAAGGTCGGCTCCTCCGCCGATGTAGATCAGGTCGTACTTGCTCAGGTCAGGCAGCTGACCTCCCAGAGAATAGCCGTCCACCTGGCACTTTATGCCTCGCTTGCCGCAGCGGTAGCGCAGCACCTCCATGTTGCCGCTGTCGCCGTAAAGGTCAAGCATATCGCCGTACATATGGAGGACTCTCATCTCACTTTTCAATCTGCTCACCTCCGTGCTTTGCGATGTAGCGCTTCAGAGCGCTTCTTGTGGGCTGGACTGCTGTGTAGTTGGCGATGACGAACTTCCTTCCGGGAGTTTTCGCCAGCTCCTCCACAGCCTTATCAAGGTCAGGTCGAACAACGATCTTCTCCTGATCATAGCCGGAGCACTTGATCCTGACAGCGATGTCGTAGGCTCTTGTGCCGGAGGTGACGACCCTCGTTACACGCTCAAAAATGCTGAAATTGATGTCCCAGATCCAGGAAACATCAAGGCCGTCAGCCACGTTGTCATTGAGAACGAAAAGCAGCTCCTTCTCGCCATTCATCTCGTTCATAACACGGAGAGTCATATTGGCTCCCACGGGATTTTTCGCCAGATTTAGTGTAGTCTTGCGGTCGCCCAGGAGGAAGTTCTCCATGCGGCCGTTATTCACAGTGTACTTGGAGATCACCTTGTCCGTGACCTCCTGCTTGATGCCGTAGAGCTTTGCCGCAGCAGCAACTGCCGTCATGTTGTAAACGTTGTAGATGCTGTTGAGTTTCGGGCTGTACTCATGGCCCTCCACGGTGAACACAGGCTTCTCCAGATCAATCTTAGAGGCTGTAACATAGGGCTGATATTCGCCGAAAGAGCACTTGGGACAGTGAAATCTTCCGATGTGTGAATACTGATAGAAATCGTACTCCAGAGCCTCTCCGCAGAAGGGACAGAATCTTCCCTCTGAGGCCTCGAAGATCTCCTTAGTTGCGAAGGCATAGGGCTCTGCACGGAAATAGCGCACATTCTTGTTGTTGGGGTTTGCCCTTCCAAGGCGAGCAGTATTGGGGTCGTCGCCGTTGAGGATAAGGTTGCCCTCAAAGGTCTTGCAGAAGCCGTTGATCTTCTGGATAAGGGTCTCCATCTCGCCGTTTCGGTCGAGCTGATCCCGGAAGAAATTCAGCACGATCAGGGTCTCCAGCTTAAGCTGAGAGTACACAACGGGGACGTGGCTCTCGTCGGTCTCCAGAATGAGGTAGTCCGCCTTCACCCGGCCTGCGCTGTCGCAGTATCTCAGCAGCAGCGAGCAAATGCCGGTGTCAAGGTTGTTGCCCTCCTTGTTGATGATGATTGTCTTGCCGCTCTGCTTGAAAAGCTGAGCCACGCAGTTGGTGACAGAGGTCTTGCCGTTTGTTCCGGTGACTGCGATTATTGGGCAGTCCACCTTGAACATCTTGCAGCACCTTCCTCTTGTAAGGTGCCAGAGTATGATACCGGGGAGATTGCCGGCGTTGCGGCCAAGAAGCCGCAGCACGCCAACGATCGCCTTTCCGATGAAAATTAGAATCCTGTTCAAATCAATTCTCCTGCTTTTCTATATAGGTTATCCTGCCGTCCTCGGTAAATCCCACGAAGCCACGGCTCTTTGCTGCTTTTATGCCAAGGGAAACAGCTGTCTCGATAGTGGGACTGATCCTTGCGAAGCCGAAAAGATGTGCGGTCTCACGGAGGAGATCCTCCCTGAGCATTGCCACCTGTCTGGACATGATCAGCTTTATGCCGGCTGCTATCTCCTCTGGAGGGATGTCGTCAAATGAGCGCTTTTCCTCCTCGGAAGCATATATCGCACGGCAGATGTCGTAGCTTGCAGGCTCCTGAGATGTCAGCCAAAGGAACTCGCTTTCGCCGGAAGTCGTATGCGCAGCTCCGCACTTTTCCACGGCGCCGTCGATCACCTTCTTGGTGGTGGGAGTAGCCCTCTGCACACCGAAACAATCGTAGACCTTCTTGGTGAGCAGTGCCTTGCTGATAGGCGCCTCGGCCTGGATAATGTCGTTGACGCACCCGAGCACCTTGGCCTCCTTAGCCTCGGTGAAGTCCTCAGGCTTGCCATAGCTCCTTATCTTGAATGAGGTGTACTTCTCACAAAGGTCGGTCAGACCCACTGCCTCCTCGGTCTCGAAGACCAGCTCCTGCTTGGGCTTTTCCTCCTCCTTGGGAGCAGTCTCAGGGTGGCGCTTGCGCTGGACAGCGGCCTCGATCTGATCTACCAGCTTCTGGACGGTCTTCTCCTTGTTGTCCAGCCAGTCCAGGATATAGACCGTTGCGATGTTCCAGCCAAGTCCCTTCAGCACGCCGCCCTGGGAGATATGCCTGTCCTTAGCGGTGCCGTTCTTGTAAAAGGCCGGTCCGCAGCAGCTTATCCCCATGATGTAGCGTGTAGGCTCGTCCGGGTCTGCAACTGCCACGTCGATCTTGTAGTCTGAGCAGCCGACATTGCAATTTGCGGTATATCCCCGCTTGCGCAGCTCCTGCGCCACAACGCTCTCGAAGCCCTTTCCGGCGCCGGAGGTATTTCCTCTTACCGCAAGAGCGCTCCTGCCCTTTGCAGCGAATTCCAGGAAGCCCTTCAGTCCTTCAACTCCCTCAGAGCGAGTTCTTGAAAGGTCGATCATTTCCGGAGTGATAACTGAGAACACGATCATCTGGCACTTTGAACGTGAGATCGCAACGTTGAGTCTCCTCCAGCCGCCGTCACGGTTGAGAGGACCGAAGTTCATGCTGACCTTGCCCTCCTTGTCGGGACCGTAGCCGATAGAGAACATGATAACGTCACGCTCGTCGCCCTGAACGTTCTCCAAATTCTTGATGATGATCGGCTCATACATCTCGTTGGCGATAGTCTCCAGCTGAGGATCCTCACGGTAAGCATCCATGAGAAGGTCGTCGATTAGATTCTGCTGGGGAAGGCTGAATGTAACTACACCTATGCTGAGCTTTCGCAGCTCCGGGTCTCTCAGGCGGCGGCAGATCTCAGCCACAACAGCCTCGGCCTCGGCCTTATTGGTGCGTGAAGAGCTCTTATCGTAATAGCCGTCAACGTGTACCCAGCTCACCTCTGACACCTGGTCGTCCGGAGACGGGAAGGTGAACAGCTTGTTCTCGTAATACTTGGCATTGCTGTAGGCGATGAGGCTCTCATGCCGTGAGCGGTAGTGCCAGAGCAGGTGCTTCTGAGGCATTGACAGCGCCAGACAGTCGTCCAGCACGCTCTCCAGATCCTCCTTCTCGTAGTTCTCCTCGTCCACCTGATTGGAGGAGAAGAAGCTGGTGGGAGGAAGCTGTCTTGGGTCGCCTACAACGATAACGTTCTCGCCTCGTGCGATAGCGCCAACAGCCTCGCTTGTGGGGAGCTGTGAAGCCTCGTCAAAGATGACAAGGTCGAATTTCGGGTATTTGGGGTCGATGTACTGAGCCACAGAGATCGGGCTCATGAGCATTACAGGGCACATTCTCCTGAGCAGGTTGGGTATGCTGTCAAAGAGCTTGCGAATGCTCATCATGCGGCCGTTGCTCTTGATCGCCTTCTGGAGGATACCGATCTCAGAGCTTGCCGCAGAAGTTCCTGGAGCCGGCACCTTTGCGGAGAGCTCGGCCACCAGTTCATTTATAGTGAGGTTGGCGAAATTGTCGCAGACCTCACCGTATTTGCGGATAGTCTCGTCGAAAATGCTGCCCTGGAACTTGGCAAGGATCGGGCTTCCGGAAATTGTGGTAGTCACCATTGCACGGCTCAGGTCGCACTCGAATGAGCGGATCATGTTGGGGATCTCCACCTTTCCGGCAAGGACGTTGTCCGCCACGTTGCCGATGCCCAGCTCAGTGAGCTTGTTGCAGATGCCCACGATGCCTGTCCACTCCTTCAGCTGAGGAAGAACTCCTTCAAGGACAGAGGACTTCTGGATGGAGGTATCCAGCCATTTTTCGCCCTCAAAGAAGGTGGCCGTGTTCACCTTGAACTTTGTTTCCAGCTCAGAAACACTGTTAAATAGGATATTCAGAGGCTGCATTTTGCCGCTTTTCAGTATGTCATCCGCAGCTCTTCCGCCGGGAGCGCCGTCCTGACGAGCAAAGAGCCCGCACACAGCCTTTCTCTGAGCCTGGTCAAAAGGAGCCTCCAGTATCATGGTACGGACCTTGTCCGTGAGCTCAATGCTGTCCGGGAGCTGACCCCAGTTGGTAGACTCCCCTGCCCACAGATTGCCGAAAAGACTTACAACACCGGGCTGAGCGTTCTTTATCTCACCGCTGAGCTCCTTCACCCGGCTGAGCTTATCATAGAAGCCGGTGATATTTTCCTTAGTGACAGTACCGGGCTCTATGGCATAAAGATCCAGTTCCTTCACCTTTTTCTTTGAGCCGATGCTCTTGGGGAGAAACCACTTTGTCTGGATCTTTTTCCACTCAATGAGGGCCGCTGAGGAGTCGAAATCGAAAACGGACTTCTCGAACTTCTCTTCCAGCTCCTTTTTCAGCGCCGCCAGCTCACTGCCGCTGGCCGCAGCAGCCTCCGCCTGAGGTCTGAGGACTTCCCAGTCGCCGCCGTTGAGAGCTTCGCCCAGAACAGGGCCCTTGCCTTCAAGGCTTGCCATGATATCGGTAAAAGCCTTGGTCTGCTCAAAGGAGAGCTTACTGCCGGCCAGCTCACAAATTGAGCTGTAGTGCGGAGCTGCCGCAGAAGCGGTTATGCGGAACTTAGCAAGAGCCGACGAGAACTCATCTCTCGTCTTCGGGGTACACTCGTCCAGACGGCAGTCTCTCAGAGGTGTGTCCTGAACATCGCCAAAGCCTTTGCAGGCTGCCTGCAAGCTCTCCAGCTCGCCCTTCCAGTTCTCATAGGCAGAGCTGTTCATAGCGTCTATCTGGGACTGGGTAAAGCTGAATTTTCCGCCGAATTCCTTGTTGCTCTCATATCTTACCGCTGCGTCATAGAGGGAGAGCCCGTAGCTGCGGACACGGTGGATCTCCTCCATGGTGTCGTTGAGCTCTGAGCGGAGCTGTGCCATTTTCTCGGCCTGAGCCTTGTACTCCGCAGGCTGCTTCACACGGCCGATGTTGAGGGTCTCCTCAAGCTGCTTGAGAACAGCACGCTTCTGAGCCTTGTTGGAGTGGAGCTCCAGACAGAAGGGGCCAAGCCCGATCTTGTTCAGCCTCTTCTCAACTACCTCAAGGGCGGCCAATTTCTCCGCCACGAAGAGAACTGTCTTGCCGTGGTGGAGGGCGTTTGCGATCATGTTGGTGATGGTCTGAGACTTACCTGTTCCGGGAGGTCCGTGGAGGACGAAGCTGCTGCCGGAGTCGGCTGCGTAAACTGCTGCCAGCTGGGACGAATCCGCCGCTACAGGGACAGCCAGATCCGCCGGAGCCACCTTGCGGTCAAGGTCAAGAGGAGACATATCCATGTTTTCCCCTGTCCATTCGGTCTTTCCGGAAATAAGACTGGCCACCACCTTGTTCTGGGCAAGCTCGTCTGCACGGTTGCGGATGTCGTTCCACATGATGAAACGGTTGAAGGAGAACTGGCCGATGAAGGCGAACTCCTGGATATCCCAACGTGACTTGGCCATGATGCCCTTGCGGACCGTGCTGAAGATCAGAGGCAGATCCACGCCGTTCTCGTCCATGGGAACGGGGTCAAGACCGCCGATGTCGATCCCGAAGAACTGCCGCAGCATTTCCAGCAGAGTGATGTTCATCTGGATGTCCTCATCACGGATATTTATGGTGAAGGACTTGTCCTGCACCTTTCTTGTAATGTCGATCGGTACCAGCACCAGAGGCGCATACCGGGGCTTTTCGCTCTTTTCGGTCTCGTACCAGCGCAGGAAGCCAAGTCCCAGATATATCGTGTTGGCACCGTTTTCCTCGATGCTGACCTTTGCCTGACGGTGGAGCTTCTTCATGGCCTTTTCCAGGTCAGCCTCCTTTAAGAAGGTACGCAGGCGCTTGTTCCCAAACTCAGACTCAGCGATAGAGGTGATCTGATCTGTGCTGTGCTCAGTCTCATAGATCTTGCTGTCAGAGACCTCCAGGATCATGTCATTCGGAACAGGCATGACCTTGAATTCCTCGCCCTTGCTCATTTCGTCCTCAAGTCTGCTAAGGTCGGTTATCATAAGCTGAACGCTCATGGAGGTGGCACGGAAGTTCAGCAGGCTGTTGCGAAGGCTCAGGTCAAGGAGCTTTCTCTCCCAGATCACCTGCTTTGTGACCTCTCTCTGGTCTGCTGCCGGCAAGTCGCCGATGATGTCCAGCTCGCCGGGAGCGTCGGTTATCTCAGAGCGCTTTCTCTCGCCGTGATCCACTGCCTTGAAGGAGCCGTTCTCCGTGATCCTGGAAGGCACCGGACGGATACCGCTGGAACGTGTGCGGATAACATCCACTGCGAACATGAACTCCTCGGGGTCAGCAAGGTAGCCTGCCGCATTTTTCTCGGAGTCGTCAAAGTCAACTCCCTTTCCGGCGCAGGCGTCCACGATGTTCACTATAGAAAGTGCGTCAACGCCCTTGGCTATGCGCTTTGTAAGAGCTGCCGGGTCGTATTGGAGAGTGTCCGGGAAGGTCTCGTTGGACAGCCAGCAGCCTGCGAAGGCGTGACCCTTCACGAAGACCACCATTGGGTTAAGGCCAACGTTCTCAAGGCAGGCAGCGTACAGAACTGCCATATCAAGGCAGGTTGCGCTCTTGCCCTCTAGCACGGCATCGGGCATACGGATCCTCTGGGCGCTCTCATAGCTGGCCGGAGGCGCATTATAGGCTATATTCTCGGCCTGCAAAGCCGCATATACAGCTCCCATCTGCATTCTGACAGCGTTCACGCTCCTGGTCTGATAGCCGGTAAATCCGGGGTCGCCAGTCCACTTCTGGAGGTATGCACCTGCCTTGGCCACGATCTCCTGCACCTTGGGGTGGTTGGGAGTGATGAAGGCGGCGCAGGTCTCGGGCATGAAGAGAGCGCCTGTCCACTGGTCATAGGCCAGAAGCTCGATAGTTCTCACCTCGGAGGCAATGACCTCCTCTCCCTGAACAGCCTCGATCGTCACGCTGCCTACCATTTTTTCGGTGAGGCTGAACAGATAGTCTGCGCTGAGTACGATCTTCACGGGAGAGATCTCTACCGGGCGGCCCGGCACAAGATCCACAGGGGTGGACTGGAAAACGTTTGCAAACTCAGGCTCGAAGCTGATCCTCAGACTAACGCTTCGGAGCTCTTCTTCGGTGGAATTGGTCATAGTAAGGCTGCGGAAGACCGGCACATAGTTCTGCTGCATAGCAAAATTGATCTGAGCGGTCATAGTTCCGCCAAAGGTGATCTTGTTATCCATAATACGCTCCATTCTGCCAAAGGCTTGATCTAAGACATATATAGTATATTATATCACATAATGAACGAAATAGCAATACATGGCAGGTGGTTTTCCGCAAAAAAAGAGCGCTCCGAAGAACGCTCCTTAGTTATCATTTCAGCTCTGCGATAGTTACTCCGTCTTCGCCCTCGCCGAAAACTCCCAGACGGAAGCTCTTTACTGAGGGGTGGGATCTCAGCCTTGCATGGATAGCCTTTCGCAGAAGGCCGGTACCCTTGCCGTGTATGATAGTCACCATGGAGATGTTAGACATGACAGCTCTGTCGATGAATGCGTCCAGCTGGTAAACTCCCTCGTCGCAGGTGCAGCCACGAATGTCAAGCTCCATTTTTCCCCTGCGCTCGGCCTTTACGCCAACTCTTCCCACCTTTTTCTGGGGAGCCTTCTGCTGCTTCTGAGGAGCCTTCTGCGCCTCCACCAGTCTCAGCCGGTCGGTCTTCATCTTAACACGCATTGCGCCAAGCTGAACAAAGACCTGATCCTTTCCGCCGGGGTCTCCTGAGATCATGCCGTTTCTCTGAAGATCCACAACATACACCGTGTCGCCTCTTTTCAGCGGCCTGGGCAGAACGTAGTCCTCGTCGGAAGCGCCCTCGCCCACAGGATTTGCTGTGTCGTACATTTTGTTGAAGCTCTGCTTGGTCTTGGACCTCATGGCGGAAACATCGCTGCTGAAGGACTCCTTCTCCTTCTCCTTGCGCAGCTTTTCCAGCTCGTCGAGAAGGGCGTTGGACTCAGCCTTGGTCTGCTCGATGATAGTCATAGCCTTCATGCGGGCGGATTCCAGCTCCTCCGCACGAACACGCTCCATTTCCTCACGCTCTTTGCGAAGTGCCTCCTCATGCTGTGCAGCCTCAGCCTTAAGGCGGCTGGCCTCGTCACGGAGCTTTTCCAGCTCAGTACGGGAGGCCTCCAGCTTGCCGATGACCTCCTCCAGACGGGAGTTGGCCTCGCTCACACGGGTCTTGGCCTCGGCGATTATGTCAGATGGCATACCCAGGCTCTCAGATATCGCAAAGGCGTTGGATCTTCCGGGAGAGCCAACGATCAGCCTGTAAGTCGGCCTGAGAGTCTCGATGTCGAACTCGCAGGAGGCGTTCTCCACATTGGGGTCGTCGATCGCAAAGACCTTCAGCTCCTGATAATGGGTAGTGACCATGAGCTTTGCGCCGCTCTTCATCAGCCTCCTGATTATGGAGACCGCCAGTGCTGCTCCCTCTACAGGGTCGGTGCCTGAGCCAAGCTCGTCCAGCAGCACGAGGGAATTCTCGTCAGCGGTGTCGATGATCTCGATCACCTTGTTGGTGTGGGCTGAGAAGGTAGACAGATTCTGCTCGATGCTCTGGCTGTCGCCGATGTCCACCAGAATGTGGTCGAAAACGGAGATACTGCTTCCGTCCGCAACAGGGATCAGAAGTCCGCACATAGTCATTGCCGCAAGAAGTCCGGCTGTTTTCAGCGCAACGGTCTTACCGCCGGTGTTGGGGCCTGTGATCATGAGAGCCTGATAGCTCTTTCCCAGATCCAGGTCGATCGGCACAGCCTTGTTTCGGTCAAGAAGGGGGTGTCTGGCCTTTTTCAGGCTCACAACACCGTCATCTGTGATCTGTGGGAGCGAGCACCTCAGCTTGGCAGCGAGGTTGGACTTGGCGAAATACAGGTTGAGCTCTGTGCAGACCTTGTAGTTCTCACAAAGCACCTCAGCGTAGTCGCCGCAGTCCTGACAAAGCTCACGGATGATCCGCTCGATCTCCTCCTGCTCCTTGCCTTCAAGGATACGGATGTCGTTGTTAGCCTCAACGATCGCCATAGGCTCGATGAAAATGGTCTGGCCGGTGGCTGAGGTATCGTGGATAAGTCCGCTGATCTGGGTGCGGTACTCCGACTTTACGGGGAGCACGAAACGCCCGTCACGGATCGTAACATTGCTCTCCTGGAGATACTGCTGAGTGGTCTTGTTCTTCACCATTTTGTCCAGAGTCTCACGGAGCTGCATCTCGGCCTTGTTGATCTTTCGCCTGATAGCAGCAAGCTCAGGGCTTGCCGCATCAGAGATCTCGTTGTCGGAGATGATCGACCGCTCCAGCTTCTCCAGCAGCCAGTCGTTAGGCATAAGTCTGGAGAAAAGATAGCTCAGGTCAGTTTCCACGTTCTCGCAGGCGCTGTACCAGTCGTGAAGGCTCTTGATCTGGCGGAGCATTGCGGCTATATCCAGCAGATCCCGGAGAGAGATCACCGCTCCGGACCTTGCTCTTTTTGCAGCAGTTGAGATGTCCTTGAAATTGCTGAACGGCGGTGTTCCGAACTGAACAGAAAGCTCCAGAGCCTGATCGGTCTTCCGGCACTCAAGCCTTGTTTTCGCCAGATCCGGGTCAGGCCTTATAGCCAGAGCCATGCGCCTTGTTTCCTCGTTCGAGGTCAGGTCGGCAAGCATCTCAAGGATCTTGTCAAGTTCAAGTGTTTTTAAGTATTTGTCCATATGTTCCTTTCTATAAGGGCAGCTCAGCGGAATTTCTCCAGCTTGTAGTGCTGCTCCTCGTCAAGCTCAGCCAGACCGTCCTTGTGGTCATAGCCGAATTTTTTGTAGAAATCAAGGGCAGTAATGGAGGCGGGGATCTCTATGCGCTTTGCCCGGAGGAAGAACTCGTCCTTCTCCAGAGTCTCCATGATCAGCCGTCCCACGCCCTTTCCCTGCATATCCGGGTGAACGAAGATCGTGAACAGGCTGCTCTCATCCTCCTTGCCCCAGTAGGGTCCTATGGAGCCGCAGCCGATGATCTGATCTCCCTTGCAGACAACGTATGAGTGCATCCAGCCGGAGCGCTGGATCAGAGTTTCCGGCGTAAGATAGGCGATGCCCTGTTCCAAAAGCTCCGCCGGATAGTCCTTGATATTTGTGGTCCTCATGGTAACTGCGATGAGGTCAGAGACCGCCTGAGCGTCCTCCGATTTGAATTTTCGTATCTCCATAGCTGCTCCTTATGTAAGTGTCTTGTAGAAGTCCAGCGTGGGAAATCTGCGCTCCAGATGAGAGATCAGATAGGCCTCGGAAACTGCCGACAGCCGCAGCTGGACGCTGTCTGAAATGCGGAAATTGAAAAGCCTGTCGAAATCCGCCAGAACTATGTGGCGGATAGCGCTGAGCACGGGGAGCTTTACCTTGAAATAGTCAGCCTCCTCCCTGTCCCGGAAGCAGTCGGCGCAGAAAAATCCGCCGTCACGGATACAGAAAAAGAGCTCCTCCGGCTCGAATTTTCCGCAGTTCCTGCAAGCCAGCACATCGGGCATGAAGCCGATCTCAGAAAGCAGTCTCAGCTCGAAAATGCTCTTTAGCAGAGCCTCGCTGCGAAGGCCTTTTTCCAGGTAGTGCAGGGTGTTCAGCATCAGCCGCATGACCTCCTCGCTGCCCTTGTCCTGACCGATGCAAAACCGCAGGACCTCCGCAAAATAAGAGGCCAGAGAGATACCGGTAAGGGAGCTCCGCAGGCCGTAAAAGATATGTATGGGCTCGGCGCTGTTAAGGTAGAGCCGCTCACCCTTTTTGTCATAGCAAAAGCGTGAATACGCAAAAAGCTGAGTGGAGTTGCCGCTCTTTCCGTTGATCTTGCGTGCGCCCTTCACGGAAAGCTCGATAACTCCGCTCTCTTTCGTAAGAATGTCGATAAATTTGTCCTGTTCTCCAACAGTCCGCTCTTTAAGGACAATACCTTCAGTTATTATCATTGTGCTCATCCTTGCTCGCCGCATAGGAAAGGTAATCCTCTACCCTGCCGGTCGCAGCGAAGATCTTCCATAAAAGCTCCTCCAAGCCGCTCACCTCCAAGGGTATTTTCTGCGGCCGGAAGAGAATTATTTGTGGGATTATTTGTCAGAAAGTCCGAAGCTGCGGATCAGTCCCTCACGGTTGCGCCAATCCTCCTTGACCTTGACCCAGCACTTGAGGTTGACCTTGATCTGGAAGAAGTCCTCCAGCTCAATCCTAGCGGCAGTAGAGGCTTTTTTCAGCATAGCGCCGCCTTTTCCGATAATGATGCCCTTGTGGGACTCTCTCTCGCAGTAGATCACAGCTGAGATGTCAAGGATGTCCTTGTCCTCACGCTCTTTCATTTCCTCAACAGCAACAGCGATACCGTGAGGCACCTCATCATTGAGCAGCTCCAGCAGCTTCTCACGGATCATCTCGCCGGCAAGCACCTTCTCGGGCTGGTCGGTAATCATGTCATCGGGGAAATAGTGGATAGACTCCTCCGCAAGTGCGCAGATCTCGTCGATAACGATGTCCACGCCGTTGTTCTGAGTAACGCTCACGGGGATGACAGCCTGGAAGTCCATTTTAGATGTGAGTGAAGCGATGACAGGTGCAAGCTCGTCCATGTTTCTCAGCAGGTCGATCTTGTTGAGCACCAGTATCACGGGCATTTTTGACTCTTTAAGGGAGCTGAGAAGGCTCTCCTCCTGAGGACCCAGCTTTCTTGTGCAGTCCACCATGAAGATCACGGCGTCGATGTCGGAAACAGACTCCTTCACCGTGTCAAGCATATGGTCGCTGAGCTTGTTCACAGGCTTATGAAGACCCGGAGTATCGAAGAATACCAACTGAGTATCGCCGATATTCCTGATACCGGTAATCCTTGTGCGCGTAGTCTGAGGCTTGCTGCTGACCGAAGCAATCTTCTCGCCCACGATAGCGTTGAGCAGCGATGATTTTCCGGCATTAGTGCGTCCGGCGATAGTTATAAAAGCGGTCTTTGGCATTACTCAGCCTCTCCCTGGGAAACAAATGTAACGTCACGGGAGATGCCCAGCTTCTCCAGCACTGACTCCTCCTTCTCACGCATGATCCGCTGATCCAGCTGACTGGTCTCGTGGTCGTAGCCAAGGAGGTGGAGCATTGAGTGAACGGTCAGGAAGCCAATCTCTCTCTCCAAAGAATGGCCATAGTTCTGAGCCTGCTTAACTGCGGTCTCCAGTGAGATCACCACGTCGCCCAGCTGAACAGCGCCGGTCTCGGGATTTATCTCCACAGTACCGTCCTCGCTTGTCAGGGGGAAGGACAGTACGTCGGTAACGCTGTCCTTGTCACGGTAGATCTTGTTAAGGTTGCGGATCTCGTTGTTGCTCACGAAGGATACGCTGACCTCAGCGTCCCGGCCGAATTCCTCTGTGGTGAGGACAGCCTGACAGCATCTTCTGATGAGGAGTCTTATCCCCACAGGCACTTTGACCTCGGACTGATTATTTTTAACGTATACTTTGAGCTTAGGCATGATTACGGTTTCTCCCTTCGTTGAATTTTTCGTATGCTTTGATTATGTCCTGTACCAGCTTATGGCGCACAACGTCCTTTTCTGTAAAGTTATGGATAGCGATATCGTCGATACCTTTAAGTATCTTCACAGCCTCCACCAGGCCGGACTTTTTAGCATCCGGGAGGTCAATCTGAGTTATATCGCCGGTTATTACCATACGGCTGTCGTTTCCAAGTCTTGTCAGGAACATTTTTATCTGCTCAGAGGTGGTATTCTGAGCTTCATCGAGGATAATAAAGGCCTCGTCAAGAGTTCTTCCTCTCATATAGGCAAGAGGTGCCACCTCGATGATCCCCTTCTCCATATAGCGGCCGAAGCTGTCTGCGCCGAACATATCGAACAAGGCGTCGTACAGCGGTCTGAGGTAGGGGTCCACCTTATCCTGCATATCTCCAGGGAGAAATCCCAGCTTTTCGCCGGCCTCCACCGCAGGACGTGTCAGGATTATCTTCTTGACCTTATGCTCACGGAAGGCCTTTACAGCCATTGCCACCGCAAGGTAGGTCTTACCGGTACCGGCAGGCCCGATACCGAGAACGATCGTGTTGTTTTTGATCTGGTCGATATAGCGCTTTTGTCCCACAGTTCTGGGACGGACGATCTTTCCGGAGGACGTGAGACAAACTCCGTCGCCCCCAAGCTCAGTGAGCTGCTCGGCAGCGCCGTCTGCCACCATAGAGGTGACGTATCTGACGGTATGCTCGCTGATTGCCTGTCCCTGCTCAGAAAGGTTCATCAGGGACTTCAGCGCCATAGCAGCGCCGCTGACATTTGGCTCCTCACCGATGACCTTCAGGGCTCCTCCACGCTCGACCACTTTAACATTGAATTGCTTCTGGATCTTGCTGACATTGCCGTCGAACTGTCCGAAAAGTGCGGAAAGCTGGTCGGCATCGTCAACGGGTACGATAATTTCTGCCATTTACATCTCCATTCCGCTGCATTACTCGCAGCCTTCCGGCTCGGGGGGAAAGGCTCCTGCATTAGCGAGCCTGGCATTAGAGTAAGCCTCCTGGCCGGTAACTTCCTTGACAACGCTTATCTCAGGAGGAAAAACTATCTCCTGGTCAGGGAAGCCAAGCTCCAATTCAAGGATCGCCAGCTCATTTGAAAAGGGATAGGCATCAAGCTCGAACAGCTGCTCCTTATAATAGAAGCAGACCCTATCCTTCTCGATCGGAACGCAGTCCGGGCGGACCTGTTCCAAAAGCCGGTCATATTCTTCCTTGGAAATATCGAACTCGGTCTCCTTCCGGGTGACGGCGGTGTAGAACACCTTCTCAGTATAGATATACCGGACGGTGCCGTTCTCGGTCACCATGCGCACCCTTCTTTGGGAGCCGCCCTCACCATTTGTTAGGTATGTCTGACGGATGTGAGCGCTCCGGCGCACATCAAGCAGAGCTAGGTCAGGCATCTCCACAAGAAATTTTCGTTCGATCTCTAATTCAGTGGACATTGATACATCTCCATTTATGGGGAAAAATCCCCGTTTCATTACAAGGAGCCGTAAAGCTCCTAATATATTATATAACAATTTTTGAATATTGTCAACAAAAATTTTCTGTGCTAATCGTTCAAAATGATAATTGTTCATAAAAATCCACAAATCTACTATTTGTACGATCTTTTAGGCTGAGAAAAGGACTCTGAGGGGACTGATGTTGATCCATTTTTTATAGATAACAGGCCCAATGAGAGGGTATTCGCCTAGACTTCTGACGGTTTGGCATAACTTTCCACATATTGTTTTGTGCAAAATGCACTTTATTTGATAAATCTGTTATTTTTTTATCTAACCACTTGAAATATTTTCCGGTTTGGAGTATAATATAATCATAAAATTATTAGGAGGTATTTACCCATGTCAGTTAAAGTTGCTATTAATGGTTTCGGCCGTATCGGTCGTCTCGCTTTCAGACAGATGTTCGGTGCTGAGGGCTACGAAGTTGTTGCTATCAACGACCTCACAAAGCCTTCCATGCTCGCTCACCTGCTGAAGTACGATACAGCACAGGGCGGTTACGCTGGAAAAATCGGCGAGAACCTTCACACTGTTGAGGCTGATGACGAGGCCGGCACAATCACAGTTGACGGCAAGACACTCCAGATCTACGCTAAGGCTAACGCTGCAGAGCTTCCTTGGGGCGAGATCGGTGTTGACGTTGTTCTCGAGTGCACAGGTTTCTACTGCTCAAAGGACAAGTCTCAGGCTCACATCGATGCCGGTGCTAAGAAGGTCGTTATCTCTGCTCCCGCAGGCAATGATCTTCCCACTATCGTTTACAGCGTAAACGAGAAGACTCTCACAAAGGATGACAAGATCATCTCTGCTGCTTCCTGCACAACAAACTGCCTCGCTCCTATGGCTAAAGCTCTCAACGATTATGCTCCTATCCAGAGCGGTATCATGAGCACTATCCATGCTTACACAGGCGATCAGATGATCCTCGACGGTCCTCACAGAAAGGGCGACCTGAGAAGAGCTCGTGCTGGCGCTGCTAACATCGTTCCTAACTCAACAGGTGCTGCTAAGGCTATCGGCCTGGTAATCCCTGAGCTCAACGGCAAGCTCATCGGCTCTGCTCAGAGAGTTCCTGTTCCTACAGGCTCCACAACTATCCTTACAGCTGTTGTTAAGGGCACAAACGTAACTAAGGAAGGCATCAACGCTGCTATGAAGGCTGCTGCTTCTGAGTCTTACGGCTACAACGAGGATCCTATCGTTTCTTCTGACGTTATCGGCATGAAGTACGGCTCACTCTTCGATGCTACTCAGACAATGGTTGCTGAGATCGGCGACGGCCTCTATGAGGTACAGGTAGTTTCTTGGTACGACAACGAGAATTCTTACACATCTCAGATGGTAAGAACTATCAAGTACTTCGCAGAGCTCGGCTAATTCCCGACGCATATAATGAAAGGCACTCCGAAAGGGGTGCCTTTTTTTACATGAAAAAGCCTCCCGAAAATGGGAGGCTTGGTTTTTTAGAGCTGATCTGCCAGATCAAGCACAAGTCTCTCGGTCTTCTCCCAGCCAAGGCAGGGGTCAGTGATGGACTTGCCGTAGATGTTTTCGCCGATCTTCTGGGAGCCGTCCTCGATGTAGCTCTCGATCATAAGTCCCTTCACCAGCTTCTTGATGTCCTCGCTGTGACGCATACTGTGGAGGATCTCCTTGGCGATACGGATCTGCTCAAGGTACTGCTTGCCGGAGTTTGAATGGTTAGTATCCACGATAACTGCCGGGTTTTTCAGATCCTTCTCAGCGTAGACCTGAGCAAGGCGGTAAAGGTCCTCAAAATGATAGTTGGGGAAGGACTGTCCCCTGTCGTTGACGTATCCACGGAGGATAGCGTGAGCGTAGGGGTTGCCGTCGCTCTTCACCTCACAGCCTCTGTAAATGAAGGCGTGGCGGTGCTGAGCGGCTGTGATCGAGTTCATCATAACAGAAAGATCGCCGCCGGTGGGGTTTTTCATGCCCACAGGGATCGAAACTCCGCTGGAAACAAGGCGGTGCTGCTGGTTTTCAACAGACCTTGCACCGATAGCGATGTAGGACAGAAGGTCGTCCAGATAGCTGTAATTCTCGGGGTAGAGCATCTCGTCCGCAGCGCTGAAGCCGGTCTCCTCAAGAGCACGCATATGGAGGTTCCTCACAGCGATGATACCGCTTTTCAGGTCGGGATTTCCCGTAGGATCTGGCTGGTGGAGCATTCCCTTGTAGCCGTCGCCGGTAGTTCTGGGCTTTCCGGTATAAATTCGGGGAATGATGAAGATCTTGTCCTCCACCTTCTCCTGGAGAGCTCTCAGACGTGTGATGTAGTCCAGTACAGGCTCCTCGCTGTCTGCCGAACAAGGTCCGATGATCAGGAGGAACTTGTCTGACTCTCCGGAAAAGATCTTGCGTACCTCCTCATCGTTAGCAGCCTTGCGGTCGATGAGCGCCTGTGAAAGAGGGTGAGCAGCCTTGATCTCGGTAGGGTGAGGCAGCTCCCTGATAATATTCATTGCCATAGTAAAACTCCTTTTGAAAACTTACAGACCGATCCAGTCTGTTCCGAAATGAAGGGCCAGCTGGTCGCATAGCACCAGCGCCGCAATGCTGTCACAAACTACCCTTGCACGATGTACGATAGCAGGGTCATGGCGTCCTTTTATCTGTAGGTCAGTGTTCTCTCCTGTGTTCAGGTCAACTGTCTTTTGCTCCTTGTAGATCGAAGGAGTAGGCTTCACTGCACAGCGGAAAACTATGGGCATACCGTCGGATATTCCGCCCAAGATACCGCCGCAGTTGTTGGTCTCGGTAACGATCCTTCCCTCAGATGAACGGAAGGGATCGTTGGACTGGCTGCCCCTCATATCAGCGTAGCCGAAGCCTGCGCCGAACTCCACACCCTTAACGGCAGGGATACTGAACAGCGCATGAGCGAGAACGCTCTCCAGGGTGTCAAACCACGGCTCTCCCACTCCGGCCGGGAAGCCAGTTATGGCAGTTTCCAGCACTCCGCCAACGCTGTCGCCGTCGTTTTTGGCCTCAGTGATAGCCTGAGTCATAGCCTCCTTCTTGGAGTCGTCAAGCACGGCGAACTCCAGTCCGTCCAGCTTTTCAAGGTCGGCAGAAAGGTCGCCGAAGGGTCTGTCAGAAACTCCTCCGCAGCGCAGGATATGAGTTCCCACAGAGATGCCCTTAGCCTTCAGCGCAGGTATGAGCACTCCCCCGGCAGAAACGATACCGGCAGTGATCCTGCCCGAAAAATGGCCTCCGCCACGGTAGTCCTGAGCGCCACGATACTTCACCGAAGCGGTCATATCAGCGTGGCCGGGACGAGCCTTATAGGCAAGCTCGCCGTAATCACGGCTCCTGGTGTCCTGATTTTCGATAAGAAAGGTAATGGGCGTACCCGTGGTCTTCCCCTGAAAAACGCCGCTTACGATCTTCACCTGATCGGGCTCACGGCGGGCTGTGGAAAGAGCTCCCACAGAGCGGCGAAGGTCCATCTGTCTTGCAATGAACTCCTCGTCAACAGGGATACCAGGGGCAAATCCGTCCAAAACAGCTCCAATAGCGGTGCCGTGGCTCTCGCCGAAGATCGTCAGAGCAACGCTTGAGCCGAAAGTATTCTTCATAAGATCATCTCCGGATCAAATTTCTTATGCTTCATTATATCTGTCTAACATTATTATTTTACCACAGAGGTGAGCAGTTGTCAATAAAAACTTTTTCGCATTACAGGTGCAAAGTGGTAAAGCAAAGAAAAGCGGCGCAAACTGCACCGCTTTTTTCTCATTATCCTTGCGTGGATAAAATGGCTTTCAGCTCCTCAACATAGGCCTTTCCCAGCTCAGTGGGAACTGCGTTTTTCCGGGTGATATAGCCGATCTCCATTAGGTCGCTCTCCCCTTCTATGGGAAGAGCCGTGTACTCCGGACCGTTGAGCTCGCCGCAAATTATGCCCGAACAGAAGGTGTAACCGCCCAGCCCCTTCATCAAATTGAGCATAGTGGAACGGTCACAGGCTCGGATAACTCGTGAAAGCTCCCCTGTGCTGAAGATCTCCTCTGCGTAGTAGAAGGAGCTCTTGTCGCCCTGCTCGAAAGTCAGACAGGGGTACTCCGCCAGCTCGCTTATGGAAACGCTCTTCCTCTCCGCCAAGGGGTGGCCCTTCCACAAATAAACGCAGGGACGGCACTTGATGAGGCTGTGGAACTCCAGATGATCGGCGTGGAAGAGCTTGGTCATGATCTGGCGGTTGAAATCGCTGAGATAGAGCACGCCGATCTCGCTTTTCAGGTTTTTCACGTCGTCGATGACCTCGGCGGTCTTAGTCTCACGGATAGCGAAATCGTAATCTGCCGTGCCAAACTGACGCACCATGGTAACGAAGGCCTCAACCGCAAAGGAGTAGTGCTGTGCCGAAACACCGAACTTTTTCCGGACATTTCCGCCGGTGTATTTCTGCTTTAGGGACTCATACTGCTGGTATACCTGGCGTGCGTAGGTGAGGAACTCCTCGCCGTCAGCAGTGAGGGTGACTCCCCTTCCGCTGCGGTTGAAAATTGTGATGCCGATCTCCTTTTCCAGCTCCTTAACAGCGCTGGTCAGAGAGGGCTGGGCGATATAGAGCAGCTCGGCAGCCTTGTTCATAGAGCCGGTCTCCGAGATCACAATGACGTAATTTAGCTGCTGTAAAGTCATGATTCCTCCTATTTATCGGGGATTTTGTGGAATGTGTCAAGATGGGCTCCGCTTAATCATAGTAAATATGTAAGAATTAACGTGGAAATTCCACTTGAAAACATACTAAACCTATGTTATAATAATAGTATGACAAGTGGAAAGGAGTACGATAATGAAGATCTCCACTAAAGGACGCTATGCCCTGCGTATGTTAGCCGATCTGGCTATACACCAGGAGGAAGGCTTCATCTCTCTGAAGGACATCGCTGAAAGGCAGAGCATTTCAAAAAAATACCTGGAACAGATCGTTCCTATGCTGAACAAATCAGGCATTTTGCGCACAAATCGTGGTAACCGTGGCGGTTACAGCCTGGCCTCAAAGCCGGCTGAACTGACTGTAGGCGATGTGCTGAGAGCTACTGAGGGAAGCATTGCTCCCGTGGCCTGTCTGGAATTCGACCCGATCGAGTGCCCCAGAGCCGACGAGTGCGATACGCTTTTCGTATGGCAGGGGCTGTACAAGGCCATTACAGACTACCTTGACGGTATCAGCCTTCAGGACATCATCGACAAGATGATCGCAAAAAACGGTAACGATTACTGTATCTGATCCAAGCGAAGAAAGCCGTACACTTTTTTGTGTACGGCTTCTTATTTTACTCAAACATAGGAGTTGAGAGATAGCGCTCGCCAGTATCAGGGAGAAGAGCAACGATGGTCTTGCCCTTGTTCTCGGGGCGCTTAGCCAGCTCGATAGCTGCCCAAAGTGCTGCACCGGAGGAGATACCCACCAGGATGCCCTCAGTTCTTGCAATGAGGCGGCCTGTCTCGAATGCGTCCTCGTTCTCAACAGTGATGATCTCATCATAGATCTCGGTGTTAAGGGTGTCCGGAACGAAGCCAGCTCCGATACCCTGGATCTTGTGGGGGCCTGCAATGCCCTGTGAAAGAACGGGAGAGCTCTTAGGCTCAACTGCAACGATCTTCACATCGGGATTTTTTGAGCGGAGGTAAGCACCTGTACCGCTGATAGTACCGCCTGTACCAACACCGGCAACGAAAATATCCACCTTTCCGTCAGTGTCCTCCCAGATCTCAACGCCTGTGGTCTTCTTGTGTACCTCAGGGTTAGCGGGGTTAGTGAACTGAGAAGGTATAAAGCTGCCGGGGATCTCTGCGGCAAGCTCATCAGCCTTAGCGATAGCGCCCTTCATGCCCTTTGCGCCCTCAGTGAGCACCAGCTCAGCGCCGTAAGCCTTCATCAGATTTCTGCGCTCGATACTCATGGTCTCGGGCATTGTGATGATAAGGCGATAGCCTCTTGATGCTGCAACAGAAGCAAGGCCGATACCTGTATTTCCGCTGGTAGGCTCGATGATAACGCTTCCCGGGGTCAAAAGTCCCTTAGCCTCAGCGTCGTCGATCATCGCCTTAGCGATCCTGTCCTTAACGCTTCCGCCGGGGTTGAAAAACTCTACCTTAGCCAGCAAAGTAGCCTGAAGGCCCTTAGCCTCCTCGATATTGCCCAGCTCCACCAGGGGAGTATTTCCAATGAGGTCTGTGATCTTCTTATAAATTGCCATGATAATTTCTCCTTTATATAAATATTGATAGTTGACATTGAGTTAGGTCAGCGGCAACATCGCTGAGCCAGAATAAACATGGTATCACCTCGTTTTCGGATTTACTATTTTTCCTATCTGTTTGGTATGTTTATATTATAGCAGGTATCTTCTCATTTGTCAAGCCCTTTTTTGGATTTTTTTGAAAAAAATACCGCCACCCTTTTCAGGTGACGGTATATAGCTGATAATTACTCTTCGGGAATGGGCTTGTTGCTGTTCTCGCCGCCGACATCAGTGCGCTTTGCGATCTCAGAATACTCGCCGGAAGGCTCGCAGCTCAGGAACTCCATAGCGTTTCCGTCATAGTAGAACCAAATACAGAATGCACACATACCAAGGTTGTTCTTGATATTGATGTAGTAGTCGATAGTGTCACCGCTCTTAGCTGCAACATTATCGCCGTAAACCAGCATTCTGTCGTCGCTTGTCAGGTTGGGGACTGCTGCGGCGATAGTGCCGTTATTGATGCGGACAGTTCCGTCCTGGTGGTCGTACTCATGAACGCTTCTGCCTGAGATATCAGCGATATCTGGGTTGATGCGGATAGAGTAATCGCCGGCAGGAACGTTGTCCTTGACCTTGAACTGTACATGGAGGAAGTCGCCCTGGAATAAGAAGTTCTCGTCCTTGGAAATATCCAGCCACATTGCGTATCTGCCCTCAGTCTTGCCGGTGTAGCTGCTGTTCTCGGGAGTAGATGTCTCGGTGTTTCCGCCGGGGGCAGCATTTCCGGAAGCAGTCTTAGTAACGGCCTGTGTCACCTGGACTGCCTGGGTCACGGTCTGGCCCTCAGCGTCTGTAGCAGGCTGACCGGCAGCGTCTGTAACAGTAACATACTCGGTAACAGGCTGACCCTCAGCGTCTGTAACAGGCTGATACTCCACCTCCTCAGTGGTAGCCTCAACTGAGGATGACTCATTGGAGCCGTTGTTTGCAGGAGCAGTAGGATCGGCAGCAGCCAGATCCTCCTTGTTAGGATCCTCGCTGAACATAGGATTATCATTCTCACCGCCTACATCGAAGGGGATCTGAAGGATAACTTCCTCGGTAGTATCGGTGGATGATGAGTTTTTCTTAGTGTCGGAGCAGCCTGTGACTCCTGCTAAAGCAACACAGAGCACAGCTGAAACTGCTATGATCTTTTTTGTAAGCTCTTTCATTTTCATGGTCCTTTCATGTTTAGGGATAGGTTGTGCGGACAGTGCTTCCGCATTTCTCAGCCGCATGACCGGCATACTACTAATCATTATACACCGCTGCTTCCCGTTTGTCAAGTTTCTCCCCAAATTATAATAAAGAGTCATCGTTTTGTCATTCACATTTCACTTATTATTCACATTTCAGTAAAAAAATCTCTTTGAGCCCTTGATTTTTGTCTGAAAATGCGATATAATGAATTTGACGGAACTATCTTGACGTCAGAAGGAAGTTTTGCTATGCTCAAAGCTATCTGCTCCAAGAAGGAGCTCACTATACACAGCTATTACGACTGCATCGGCGACCTTATCGGTGCTCAGGAGCTCCAGCAGCTCAAGGAGATCACTCATCACATCTCCACCACTCGTTTCCAGCACTGTGTGAACGTGTCCTACTACAGCTTTCTGGTCTGCCGCAAGCTCAGGCTCAATGCCCGCTCTGCCGCCAGAGCCGGACTGCTCCATGACCTGTTCTTCTACAATAGGAAGGAGTACAACAGCTCCAAGGTCAAGGGTCAGCCCTCACACAGCCAAAATCACGCCGATATCGCCTGCCGCAACGCAGACAGGCTCACCCAGATCTCGCCTCTTGAAAGAGACATGATCGAGAAGCATATGTGGCCTGTCACCAGAGGTCTGCCCTCTTACAAGGAGACCTACGTCATCACGGTGGTGGACAAATACTGCGCTGTGCTGGAATTCTGCGTCCCCAAGCTGAAAAAAGTAGGCTCGGTCATCTCCCGGAAGAGCTGATACTGGCTAATATCCCAATATTCATGAGGATTTCCGGATAAAACAGGGCAATTGCCATAAACTGCTCAAAAGCCCTTGACAAACCGCTGCTTCGGGGATATAATTAGTGAATAGAAGAATATAATTGAATATCAATGGAAACAAAGGCGTTTCGATTGTTTTTGAGCAGATCATTTCTGCTGTACAGTCGGACTGCCTTTTTATTTTAAGGAGGAGTATTTCGTATGTCAGAGATCACAAACGGAAAAAACGTGGCTGAGTTCTTCGGCTGCAACGTGTTCAGCGACCGGGTCATGAGAGAGCGCCTGCCTAAGACTGTGTACAAGTCTGTTCAGCGCACCAAGCAGCTGGGTATCGCTCTTGATAAGGACATTGCTGACGTTGTTGCCAACGCTATGAAGGACTGGGCTGTGGAGCGTGGAGCTACTCACTATACCCACTGGTTCCAGCCTATGACCGGCGTTACCGCTGAAAAGCACGACGCCTTCATCAACCCCCACGGCAAGGGCGAGGTGATCCTTGAGTTCTCCGGCAAGGAGCTGGTCAAGGGCGAGCCTGACGCTTCCTCCTTCCCCTCGGGCGGTCTCCGCTCTACCTTCGAGGCAAGAGGCTATACCGCTTGGGACCCCACTTCATGCGCTTTCGTTAAGGACAATTCACTTTACATACCTACTGCGTTCTGCTCATATACCGGCGAGATCCTGGACAAGAAGACTCCCCTTCTCCGCTCTATGGACGTGCTCAGTGAGCAGGCTCTGAGGATCCTCAGACTCTTCGGCAACACCACCTGCACAAGAGTCACCACTACCGTTGGCCCCGAGCAGGAGTATTTCCTGGTAGACAAGAAGTATTTCGACCAGCGTGAGGATCTGGTGATCACCGGACGTACCCTCTTCGGTGCTAAGCCTCCCAAGGGACAGGAGCTGGAGGATCACTACTACGGAAACATCAAGCAGAGAGTTTCCGACTACATGAAGGATCTGGATGAGGAGCTGTGGAAGCTGGGCATCTACGCCAAGACCAAGCACAACGAGGTGGCTCCCTCACAGCACGAGCTGGCTCCCGTCTTCACTACATCAAATATCGCCGCTGACCACAATCAGCTCACCATGGAGATCATGAAGAAGATCGCGATCAAGCACGGTCTGTACTGTCTCCTCCATGAGAAGCCCTTTGCAGGCGTGAACGGCTCCGGTAAGCACAATAACTGGTCCATGTCTACAAACGACGGCCAAAATCTGCTGGATCCCGGCGATACTCCTCAGAATAATTTGCAGTTCCTCACATTCCTCTGCGCTATCATCAAGGGCGTTCATGAGTACGCTCCCCTGCTGAGACTGTCCGCAGCAAGCGCCGGAAACGACCACCGCCTTGGCGCAAACGAGGCTCCTCCTGCTATCGTTTCTGTCTTCATCGGAAGCGAGCTGGAGGGCGTTATCGAGGCTCTGGAGAACGGCACTAAGTATTCCTACGGCGACAACAAGACCTTCGAGATCGGTGTTGACGTGCTGCCGGACTTCCCCAAGGATACCACCGACAGAAACAGAACTTCTCCCTTCGCCTTCACCGGAAACAAGTTCGAGTTCCGTATGCTGGGCTCTGCTGACTCTATCTCATGTACGAACACTATCATCAACACTATCGTTGCTGAGGAGCTTTGCCAGTTCGCTGACGAGCTGGAAAATTCCCAGAATTTCAAGAAGGATCTGAAGGCTCTGCTGGTAAAGACCATCAAGGAGCACAAGCAGATCATCTACAACGGCAACGGATACTCCGAGGAGTGGCTGGAAGAGGCAGTTAACGTTAGACACCTGCCAAATCTGGTGTCAACTCCCGATGCCCTCCCTGAGTACATCACTCCCAAGAGCGTTGCGCTTTTCGAGAAGTTTCGTGTTTACAGCGAGCTTGAGCTGAAGGCAAGAACTGAGGTGCTGCTGGAAAACTACAGCAAGGTCATCAACATTGAGGCTCTCACTATGATCGACCTGGTAAGGAAGAAGATCCTGCCTGCTGTTTTCCGCTACACTAAGGACATCTGCGACACAGGCGCTTCCAAGGAGGCTATGGGCATAACGGCTTCTGTTGAGAAGGATCTGGCTGCTAAGCTGTCCTCCCTCACAGAGGGCATCTACAAGGAGACCGCTGTTCTTGAGGAGAAGGTCATCGCTGCTCAGGAGCAGGAGTGCGGACTTCCCTCCGCAAGATACTACAGAGATGTGGTATTCGCTCAGATGCAGACCCTGAGATGTATCGTGGATGAGACCGAGACCAATGTCAGCGAGGACATCTGGCCTCTGCCTTCCTACACAACTCTTCTGTTCTCAGTATAAAAAACTGGCTGTCCGGTATTCCGGGCAGCCTTTTTGCATATCTGCGTATTGACGGGCGACGGGATCAATGCTATAATACAAAAAAGAAAAAAAATTTCCGTGCGACCCCGTTTTCTGAAAAAACGCTGCGCATACTATAATCAATATGGGGGTGGTGACTGTGGATCAAGATGCAAAACAACTCATATCCAAGGTCTATGAAGCAAAGTCGAACAGCCGTGCTGCCGATGAACTGATAGCCGCATATATGCCCTTCATCCGTTCCGAGACGTCCAAATTCATGGATTGTCCGTCCAGGGAGAGCGATGATGAGCTGAGCATCGCCATGTTCGCATTTTATGAAGCCATACGGAACTATTCAAGGCTCCGGGGCTCCTTCCTGAAATTCGCATCCCTGTACATAAAGAACCGGCTAATCGATAACTATCGCAAAGAAAAACGAAGCCGTGGCATCATTTCCCTGGATCAGCCCAACAACGAAAAAGACCAGCTCATCGACACCATTGCAGACGACAAGGATGAATACGCCGATGCCGAGCTCAGAGAGGCCACCCAGCAGGAAATAAACGAGCTCAGCGAGCAGATGAAGGATTTCGGCGTATCTATGAGCGATATAGCAGACAATTCTCCCCGTCAGCGCCGCACTCTGGAGATATGCAGGAAGGCTGTGCGCTACGCTAGGAGCAAGCCGGAGATACTGGAGGACTTCCTCCGCACCAAGAAGGTGCCCATCTCAAAACTGGCTGAGGGCGCAGAGGTGGAGAAAAAATCTCTCGAAAGACACAGTCGCTATCTCGTGGCGGTTCTACTGATATGCACAAACGGCTATGAGATCATGCGAGGACACATAATGCAGGTACTTAAAGGTGGTGAACAGCAGTGAAATATATGGTCATGGAGATACACAACGGCTATGCAGTGCTCATGGGCGAGGATTCCAGCTTTGCTTTCTCGGCAAACATGGGCTATAAGGTGGGGCAGACCGTCAGCGACCCAATTCTCATGGAGAAAAAAGAGCCCCGCACATCAAGGAACATCATTATAAAAGTCGCCGCAGCGGCAGCTTGCCTTGCCATTGCCTGCTGTACAGGATACCACCTGTACTCGGTGAATTACAAGACCAGCTCCACACTTATCGTCTCCGCAAGCGCTGAGGTGAAGCTGTACATCAACAAGAAGGACAAAGTCATCAGCACAGAGATCTTGTCTCCCGACGGCGAGGAGCTCCTTAGCGGAAGCGACCTCACCGGCAAGGACAAGAATGAGGCTGTCCGAAATATACTTGAGCTGAGCAAGTCCAAAGGCTATATATCCGACGGCGATACAGTTTCGGTATACATCTCCGGTCAGAACGGCAGCAGCGATTCGCTGAAAAAAGAGCTTGAGCAGGAGCTTTCCGGACTGAGCATAGCTCCGGAAGTCCGCAGCATGGACGAGTACACCAAGCCTCAGGCTCCTCCTGCCCCGGCAGAGGAAGAAAAGCCTGCTGTGCCGAAGCCGCCGGCTCCCGGACACGAAGCCGAGGGCAAGGCGCCGGATCCCCCGTCTCCTGAAAAGGGAGTATCCGCTCCGGAAGAGCCAGAGAAACCAGCAGAGCCGGATGCGCCGCCTGCACCGCCTCCCGAAGCACCGGCAGCAGCCAATGAAGCAGAGCCTGCCGCTCCCGAAGCGCCGGCTGACCACGATGATCCTGCTCCGCCCGGAGAAGATGCTCCTCCTCCGCCCCCGGAAGCTCCCGGAAACCAGCCGCCCCACGAGATAAGGCCGCCGCTTTCCATGCCGGAGGAAAAGCCTGCTCCGCTGCTACAGGAAAATGCTCCCGAAGCACAGGCAGCGGATGTTATACTTTCCGGCGATAGCCCTGAGATCCAGCTTCCAAACGATCCGATCGTCCTTCCCTAACGAGAAAGCGCCCTACCTGCCAGGGCGCTTTTCCATGCTCTGCTTCTGCTAAAATCCAAAGGCGCAGAACTATGTATACGCCCGATGCCGGAAAGATCATTTCTAATTTTCAAAAAAATTTTTCTCCGACCCCGTTTTTTGAAAAGGACCTGCGTAACCTATAGACAGAACGCCAAAAGCGTCCACGGAAAATCTAAATCAATGTAAAGGAGAATGATGACCATGAAAACAAGAAAGCAGATCATCGCAGTGATCTCAGCTATCGCAGCTCTTTCTGTAGCTACAGGAGCAAGCGCATTTGCAAGCTCAAATGAGATTAAGGAAGAGAAGGCTGAGGAGACAGCAACAGTGATTGAGATCGACGACGAGGCCAAGGCTGAAGAGGAAGCTCCTGCTGAGGAAGAGGCTCCTGCTGAAGAGGCCGAAGCTGATACAGAGGCTGAGGAGAGCGCAGAGCCTGCTCCTGAGGACGAGATCAAGCCTGAGGCTCCTGCGGAGGAGATCAAGCCCGAGGCACCGGAAACTCCTGAGGCTCCCGCAGCTCCCGAGGAGGCTGAGAAGCCTGAAAAGCCTTTAGGTTTCAAGGAACTGAAGGATATCATCGCTGAGACATTCGATCTCGAGGCAAAGGATTTCAAGGGCGATGAGCAGAAGGAAGTATGGTTTGAAATTTGCGGCAAGCTGGACAAGGGCCCCAAGGCACCGGAAGCTCCTGCTGATGCACCTGTTCCTCCGGCAGCGCCCGAGGCTCCCGTTGATGCACCTGTTCCCCCTGAGGCACCCGCTGCACCTGAGGCACCCGCTGCTCCCGAGGCACCTGCTGCTCCTGAGGCACCCGAGGCTCCCAAGGCTCCCAAGGCACCTGTAGCTCCCCCTGAGGCTCCCGTTCCCCCTGAGGCTCCTGCTCATCACGAGGCACCCGTTCCTCCGGCAGCACCCGAAGCTCCTGCTGCTCCCGCTGAGCTCGCAGAGTGATCCTTTCCTCCCCCCCCTTTATGAATAGAAGAGTGTGAAAATAGAATAAAGAACGGATAAGACCGTTCCAAAGGATACGATGTCACGCTGTCCGGTGCAACCACCTCGCACCGGGCAGCAGGATACATTCGACCTTCGCAGCCGTACAGGAAGCCCCCCCTTTCCTGTACGGCTTTTTCATTTACGGGAGATCTTCCATCTATTGTATATCTACAAAAAACAGAGCGGAAATCTCACCAGTAATATAGCCATATAATAAAAAAACCCATAAAACCGAACATTACTGTTCAGATTTTATGGGCGCTCTATATGTGTGGGTATAACAAAATTGATGACATTCATTTTTTCGCAATTTTAAGCGGTTTTTTATATCACCGTTTTTTAAAGCGCCTATGCGCTATTCTTTTCTATACATTGTATAGCATATTCCATTGTATTTGTCAAGAGAAAAACATAATTTTCCAAAAAATTTTTCAGTCGGCAAATATGTATCACTGCTCCCTTGTACCTATGGGTACAGGGAGCATTTTCTGTCTTATAATGTCTCGACACCGTGGAACAGGAAGTGTAGCTTATCTATCCGCTTATCCGTATGCCAGTGTCCGAGATACCATGCTTCGTAATTAACCTTATCCTCGATTGTATCAAGCCATTCTTCTGTGCTGTTATCTACTTTCGACTGATCTATCCCCGAGAGAAAGCATTCAGTGGGAATATATTTAGCAGGACAGGTGTGAGAAAACACTACATCAATTTCTTTTTCGTCAAGCTGCTTTTCTACATATTCCTTTATCTCAGGTGACGGCTGTTCGTCAGGCCACCATTTCATACCTCTGCTTAAGCGGTAGAACTTGTCAACGCTGTAGGCACCGCCTATTACTATGCATTTCTTTCCTTCCAGCTCAAATATTTCTCCGTCAATCGGAAACAGAATGTTCGGGAAGTCTTCCTCGTATAGTACACGTCCTCCGTTCCACTCTTTCTTTTTGTAGGATGTGATATTCTGGGGACGGTTTTCATGATTACCGTGAATGCAGAAGAATGTTGATCCGAGTCTACTCATCGCTCTTTTCATTCCGATATCCTGAAGCGTACCCGTATAATTGATCCCTACATCGCCGAGTATAACAACAATATCATTCTCGGAAGGGCTGAACCTGTCAAACAGATCATATATCGGTTCCAGCAAACCATGAATATCTCCTGTTATATATACCATATTATTTCTCCTGCCTTTCTATCGTATTCATCTTTTCAGGTGTTTCATTATAGTACCACAAGGTTTGCCGGTTGTCAAGCGATTTTTAATAAAAAGCACGCCCATGAAACTAAGCGCTTCATAGGCGTATTGCCGTGCCTGCACCCACTCTCCAGAAGTCCGTGATCGGCGTATGCGACCACCATTGATCCTTGAAGGTCTGCTCGTCAAGTCCAGCGATACGCACACCGTCCTTGTCCGCTGGGATATGCTTTGCCACAATATCCATATTGCGACACACGCACGGCGATTGATCTGCTTAAATCTTCCTCAAACACCAACAATTGGGCGGCATGTCTCCTCGGAAAGCTGTTCTTATATGGCAACAATGATATATCGCCAGATAAGGAACAGGCTGAGTACTGGTTGGAGATATATTCCCATCAAGGTAATGCGCTTGCTTCTGATATCCTTCATCACGTCTACAACTCTGAATCTCCCGTTTTAGCTAAATGCCTGCTAGATATTTTTATTCATCTCAGCGGCATCACTCATGAGGAATATAGCCAAAATCGCAAGTATATTCAGTCAAAGGCGGATAAGAAGCTAAGACAGACTATACGAAGGAAGAATATAGAGCTAGGTATTAAGCCCGAATTCGGTCAATCAGTTGATCTAAAATGAGTAATGGAACAATCAAAACGAATCAAAAATGCCACTCTCTTTAATGGCGCAAAGCAATTGTTCCTTTATTGGTGAATCCCTTATTATATTCTCAATATAGCTTTTTATATCCTTAATACGCTCTTTCTTGCCAGGTATGGAATCGATAACCTTAACTGAGCAGTACCTGTTCCACTTTAATAATATCAAATACCCATTTACTAATAGGTCATTTCTATAGTTTCCTATTTCAATCATTCCGCCTCGATAAAATATAACTCCGTCCCCTTCAAAGTAATCATGGACGAACTGACCAATATAGCTCTTCCTAGAGTCTTTATCATCATTTGAAAAAGTATATGAACCTAGTCCATTGGGATAATTGACTGCGAATTGGCCTTGATAAAAATTACCATTTTTATATTTTAGCGCTCCTTCACCATCCCAGGCATTATTCTTCCAATTTCCTGAATACTCTACAAAGTCAGGATGATCATCAGGATAAGTTATTGTGCCATATCCTTCCGCACGATTCTGAACAAAACTTCCATCATAATATCGGCCGTCTTTGAATAAAAGCTTCCCTTTACCATCCCAGGCATTATTCTTCCAATTTCCCGAATATTCCTTGAATTCGGGGTAATCATCTGGAAAAGTCATTGTACCAAAGCCATCTGCTCGATTCTGAACAAAATTTCCATCATAATATCGGCCGTCTTTGAATAAAAGCTTCCCTTTACCATCCCAGGCATACGCTATACTTATAGCTTATGTGAAGAAGCTGCATATGATCGTGTCAAAAAGGATATATTTGATCTAAACACAAAACCTCCACTATGGGCAATCGAAGCATTAACCAGAATCATACGACGGTGTCCTGAATCAAAAGCTTCATTTGATGCTAAGGAACTCTTTGAAAGTGTCATTTCACAATATACTGAGTACGCATATCTCGCCGCATGGTTCTAAACTATCTTGAAAAATTAAAACGGAGGAATTAACTATGTCTACTTACTACGGAACATTTCAGGGAAAGAAAGCCAAAATCGTCGATCGAAATGACGGAAGCGGAAAGAGAGATGTCTATTACGGTGGACCAACTGGCGATGGTCCTGGTCACGGCCACGTAGTAGTCAACAGCTCAGATTCTGCACAATACTGGCGCGAACCCCATGCTTCGCATTCAAGCTATAACCTCAACGATGCAAAGAAAAACCACACAAAATTCTAAAGCAAGTCACTCTTGGACACAATTATTTGCATGCGGAGCTTCAAAAGGAGCTCCGCATGAAACCAAAATCTAATTCCTACTTAATGAAAGGATGATATATATGAAAAATCTTACAGAAGACCACGCATACAGCATGGAAGAAGGCTTTCTTTACCTTCCTGGCTCTGATCTTGACAGATTGAATACCCGCCGAATCAGTACTGATAAAGTAGAAAAACTTTTAAAAAAGATTGGAATCGACTCAAGCATATACAACATTTTAAGCAAAAGCTTCTACGACGATGATATAATGCGCTGGTCATCAATGTTGACTATCGCGGCTCTGTCTCTCAAGGAGGCTTGTATACAGGGCGATGGATACACAATCGAAATCGTAGAGCAAGGTACTTACGAGTCAATCCCAAATTCTGTGTAAACGAAAAATAGTGCAATAAAAGAGTATATGATGAGACCGATTGTGAAAGCAGTCGGTCTTATCTGCATATTAGCACATGATTATTCGATTGTCAAGATAAAAA
>Ga0208824_1000333_pt1 | contig 52562 bp, 47 predicted proteins | sample AD_JPNTR3_MetaG_FD_184447 | JGI IMG/M metagenome (GOLD analysis project Ga0208824, IMG submission 184447) | Active sludge microbial communities of municipal wastewater-treating anaerobic digesters from Japan - AD_JPNTR3_MetaG (SPAdes) (version 2) | ecosystem: Engineered > Bioreactor > Anaerobic...
CTGGATATGGGAAAAAGAAAACGCTCCGAAGGAAGAGGAGCATGCTCCTCTTCCTTCGGATACTTCTCTAAGTGTCAAAAAATTAATCGTGGCTTAAATGATTTTACAGAAAAAAAGTTGCACAACTTTAATTTAAATAACTAAATGAAGAAAAAGAATATTTACTTTCACGAAATAGACCTTAAAGAATTACGCATTCGTAATTGTGAGCGAAAGAAGTTTGTGAAGAGATTAACTGATATCCCTTATCTTGGATATGAAGTTGAAGATATTTCAGACGGACGTAAAATTGTCATTGTCAAACCTGGGGGTAAACAAGCTTGGGGAATTATGAAAAAGGATGATTTTTTTGTTTTTATTTATAATCCAGAAGAAAAAAGTCTATGGCAAATAACACATAACCAGATTTATGAAGATTTACTAGAAAAATCTAAGATTGACAAAGAAGCGACAATTGAAATACTTAAAGCTTTTGAAAAAGTTTTTAATGGTGAGGAACCTGATGAAGTGCTTAAGTTGATATCTCTTTCAAACTCTGCAGGAGAAAATCCGGAAGCATTACTTAAGGCCTATAAATGGATCTGGGGACAGGAAGATGTTAATTATCCGACGGGGCAAGGGAGAAATATGTCCTGGGAAAAACTGAAAGAATTACTTGACTCATTGATAAAATGATAATTATTTGATTATTTAATATATAAAACTTTGTAATGAAGAAAAAGAAGTACAAGATCAATGATGAGGAATCAGTTTTCCCATTAATAGTAATGGAAAGTTCTGAATATTCACCCAACAAATGTGTATTTCGTAACGATGAGCTGGGTGTTTGGCTCTACCATGCTAATTGTATAGAATTTATGGATAGAGTTATTAGCAAATATCCCACAGGTAAGTTTGATATGATATTTGCTGATCCCCCTTATTTTTTGTCAAACGGTGGTATTACATGCCATGCCGGTAAAATGGTTAAAGTAGACAAAGGGGAATGGGATAAATCAAAAGGGCCCGAATTAAATCATGAATTTAATTATGAATGGTTATCAAGATGCCAGAAGCTTTTAAAGCCTAATGGAACAATTTGGGTTTCAGGGACTCATCATGTTATACATTCGGTTGGGTATGCTATGCAGCAGCTTGGTATGAAAATCTTAAATGATATTACATGGGAAAAACCAAATCCTCCTCCAAATCTTTCATGCCGATATTTTACACATTCAACAGAACTTATTATCTGGGCTTCAAAGAATGAAAAATCGAAACACCGGTTTAATTATGAGCAAATGAAGAAAATTAACAATGGCAAACAAATGAAATCGGTGTGGATTATTCCTGCACCAAATGGTGATGAAAAAAAATTTGGTAAACATCCTACTCAAAAGCCTTTAAAACTTTTAGAGAGGATAATACTAGCAAGCACAATAGAAAATGATTTAATATTTGATCCATTTGCAGGAAGTTCAACTACTGGAGTAGCTGCGATAAGATTAAATAGGAAGTTTGTTGGATGTGAATTAGACGAAAATTATCTCTCTTTATCAATAAAACGATTAGAATCGACGATTAAAGAAAGAATTACTTCTTTTAAATTTATTGAATCATTATAATGAAAGCAGGTGGTAGAGGTGGGGCCAGTACGATTACTGGCCTCAATTTTGAAAAAAAGGTTGATCTTCAAAAAGTTATTGAAGAAATTCCTGGTTATAAGTTGAGTAAAATACCAGATATGGCTGGCAAATTAGTATATTTTGAAGATGAGTTGGTGGCCAGATGTTTTAGAAAACATGATTTTTATAGGTTTTTAGAAGAAAATGAAATAAACTGGCGTAATTTATTAAGTAAAAAATTATTACCTGATGACGCTTTGCTGGTAATTATACGAAATACCTTATATATAATTGAAGTAAAACATCAGCAAGTAACCGGTTCCGTTGATGAAAAGCTTCAAACATGTGATTTTAAAAGGAAACAATATCAGAAACTTGTAAGACCTTTAGGTTTAAATGTTGAATATGTCTACATTCTGAATGACTGGTTTAAAAAGCCTGAATATAAAGATGTCCTAAATTATATTAATAGCGTTAATTGTCATTATATGTTTAATGAAATACCACTCTCATGGCTTGGTTTACCTTCAAAAACTTAAGTTTAAGTTTATTTACTTAAAATTATCTAAGAATATGAATTAATGATAGTTCCAAAAAAGAAAATTCCACAATTACTAAAACCTGGCGACGAAGTCATAATAATCTCACCTTCGTATGCAATTGATTATGAGAAGATTGAAAATGCCGTAAAGTTCCTTGAGGATTGGGGTTTGCAGGTGAGGGTTGGGAGGAATGCCTTAAATCGTTTCGGGCCGTTTGCAGGGACGGATGAGGAAAGACGATGGGACCTGCAGGAAGCAATCGACAATAGAAATATTAAGGCAGTATTCTGCTCGCGTGGTGGATATGGCCTGCTGAGAATAATTGACAGGCTCGATTTTCGCCCTTTGAAGAGGAACCCTAAATGGTTTATCGGTTACAGTGATGTGACGGTACTTCACATGTGGCTTAACGAAGTTTGTGGAATAGCCTCCCTTCATGCTGAAATGCCACTTCATTATTCAGATAATCAGCGTAGTAATGAAACCTTTATAACACTTCATCAGGCGTTGTTTGAAGGCAGATTTTCGTTTTCGTGGGAAGGTGAAGCCTTGCGTGGCACGTATGCTGAAGGTGTACTCACCGGAGGTAACCTCTCACTCATCTACAGTCTGATAGGTACAAAGGGGGAACCTGATACAAGTGGTAAGATACTTTTTATTGAAGATGAAGGAGAATATTATTACAGTGTTGACAGAATGCTAACCTCACTGAAGCTTGCCGGGAAGCTGAAAAGTCCTGCTGCACTTCTCACAGGAGGATTCAGTGGCATGCAGGATGGCAAAATCTTATGGGGAAAAACAATTAAGGAGACAATAGCAGACATTGTAGAGGATTACGATTTTCCGGTTTTTACGGGGTGTCCGGCCGGGCACATAAATGATAACCGTGCCCTGATTATGGGTGGTTATGCAGTGATTAAGCAGGAAGGGTCTGAAATAAATTTGAGTTTCAGGTAATTTCAGAATGCTGAAAGGAGAAGGTCGAGGTTTTTCGAAAGCATTCCGAATTTCTGTCCCAAAGTTTCGTTTGTAAGAATTCCGTTGTAAAGGTATGCGCCGTTTCGAAGACCTGCATCGGTTTTCAGCAGCTGTGTTATGCTTCCGGCATCGGCGATATTTTGAAGGAGAGGAGCGAAAATGTTTGATAGTGCTATTGATGCTGTACGGGCAACACGTGAGGGCAGGTTCCATGCCGAAAAATGGATCACTCCGTGCTTTTCATACATAGGATCTTTCAAAGGACGGCACTCAGTTGTTTCAATACATCCTCCGCGGTCGATACTGAGGTCTATTACCACAGAACGCTTTTTCATAAGCTGTATCATCTCTTCTGTGATATAGTACCATGGTCTCAAATCTTCAAGTTCTATTGCACCTATCAGCACGTCGGCTGATTTGAGTGCCTTTGTAAGTACCTGTGGGTGGAATGTAGAGGTTTTAAGCCTTTGTCCGAGCAGACTCTGGAATCTTCTGAGCCTGTGAAGCGATTCATCGAATATCATAACTTCTGAGCCCAGACCCAGTGCAGCGCGGGCAGCGTACTCCCCGGCTGTGCTTGCACCAACAATTATTACCTGTGTGGGCGTTACACCTGTTACTCCTCCCAGCATTACACCTTTGCCTCCATGATGGTTACTGAGATAATCAGAGGCAATCAGTATGGAAGTAATTCCGCAGATTTCACTCATTGATTCCACCACTGGAAGCACACCATTCGAATCTTTTATTTTCTCAAATGCAATGGCGGTAACTTTTTTTCTTATCAGTTTTGCCAGAGTTTCTTCATTAAGTTTCAGGACATTGAGATATGAAATCACCGTCTGATTGCCTTTCATGTAATCAATTTCAAATTCTTCGAAAGGAGCTACTTTTATTACTACATCGGCACTGAAGACCCTTGCAGGTGAATCAGTTATAATTGCTCCGAACTCGCTGTAATCCTTATCGGTATAATTTGCCCCCATTCCTGCTCCCTTCTGAATTATTACCTCATTGCCATTTTCCACGAGTATTGAAACGGCTTCGGGTGTAAGGGCTATTCTTTTTTCATCATCATTCTTGTCGCAGGGAATTCCAATAGATATTTTACGATGCCTGTATGTTGTTTCAAGCTGTTCTTCCTGCGGCATGAAAGATGCATTTCCGTAATTTTTGTTTTCTCTGTTACCCTGTTCTTCCATTTTTTCCTGATCAGTTTATAAATTCAAAGGTATAAAATTGAAAATGCAGAACAAAATACCCTATTCAAAATCAAGTATTCTCTCTTCCTGTGGGCCGACACTGATTTTTATCCTGACGGTATTTTCAGGAAGGAGTTCCTCAATAATTTCGGGCCATTCTATAAAGCAGTATGAGGTACCGTATAAATATTCTTCAATTCCAAAATCATAAGCCTCACTGATGTTTTTAATTCTGTAAAGGTCGATATGATAAACCGGTTCACCACTATCTGTAAGATATTCATTAACGAGTGTAAAAGAAGGACTTGTTACAGAGTCGACAGCTCCGAGTTTTTTACATATTGCCTTGATGATGGTTGTTTTTCCCGATCCGAGAGGTCCGCTGAAAGCAAAAATACGCCTGCTGCCCGCAACTGCAAGAATATCTTCCGCTGCTCTTGGAAGATGTTTCAGTTCGCTTATTATTATTTTGAAATTTGCATTTATCATATTACCGGTTCAAGAAATGCCAGAGGTAGAATCATTTCCTGCATCGAAATCCCTCCATGCTGAAAAGTGTCTCTATAATAGGCTGCATAATGGTTAAAATTATTTGCATAGATAAGGTAATCCCTGTTCATTGCAAATATATATTTTGAACTTAGATTTGTTTTTGGAAGGAATGCTTTTTCAGGTGCTTTTATTTCAAAAACTTCTGACGGATCGTAATCGAGGCTCCTTCCTGCCTTATACCTCAGTGAGGGCGATGTTTCCCTGTCACCGATTACTTTAACAGGATTATTAACTCTGATTGTTCCGTGGTCGGTAGTGAATACAATTCTTACTTTCTTTTCAGAGAGTATTTTGAGGAGTTCGAGAAGAGATGAATGAAGAAACCATGATTTTGTAAGGCTTCTGTAAGCACGCTCATCGTATGCGAGATCCCTGATCACGCCTGATTCAGTGCGGGCATGAGACAGAATATCGACAAAATTGTACACCAGAACATTCAGGTTATTTTCCAGAAGGGAAGTCAGTTTCTCATTCAGTTTTTTCCCTTCAAGGCTGTTGTTTATTTTATGGTAGCTCCATTTTATATTCAGTCCGGCCCGTTGAATCAGTCTTTTAAGAAATTCTTCCTCAAATTCATTTTTTCTTTCATCTTCTATATTGTCTGCAATCCACATTTCCGGCATTGTCTGAGAGATTGAAAGTGGCATAAGACCTGAGAAGATTGCATTCCGGCTGAATTGTGTTGTGGTTGGCAGAATGCTGAGATACATTATTTCGGAAATGATTCTGAACAATTCTGTCAGTTCGGCCTGGATGGTTTTCCACTGATCGTAACGTAAATTGTCGATGAGAATGAAAAAAACAGGTTGAGAATTTGATAATTCCGGAAAGATCTTTTTCTGCATCAGTTGGTGGGAGAGAAGAGGTTTTTCACTTACAGCAGGGTCGAGCCATGAAAGATAATTTCTGGATACAAAGCGGCAGAATGCAGTATTGGCTTCATCGGTCTGGGTTTGCAATATCTGGTTCATACCCGTTTCAGGGAGCTTGTCCAGTTCAAGCTCCCAGAAGACGATCTTTTTGTATATTTCGATCCAGTCATTAAACGTTGAAGCTCGGGCTATCATATCAGAGATTTTCCCGAATTCTTTCTGGTAATCGATTGTTGTTTTTTCGGTAATAAGTTTCTTCTGTTCAAGGTTTTTTTTCAGTGCCAGCAGTATCTGATTCGGCTTAACCGGTTTAATGAGGTAATCAGCAATTTCTGAACCTATTGCTGCTTCCATCAGGTTCTCCTCCTCGCTCTTGGTTATCATTACAACCGGTATTTCTGGTTTTATTTCCTTGATAAACCTTAATGTCTCAAGACCGCTGAGCCCGGCCATATGTTCATCGAGAAGTATCAGATCATAGATATTTGTTCTGACAAGCTCAACAGCATCATTACCATTGGAGCAGGTTGTTATTTCATATCCTTTTTCACTGAGAAAATAAATATGAGGCTTGAGTATTTCAATTTCATCATCAACCCATAATATCTTATGTTTTCTCATCCCTCAGCAAGTTTTATTTATCATCTTTCCCTCCGAGATAGTTATCAACGAAATATACTCTATATCTATCAGGATTCATGTCTTTCTGCAGGGCGGCAAAGTTGTTTCTGCCGATAATAAATTTAATAATTTTTGCTCCAGTCTGGTTTCTGATTTCTTTTTCAACATTGAAGGCATTGTAATACTCCATTGCTTCATTCAAATCTTTGAATCCCGCAACTGTAATCATAATATATTTATTTTCAACAAGTTCACCTGTGGTTCTGAAATTGCGGTTTGTATAATTGTCTATATTATAGCTTATTACATCAAAAGTTGCCTGATTGATGTTAAATGAAGGATCGATGATTGCCAGGACAAAAAGGTGGGGCGAATCTTTGTCTTCGGTATAAATTTCCTTTGCGGTTTGTTTGTCTTCTTCTATTTTCAGTTCCGGAATTTCCTGATTAAGGAAAGCGATAAGTTCTTCTGCCCTTTTAGCTTCCGGGGTGTCGGGCCAGGACTTTATGACTTTATTAAGCTCTTCCTTGAAAGTTCTTTCATCTTCAGTGCGCGCTACGCAGTAACTTTTCAGCAGCTGGAATTTGGGTGCAAGTTCATGAAGTGAGAATTTTGAAAGGCCATCGTTGCAAAGAGCAACTGCAGTGCTGAAGTTTTCATTAAGCCAGGCGTTATATGCTTCTTCATACAGTTTTTCAGCCTGTCTGTTTTCTTCAAGTTTTCTGTTGAAGTAAGATGGGTCGGAAATGATTTTTGCAAATTCGCTCTCGGGGTATTTTTCTATAAGGCGTTGCCTGTAAATTTCCGCCATCGGTGCATTATTTTCTTCCCTGTATATATTATATAATGTATAAAATGCATCAGGTTCGAGACTGCTTCCAGGGAATCTCTGGATGAGATTTTCTATTGTAACGGCAGCTTTTTTATTGTCTGCAAAGTTTTCGTGATAAATTTTTCCTGCTTCAAGAAGGGCGATTGCAATTTTCTGGTTCGACACTCTGAGGAGTGAGTCATTAAGTGGCAGGTCTCGAAGGTAATATTCAGGCTTTTTGTTATCGGCTTCAGGCGGTATTTCGTTCTGTTTACCATTTTGTATGGCTGCTGCTCCTTCAGCCGTTTCAGGTGAGGCTGTTCTTGATGCTTTGTTAAGTCTTCGCCAGTTGTCTTCAAGCTGACGATCCCCCCATCTTCTACGGAACTCAGTGCGGCCAAAGGTCAGAGCTGCCTGATTGTAGAAATACCATTTTCCTTCCTGCTGAATATTCTGCTGAAAGCGTCTTTCGTTTTCGTAATATTGACCAAGGTTGTACATATTTGCCGGGTTCTGCCCTGAAGCCTGGGCTTCTGCTTCAACACGGCGTACATTTTCAATAATTGAAGCAATAAGTATATTCCTTTCTGAAGGATTCATTGAGGCTACCCTTTGCAGACTGTCTTCCCTCTGTATCACAAGAAGGCGGCTTACCAGTGAGTTAAGATTTTTTGCTTTTAGTTTAACAGACTGAAAGTCGGGATATTTGTCATCAAGAAAATAACTTGCACTGTCATAATATTTTCCGGCATTAATATAATCAGGTATATTGAAATAATATTCAGCAAGGGCAAGATAAGTTTTGCCTTTCTGGTTTTTATTGGAAGTGCTGGCGGCGGCTGATTTTTTGTAATAATTTATGGCTTCTTCAGTTTTACCTTCCTTCATGCACAGGTTTGCTATCGCAAAATATATCATGTCGTGATATTCTTTGTTTTTAGGGTCACGTAGCATTTTCACGAGTTCTTTTTTGACACTTTCAATATTTCCCTGTTCAGGATTCAGAGCACCGGCAAGATTTATTCTGGCATAGAATTCAACTTCATAAGGGGGATTCATTTTAATTACCCGGCGGTAATTTGATTCTGCTTTTGCGTTATTGTCTGTTTTTTCATAGAGCTGTGCAAGAAGAAATGTGTATCTAATCCTGTTTCTTTTGCCGGTGGTATATTTTATAGCTTTTTCAAGGTTCGAAACGGCATCTTCATAGCGTTTCTGCCTGATATTCAAGTCGGTTAATGTAGTGTAATAGAGGGAAAGGATATTTCCCGGGTAACCCCGTGAAACGTCGAGTTCCCTGAGAATTCTCTGGGCTTCATTGAAGTTGCCAGTTTCGGTATATGCTCTTGCCAGCCAGATTGATGATTCGGTCTTTACATCAGGGTTGGATGCATATGAGATATTGTAACCAAGGGTTGATTTAGCCAGATCGAACTCGTGCCTGTATATTCTTGCCTTACCTAAAAGAAGGTAACTTTTTTCGACCCAGTCGTTATATTCTTTTCTGTTAAGAAATTCTTCATCCTTTTCTGTAAGTGAAGTTTTTTTATTTGTTTCAGGCTTGGCTGTTATCGATTTGAGAGTAATTACTTTAGATGCTTTCTGGATAGCTCTCTCCATATCGGCTGATGCAACCTGTGCCATGGCAGGGTCGCTTGATTCAAAGACTCTCAGCAGTGTGGTGAAGTCGTCCTTGTATGATTTTGTAATCTTATCGGCTCCAGCCTTGAAACTTTCATTTCCGTTGAAATAGATATTATATTTTGATGTCAGGCTATGATAAAACCTGGTTGTGCTGGTGTTTTTTTCAACTGAACACCCCGCCCCGGCTGCAAGAATTACCAGTACCGGCAGCAACCTGTATGAAATGTTACATCCGGACAATAAAAATCATTTATACTAAAACTGCCTGACCGGCTATTATAGTATGCTCAAAGGTAATTAAAACAGACGGGAGTTTTTTCAGTCGATTGAAATAACCCGTTTAATCTCGGGAACATCTTTTATAAGAGCCTGTTCCACGCCAGCTTTCAATGTATAGAGGCTGTACGGGCATCCATGGCAGGTGCCCTGCAGCTTCACTTTTACAGTGTTATCTTCTGTAATTTCAACAAGACTTATGTCCCCTCCGTCAGACTGAAGATAGGGCCTTATTCTTTCCAGAGACTTAATAACTCGTTCTCTAATGTTGTTGTTTTCAGACATCTTTTTTCAATTTATTTTTACTCGTTCTGTTGGTTTAATGTTTTTATTGCGTTCTGAAACTTTTTCAACCACTTTTTCTGCAAGTGCAAGGAATGCTTCCGAAGCAGGATTGTTACTGTCGAGTACGACCGGTCGTCCTGTGTCACATCCTTCCCTTATACTCTGCACAAGAGGTATTTGCCCAAGAAGGGGCACATTCATTTTTTCTGACAACGCCCTGCAGCCTTCCTTTCCGAAAATGTAATACCTGTTTGAAGGTAGTTCGGCTGGTGTAAACCACGACATATTTTCAACTATTCCGATTACAGGGACATTTATCTTTTCATTTCTGAACATTGCTATTCCCTTTACTGCATCGGCAAGTGCTACTTCCTGCGGAGTACTTACAATTATGGCACCGGTTACTGCAACTTCCTGGACAAGTGTGAGATGAATATCACTTGTGCCCGGTGGAAGATCAATAATGAGATAATCAAGGTTGCCCCAGTCGGTCATCGACAACATCTGCTTCAGGAAATTTGATGCCATCGGACCTCTCCACACAACGGCACTGTCGGGCTCAACGAAAAATCCAATGGAAAGTACCTTAATGCCGTATTTTTCGAGAGGGGCAATAATATCCTTGCCATTAATATTTTTTACCTGAGGCCTGAAATCTTTTACATCAAGCATAACAGGAACGGAAGGGCCGAAAATATCAGCGTCGAGCAACCCTGTTTTATAACCTTTTAATGAAAGTCCTATTGCAAGATTAAGTGCTATTGTTGATTTGCCCACACCCCCTTTTCCTGAAGCAACTGCAATGATATTCTTTACACCTGGCAAGTTGTCGTCAACAGCCCTGATCTCTTCTGCAGGCTTACTTTTCTCAATTACTCTGATTTCTTTTACTACAGCATCACTGCCAAGTGTATCCTTGATTGCTTTAGTGATATTGCTTTTTATTGATGAGAAGAAAGGATCTGAAGCTTTCTCTTTCAGTAAAGTAATTGTAATACCAGTATCGTCTGATTCAATTTGTTGCACAATGCCCAGAGAAATAATATTTTCTTTTTTTTCGGGATGGATTACTTTCTCAAGCGCATTCTTTATCTGTTCTTCCGTAAACATTATTTTTATTTAAATTAATTTTAAATAAGCTACAATATTAGTCATTTTTAGTGTTATGGCAAAATTTATTCAGACTGCTTAATTCCTTTGATGGGTCCCAGAATCTTTCATGGAAGTTAAGAATACGATCGTCCTCAATGATAAGCCCTTCATTTTCAAGTAATTGTTGCATCAGTAAAGGTGTTCCAAAATGATGTTTTCCAGTCAGCAATCCGTTGCGGTTGACTACACGGTGGGCTGGTATAGCAGCATGATTGCATACATTGAGAGCCCATCCCACCATCCTGGCCGACTGTCCTGTGCCAAGATAACGTGCAATTGCACCGTAAGAAGTAACCCTTCCGTATGGAATTTGCCGCACGACTTCATAAACCCTTTCAAAAAAACTTATGTTTTGAGAACGATTACTTTTGCTCATAATCAATAATTTCCCTTTTTTTATCGAGCCGGAATGAAAGATAATGGATTTTCTTGCCTTCCTTTAAAAATCCATCTTCATAGAAAGTTCTGAGTGTAAGTATCCTGTCATCGGAATGAGATGAATAGACGTCAGTGGTAGAGCATATTATTTCAAGGTTGTTATATGAAACAAGGTTAAGAGTATATTCATATAGCAGTTTGTTATCGGTTTTAAGATGGATAAGTCCGCCGTTTTTCAGGAAGGTACGGTATTTATTTAGGAATAAGGGGCTGGTCAGACGTTTGGAAATGTTTCGTTTCTTTTCGTGGGGGTCGGGGAAGGGAAGCCATATCTCATCGATCTCATCTTCTGCAAACAGATTGGTAATGAATTCAATGCGTGTACGGATAAAAAGTACATTTTTCAGGTTTTTTTCAATGGCAGTTTTAGCTCCTCTCCATAATCTTGCTCCTTTAATATCGATCCCGATGAAATTAATTGCGGGCATTATTTCAGCAAGACCGGTTGTATATTCCCCCTTGCCGCAGCCCAGTTCTAGGATAATAGGGTTGTTATTTTTAAAATATTCTTTTTGCCAGAGTCCCTTCAATGGATGGGGACTATTTCTAATACTTTGAAAATCAGGTTCTATAACGTTATTAAAAGTTTTTATTTCGGCCCAGCGGGTGAGTTTATTTTTTCCCACAGCAAGCAGTTTATTTTACAGGTATTTCGGCTTTTTCGATACGAAGCCCCACGTTATAAACCCCTTTAAGGTTTCCAGTTCTCATTCCATGACGGACATTTATTATATAGGTTCCTTTTTCAGGAAAATAGACCCCTTTTCTGAAGATAAGATCATTTTCTTTGATGTTTCCGAAGCCTCTGCCGGTTCGCTTTCCTCTGGCGTCGGCAAGCATGTATTCGACAGTGTCTGTTATTGTTCTGCCCGATGGAGAATAGGTTGATACAAACAGCCAGATATTCTGATAAGGATACTCCACACCTGTGCGAATTGTTATAAAAACATTGCTTACCGATGAGGTATCAGTAATAACCGGAGCAAATGATATTACGTTGTCAATTGTCCAGTTTTCTTCCGGAATTTTAACGAAATCGGTGTAAACAATTTTTCTGTCACACCCGGTAAAAATAAGCACCAGACAGAGCAGAGCAGTTGCAGCAGGCTTAATTTTTTCTCCTGTCATGATGTTTTTTACGTTTCCTGTTTTGAGAATCCTTCTGTTGTTTCAGTTCTTCGTTAGCCATCTGTTGCCTGTCGAAGCGAGTGATGCTATTATCTTCAAGCAAGTCACCCGCTAAAGGTTCTTCATTCCATGATTCTTCAGAAGCAAAGAGAGAATCTGGCTTGATACCCTTTTGGTTCAGTTCCTGTATCTCTCTTACTTTGTCAACAGATATGGACATCAGATTTGCAGCTGTATTTGGTTCTTTTGAGTACCAGTAGATTGCTTTGTGGACTTCCATTTTCTGGAAATAAAGGGTTCGGTCGGCGAGTTCAAGAGGAACATCTCTTGGAGGGAAATTTTTCTGGGCGTCCACATAACAGTCGAACTCGTAGCTCAGGCAGCACTTAAGCTTGCCACACTGGCCTGCAAGTTTCTGGGGATTAAGTGTGAGCTCCTGGTATCTTGCATGTGTTGTGGTAACCGATGAAAAATTTGTAATAAAAGTCGAACAACAGAGTTCCCTTCCGCATGAGCCTATTCCTCCTATACGTCCTGCCTCCTGCCTTGCTCCTATCTGCCGCATCTCGATCCTTACCTTGAATTCCTCAGCTAGAATTTTGATAAGCTGGCGGAAATCAACCCTTTCATCAGCAATGTAGTAGAAAATAGCTTTAGTTTTATCGCCCTGGTACTCCACATCGCTGATTTTCATATTCAGATTGAGGCTTTCTGCTATTTTTCTGGATTTCAGCATTGTGGGTATTTCCAGCTTCTTTGCCTCTTCCCATTTCTCAAGATCAACAGGTTTAGCTTTACGGTATATTTTTTTTATTTCCTCCAGTGGAGGAATGACTTTAAGCTTTTTCATCTGCTTCAGTACCAGCGGACCGGTTAGTGATACCCTGCCAATATCATGTCCTGGAGAAGCTTCAACTGCCACTATATCGCCTATTTCCAGCCGTAAATTGTTTACATTTCGGTAGAAACCCTTCCTTGTGTTTTTAAATCTTACTTCAACAATTTCATTGTCAGTTACTTCAGGAGGAAGGTTTTTCAGCCAGTTATAAGAATCAAGTTTATTCAGACCGGGACAGTATGCTGGTTCTGCTACCTTTGGTTCGGTTTCAGGTTTATTTTGTTGCCTGTTATCTTCCATTTGCTCTTCTCTGCTTAATACTGAACTGCAAAGGTAATTAATTGTTACGACATGGCAATTTCAACGCAAAGAGTTCAGCGAATGAGTTTTGTAACCTTGAGGGCAAGGTCGAGGAATACCAGTTTTGCATAACCGTTTGCTTCGATGTGAAGGGCGGCTTTATTGAATTCTTCAGCAAGTTTGTTGCAATTACCAGTAGTTATATAAGGGTGAAATTTTTCGGAGAAAGCAGCTTCCTCATCCGAGAGGAAGACCAGTTCTTTCTGGTGCTGTTTTAGTGAAAGCATCAGGTTTTCCCTGAGCAGTCTCAATGAGTATTCAAGGAAGTTTTTCTGGGTTTCCCTGCCTGTTGAAGCCATTCTATCGGCCCATTCGATCATAGCTGCAATATCTCTTTTCCATGCGTGTCGCATAAGAGTGCGGAAATTTTCCAGGTTCTGAGTGGTTGCCTCATCTTTTTCGAAAATGCTTATAGCCCTGAGAAGGTTCCCCTGCGACAACCGTGCAATTTCGTCTGCTTCTTTTTCGGTTGCCCCAAGAGTATTTCTGAGATAGCTTTTTATTTCTTCATTTTTAAAAGCAGGAATTTTCACCAGCTGGCATCTTGATAATATCGTAGGTATTATTTTGTCGGGTTCGTCACTTACCATAAGAAACAGAGTCTTTTCAGGAGGCTCTTCAACCAGTTTAAGCAGCTTGTTTGCTGAAGTCTGGTTCATCCTTTCAGGCAACCAGATTATCATAATTTTGAAATCTGATTCATATGGCTTCAGGCTAAGCTTTCTGATAATCTCCGATGACTCGGCAGTATATATCATGCCCTGACCTGACTCTTCTGAACCTATCATTTCAAACCATTCGTTAATGCTTCTGAAAGGTGAATTTGAAATAAATTCTCTCCACTGCGGCAGATAGTCATCGCTTGTAGGTTCTTCACTGCTTCCTTTCTTCTTTAAAACAGGGTATACAAAATGAAGGTCAGGATGAATCATCTTTTCGTATTTGATACACGATTTACATGTACCGCATGAATCTTTTTCGTGCCTGTTTTCACAGCTTATGTACTGTGCAAAAGCAAGTGCAACTGCCAGACTACCGCATCCTTCAGGTCCGGTAAAAAGCTGGGCATGACTCACCCTGTTTTCCTTAACCGACTTTATAAGCTTTTCAATAGTTTCCTGATGGCCTGGTATTCGTGCAAAATTCATAGGGGCATGTAGATTATTGGATTCAATTTTTAAGGTAACTGTTCAACAGCTTTCAGGGCGGCTTCGTAGTCAGGTTCCTGTGTTATTTCAGGTACCTGCTCGGTGTATCTGACTGTGCCGTTTCTGTCAATTACCACAACGCTTCTTGAATATAATCCTGCAAGAGGGCCGCTGGTCATTTCAACACCATAATCCTTTCCGAAATCACTGTTGCGAAAACCAGACAGAGGTATAACATTTTTTATGCCTTCAGTTGAACAGAACCTGTTATGTGCAAAGGGCAGATCTTTAGATATTGCAAGGACAAGTGTGTCTTCTTTTCCTGCAGCGAGCTCGTTAAATTTTCTCACCGACGTTGCGCAAACAGAAGTGTCAAGGCTTGGAAAAATGTTCAGGATAAGCTTTTTGCCAGCAGCATCTGCAAGAGAGAAATTGCTCAGGTCAGTTTTAACGAGAACAAATTCCGGAGCCCTGGCTCCCGTAACCGGAAGATTTCCATAAGTGGTAACCGGGTTACCTTTGAATTTAATTGTTGCCATACGCTTTCAAAATTAAATAAAGTTTACTTAGTTAAACGAATTTTATTAAATGTATAAACCCGAAGATTCAGGTAAAGTTCATGAAGTTGTTTTCAAACTGGTGTTTACTTGTTTCAGCCTGAATCAATTTATTTGTATATTTGCTTTTCTTTATTTTACCAAAAAATGCATAGGTTTGCATTAAAAGATGTTTATAAACAATTAAAATAAGAGTTATATGAAAATGATTCAGGATTTCAGTTTTAAAGGTCTTAAAGCAATCGTAAGGGTCGATTTTAATGTTCCACTCGACAAAAAGACACTGGAAGTAACTGATGATACCAGGATACGGGGTGCTCTACCGACTATCAAGAAGATTATAGGTGATGGTGGAGCCTGCATCCTGATGTCGCATCTTGGGAGGCCTGAAGGCCGTCAGGAAAAATATTCGCTGAAACCAGTAATTCCGGTACTTGAGAAACATCTCGGGATGAAAGTGAAATTTGCAGATGATTGTCTGGGTGAAGCAACAGAAAAAATGGTGGCTGAGCTGAAGCCGGGTGAAGTACTGCTGCTTGAGAATGTAAGATTCTATCCCGAAGAGGAAGGCAAACCGATTTTACCGGAAACAGCAACAGAGGAAGAGAAAAAAGCAGCTAAGGCTGAACTGAAGGTGAAACAGAAAGAGATGGCGAAGAAACTGGCCAGCTACGCTGATGTTTATGTTAATGATGCATTCGGAACAGCCCACAGGGCACATGCTACAACGGCAGTTATTGCAGATTACTTCCCCGAAGACAAAAAGATGTTCGGATTCCTCATCAACAGCGAACTTTCTGCCATGGACAGAGTGCTTAACAATCCACAGAGGCCGTTTACTGCCATTATGGGTGGGGCCAAGGTGTCGGATAAAATTATGCTGATTGAGAATCTTTTGAATAAGGTTGATAACCTTATAATTGGAGGAGGTATGACCTACACCTTTGTGAAGGCAATGGGCGGAAAAATTGGCAAATCACTCTGTGAAGAAGATAAACTCGACCTGGCACTCAACCTCATCAACAAGGCCAAAGAGAAAGGTGTAAATCTTTATCTGCCTGTCGACAGTGTAAATGCCGATAAGTTTGAAAATGATGCTCAAACATCAGTTTCGCCGGTTGATGATGTGCCTGATGGATGGATGGGACTCGACATAGGTGAAAAAACAATTGAAAAATACCGTGAAGTTATTATGAACTCAAAGACTATTCTATGGAATGGTCCTATGGGTGTTTTTGAGATGGAGAAATTCTCGAAGGGTACAGTGGCGATTGCCAAAGCAATAGCAGAAGCAACAGAGAAAGGCGCATATAGTCTGGTTGGTGGCGGCGATTCAGTAGCTGCAGTTAATAAGTATAACCTTGCTGATAAGATCAGCTATGTTTCAACCGGCGGTGGCGCCATGCTCGAATATATGGAAGGCAAAAAGCTACCTGGTATCACAGCAATAAGGGGTGAGTAAATATCTGCGGTTCCTGAGGCTGGGCATAAGAGCAGTCTCAGGAACCATATAATTTTTATGCTTCGTAATATTTTGATTAGTAAAGAGATAAACTCTTTTTATCAGAGTATCTTAGAGGCATAAAATTTGTTCCTGCAATAAAAGATAATGTGAAAATTTAAAGAGATGAGGCCTCTGTTTTTGTTTTTAGTGGCGGTAGCAGTACTTTTGACAGGATGCAGGAAGGAAGATAAGCCTGTATATTCTGGTATTATGACCATAAACAACAAGAGAGCTGGAGTATCACCTACCTATTATATTGAAGGCTTTCATGTTCCAACCGGGAAAAAGGTTCCTGACCTTAATAACAAGCTTGATATTATATCAGTATTGTCGGATTATGATGTGAATTTTAATCCACTGAAAATAATTTTTATAACCAATAATTTCAAAAATTCATTCTACAGATACGGTCAGTATAGTGACACGAAATCAGCAGAAGATGCGTTTAACGCACTTACAGAGTTTACTGAACCCGTGTGGACAGAGATTGGTGACTCTGTAAGGATTAATCAGATCTGGATATACAGGACAAGTGACTCAAGATATGCCAAGCTCAGGATAATAAGCACCATTCTGGAGAAAAGGCCAGATATGCAGGATCCATATGCGGAATGCACCTTTGAATGGGTATTTCAGCCCGATGGCACAAAAACTTTCCCTCCGAGATGAATACGGGGTACAGAGATAGAATTTTTAATATCAAACACCCTGAAGAATTTGAAGATATTGCCATTGAAGTTTTTCATTATCAGGTACAGCACAATCCGGTTTACAGACAATTTACAGAAAGGCTTGGCATTGAAATTAATGGAGTACAACGAATCGAAGAGATACCTTTTTTGCCGGTTGAGTTTTTCAGAAATCATACTGTAATTACCGGAAGCAGAGAGGCGGTAATGGTTTTTGAAAGCACCGGTACCACAGGAACGATAAAGAGCCGACATTATATCACCGACCCCAGTCTTTATGATGAGAGCCTTTTGAGAGGCTTCAAGTTTTTTTACGGCGACCCCAGGGATTACCTGTTTGCAGCCCTTTTGCCCTCTTATCTTGAACGGCCAAACAGTTCCCTGATTTACATGGTAAATAAACTTATTGATTCAGGTGCTTCTGAAAGAAGCAGATTTTTTGAAAGAGGTTCATGGAAGCTGATAGACACACTTAAACTTGCGGCAGGAGAGGGCAAAAAAGTCATGCTCATTGGAGTAAGTTTTGCACTGCTGGATCTTGCTGAAAAATTTTCTTCCGACTTGAGTGGTATAATAATAGTAGAGACAGGAGGGATGAAAGGCAGAAGAAAAGAAATAACAAGAGAAGAGCTTCACAATATACTCATCGAGAGTTTCAATGTTCCTGCTATTCATTCGGAATATGGTATGACAGAGCTTCTGAGTCAGGCATGGTCACAGGGCAAAGGCAAATTCAGTTCTCCTCCATGGATGAAGATACTTGTGAGAGAGTTGAACGATCCTCTTTCGGTATCTGCAGCACCGGGTACAGCGGGTGCTATAAATGTTATTGACCTTGCAAACATAAATTCGTGTTCTTTTATAGCAACAGGCGACATTGGAAGGCTCCAGAGTGATGGAGGATTTGAAGTATTGGGGAGGTATGACCACAGTGAAACAAGAGGCTGCAATCTGATGGCTGAATGATGCAATTGTTATTGGATGTCTGACGCGTTAATTTCTATTCCTGCCAGGTCTCTTATAACTACAGAAGCAATAACTATTCCGAAGGCTGCCGGCATCCATGGTACTGTTCCTGCAACCGATGCTTTGTTTCTTTCTCCCTCTGTTCTGATTATTCTGGATTTTTCAACAATTTCGGGTGACCATACTGCCTTGAATCCTTCTCTTATTCCCAGCTTGTGAAGTTTCTTGCGTATCATTCTTGCAAGATGGCAGAAGGAAGTTTCTGATATATCACTGACCTTTATAAGCAGAGGATCGAATTTGCCTCCGGAACCCATGGAGCTTATAATACGGTAATTCCTTCTTAGACTGTGATATATAAGGAAAACCTTGGGTGAGAGAGTGTCAATAGCATCTACCACATAATCAAATGGTTCTTCAAGTATTTCGATCATTCTCTCATCCCTGATAAATTCGTTTATAACTGTAAGCTGTAATTCGGGATTAATGTCTCTAAGACGTTTTTCCATCACAAGCGCCTTGGGTTGCCTTTCGGTGCTGATGAGTGCGTGAATTTGTCTGTTGCGGTTGGAGGGCAGGATTATGTCACCGTCAGCGATCGTCATTCTTCCTATTCCTGAACGGCAAAGCATCTCGGCTGCAATAGCTCCAACACCACCGAGTCCAACCACCAGAATATTTGACGATTTTATCTTTTCAAGCCTTTCTTTTCCAAGGCAGAGTTCGGTTCTTGAAAGCCATTCTTCCATCAGACTCCGAAAAAAGTTCTAAAATTTGAATATAACTGACTTTTTAGTTGATCAACAGTCAGGTCAAGATCTGTTGCAACTTTTTCATAAATAGTGCTGATTTTTGTATCCCCTCCGTCGGTTTCAAGAAAAATTCTGTTAAAGGGGAGGGACTTAAGAAGTTGAGTTGATTCAGGTCTCATAACAAAATCGAACCAGAGGGAAATGTACATTCCTCTGGTGATTAACTGCATTGCCAGTTCATGCTTGCCTCTGAAACCGTGTACAAGCCATGGCATATGGGGTTTAAGCATTTTATGAGCCGAGAGAAGTTCTTCCCAGGCCTTTACACAATGTATATATAGAGGTTTTTTAACCTCTTCAGAAATAATAACCTGTTTTTCAAAGATTTCTTTCTGAAAATTAATTTCAGGTCCTCTCAGGCGGTCGAATCCTGCTTCTCCTAAAGCAATTACATTGGAATGGCGGGAATACAGAATGACCTTTTTCAGCTGCTCGTTGTAGTTTTTTACGGTCACATGCCAGGGATGTATTCCGATGGTATATGCAAGGCCGTGTGAATCGTCTGGAACTCTTTCTTCATCGGCAGTAATATTCTCTACGGAGAAGATACCTGTCGCAGATGAAGCTCCGTGGTTATGGATGTCGATGAAATCGTCGGCAAGAGGAAGGTTCATGACTGTTGAACGATTGTTGCAAGAGCTTTTTCTATTCTGTTAAGTGTTTCGTCTTTTCCTAGCCAGCTGATGATGTCGAATATTCCGGGTCCTTTAAGTTTACCCACAACTGCAATTCTAAGGGCATGCATTATGGTACCACTGTTGCATCCTTTCTTTTCTATCCATTCCCTGACGTTTTTTTCAAGGTTTACAGGGGTAAAATCTTCTATTTTCCTTAATAAATTTGATACTTCTGCAAGGAGGAGAGGTGACTCTTCGTTCCATTTTTTTCGTAGGGCGTCGCTATCGTACGATTCTGGCGGGCTGAAGAAAAAATATGCTTCATCCCACATATCCTTTACAAAATCTACTCGTTCTTTTATTAGTCCAACAAGTGTTTCCAGTCTGGCGATATCGCAACTGTAACCCTTTCCTTTGATTATTTCACTGAATTCATGTGCCAGCTGGTTATTTGAGCGTTTCTGGAGCCAGACATGATTGAACCATCTTGCTTTTACAGGGTCGAAGCGTGAGCCGGCTTTATGTATTCTCTCCAGTGAAAATTCCTTAATCAGTTCTTCCATGCTGAAGATCTCCTGTTCTGTCCCGGGGTTCCAGCCGAGCAGAGCAAGCATGTTTACGAATGCTTCGGGATAATAGCCGTCTTCTCTGTATCCCCTTGCGGTTTCACCGTAAGGCCAGTACAGAGGGAAAACAGGAAAGCCCATTTTATCACCGTCACGTTTGCTGAGTTTGCCTTTTCCGTCGGGTTTAAGGATAAGCGGAAGGTGAGCGAATAATGGAGCTTCCCATTCGAATGAACGGTAGAGCATCACATGCAGGGGGAGGGAAGGCAGCCACTCTTCGCCGCGGATTACATGGGTAATTTTCATCAGGTGGTCGTCTACAATATTGGCCAGATGGTATGTGGGCATCCCGTCTGATTTGAAAAGCACTTTATCGTCGAGTGTTGATGAGTTTACCGTTATGTGCCCTCTTATCAGATCATCGAAAGAAATTTCTTCATTCACCGGCATCCTGTATCTTATCACATAAGGAATGCCGCTGTTTATCATTTCTTTCCACTGCTGTTCAGGTAGTGAAAGTGAATTTTTTAGTTCGTTTCTTACTTCGGCGTTATAAAGAAATGTTTTTTTCTGCGACTCGTATTTTTTACGCAGCATTTCTAGTTCTTCGGGAGTATCGAAGGCATAATATGCATGACCTTTATTAATAAGAAATTCAGCATACTGGCGGTATATATTTTTTCTGTCGCTTTGCCTGTAGGGGCCATACGGACCGCCTTCCCTCACTCCCTCATCCACTTTAATCCCGCACCAGTCGAGTGATTCGAAAATATATTCCTCAGCTCCCTCCACATAACGTGTCTGGTCGGTGTCTTCAATGCGGAGAATAAAAGTTCCGTTATGTTTGCGGGCAAAGAGATAATTATAGAGGGCTGTCCTTACCCCGCCAATATGAAGCGGTCCGGTGGGACTTGGTGCAAATCTGACTCTTACCATAATAACTTTACGATTTTGCCGGCGTAAAGATACTTAAAGCTGTTAACATTTAACATAATAACAAAAATCAGCATAATAGCACCGGAATTATTTTAATTTAGCCGTAGAATAACGCCCTGTTTTTCAAATTAAATTTATTTCCGTATGAAGACGATGAAAGCACTCGTAAAGTCAAAACCCGAAAGGGGAATATGGATGGAAGAGGTGCCCGTTCCGGAACCCGGCCTGAACGATGTAATCATTAAGGTGAAGAAGACAGCGATATGCGGTACCGACCTTCATATTTATCGCTGGGACGACTGGGCACAGAGAACCATAAAAACACCTATGATTATCGGTCATGAATATATGGGTTATATAGAAAAGATGGGGGCAGGCGTGATAAATTTAAAGGAGGGTGACAGGGTAACCGGAGAGGGGCATATTGCATGCGGCCATTGCCGCAACTGCCGGAGAGGTAAAGAACATGTTTGTGAGAACACGGTTGGAGTGGGAGTAAATATTGACGGAGCATTTGCTGAATATGTTAAAATTCCCGCTTCGAACATTGTACCCCTCGACAAAAGAATACCTGATGATTGGGCAGCTATAATGGATCCCTTTGGCAACGCAACCCATACAGCTCTCTCTTTTCCGCTTCTGGGCGAGGATGTCCTTGTTACGGGAGCAGGATTGATAGGCAGTATGGCAATTGCTATAGCGCGTTATGCAGGCGCACGGTTTATTGTTGCAAGCGATCTGAGCGATTACCGTCTGGAAATCGCGAAAAAGATGGGTGCTACACTCACGGTTAATCCTTCAAAGGGTGAAAAGATTTCTGATGCAGTTAAGAAACTGGGAATGAGAGGTTTTGATGTAGGATTGGAAATGTCGGGTTCTCCTGCTGCTTTCCGCGAAATGATTCAAAACATGTATAATGGGTCAAGCATTGCCCTGCTTGGAATTCTGCCACAGGTATGCGAGATACCCTGGAGTGATATTATCTTCAAGGCAATAACTATCAAAGGAATATACGGAAGAGAGATGTGGGAGACATGGTACAAAATGGAGATGATGATAATAGGTGGTATAGATCTTAATCCGGTAATCACTCACCGTTTTCATGTTGATGATTTTCAGAAGGCTTTTGAGGTTATGGAAGAAGGTAATTGCGGAAAGGTGATAATGGACTGGAATTGAGGGTTAGCGGGTTGACGGGTTAACTGGTTTAGGGGTTAACTGGTTAGCGGTTTACGGGTTAGCTGGTTGACGGGTTAACTGGTTTAGGGGTTGACGGGTTAACTGGTTAGCGGGTTTACGGGTTAGCTGGTTGACTGGTTAACTGGTTTAGGGGTTGACGGGTTAACTGGTTAGCGGGTTTACGGGTTAGCTGGTTGACTGGTTAACTGGTTGATGGGTTTGCTGGTTGGCGGATTGAGAATGGTTGAAGTTTGGTTTATTAGTTGGATTTAATTTTAAATTAAAAAAATATGTATCAGTCATTTAAAAAACATCTTGAAAATCAGATCAAAGAGATTAAGGAGGCAGGCCTTTACAAAAATGAGAGAATAATTGTGTCGCCGCAGGGACCGGAAATAACTCTTGATACAGGTCAGAAGGTTCTTAATTTTTGTGCTAACAATTATCTGGGCATGTCGAACAGTTCTGAGCTTGTAGAAGCTGCAAAAGAGGCGATGAAAACACATGGTTATGGCATGTCGTCGGTCAGATTTATATGTGGAACCACTGACCTTCACAAGAAGCTTGAAAAGAAGATTGCTGAGTTTTTCGGAACTGAGGATACCATACTTTATGCGGCATGTTTTGATGCAAATGGTGGTGTTTTTGAGCCTCTGCTAACTGAAGAGGATGCTATCATATCCGATGCATTGAATCATGCTTCGATTATTGATGGTGTAAGGCTATGCAAAGCGCAGCGCTACCGTTATGAAAACGCAAATATGGAGGACCTGGAGGCACAGCTAAAACTGGCACAGGCGCAGAGGTTCAGAATTATTGTGACTGACGGTGTATTTTCGATGGATGGTAATGTTGCACCTCTTGACCGTATTGTTGAACTGGCTGAGAAATATGATGCTCTGGTGATGGTTGATGAATCACATTCTGCCGGTGTGGTTGGCAGGACGGGGAGGGGAGTTACAGAGTTGTTCAACCTTATGGGCAAGGTTGAGATAATAACTGGAACTCTGGGAAAGGCTTTCGGAGGGGCAATAGGTGGCTTTACAACAGGCAGAAAAGAGATTATTGAAATGCTAAGGCAGAGGTCAAGGCCATATCTTTTCTCTAATTCTATTCCTCCTCTGGTTGCTGCAGCAGGAATAAAGATGTTTGAGATGATGTCGGCAACAAACGAACTTCAGGATAGACTGCATGCAAATGCGGAATATTTCATCAGTAAGATGAAAGAGGCAGGTTTCACAATAAAGCCAACCCAGTCGGCTATCTGCGCCGTTATGTTATATGATGCAAAACTCTCACAGGATTTTGCAGCAAGGCTACTTGAAAAGGGTATTTATGTCATAGGTTTCTATTATCCGGTAGTGCCTAAAGGTCAGGCAAGGATAAGAGTGCAGCTCTCTGCCGCTCACACAAAAGAACAGCTAGATAAAGCCATTGATGCTTTTATAAGCACCGGAAAGGAATTTGGATTAATTAAGAGTTGAAATATCTTGAATCAGGATCCACCGCATTTTGAGGAGCCACAATTATTGCATATCAAACAACCTTCCTGATAGACCAGAGTTTCGCTTCCGCAATCCTTGCATTTTCCTTTAGCTCTGGTACCATCGGGGATGTACCGCTTCAGGGCTCTTTCAACACCGTTTTTCCAGTTGTTGATTGAGTCGCTGTCCAGTTTAAGTGACTGGATAAGATTAACGACATCCGGTATAGGCATGCCGTAGCGGAGAACCCCTGAGATAAGTTTTGCGTAATTCCAGAACTCAGGCTTGAACATCCGGGAAAGTCCGCCTATTGTATTTTTATATCCATATTTATCGGTATACTGGAAGTCGTATCTGGTATTTCCGTCTTCGTCTTTTACCTTGATAATTTTACCTTTCACAATATTTTTAGGAATGAGCAGTGTATCTTCATCGCTCATACCTGTAAAGATTTCATAAGGTCTTCCATCTTTGAGGCCTACGAAAGCAATCCAGTCTTCTTCGTTGTTTTTGAATCTTATCACGTCGCAATCGAGTACTTTGGGTCTTTTGGGCCGTTCTACCACGGTGCCCTGGTTGTTTGTTGCATTGACAAGTACTCCGTTTCTTGAGCCTTCACGGTAAACCGTCACACCCTTGCAACCCGATTTCCATGCAGTCATATAAAGCTCACTTACGAGTTCTTCTGTTACATCGGCAGGGAGGTTAATGGTTACGCTTATTGAATGGTCGACCCATTTCTGTATTGCGCCCTGCATTTTCACCTTTGCAACCCAGTCGATATCACTGGCTGTTGACCTGTAATAGGGTGAACGGGCAATAATTTCATTAATCTCCTGATCGCTCATTTGCATCACGGCGTCAGGATCATAGTTGTTGACTTTGAGCCATTCGATAAATTTATGGTGGAGAACAGGATATTCTTCCCAGCAATCGCCTACTTCATCCCTGAAAGTAATCTTTACATCCTTGTCGTTCGGGTTGACTTTTCTTCTTCTTTTATAGAAAAGTGAAAATACTGGTTCGATGCCTGATGTTGTCTGTGTCATGAGACTTGTAGTGCCGGTAGGTGCCACGGTCAGGAGAGCGATATTTCTTCTTCCATGTTTGACCATGCTTTCGTAAAGAGCAGGGTCAGCCTGTTTCAGGCGTTTAATGAACGGATTGTTTTTCTCGCGGTTGGGATCATAGATTTTGAAAGCGCCTCTTTCCTTAGCGAGGTAAACGGAAGCACGGTAGGCTTCAAGGGCAAGGGTTTTGTGCACTTCTACTGAGAAGTCAATGGCGTCGTCACTTCCGTACCTTAACCCGAGAGCTGCAAGCATATCGCCTTCACCTGTTGTGCCGATACCCATCCTTCTGACCTCTTCTGTTTTCTTCCGGATGTTTTTCCAGAGATTTTTCTCAACGAGTTTTAATTCTTCGGGTTCGGGATCAGCATCAATTTTTGCAAGTATTGAATCGATTTTTTCTATTTCAAGGTCGATAATATCGTCCATTATACGCTGGGCGAGTCCGACATGTTCTTTGAAGAGTTCAAAATCGAATTTAGCCTTTTTGGTGAAAGGATCTTTCACATAGCTGTAGAGGTTTATGGCTAGCAAGCGGCAGCTGTCGTAGGGGCATAGTGGTATTTCACCGCAGGGATTTGTTGAAACTGTCCTGTAGCCCAGGTCGGCATAGCAATCGGGTACGCTTTCCCGTAATATTGTATCCCAGAACAGCACACCAGGTTCTGCCGATTTCCATGCATTGTGAATTATTTTGTTCCACAGCTCCGTAGCATCGATATCCCTGATAAATTTAGGTTTGTCGGAGTCGATGGGGTATTGTTGCCTGAATTTTGATTTTTGTTCCACAGCGCGCATAAATTCATCGGTAATTTTTACCGATATATTAGCTCCTGTCACCTTGCCGCTTTCAAGTTTGGCATCAATAAAGCCTGTAGAGTCGGGATGTTTTATTGAGATGGAGAGCATGAGAGCTCCTCTTCTCCCGTCCTGTGCCACCTCTCTGGTAGAATTGGAGTATCTTTCCATGAAAGGCACCACACCTGTAGAAGTAAGGGCGCTGTTAAGAACAGGCATCCCTTTCGGGCGGATGTGGGAGAGGTCGTGCCCCACTCCACCCCTCCTTTTCATCAGCTGAACCTGTTCCTGGTCTATTTTCATTATGCCGCCATATGAGTCGGCAGGCCCTTCATTCCCTATTACAAAGCAGTTTGAAAGTGATGCTATCTGAAAATCGTTACCTATTCCCGTCATTGAACCACCCTGAGGGACAATATATTTAAAATCTTTCAGTAAGCTGAATATAAATTCTTCATCGAGTGGATTGGGATACTTCTTTTCAATCCTGTGAATCTCTCTTGCAATCCTGCGGTGCATATCATCCGGAGTCTTTTCATAAAGATTTCCGTACGAGTCCTTAAGTGCGTACTTGTTAGTCCAGACTCTTGCCGCAAGCTCGTCTCCTTTAAAGTATTTTATTGTTGCTTCCATCACTTCGTCCTGAGAAAATATAACCTTCGGGTTATTCAATTTGCCTTCACCTGCTCCGGCACAGTCACCTGCAATATTTTTACCATCAGTTTCAACTGCCGAAGGCTGTGTCATCTTTTTTGAATCTTTCTTTTCTGACACTTCTGGTTTCTCGACAAAAAGTTCTCCCATATCCTGAACGTATTATGCTATTATTTACTGAAAAAGATTATGTTAGACAACCACCGGTAAAAAAGGCGGGTAGTTGCTAAATTAGATAACAGAGGTTCTAAAAGCAAGTCAAAAAAATTAAGGTTATTAACATTTGATTCAATAGTTATTAACCGTTAATGAGTTTATATTTTTCTTCCTGAAGGTGTGTGTTTTATGTTCGAGTTATAAATGTAAGTAATTAATAAACAGCACATTAAGATAGAGGGTTCTTTAAAAAAGAAGGGAGGTTAAATAACCCCCCTTCAAACATTAATTAATTTTTAAGAATTTAGTTGAATGTGTATCTGAGTCCAATCTGAAGTCCCCAGGTACTGGCTGTTGTATTCACATTCTTGAAAGTGGATGTCGGCAGTTTGCCTCCTGCTTCAACCATTTTGAATACAGGCTTGTTCGACACTATTCTTGATGAAAGTATTGAACCGTTGTTCAGGGTGAGTTCTTTTCTAACACCCCAGTTCGGATTGAGCAGGTTGCCAAAATTAAGAATGTCAGCTGAGACCTGTAGTGAATTTCTCTTACCGCCGATATTTACGAAGATATCCTGCAGTATTTTGACGTCGAATCTATGGTACCATGGGAAGAATGCCGCGTTACGTTCAGCGTACTGTCCCAGGTGGTTCCTGAGGTATTTGTCCTGTGCAACGTATGCCCAGAAAGCAGATGCCTGCTGTGCAGCGGTGTACTTAACCACTCCACCAACAATATAATCCTCGAAAGTAATTTCGGTCTGGTCTTTCGGGATATAGATAAGGTCGGCATTTACACCGTCGTTGTTGAAGTCGTTGGAGTACCTGTATGAGAAGTTGCCTGCCACATAACCTGAGTAGAATACTGAAATAGTTGTAGCTGCATGTTTCAGGTATTCAAACCTGTAGCTGAGTGAGCCCACAAGTCGGTGGGGGGTGAGGTACTGTGAATAGCTCAGGTCGAGGTCGTTCTGTCCTCTGACCGACAGGTTGTTCGACCATGCCGAAGCTGCCTGGGAGCCTGGATTGCCGGTGATGTCTTTTGCCATCGAAGCAGTATAGGCGAACATACCGTTGAAGTTCCTCACTATGGGGAAATTGAGCTGTGCAGTGAAAGTCCAGCTGTAACCACGGTTGGTGTTGGTAAGGAGCATGACTTCCGAGAGGTTTGAATAGACCTTTCTGCCTGCTGTTGACCATACGGGCCTTCTGTCGGGTCCATCATAGTGGGCTATGTCGGCCGGCTTGAGGTTGAGGTTTTTCTGAACAATTGCATTGATATCCTGTGTATATGTTCCCTCCAGAGTAAGGCTCATGTCGAGGGGCAGCTTTATGTCGGCTGCCAGGCTTGTCCTCCACACCTGGGGCATTTTGAACTGAGGATCAATTGCTGCTATTGAGCTTGGTGATTTTGTGCCTGCAGTCGTAGGAAACAGAGGATCGTGGGTTTTTGTTGTGGTATTATAATTTGTGGCTCCCAGGTTGTAGAACGGATCGGGATTGAATTTGATTGAATCAAGTGTGGCAGTTGATGTTAACTCAACAGTGTTCTGCAGCATACCGCTGTTTGTGGGCTGGTTGGTAAACCAGACAAAAGGCAGGCGTCCTGTGAAGATACCTGTTCCACCGCGTACTTTAAGTACTCTGTTCTTGAAGACATCCCAGTTGAAACCAACCCTCGGGGAAGGTATTACCTTTGTTTCAGGCCATTTACCCAGGTCGATTTTTAAATTATTATCAAATGTAAGAGCAGCAACAGCAGGATTTGACTTTAATTCATTAAGGTAGAGTGGCATATCAAATCTGATGCCATATGTAATTTTCAAATTATCAAGCAGGTTGTATTCATCCTGTACATATGCTGCAAGCTGCCCAAAACCAAGTTCTGCCACCGGTTTGGGATTATTGGGGTCGAATGAATAAGTTATGGCAAATGCGGTTGGCTGATAACCTGGTACTCCGTTAACATGGTTTACAAATGACTGCAGATCCTTGAATCTGTAGTAACTTGTCCCATAACGCATGAATGAGTTGCCGAAATAAAGGTATTCGAATGATATACCGCTTGTTATATTATGGCGGCCGGTTTTGTAAGTGACATTGTCAACTATTGTATATACATTGTTTACCACATTATTATTAAAAGTAAAGAGTTCATAACCGGCACTCATATATGCATCCCCTGAGCCGTCCCAGATGTCAATGAATGGGAAAATCTCACTCGGACTTGTTCTTGTGTCCTGAATCAAAGTTACAGTACCGAGGATCTGATTAGAAAGTGCAGATGAGAGATTGCTGTTAAGTTCAGCTGAGAGTGAATATACGGTGTTCAGGAATCCGTAGTTTGAATTTTTAAACGACATCGCATTTACTCCAACTCTGCTTGAAGATGCCCTTGGATTGGGAGCGCTTGTTGCATTAAGCAGCTGGTCGTTTGTATTGCGTACCGTATTGAAGCGAATGCTTAATTTATGTCTCTGGCTTATGTTCCAGTCGAGTCGGCCGAGAATTTTATAGTTTTCAATTGCGAATGTTCCATAATCTTCAAACGGTCCGGTTTCGTATCCGAACTTCGATTTCAGGAAGTTTGAGAATTTAATGAGTGAGTCGGCAGGAACCCGGCTTACGTTGGGATCGCCAAGGTTATTTACGCCTGGTCTGTAGGCTTTCCATTCCATTCCCGGGACAGAAGAGCTTTCATATTCTCCATTAATGAAAAAGAAGAGTTTGTCCTTTATGATCGGACCGCCCACTCTTGCACCGATAATTTTTGTTGATGTTTTTGCTGCGGGAGGCAGCTCGAAATCGCCCACTTTTGTTCCGTTGAATGACTGGTCACGGTAATAGGTATAAACCGATGCCGAATATTCGTTGGTTCCCTTGCGGGTAATTGCGTTAATACCGGCTCCGGTAAAGTTAGCCTGTCTTACATCGAAAGGAGCAACATTAACCTGAATTTCTTCGATAGCATCGAGTGAAACAGGTTCTGCATCACCGCCAGGCATGTTTCTGCTGCTGAGGCCGAAGTTGTTGTTGAAGTTTGAACCGTCAATGACAATGTTGTTATAACGTCCGTCGCGGCCTGCGAAACTGTTGCTGCCTCCATAAAGCGGTGAGAGGCGTATGAAGTCATTTATGCTCCTGCTGATAGAGGGAAGTGAGCTAATGTCCTGGCTTCTGATATTCATAGAAACTCCCGTCTTGAGTGAGTTAAATGCTGAGGGTTTGTCTCCTACAACAACCACTTCGGTAAGTTCCTGGCTGCTCTCTGCAAGGGAGGCATTCAGGTCGAAAGTCTCACCAAGGAAAAGAGTTATATCGGTATAGGTCTTTTTTGTATAGCCCACAAATGATACTTCAACTTTGTAAGGGCCACCCGGACGCATACCCTGTATCAGAAAGAAACCTTCGGCATTTGCCGAAGCACCATAAACAGTTCCGGATGGAACGTGAACAGCAACTACTGTAGCACCTGGCAGGGCCTGACCTCTGTTGTCAGTTACTTTACCTGCCATTGAAGATGTTGTTGCACCCTGCCCGAACGAAACCGCGGAAAAGGCCAAAAACATCAGAACTCCAAAAATTACTCTTGTTTTTTTGATCATAGTTTCAGGATTTATTTATGTAAAATATTAAAATTCAATACCCATCATTTTTTCCGTACAAACCTTTTCTGGAAAATACCAGAGTGCCAAATTATATTTCTTGAAGTCTTTCATTTATAAAGCATAATATGAATTTATAAACAAGATTTAAACCTGATTGTTGTTAATATCTTGTTGAAAAATTGACGAAAAAATCCTATCTGTTGCCCCTGTATTCTCAGAAACATATTTCAGAGTGGCTTCTGAAGCAGATTTATAGAGTTCCATGCTGGAGAGAAGTTCATCGAGGATAGTGCTGAATTCTTCAAAATTTCTGAAACAGAATGCACCTTTTCTGCCAAGCAGGCTGAGAGCCTCTCTGAACTTCCGGTAGTTTGGCCCGAACATAACCGGGATACCCCAGCAGGCAGGCTCCAGAATATTGTGTATTCCCTTTCCAAAGCCCCCTCCAACCGCTGCAATATATGCATACCGGTAAGCAGATGAAAGAATTCCGATTTTATCAATTATTAATACCCTTGCATCCCTGTTCTTTTCCGAAAATTCAGAAATTCTGACACAATCAACTTTTATCATCCTTTCAAGCCTTTCAATATTTGAAGGTTCCGGCTCGTGTGGAGCGAATATCCATTTCATCCTTCCGGGATTGCTGTTGATGTACCTAACAATAATTTTTTCATCTTCAGGCCAGCTGCTTCCTGCAAGAAAAACCTTTTCACCGTTTCTGAACTCTTCAATTACAGGTATGACCGGTGCAGATGCAGCGATTTTTGATACCCTGTCGAACCTCGTGTCACCAGTCACTGTAAAATTGTTTATTCCAGCTTTACTAAGAAGCTCTGCCGAAGCTTCATCCTGCAGGAAAAAATGGGTGAATTTTTTTAGCATCCCAAGAAAAAAACTTCCGTACCATTTAAAAAAATGCTGTGAGTTTCTGAAAATTCCGGAGACCAGATACAACGGGATTCCTTTTAAGTAGAGTTCCGATATATAATTATTCCAGAACTCATACTTTATGAAAATTGCCATTACCGGTTTTACTGTTTCAATAAAATACTTTGCATTTCTTCGTGTGTCGGAGGGGAGATAGCATATATAATCGGCAAAAGAATAGTTCTTTCTGATTTCATACCCTGATGGTGAAAAAAAGGTGAGAAGAATTTTCTGATCAGGTTTTTTTTCTTTTATCATTTCAATAAGCGGCCTTCCCTGTTCAAATTCTCCCAGTGACGCACAGTGTATCCATACAGGATTGTTTAAATATTCTGACTTTGATGACAGTTTTTCTTTCCACCCTTTCCTGCCTTTCACCCATAATCTGGCTTTTAAATTAAAAGGAGATACGGCATAAATGCTCCACACATATAATCTTACAGCCAGAGAGTAAAGAAAGTTCATTATGAAAAAATTTCGCGGCAAAGATAAAAAACCTCAGGTTCCTGTAAAAATTATGCGGTTAAATATCTGTTACATATTTATTGCTTGGAACAGAATAAACTTGTTATTTTGCAGAATAATTGCCATTTGAATGGTACGGCTGATTGCCCTTATTATTTCTATTGCGCTTCAGGTTATTGCTGCAATTATAGCTCTGAGTTTTGTCAAGATGACAAAGTACAGGCTTTCGTGGATATTGCTTTCATTCTCATTTCTTTTCATGGCAATAAGAAAAATTATACAGCTCTGGGAACTACTGCGGGGTACACCCTCTTTTACATGGCAGATGATAGATGAATGGATGGGGGTGTTCATATCATTTATGATTATTGTAGGGGTTATACTGATACGTGAAATATTCTATTCCCTTAAAAGGGCTGAAACCGACAGGCTAAAAACTGAGCGAAGGGTTCTCAATGCAATTATTAACACTGAAGAAAACGAAAAGAAGAGATTTGCGAAGGAACTTCATGATGGTCTGGGTCCCCTCCTTTCCACAGTCAAGATGTCACTTTCGGCTCTGAATGGGAAAATCACCGACCCTGCTGGAATTGATATACTTCAGAATACGAACCATGTGGTTAATGAGGCAATTAATACTATCAAGGAGATCTCAAACAATCTCAGCCCGCATGTTCTTACAAATTTTGGGCTTTCAAGTGCTATAAACGCCTTCACTTCAAAAGTTAACAAAACCCGGGCCCTTGAGATCGATTTCAAATCGAACATGGAAGGGGTAAGACTTGACAATGACAAGGAAGTTGTAATATACAGAGCGGTTTGTGAACTAATTAACAATTCACTGATACATTCAGGGGCTTCAAGGGTTGAAATAGAACTTAACAAACATGATAAATTTATCACACTTCAGTTTTCAGACAATGGCAGGGGATTTGACACTTCGATACTTGGTACTGAAGATTGCAAGGGGATGGGTTTATCAAATATTGATACACGTGTGAAATCCATCGACGGAGTTTTCTTTATTGAAAGCAGTAAGGGCAAAGGAACAAATGCACTTATAAAGATTATAGTCTGATAAAGTAGAAGATGGAAAAAATAAAGATAATAATTGTTGACGATCATCATCTTTTCCGTAACGGGCTGAGGCTTCTCCTTGAAGGTATTCCGGAATTTGAAATTACCGGAGAAGCTTCAAACGGGGCAGAACTTCTTGATATTATCGACAGAACCCGGGCAGATATTGTATTGATGGACATTAATATGCCGGTAATGGATGGGGTTGAAGCTACAATCAAGGTTCTGGAAAGAAAGCCTGAAATAAAGGTCATTGCACTTTCAATGTATGGTGAAGAAGATTATTATTACAGAATGACCGATGCCGGAGCGCGAGGTTTCATTCTTAAAGATTCAGACATTTCCGAAGTCAGGGAAGCAATAAATACTGTAAAGCGTGGCGGGACATTTTTCTCCCAGCAGCTGCTTCAGAATGTCATTCAGAAAATCAAACACAGGGAAGCTGAAACAAAAGTTGCCGTCCTGTCGAAGCGTGAGAAAGAGATACTTGAGAAAATATGTGAAGGACTTTCAAACCAGGAAATAGCAAATGCACTTTTTATCAGCAAGCGCACCGTCGACAAGCATCGTGCAAATCTTCTCGAAAAGACCAATTCGAAAAATACGGCAAGTCTTATACTGTATGCAATAAGAAACAAGCTGATTAAAATCTGAATAAAATGGCCGACATTAATAACATAGGCCCGGCAGGTGAAGATATAGCAGTCCGCCATCTGGTGGAAAAAGGCTATAAAATCAGACACCGGAACTGGAAATCGGGCCAGAAGGAAATTGATATTGTTGCAGAGAACGATAATTATGTGGTTTTTGTGGAGGTTAAAACACGAAAGGACGATTATTATATCCATCCACGTGATGCCGTAACTGATAAAAAACAGAAAATGATCATATATGCTGCCGACAGTTACATAAGGATTTACAATATTGACAAGGAGAGCCGGTTCGATGTCATAACGGTTATTTCCGACGGAAAATCATTTACTGTTGAACACATAGAAGACGCATTTTATTCCACATTGAGATAAATTGAATTATATGAAAACTAAATTATTTGCTTCACTTTTCCTTCTGAGCATTGTTTTTCCGGTTTTTGCCCAGCAAATAAAAACTGCATCACAGAAGCAGACTTCAACTGATGAAGGATATGTTTTTACTACGGTGGCAGACCTTAAAGCCACATCAGTAAAGAATCAGGCAATCACCGGCACATGCTGGTGTTTTGCAACCACTTCATTCATAGAGTCTGAACTTCTGAGGATGGGTAGGGGAGAGTATGATCTTTCGGAAATGTTTGTTGTAAGGTATAATTATATTGATAAGCTTAAAGACAATTACCTGAGGCAGGGCAGGGGTAACCTTGGTGAAGGCAGCCTTGCACACGACTGGATGATAGTGTTTTCGAGGGAAGGCATAGTACCTGAAGAAGTTTATTCTGGCCTCAACTATGGATCGACAATTCATAATCACAGCGAACTGAATGCTTTCATAAATGCTGTGGCAGAAGTTCCGGTTCGAAGGAAAAATGAAAGCCCGCAGTACCATCAGATTGTGGATGCAATTTTTGATATCTACTTCGGAAAAGTTCCTGAAACATTTACATACCAGGGGAAGAGTTATACACCGAAATCATTTGCAGCAAGTCTGGGAATAAATCCTGAAGATTATGTTGAGATAACATCATTTACTCATTTCCCTTTTTATACGAGGGGGGTTGTTGAGGTACCCGACAACTGGCGTATGGAAAAATTTTACAATGTGCCTCTTGATGAGCTTATACAGATAATGGATTATTCACTCACCAATGGGTATACCATTGCATGGGATGGAGATGTGAGCGAAAGTGGTTTCATGCACTCAAGAGGGATAGCGATTTTGCCTGCAACAGAAGGGGGCGACAATTATTCCACGTCCATGGGAAGAGCAGAAAATGAGGGATCTCAGGTTATTTATACCAAGACTGCGGGAAACCGTCCTGTTCCTGAAATTAAGGTAACACAGGAAATTAGGCAGGCAGGTTATGAAAATTTTTCTACCACCGACGACCATATGATGCACATTACGGGGTTGCTGAAAGACCAGTACGGCACAAAGTATTACAAGACGAAAAATTCATGGGGTACCGAAAGAAATCCGTTTGGTGGCTATCTGAACATGTCAGAAAATTATGTACGGGCAAAAACCATTTTTATTATGGTGCATAAAAATGGTGTGCCTCCTGCCATAAAGGCAAAGTTGGGGATTTGATGCCGGTTATCTGGAACTTTTCTTATAGCTTATCGATACTCCACCACCACGGTTGTCGACGGTTGTTTCATAATTCGGGAGACTGCGGACATACTCAAGAAATTCCTGCTGCCCGCTTCTAAAACCACCCCTTGAACCCCTGCCTCCAGATCCATAATCATATACATTGTGAGCCGTGAAACATCCTCCAACCTTTAATTTTGGGTCGAGCTCTATGAAATAATTTTTATACCATTCCTTGTCAGCATCACTGAAAATGAAATCAAAAGGACCTTTTAACTCTTTTACAAGCTGATGTGCATCAGCAAGCCTGGCGTCAATGTACTCTGATAGCCCTGCTTTTTTGAAATTCTCAACAGCCTGCCTGTGACGGCCCTCATCAATTTCAATTGTGATGAGTTTGCCACCTGTTTTACTTAATGCCCATGCAATCCAGATGCCGGAATGACCAGTTGAAGTGCCTATTTCAAGAGCACTTTTGTAGTTGTTTTTGATAATTATATCATATAAAAGTTTCCCGTCAACCTCAGGTACATTCATGTCGTACCACCTTCGTGAGTTTTCATTAAGGAATTTCCTTACCTGCTCATCGAGCGCTGGATTTTCTTTTAAACTCTGACTATTTGCCACAGGAGTAAGAAATAATGTAAAAAGTAGTAGAATAAACCACATCCTGCAAAGAAATGGATTTTTCATAATAGTAGTCTTTTATAATTAATGACAAATGATTTTCCTATTTTATTCCAATACCTTATTTTCTTAAGAACAAAACAGAATTTTAAATGTTTTTTACTGTGATGAGATAAGTGTGACAGACTTTTATATAATTTTGCTTCTCAAATGTATGCTAATATGAATTTCTCAAATTTTATTACCAGCACAGGTAAACGAATCAACAGGGATCATTTCATTCATCTGGTTCAGGTTGCGAAACTTGACGGGAAAATAAGCGAAACTGTGATGGAGATTCTTCATAAAGAAGGAAGGAAATTCGGGCTTACCGACCCGGAAATAGATGACATTATAAATAATGAGCATCCTTTAAATTATCATCCGCCATACAGTCTTGAGGATAAATTCTTTGAACTTTACAATATCACCGAGCTTATTCTCTCAGACAATGTGATAACGGAAGCTGAGAAAAAGATGATAAGACGTTATGCCGTAGCGGCAGGTTTCCCGGATGATGTTATAGAGGGCCTTTGCAAAATTCTTATTGAAGGAGTAAAGAAAGGAGAGGAAGAGGAAGCTTTACTTAAGGAGTTTCGTAAAAAATATATCAGCAAATACAAACAATCCAGAAAATAACAACCGTACGGAAACCTTAGATAATCCGGCAGCGGTTCCCTGCTAATCCTGAAGATTTTCAAATATATTCTTCCTTAGACAAAGGGGCCCCAAATAAGAGCTCCAGAGTTTTTCAATGAATTTACTTAAAATTTGTTTAGTATCTAAACTTTTTATAATTTTGTTTAGCATCTAAACAATATAAGAAATGGAAAAAGAGCTTCAGAAACTTATTGACCAGTTTCTCAGAATACTTCATCTGTATTCTCTAATAACCAGAAAACCAAAAGATTACGGAACGGGTGACATGTTATATTTTACTGAGGTTCATACTCTTGCAATGATTGGGAGGAATCAGGGATTGAATATTACACGTCTTGCAGAACTTATGGGTGTGACAAAGGGTGCTATTTCACAGACTATCAGGAAACTTTCTGCAAAAGGGCTCATTCTGCGAAAGCAGACAAAAAACAAAAAAGAGGTTTTGTTGAATCTTACAGAAAAGGGGCTAACGGTTTACAGGGCTCAGGAGTCATTTCGAAAGGAACTATTTGCGTTTGCCGGTTCACTATACCGTCAGGCGAAGCCTGAGGATGCGGAACTGGTCGGAAGACTTTTTGATGCTATTCTGAAAAATATGAAAGAGAGGATAGATAAAAGATAAAAATTCAGAAAAATGAAAAAATATATTCTTTTTGCAGCAGTTTAATTTTCACCTTTTCTCTGCGGTCAGGAATCTCTAGAAGAGTATATTCAGTATGGACTTGAAAATAACCTGGTGCTGAAACAGAAGACTCTCGACTGCCAGAAAAGTCTGGAAGCACTCAGGGAAGCAAGGGCTCTTTTCTACCCGGGAATAAGCTTTATTGCAAGGTACACACGTTCAGAAGGTGGCAGGACTATTGAATTTCCTGCCGGCACTCTCATGAATCCAGTTTTCATGACACTTAATGCTCTTACCCATTCAAATCTCTTCTCTCCAATTGATGATCAGGTTATAAAGTTTCTGCGTCCGAGAGAACATGAAACTAAAATAAGGGTTACTCAACCTGTCTTCAGTCCGGAAATTTATTATAACACACAGATAAGGAAAGAGATAAATCTTTACAATGAAGTTGATTTGAATCAATACAGAAGAGAACTCATAGCAGAAATAAAGAAAGCCTATTACAATGTTGCAATGGCCAGTGCGATGCTTGATATTCTTAAAGAGACAGGAAAGCTTCTTGAGGAAAATGTACGGGTAAGCAGGAAACTCTTTGAAAATGACAAGGTTACAAAAGATTTTGTTTACCGCTCCGAATCTGAACTTGCAAGGTATGAACAGGAGCTTCAAAGGGCTGAAAACAATAGGAAAACTGCGGTTGCCTATTTCAATTTTCTTTTGAACCGGCCACTGGAGACACCGGTAATCACCTCTTTTCCCGACAGTTTCCCTACTATCAGTCCTGTTACTGAACAATACACTTATTCTGCCATTTCTGGCAGGGAGGAACTCGAAAAGCTCAGGAAATATCAGAATATGGCAGAGTTGCAGGTTAAGATGAACCAGGCAAATAAACTTCCCGACATCTATTTTGTGTTTGATTACGGATTTCAGGGTGAAGAATATAGATTCAACAAAGAGCAGGATTATCTTCAGGCCTCAGCTGTTCTTACATGGACCTTATTTGAAGGTTACCGTAACCGTGCAAAAATAAGGCAGGCCATGCTTGATAAAGCCGAAGCCGATTCGAAGCTCGAAGAGGCAAAGAAAAAGATTGAGCTGGAAGTACTTACAACTTTGAGTGAACTCTTTACTTCAGAAAAAGAGATACTAACTGCGGAGAAAAGGCTCAGAAATGCTTCAGAAGGGTTCCGGCTAGTGCAGAGAAAATATGAAGAAGGGCAGGCAAGCCTGCTTGAATTTCTTGATGCACGCTCAAATCTGACACAGGCTGAAGAGAATCTTGTAATATCAAAGTTTAATTACCTCTCTTGTTTCGCCGATTTTGAAAGAGTAACAGTAATAAATTCAGATATATACGAAAAATTTTCTATAAAATGAAAAAAGAAATTCTGTTTTTATTAATTCTGCAATTTCTGGTGTTATCCTGTAAAAGCAGACAGGAACAACACATTGTTGCAGATTTGAATAATGTTAAGGTGGTTTCAGTTGCATCTTCACAGGAGAGTCTGCCTGTGCATGCAGCAGGTGTAATCATGCCAGAAGAAGAGATAAAGCTCTCATTCAAGACAGGGGGTATAGTTGAGCATATTTTAGTTAAAGAAGGTGACCGTGTTAAGAAAGGGACACTGCTTGCCTCACTTAATCTTTCTGAAATCAGTTCGCAGGCAGAACTTGCCCGCAATGCCTATGAAAAGGCATTACGGGATTACACAAGGGTCAGAAATCTTTATGCCGATAGTGTGGCAACGCTTGAACAGCTTCAGAACGCAACTACGGCGCTTAATATGGCAAAGTCGAACCTCGATATAGCAAACTTTAATCTCGAACGGTCAAAAATTGTCGCACCGGCCGATGGAATAATACTTAAACAGCTTGTACGTGAAAACGAGCTGGTTGCGGCGGGTTATCCTGTTTTTCTTTTCGGCCTTTCAGGCAAAATGTGGAAGGTGACAGCCGGGCTTGCCGACAGGGATATAATCAGGGTGAGACAGGGTGATTCTGCTGTGGTAATGCCCGATGCATGGCCTGGAGTACGCTTGCCGGGTATTGTTGAGAAAACAGGTGAACTTGCAGGGCCTCTTACAGGTACTTTCGATGTGGAAATCCGTTTCAGCGATGGCGGCTACAGATTAGCAGCCGGATTTATTGCAGGTGTTGATATATTTCCGTCGGTAAGCAAAAATACCGTTTATGTTCCGGCAGGCTCAGTTGTTGATGCTGACGGTAATACAGGGTACATCTTTGCCCTAACTGATTCATCAACAGTGAAAAAGATAAAAGTGGTTATAACGGGCATCCGGGGGTCAGAAATAGCAGTGGAGAATCTTCCAGGAGACGTTACCCTTGTTGTTTCTGAAGGCGCAGCTTATCTGAAGGACGGTATGAAAGTAAATGTCTTAAATTAAAGCTGTTATGAAAATTTCGGAACTGGCTGTCAGAAATTATCAGTTTACGATAATAGTGTTTTTGATGCTTGTTGTGATGGGGATAATTTCTTTCATAAAAATACCCCAGGCCGAGGATCCCGAGTTTCCGATACCAATATTTCCGGTTATAGCCGTTTACCCGGGAGCTTCCCCTGTTGATATTGAACAACTTGTGGTCGACAAGGTGGAAAGAAGCATTAATGAGCTTGAAGATCTCAAAAGAATAAAAACGGAAATAAAGGATGGAGTGGCAGTGATTGTGGTTGAATTTACAGCGGAAAGTGATCCTGACAAAAAATATGATGAGATTTTAAGACAACTTAATTCTCTTCGGCCTTCACTTCCTGAAGGACTTTACAGTCTGGAAGCAATTAAAATTCAGGCAGGAAATACAAATATTGTTCAAAGTGCAATTGTTTCAGAAACAGCATCTTACGAAACACTGGGCGATTATGCCGAAGAACTTCGTGATCTTGTCTCGTCTGTACCGGGAGTGCGAAAAGCTGAAGCACTTGCTTATCCTGCGAAAGAGGTAAGGATTGAAATAGACCTCAGTAAAATGGCACAGTTAAAGCTGACAGTAAGCAGGATTATAGCTGCCATACAGAGTGAAAATGCCAACATTCCGGCAGGAAGTATAGATGTAGGACCAAAGAAATTTAACATCAGAACAACCGGTGGATATCAGTCGGTTGAAAATGTAAGAAACACAATCGTAGGCTCTGATAACGGGCAAATTGTTTACCTGAAAGATGTAGCACAGGTAATGTGGAGCAATGAGGATAAGAAATATTTTGGAAGATACAACGGAGAAAAGGCAGCTTTTGTAATTGCGAGTATGAAAAAAGGTTATAACATCCACAGGGTAAGGAATGATATATATAAGGTTTATGATTCTTTCGAAAAGAAGTTGCCGAAGGGGATCAGGCTTGAAAGAGGTTTTGACCAGTCGCAGAATGTAAGGAGAAAACTGACGCGTCTTGAAAAAGATTTTCTTTTCGCATTTTTCCTCGTGATTGTTACTTTACTACCGCTGGGTTTCAGAGCCTCGGGCACCGTTCTTGTTTCAATTCCCCTTTCGCTTATGATTGGTGTAACCGGACTCTACTTTACAGGATTCAGCATTAATCAGTTAAGTATTGTGGGCGGAGTTATAGCTCTTGGACTTCTTGTTGATGATTCAATTGTGGTCATTGAAAATATCTCGAGATGGGTAAGGGAAGGGAAAAGTCCTTCTGAAGCGGCAATAGGTGCAACAAGGCAGATAGGTACTGCGGTTCTTGGCTGTACGGCAACACTTATTTTTGCTTTCCTGCCGCTGATGTTTCTGCCGGGCATGGCTGGTAAGTATATGAGATCGCTTCCCACAACAATTGCATTCGTCGTTACAGGTTCGTTGTTTGTGGCTCTGACCATAATACCATTTATTGCTAGCCGGATGCTCAAAGGTAATACCGATCCGAGAGGAAACGTAGTTCTCAGGGCCTTTCATAAAGCAATAAACTTCACATATTCAAAGGCATTGCACTGGTCGCTCAATAATCCGGTCAAGACTTTAACAGGTGCTACTATACTTTTTACAGCTTCCCTTTTTCTGATTAAGGTTATCGGTTTCAGCCTTTTCCCGAAAGCAGGTATACCACAGTTCCTGATTACTGTTGAAACACCACGCGGGAGCAATTTAAATGAGACAGACCGTGCAGTAAAATTTGTTGAATCGGTCCTTTCAGGAAGGCCCGAAGTAAAGTATTTTATGTCAAATATCGGGAAAGGTAATCCGATGATTTATTACAATTCTTTTCAGAAGAGCGGACAGACAACCCTGGGTGAAGTAATGTGCGAGGTTAAACCGGAATACCTGAAACAATTGCAAATGTTTGTTGAATGGCTCAGAGATACTCTGAATACTTATCCAAATGGTAAGATATATGTTAATGAATTTGAAAACGGAATGCCGGTTGATGCTGCAATAGCGGTCAGGCTTGTAGGTAACAACCTGGATACACTCTACAAATATGCGGAGGTAATTGAAGAAATCTTCAGAAGCACACCCGGTACAATTTATATTAAGAATCCTCTCAGTCAGTCGCTTACCGACCTCAGGATTGAGGTAAATTCGGAGAAGGCAGGAATGCTGGGAATTCCGTCAATAGAAGTGGACAGGACCATCAGGCTTGCCCTTGCGGGTATTGAAGCTGGCAGGTTCAGAGACTCAGACGGAAAGGAGTACCCCCTGATGGTAAGGCAGGTTCATCGTGGAGAGGCTGATATTGACAGACTGAACAGTATCTATATTGCTTCTCTGACCGGCTCTCTGATACCTCTTTCACAGATTGCCAGGGTGGAATTCTCTGATTCACCCACTGTGATCCAGCATTATAACAGGGAAAGGTCAATTACAGTTTCGGCATCAGTTATGACAGGCTACAATACCGACCGGCTTACCAGACAGGTACTTGAAAAACTTTACCAGCTTAAACTTCCTGACGGCTACAGGATTATCCCTGCAGGTGAGCTGGAAAGCAGGCGTGAAAGTTTTGCCGGAATATGGTCGGCAATACTTATTGCTGTTTTCGGGATATTTACTATTCTTCTTCTTGAATTCAAAACATTTAAGGGCACTCTGATAGTACTATCAGTAATACCTCTAGGAATTATTGGAGGTATACTGATGCTTTATATCACGGGTAACACTCTCTCGTTTGCTGCTGCTGTTGGTTTTGTGGCTTTAATCGGAATAGAAATCAAAAACTCAATACTGCTTGTGGATTTTACAAACCAGCTCAGAGAAGAAGGGGTCTCTCTTGATGAAGCAATTCAAAAGGCAGGTGAGATAAGATTCCTTCCTGTAGTTCTAACCACACTAACAGCTGTTGGAGGCCTTATGCCAATTGCACTCAGTGGTTCAGCTCTTTATTCTCCTCTTGCATATGTGATTATAGGGGGTTTAATAACCTCAACCCTTTTTGCAAGACTGGTAACACCTGTAATGTACAAGTTGATACCACCGGAAATAAAAACTGTTAAATAAAATGAAACCAGTTACCTGCAAATGAGTTTAGTAAGATATAAATGTTATTTTTGCCGGGTCTTTGATTTTGATGAATAAGTTTTTTGATTATTGTAGTGATGAAAAAAATATGATTTTGCAACCATAATTTGATATGAAATTGAAATCAGCTACTAAAGAAATAATTATTCCAATTAAAAGGTACCTCATTCTGATAGAGTTTAAAGCTATTTTAAAGAAGATGGGAAAATTTGATAATCAAATATAAATAAATATTCTGCACATGAAACTTTTCAAACTATATGTGATTGTATTTTGTCTGTTGTGTTTATTTTCTGAAGGTTATGCACAGCATGACAGAGTAATAAAGGAGATTATCCGGCTAGGTCAGACAGAAAATCTGACTATGAATCATCTTGACGTTCTTACAAACAGGATTGGAGGAAGGATTACCGGTTCAGATGCGTACGACAATGCAGTGAAGTGGTGTGCTGAGCAATTTAAAAAATGGGGCATGGAAGTGATACTTGACGAGGTTGGTACCTTGCCTGTTGGGTTCAACCGTGGACCCTGGTTTGGAAGGATGCTAAGTGAAGATGGGATGATACTTCATTTTGCAACACCCTCATATACTGCAGGTACAAAAGGTGTGCAGCGAGGGCATGTGCTTATGGAACCTAAAACAAGGGCTGAGTTTGAGAGGATTAAGGGTGCACTTAAAGGAGCCTGGGTGCTAATCACAGGAACCAATAACGGGTGGCCTATCGACTGGTCGGCGACAGGCGATTCAATAAGGGCAAAGATTATTGAGGAGAATGAAGAGATAGAGAGGAAGAATCGTGAGATTGCAGCCGAAAACCGCAAAAAGCCTGAAAGTGAGCAGCAACCCCTCATCCCGCTTAAGGATGAGCCTGCACTTTTTTATAAAGAGATGCGTGAAGCCGGAATTCTAGGAATAATACAATCGTCGGCTGTACCTATAAGAGCACTGTACGACAGGAAAAACATCGAAAAAATGTCATTTGACAATTTGCCAACTGTGCCCGATATAAAACTTGACGAACACCAGTACAAGATTATCGAGCAGATGGTTAAGGAAAGAAGGTATTTTCAGCTCGAATTTGATATACGCAACCATTTCAGGCCGGGTCCGGTAAAGTATTATAATGTAATAGGAGTTATCCGGGGCACAAAATACCCTGATGAATATGTTATTATGGGTGGGCATCTCGATTCATTTGATGTTGCGACAGGAGGGGTGGACGATGGTTCGGGTGTAACACCTGCAATGGAAGCAGCACGCCTTATAATGAAGGCAGGCGGCAAACCGAAAAGAACTATTCTTGTTACTTTGTGGGCTGCTGAGGAGTTCGGACTCTGGGGCTCAAAGAGCTGGGTAACAAGAAACAAGGATAAACTGGGCAGGATATCAAATTATTTTAACCGCGATGGAGGTCCAACCGTTGCCAACAGTGTAACGGTTCCCGAAGCAATGTATGAAGACTTCTTAAAGGTGTGTGAACCTTTGAAAGATATTAATCCGAAATTCCCGTTCACTGTGAATAAAAGAACTACTCCTCCAGGTCCCAGGCCGGTTACTGCAGGAGGCTCCGACCATGCATATTTCGCAATGAACGGAGTTCCCACAATAGCCTTTGGCACAGCCGACCCCGAGGGTTATAATTTTAACTACGGAGAAATATGGCACACTGAAAGAGACACTTACGATAAAAGTATAGCTGAATATCAAAATCATACGGCAATTGTGACGGCCGTTGTAGTTTATGGCCTTGCAAATCTCGACCACCTGCTCTCAAGAGAAGGTCTCTACAGCGATGAGGCCGAAGCCAGAAAACAATAAATATGAAAAAAGCCATAAATATTATTAAAAACAATGAATGGCAGGATTTTTGCAATAATTAAACCGCCATTCTGTTTATTCTTAGATAACCCGGTTAAGATTATGAGGATAATTAAACTGACATTTATAAAACTACAGGCTTCTTTTATTGCCATATTATTCAGCTTTGGACTTAAAGCCCAGCAGGTGGATACTCTTAAAGATGTTCCAAGTCTTCTTCTGCCCCGTTTTACAACGGGAATTGTCAAGCTTAAGTCGGGAGTGGTCAATAAAGGCATTATGAATTATGATCTTGTGGGACAACAAATGATTTTTCTTCAGCGAAAACAGACTCTGGTTCTTAGAGAGCCCCAGCTTGTCGATACAATATTTCTTGCCAACAGAATTTTTGTGCCGTTTGAGAAGGGTTTTTACGAGTTGCTTGCTCAGGAAGGGAATACGGCTCTTTTTCGTCAGCACAGGGCACATTTTGAGATACCTGGTGCACAGATAGGTTATGGTCTGACATCAAAAACAGTAGCTCCGCAGTATTATCAGCAGATATACGGTCCAACCGGTGCAATAGATCTCACCGTGCCGGAAGGATCAAAGGTCGTTGACGATAGCCAGTACTGGGTCAGAATTAACGGGGAGATGAATAATTTCAGGAATAGAAAACAGTTTCTTAAAATCTTCCCTGGAAAACAAAAGGAACTTGAAAAATTTATAAGCCAGAATAAAATTGATTTTGCAAAGATTGAAGATGTAAAAAAGTTGTTTTTGTACACTTTAAGCCTTAAGTGAGCTGAGTATAGATTCATAGATACTCTCAGGCAGGCTTATAATTTTGCAGAAAATTGAATTTCATGTTGCTTTAAATATATATATGATGAATTTAAACTGATTATGCGATGGGGGAAAAAATGAAAACAGAATTTACAGCAGTTATTTGTCTGTTATTGATGACAGCTCTAAGTTTTTCATGCAAGAAGGATGATAAAAATTCACCGGGTGGTGCGACAGGACCCACTGCAACAACAGTAGATGCAACCAATGTAGGGCAGGGATGGGCTACACTCAACGGAACCATTAACCCTAACAATAAGATTACGTATGTTACTTTTGAATATGATACCACAACAGCTTATAAGCTGAAAGCTGAAGCTGATCCGGATACCATATCCGATAATAAAGTTACTAATGTAAAAGCCCATCTAACCGGACTTTTACCCGGGACAAAATATTATTTCAGGGTTGTTGCAGTGAATGAAGGGGGTTCATCAAACGGAGGTGAAAAGACATTTACAACTACCAATCCACGACCAATTGTAATAAACTTTAACCAGGATATAACCTATGGTTCTGTAGTTGATATTGAAGGTAATACCTACCGCACAGTTGTTATCGGAACAATGGAGTGGATGGCTGAAAACCTTCGTACGACGAAACTGAATGATGGAACACCTATATCATTTGTACCAGATGCTTCTGGATGGAACTCTTCAACATTTACTTATCCGGGATATTGCTGGTACAATAATGATTCTGTCTCATATGGAGCCCTTTACAACTGGTATTCAGTAAATACAGGCAAATTGTGTCCTGCCGGATGGCATGTGCCTTCGGATGACGAATGGAGTGCCACGACAGATTTTCTGGGAGGGAAAGATGTTGCAGGCGGGAAACTCAAGGAAAAGGGTTTGAGTCACTGGTTTTCCCCCAATGCAGGTGCTACGAATGAATCGGGCTTCACAGCCCTGCCCGGGGGGTATCGTTATCCCATCGGTTCTTTCAACGGTATAGGCCGGTTTGGTTACTGGTGGACTTCAACTTCATTTTCCGAAGGTGAAGCATATTACAGAAGTATGTCAAACAGTTATCCGAATATCGATAGAAGTAGCAGCAGTAAAAAGAGTGGAATGTCAATTCGTTGCGTAAAAGACAATTAATAGGAATTATCTTTTCTTTTTCCCGTAAATATTTTCATCTTTTATATCGCTCAGAAAGAGCGATTTTTGCCATTTGAAGAAATTAAGAAAATCTTCGGGGAAGGGTCCTTTAATTGATGTTGCAAAGCGCCGGCTGTAGGGATGGCGCCATGTGAGCACATAACTTACATTATATTTGGTGAGAACAGGCATCAGAACCGACGACCACCAGTCGGTCATCCCTCGCCGGGGACCTGTTTCACTCAGGGCTGAAAGCTTTTTCCTTCTTGCAGCTTCGGATGTAACAAATCCGAGTGCATTATCAAGTTCTGGTCCGAATTGAGGACCACGATCATACATGTCGAGCGACAGCATATCGATAACATCATCTCCAGGGTAACCTTTCATATATTGTTCAAGGCTTGTAACCCTGTCGGTGTTGTATGCATACAGAATATTGTGGATTTTCTTTTTATCGCGCAGAAAACTTACAGTATATCTCCACAGGGCAGAGTATTCCTCATCGGAGCACAAACCGGTGCCCCACCAGAAAAATGAACCGGAATGTTCATGATATGGCCTGAAAATAAAAGGGATCGGAGTGCCATCGTTATCTTTAAGTTTCATGAAAAATGAAGCAAGTCGCTCAAGCCAGGTATTAAAAAGTTCGTGATTTCTGCCACCTGGCAGTATTGATGAAACCACTTCTTTCGAGCTCACGTCCCAGGCTGTTCCGCCCTGACGCCTTGAGGCAGAGGCCGGGTCCTGAATTGTAAGTGGGTTTTTTGCATGCCAGCTGATAGTAATAACGCCACCCCTCCTGTAATGCTCTTTTATCTGTTCTGCAATATGATCGAAGAGAACCGAATCAATACTTCTTTCATCACCCAGTTCTAAATGTCCAAGCTCAAAACCTGCAACAGCCGGATAATCACCCGTGAAATCACGAGTGTCAGATCTGCCTTTTTCATACCACCAGGTATAGCCATACATGAGGTCGTCCTGATGCCCGTACATTACTCCTCTCTGCTGAAGTCTGTAAAGAGCTCTGAAAAGGTTAACAGTTTCACGGGTGGCCTTTCTGTCGGCAGGCCTTAATCTTTCAACCGAGGAGCCAGTAATCAGAAACAGTGCTGTAAAAAAGATTGATGTTATAAATAGAGGTCTCATTATTAATTTTTTAGTTTGATATCAAAATTACAAAAACAAACCTGGATTCTGAACGAAAAAAAAGATTTCTTAATTTTATGTTCTACCAAAAAGCCTTGCATCAAAGGAAATAAAATGGGAGAAATAGTTCTTTATAAAATACAGGTTACCGGTTATGTTCAGGGAGTAGGATTCAGATACTGTACTGTAAGGGAAGCCAGACGACTGGGAATAAAAGGATATGTGCGTAACATGCCTGATGGGAGTGTGTACATTGAGGCTGAAGGAGACAGGGAACAGCTGGAGGCTCTCGTGAGATGGTGCAACGAAGGCCCTGGTTATGTGGAGTCGGTTAAAGTAAGTACATACCCTCCGGTTGGCTATAAAGACTTTTCAATCAAGTACTGATCTCAGGAATTTAACATTTTCATCAGGCTTAAAGCGTTTTTCACAGCGTAACCATGAAAATCATTGTTAAAAAATACCCATACTTCTTTACCTTCATGATTCCATTTTTTTATCTTTTCGGCATACTCACGGAGAATGTCGTCGTTGTAATCTGAAGCGTAGAGGTTTTCCCGGCCGTGGAACCTGATGTAAATAAACCCTGCTGTAACAACTTCACTGTAAGGATACCTGTTTCCTGAGTCAGCAATTACAAATGCCATGTTGTAGCTGTTCAAAAGGTTGAAAAATTTGTCAGATAAGAAGGATTTGTTTCTTATTTCCACTGCAAACCGAAATGAAGAATATTTTTCCTTTAGTATGCCCAGAAACGATAAAACCAGGGGTTCATCATATTTCATGGAGGGGGGTAGCTGAATGAGAACCGGGCCCAGTTTGGGTTTAAGTTCGCTGAACACTTCAAAAAATCTTTCAGTTGCTTCGTCTGCATTCATAAGGTGCAATTCATGCGTAACATACCTGCTGAATTTTGGGCAGAAAATAAATGAAGCTGGTGTACGGTTGAGCCAGCCTTTTACGGTTGATTCCGACGGAAGATGATAGAAACTTGAATTCAGCTCAACACAACTGAATCGGGTGGTGTAGTATTCAAGGTATTTTGCCGGCTTAATATCCCCGGGATAAAATAACCCTGCCCAGTGTGCGTAGCTCCATCCTGATGTACCTATATGGACACTTCCCGGTGTGTTTTCTCCTGCAAATGGCATATTAAAGAAATATGTATCTTTTAAAGTAAATTTAGTTCACTTTTATCAAAGTATTTTTCTTACGAAAATAATTTTGTTTCAGGATGAAGCATTAAATATATAATTCAGTAATGATAGCTGCTGTTGACGTATATTACAGAGAGGATTCAGGTGCTGTTGCTGCAGCTGTGGTTTTTTCTTCTTTTACTGATAATGAACCTTATGCGGTTTATATAAGTGAAATTCAGAATGCGGAGAACTATATTTCAGGGCAGTTTTATAAGCGTGAACTGCCCTGTATCATTACTGTTTTTAAAAAGATAAAGGAGAAAATTGATATTTTGATTATTGACGGGTATATTGATCCCGGTAATAAGCCTGGGCTAGGGCGTCATTTATGGAGAACACTCGGTGAGAAAGTAATTGTTATTGGAGTGGCTAAGACATTTTTCAAAGGAACAGAAGCTGTGAAGGTTTTCAGAGGGAGAAGTCGGAGACCGCTTTACATTACTTCTGCCGGAATTGATACCTTTGAAGCAGCCTCTCTCATAGAAAAAATGCCGGGAAATTTCAGAATTCCCGACATGCTAAAGCTTGTCGACCAAATTAGCCGGACAGGAATATGGTGAATTACCCAGGAGAAATAATTTGGCATAATTTGATTACTTTTGAGAAACGTTAATTTATAGTTAAGATGATTATTTTCAAGTTTATTTGGGATTTCAGCAGGGCGTATTTTTACGTTTTTTGCGTTTTATTAATGATTATTTCGGCATCATGTGAGAAAGATTCGACACAGGGTAAATATCCAAAGCTTCTCGTAGGCGATACAGAAATATCTATATCGGAAGATGAACCGAATGGTGTGGCAGAAATTCCGATGTATCTTTCAATTGTACCAAAAACAGGAGGAAGTTTCGAGTATTATACTGCTGACAGTACAGCTAAGGCAGGAAAGGATTACAAAAGCATTTCAAGGGAGAAAATTTCATTTAAACCTGGCGAAACGTACGTGATTATAAGAGTTGAGATCATTCCTAACAGTGAGAAGATTTACGATGCAGCTTTTAAAATCAAACTTGAAAATGCCGAGAATTGTGTCTTACCTGGCAGTGAACTGGTAATAAAAATATTGAATACTGATTACGAAACCCTTGTATGGAGTGATGAGTTTAATGGTGGTTCACTGAGTACAGTTTTCTGGAATTATGAAACCGGAGGAGGGGGATGGGGCAATAATGAGTTGCAAACATATACAAATTCTAATGAAAATGTTCATCTCGACAGCGGATATCTTCATATAACAGCACTTAATCCTTCCCCGGGCTCATACACTTCGGGAAGAATAACAACAAAAGGCAAAAAAGAATTCACCAATGGAAAAGTTGAAATAAGAGCCATGTTGCCGGAAGGTAAAGGGTTGTGGCCAGCTTTATGGATGCTGGGGGCCAATTTTTCAAGTGTTGGCTGGCCCACCTGCGGTGAAATAGACATAATGGAATCTCTTGGCCATGCACCTTCTACATCTTATGGTGCACTCCACTGGAATTTAAATGGTCATACCTATGTTACCGGCACATATAATCTTCCGTCAGGAAAGTTCAGTACAGAGTTTCATGTATTCAGTCTGGTATGGACTCCCACGCGCATCAGATGGTTTGTCGATGGTAACCAGTTCTTCAGCAAAACACGCGAGGAAATAAAAGGATTCCCTATTAGACTTCCAATGTTTTTTATCTTTAACGTTGCAGTTGGTGGCACATGGCCTGGTAATCCCGATCAAACAACTACATTTCCTCAGCACATGATAGTTGATTATATAAGAGTGTATCAGTAACATTAACCGCAAGTTAAATATATTCAGTTGCTGAAGCTACGCATAAGTTTAAGTCGAAAAAGTGAATCACTGAGAATCGGATCTTTAAAGAAATCAGAAACTTTTTACAATAATATGGGGGCTTTCGTGCGGAGAACAGGATGCCGTTCAAGGGCCATCAATACAATCTGCTTTATCATACTGCCGTATGAATAACCTTTTGCTTCTGCCGCCATTGCAAAACTTGTGTCAAAACTGATATCGTTGTTAGGGTTAACGTCTAGCAGAAATAATTTGCCATCACGCAGTCTGAAATCGAAACGTGCATAGTCGACACATCCAATTCTTTTCCAGGCAGCCAGTACTTCTTTCTTCAGTTTTTTATACAGGTCTTTATCAATATATGCCGGTACTTTTGACTCAATTTTTTCGTAATGTTCTGAACCAGGCATGAACTTTGAGTCGTATGTGCAGAGCCGTTTTCTTGGTTCCTGAAAAGCTGAAAAATCCATCTCAACTGGTGGCAATATTTCGGGTGGATTGTTATTCCAAACCGAAACATGGAATTCACGGCCATCAATAAAATCCTCAACAAGAGCAGGCTGCTTCAGTTCCTTTTCCACCAGCAGGATCTGTTCATAAAGGGATGCAGTGTCGTATACTACTGATCTTTCTGTAAGGGTCAGACTGCAATGTTCATAGGAAGGTTTAACAATAGCCGGGAAAATATCCCAGTCGACAGCATCATCAGGAGCAAGAACGGCACCGTATGGGACCGTTACACCAATAGAGGAAAGAATCTCTTTAACTTTATGTTTGTCGTAACTGAGTCCTATTACTTCAGGAGGGTTGCCTGTATAGATGAATCCTCTGTTTTCAATTATTTCCACAACCCTTTGCTCGCTGTAAGGTACCCCTGGAAGGTTTTCACAAAGATTGAAAACAATAGTATTTTCCGGATTGTATTTATCCAGAATCTTTTCCAGATAAGGGTTGTTAACTTCTTCGAGATATGTTTCAATCCCGTAGTTTTTGAGTGATTCGTATACTACCCTGTTCGATTTTCGGGTTTCTCTTATTTCATTTTTGTCCCATTCGGGATCGAGATTGTAAATGATGAGAACCTTCACAAATATGATTTTTCTACGAATCTAAAACAAACGTTTGTAAAAAATTAGTTGTAAAGAAAAAGTTGTTAACATAACTACCACTGTTTATTCACAATTACATCAACTAAATATGTAGTTATAAAAATTAAATAGTTCTCTCTTGCTCAATTTATAATGAATTAGCAGTTGTATATTTTAGCTTATATTGTTTCCTGAGTATCGCATGCCTTTCTTTCTATATCAGTTGTCTGATAGTCAACATTAAATGCACTAAAAAGATGGATGGTGAATAAATCAATTAAAAATTTTGTTAAATTAGTTTCTGTTTTAGTTCATGGCTAAATTGAAGTAATTAATTGCAAAATACGTTTAATGCACTATTGTATCCTTTTCAAATAAACGAGATTGAAAATCCCGGGCACTAACAGTAAAACTATCATTTTAGCCTGAATTATGCTATTGATAAATGGGAATGTTCAAGCCTAATGAAAAAACCAGGAAATCATGAAAAAATTTATTTCTTTAACTGCTTCCATACTTTTATTATTTGCTCCTGTTGTTTTTGCTCAGGTGGATACTGACGGAGATGGTTTGAGTGATGATTTAGAAGCAATATACGGGACCGATGTAAAAGATAAGGATACGGATAATGATGGTCTTCTTGACGGGGTTGAAGATGCAAACCATAATGGCATTAAAGACCCTGGCGAAACAAATGCCCTTGATGCTGATACCGATGATGATGGAATAAGTGACGGGGAAGAAATTATCTTATCATTAGACAACCTGAACCCTGATTCTGATAATGACTACCTTAATGATGGACTTGAGATTGGCCGCAATAAGCCTGTTCCGGGAGGAATAAGTGAAGGTGAAGGTAAAGTGTATTATGGAACTGCAGCCGGATGGACTCCTGATTCTGATCCTTCAACAAAAACTGACTCTAGAAATCCCGACACAGATAATGACGGATTAATAGACGGAAAAGAAGACACTAATCAGAACGGATTAGTGGATAAAACGGAAAGTGACCCGAATAAATCTGACACGGATGATGATGGTTCTCCTGATGGAGTTGATTGTAATAATATTGATCCTTCGATTCATCCCGGGGCGGCAGAAATACCTGCTGATGGTGTTGATCAGGATTGTGACGGAAAAGAGTTATGCTATGTTGATTCTGATGGGGATGGTTACCGGCCTGATGGTGTGTCGACTGTTTTGAGTGCTGATTGTGACTGTGATGATCCTGGAGAGGCGTTGGCAACTGCTCCTGTTGGGGATTGTGATGATACCAAAGCATCGGTACACCCCGGGGCGGCAGAAATACCTGCTGATGGTATTGATCAGGATTGTGATGGCAAAGAGTTATGTTATGTTGATTCTGATGGGGATGGTTACCGGCCTGATG
>Ga0208824_1000334_pt1 | contig 52558 bp, 73 predicted proteins | sample AD_JPNTR3_MetaG_FD_184447 | JGI IMG/M metagenome (GOLD analysis project Ga0208824, IMG submission 184447) | Active sludge microbial communities of municipal wastewater-treating anaerobic digesters from Japan - AD_JPNTR3_MetaG (SPAdes) (version 2) | ecosystem: Engineered > Bioreactor > Anaerobic...
CACGGGATATACGAGACTCTGTCGAGTTCTATACGGAAATACCCCGCAGGTTACGAGACTCTGTCGAGTTCTATCCTAAATTAGTTCAAACCCTTCAGAATCTGCCGGCAGAGATCCTCCAAGTCACCTACCAGACCTCTCCGAAGAGCATCTTGGAAGAACCCTGTCAGGAGTTCTTTATGGTATTCCTCGGTGACCGCAATGACGATCTTCTTAGGGACAAACTCTTGCAGGTCTTCGACGATGACATACATCACACCACCTCCTTGATCTCAACTTGGTCATACACTGCAGCCGCTTCGACAAGAATCCCTCCAATGTCGTAGCTCGTGCAGAGGGATTCCAGGAGAGTCTTGTTGTGTGCTCGCGCATAGAAGATCATCTCAGGACCGGTATCGACGAGCATCACTTGGATACCCACATCCTGGAGTTCGGCGATCATGCGGGATACCTCGTGGTCCTGGTACCCGAAGATGCTGGGTTGTAGGGGAGACAGGAGAATGAAGTCGCAAGACTTCGTCTTGAAATCCTTCTTGGTAGCGTTAGCACTAGCGTTAGCACTAGCGTTAGCACTAGTGGTCATGAAAGTCCTCGGTGTGATGCGGTGGTTGAATTGGGTTTCAGTGACGGCGAAGTCGCCGTTGTCGATGGTATTGATGGAGAAGTCCATGATTACTCCTTAGAGATAGTGTTAGAATTACGGATACGCCAGCTGATGTACTCATCCCATGTGATCGTTTCAGGGCGCGGATCGTTAACGAGACTCTAGCGAGGCTCTGGCGAGCCCCTTTCGAGTCCTAGTCAATCCTCAATCCATCCAGCATCACTGGCTGCTTTACTGACACTGAACCACGCGTCAACCTGAGCCTGGGTTTTCCCGTCGATCAATGCAGTATGATCTCTCTCATCACAGTTTCCCTTCCATGTCTTCAGGCCTGACCATGTGGGCAGGAACCCACCACGACGGACCTCCTGCGTTGTTGTTGGCAACAAAGAACAGATACCATCCCGGCCGAGCTTCTTCGGCAGAATCGTACCAGGGTTGGTCCTTGACTTCTTCATAGTCCTCCTCAGTTTCGACCACGAAGCAGTCTCCGCCGAGTACCCAGCTGATGGGTTCATGGAGATCGCTCTTGTCGAGGATCGTGACCATGTAGTCATAGATCTCGGGATGATGGTCGTTGAGTTCGGTGAACGATTCGAAGACTTGCATGATTACCTCTTAGAGCTCTCTGGTTACTGGGTTGTGGTGGATAGTTATAGTCCATCCACCTAAGACTATTCAGTCATTCGACAGTGTAGAACCACTTGTCAGGCGAGAAACCACCGGCAGCCGTGAAGCAGACCTCTTGCTGGGCCTTACCGAATGCCTGCATCTTCCTCCACAGTGCCCGGCCATGCCCCACTGAGGGCAGACGATTGACGCGGCACTCACGCAGGTTACCATCCGAGCAGAACACCTTGATGCTCTTGGTGGCCTCGTCGTAGTGCATGGCTTCAATCTTGACAGGAGCACTGACGCGATCCTTGCCGGTGCGAGACGTGTCGAACACCTTGGTAGTGCTAACGCTAGTGTTAACGCTAGTGCTAACGCTATCCGACTTCTTCTCGCCGATGTTGATGGCGTAGTTGACGAACGAGGGAACGAACGAGACGCGAGCTTGTGCCATTTGGATTCTCCATAGACGAGGAACGAGTCCTCAGTTGGCGGGTTAGCATGCTACGACATGTAGCACACTGGATAGGGCTCGTGAAGAACCCTAGGTCAGTGGACTAACGAGACCCTGTCGAGTCTTAAGGATGGGTGAAGAACAGCTTGATGATCAAGCCGATGATAGACCACACAATGAGTGTGATCAGGATGGCTTCTCCAAAGATGTCCATGTTCAGGAGAAGGAGAACGGGATGTTGTTGAGCGCCAAGATCTCAAGGATGATCTTGTTCTCTTGCACGTAGCTCCGATCCATCCAGCACATCGGGTTATCCGTGCCGGTGATGTTGACCGAGAACTCGTAACCGGCAGCGGTGGAGACCACTCCGAACAAGTCCAACCATGGACCATCCTGATACTTACCACCGCCTGTGGGGTGATAATCGGCCTTGACGTCGATGGCGAGACCCGATTCGACGGCATCGGCCATCGAGAATTGCAGTTGCATGCCCATGTTCAATTCTCCTTAGATGAACAGGTTGAGGAACAAACCGACCAGGTAGCCGCCGCAGAACGCGGCAGCGACGAGAGCGAGCTTCACAACACACCCCCCAACACCGGAAACGCCGGCAACGTAGACGCGAACTGCGTCGCTTAAGCACCAACAAGGCACTTAGGTGAGGGCCGAACCCTCAACCAAGAACCCTATCAACCACGCCAGCCGGCATGGTGCTCATCAAGCCACGCCACAAACTCCGGCAGGCGTTCACCGTCCCAGACGATCGGGGCACGGAAGCCACCGTCGATCGACACGCAGTAGTGGCCAGCCGCCGAGAGGTAGATCACCACCTCGAACGTGCCTACCGCGTCCTCCCCAGGCGACGAGAAGAAGTGGTTCTTGTAGAACCCATCCTCCACACCACCGTAGATGAAGCCACAGGCCGTGATGTAGGCGAAGGTATCGTCGAAGGTAGCACGCATAACAGACTCCAAACCCCAGAGAAACGCCCGAGGAGCGGCGAGGGAGCGACAGCACCCAGAGAAAAGAAGGGGGACAGCAAAAGAAACAGGCCCAAACCCCAAACAACAACATCTTTTTCTCACAGACAGAGAGAGAGACCCATAGGAAATCCCAGGGGGAACTTCTCCAAAAGAATCCTCCACCCGGTTCCTATTAGAAATCCCGACAAGAATTTCCACCAGAATACCCCTACAAGTAACAAGGAATTTCACTACCCTATGGCTACGCGAGTTAACACTACGAAGATCTCATCAGCGGAGAAACTAGCCCTTCTCCGCGAACTGAAAAAGCGAGAGAAGCTTGCTACGTATAAGTCAGACTTCGCCACTTTCGCAACAGAACAAATCAAGATTCTCCCCAAGGATTCCTCCAAGGGATTTATTCCATTCACCTTCAATGAAGCCCAGAGGATTATCAATGATAAGCTCGACCACCAACTCAAGACAACTGGAAGAGTCAGGGCAATCATCCTCAAAGCCCGACAGATGGGTATCTCAACCTATACAACAGGAAGAGTCTTCTGGAAAAGCTACTTCAACTCATACAACAAGTCAGTCGTCATGGCTCACGACGCAGCCACCAGTGACGCCCTCTTCAACATGTCACGGGCCACAATACAGTACATGTCAGATGACTTCCGACCAGAGTTCAAGAGGTCAAATGCCAAAGAGATCATGTTCGAGCACAACGACTCGGGCTACAGGCTCTATACTGCCGGATCTCCTGAAGCTGGTCGGGGTACTACTCCGACTATTGCGCACCTATCAGAAGTAGCTTTCTGGGTCCATGCCGAGAAGATCCTTGCGGGACTCTTCCAAGGTATCTCCCAGGCAGATGGCACAGAAGTAATCATCGAATCAACTGCCAACGGTGTCGGCAATCCATTCCATAAGCTGTGGGTTGATGCTGTAAATGGGGTCAACGAATATATCCCAATCTTCGTACCCTGGTTCCTAATGCCGGAATATCGTAGGCAGGCGCCTGAAGGATTCTCCCCCAATGAAATCGAAGTGGGACTCAGGGAGAAGTATGGGCTGGACGAAGACCAACTATATTGGCGTAGACTGAAGATTGCCGAATCTGGTGAATCCAAGTTCAGACAGGAATATCCTGCCACACCAGAGGAAGCTTTCGTAGTATCAGGCTCCAACGTATTCAACGTAGAGAAACTACAATCACTGATCCCACAACCAATCCTGGCCTCCAGGGAATTCAATGCGGAAGCAAGGGAATTTCAGGATGCGCCTAGGGGTGGTCTGCATATCTTCAAGTGGCCTCACTTCGAGGATGCCTTTGTGATCGGTGCCGATACGAGTCTAGGTGTAGGTAGAGACTACAGTTCAGCCATTGTCATGAACTCCAAGAAGGAGATATGTGCCCTATACCGGAACAACTACATTGACCCTTCCAAGTTCGGAGATCTCCTGTTCTATCTAGGCCGATATTTCAACAACTCCCTACTTGCCGTAGAATCAAACTCTATGGGTATTGCGACCCTAAACCGACTGGTACAGATGAAGTATGTCAACCTGTACTATCAAACGAAGATAGCCAATATCTCGAAGGAAGAATCTACGAGGATGGGCTGGCGTACAAGCTCAGCCAGCAAACCCGCTATCATCGGGTTCCTGAAGTCGGCCATTGAGAATGATGAACTGTGGATCCCGTCCCCAATCATCATCAATGAAATGATGACCTATGTGGCCACGGATGACGGTAAAACCGAGGCAGTTACAGGTGGGAACGATGACACTGTGATTGCTACAGCGATTGCCCTAGAGGTATTACGTACCCACGGCGATAGGCTGACCACAAACAGAGTCCCATTCGGACAGCAGCATGGCGCAATGGTTCCTCAACAAGAGACCGTTTGGTTATAGAAACTCACGGAGTTCGCAAAGCAAGGAAGTAATATGTCACTATACGACAGCAACAAACAGCATGTGCAGGATATCAAGAAGTTCCTCAAGCCGCACACTATGAATAAGATCCGAGGGGAAGTACCCAAGGAACAGAAGGGTAAGCCGACTGCTCCACAAAACCGAATCCTACCTATCCGGGGTCAATAAGCTATACAGTTAGCCTGACTGATTGTGTGATTGTGTACGAGCCAGATCGCTCTACTTACAGGATGTAACTATATGCATGAATACCAAGAACCGGTATCAGACGAACAGGTAATCTCCCTGATTCAGTCGGGTATCATGAATAGCGTCGGTGACTGGCTCAACAGTGCCGACATTGCCCGAGAACGACAGAAGTCCACATACGAATATGGTATGATGGCTGAGGGTCATCTGACACCCCAAGGCGTATCACAGATTGTTTCTTCTGATACAGTTGAGGTTGTGGAAGGTTACCTGGCCATCCTCTCTGAACTCCTGATGAATAACAGCAAGCTTGCCAAGTTTGTACCCGGCAAGAAGACACCAACCAGTCTGGCAGCTGCAAAGCTTGCCGGTGATCTCCTTGATTACGTCGTATTCAAGCAGAACAAAGGATGGGTCAAAATTGGTACATGGATGAAGTCTGCCCTAATGTGGAAGAACTCGATCATCCGCTGGTCATTCGTAGAAGACTTCGAATACAGGTTCGATGAATTCGACGAGATCACCCAAGAGAATCTGGACATTATGCTGGCTGATGACAATGCTGAAGTTGTCGGCAGTCTCCACTATGAGCCCCAGATGAATACCCTTCCTGACGGCACACAACAGATCATCAACATCTACAATGATGTGCGGATTCGTCGGAAGATAGACAAGAGCCGGATCAAGATTGACAACGTCCATCCTGAGCTATTCCGTATCTCGCGTGACGCGCATTCCATTGAGGATGCTCCATTCGTAGCTGTACAGTCAGAAATGACCCGGTCGGAGATTCGGAAGTACTACCCTGAGAAGGCCAAGGATATTGACTGGGCCGAGGTAGGTGACGGTGCGACCAACTTCCTGCAGAAGTATAACGAAGAGCGCGCAGTGCGGAAGAAGCTTGTCGGTGAAGAATACTACCTAGTAGGACGTTCACGCGAGGTAGATCTCGACGAGGCATCACGCACGGTTAACGTAACTGAATCCTGGCTCCGCTGTGACCGAGACGGTGACGGTATCGCCGAACTGAAGCGATTCATTACAGCTGGTAAGCACATTCTCGTGGAAGAAGATGCTGACTGTATTCCTCTTGCTGTACTTTGTCCGTTCGAAGTACCTCATGAATTTCATGGCCTGTCGGCTGCGGACATGATCCGTCCTACGACATTGGCAACTACGGCCATCCTACGTGGATTCGTAGAGAATGTCTATCTGACCAACTACAGCCCCAAGCTGGCAGATCCCAATACAGTTGACTTCTCTGCACTTCAGAACATGAAGCCAAAGCAGTTGATTGCAACGAACGGGAACCCTAACAATGCCGTAGCTGCGCTGACACCTGATACCATTTCTCAGGGTACAGTCCCTCTACTGGAGACCATGCAGCTACACAAAGAACAGGCCACCGGTCTTTCGAAGGCTGCACAGGGTCTCAATGACACGCTATATGTCTCAGGTAACTCTGAGGAGAAGATGCAGCGTGCAATGTCAGCTGCCCAGGTCCGTATCCAGTATATGGCACGTAGGTTTACCGAGACCGGTTTCCAACAACTGGCTACAGGCGTCTATAAGATGCTACGTGAGAAGATGGCAGGGAAGAAGATCAAGTTCACGGATGCTAAGGGTGATGGGTTCGAGGTTGATCCAGCCACCCTCCCTGATGACATGGAGATCTGGGTCAATGCTGACGTCGGCGAGAACGGCAACAGCACGATGGTCAAGAAGATGGCAAATATTGGCGGTCAGATCATTCCTGCACTGAAAGAAGCTGGTGCCGGTGGTGTAGTCAATCCTGAAGCAGCTGCCAATATCGCGGCCAAAGCCATCGAAGCTATGGACCTCAATCCGCTCGATTTCATTGTGGACTATACCACTGATGAGTTCAAGCAGCAGGCAGCCAAGGCCAGAGATGCTGAGACCCAGGCCGCCGAGAAGCTGAAGCAGCTGGAGGAACAAGTTAAGAAACTGGATATTATGCAACGTGAAGCTACTATCGCGTTAACAAATATCCAAAGTAAGAACGCGATCCAGGACAATATGCGTCAGATGATTGTTGCTATGGATACCCACCACCAGAGGTGGGCCGACCTAGCTGTCAAGGCAGCGAAGGAAGCAGGTACCACAATTGACGTTATCTCTCTGAAGCCAAACATTGAGGAAATGATTGCGAAGGCATGGCAGTTCATCAATATGGATGCCAGTGCTCCAGTCAACTCACCTAAGGTAGAAATGCCGAAGGAAGGTGATCCGGCTGCAGCAATTATGTCGCAGGACGGTGCTATGCACTGATAAGTCAGTTATGCACTAATTAGTCGGCTCCTATTAGGAATCTTTCGGGACTCCTAATAGGACCGAACAAAGGACAATATACCAATGACGGATAAGTTTACCAGGGGCTTTAAAGACAGAATCAAGCCCCGTATGGACTACGCCAAGGGAGAAGTCGTCAAGGAACCATTCCGTGACGCTCAGCTAGCCCTTATGCGTGGTCAATTCGCCACCAAAGAACGAGAAGAGTTCTTCAATGAAGCATTCACTGACATCCTGACTGATCTGTTTACACAATGGGTCAAGTCAGAGCCGCACTGTACCAAGGAACGTGAGTTTCTATACCATACAGCACTGGCTCTGGGAAGCGTCAAGGAGAATCTAATCAAGCGGGAAACTCTCGGACGGAACGCGAAGTTCATTCAAACCCCTCAAGAAGCAGAGGAATCTGATGAGTAAATACAACGAGGCACTAGATGTACTAGAGCGTGCCCAAGTTCAATTGATTGGCGAAATCGCTACCTGCGGACAGGCAGGCGGTGTGGGCCGGGCACAAAATTATGCACCGGTCTTGGTAAGCGTGGCGGAAGCCATCAGGGTTGTCAAGGCGCTACTGCCGGTAGCTCCTGTAATGACCCCTGAGCAGATTCGCATGGCACAAGTACGTGCCGCGAAATCTACCAAACAATCCGACGAAGGTTGATAACTAAACATGGCAAATATTCTTGAACATCTCTCTACCTCCACTCCTGCAAGCGAAGTAAGTCGTGCGCAGTTCGAAGCTGGAGATGACGGATCATATGGAAGCGAGTTGGCTGTTCCGAACTTTGATGACATTCTGAAGAACTCTCCTGCTGCCGAAATCCTCGGCCTGAAGAGCGAAGAAGAATCTCTACCAGATGACGGTGAGGACGTCCCAACTCCGGACGAAGATGCAGATGAAGATCCCGATGCTGCAGCTACGGACGATACTGACGCAGAAGAAGGCGCAGAAGAAGAATCGACTGATGAGGAAGAAGGTGCGGATGATACGTCTACCCAAGCTGATCTACCCAAGGAAGATGATATTGACTGGGAGTACAAGATTCCCGTGCCAGTCAATGGCAAGGTTGAGTACAAGACTCTGGCTGAGGTCCGAAAGGGTTTCGCCACTGACCAACATCTGTCTCAAAAGGGACGAGAACTAGGTGAACTGAAGAAACAAGTTGAGGGAGAGCGTACCACCAGGCTGCAAGAGCTTGTGCAACTGGGTACAGTTCTCCATCAGGAAATTAGTGCCAATGAAAAGGCGCTTGAAACAGAGTACGCTGGACTAACCGCCCAAATTAAGAAGGCGCGTGAGGAAGGAGACACGTACACTGCCCGTGAGCTCAAGGACAAACAAGAAGAAATCCAAGAGAAGTACTGGGCTATGCGTAACAAGCGTGAAGAAGGCACCAAACAGGTTGTAGCACAACTTCAAGCCAAACAAGCAGAAGAGCAACAAACATTGATCGCACAATTCCAGGAAGATATCAAGACTGTCCTCCCGGAATTCAATGATCAGCTTGCCAAAAGTATTCGCAAGTTTGCACTTGATGAAGGTATCCCCGAAGCACTGCTCGATGGTGTCTATTCGGCCAAGGTAGTGAAATTCATCGATGATTATCGTCGTCTGAAGACTGCCAAGGATACCGGCGCTGTGAAGCGTAAAGCTGCACCTGTAGCAAAGAGTGTTCCTACTCGTAAGGGCACACCAGCTGTTCAAAAGCAACAGGCTGCTGAGAAAGTATCGCGTGAGCGAGTTCTATCAGGTCAAGCCGGCGAACGTGAGCAGATGGATTTCCTGAAACGTATTTCAACAGTGAGCCGTAAACTATAACTGATTTTTACCTCACAATGAAGGAGCCAACAAATGGCTGGAAATACATTTACCGCTGGTGGCCCTAAGGCTGCCGCTCGTTCTGCCGGTGCTACCGGTAATGCTGGTAACGCCGGCGAACGCGAAGATCTGGCGAACTTCATCTCGATGATTTCTCGTGATGAAGTGCCTTTCCTGAGCTCGATCGGTCGTACCAAAGCTACGGCGATCTTCCATGAATGGCAAACTGACGAACTGTCAACTCCTGTTGCCGGTCAAGTTGCTGACGGTGTTTCGTACGCCACTCAGACGGCTGCACAAGCTGCTGAACCGTACCGTACTCGTCTGGGTAACTACTGCCAGATCAACAGCAAGACTGTTACCGTAACTGGTACCAAGCGCGCAGTTGACCAAGCCGGTGTTGCCGATGAATATGCGTTAATTTAATAGTTGAGGCGCATAAAAAATCTTGTGAATTGCTGGAACATCCCACCATTTAGTTGAGGACAATCAGCAGCGAAGCCTCGTAAGAGGAACGTTCAACGACTATCCCGCAGAGCGCTAGCAAAGCTAAGCGTAAGGGAGTACGGATCAAGTGATCCGGAAGCGCAAGACCCACGCAAGTGGTGATGATATAGTCTAAACTATACAGTAATGTATAGATGAGTAATCCTATTAGGGACATAAATAAATGAATTATCGCAAGCATTATGACTTGTTGATCTTGAAGTATGGCACACCTAAAAAGCTTGATGATGTATTCAAAGAACGTCATCATATAGTACCTAAAGCATTGGGCGGAACCGATCTAATCGACAATCTTACATACCTGACACCACGAGAGCATTTCGTAGCTCACTGGCTATTGTGGAAGATTCATCGTTGCAGATCTACTGCGTTGGCATTCAAAAGAATGTGCGAAGCTCCGAAACAATCTGGTCGAGCCAACTCTAATAGTAGAGTGTATGGTTACGCCCGAAGAGCCCTAAGTGAAAGTATGACCGGGAAACCACGTCCCGATCTGCTGGGTACAAATAATCCTATGTGTAGACCAGAAGTAGCTCGCAATATCTCAAAGCAAAAGATTGAGTATTGGAAGAGGACAGACAGACGAGAGTATGCCGCCCGGAAATCGGCGGGTAGATACGTTGTAACATATCCAGACGGTCAAGTAGTGCAAGTCACTAACCTGAAGAAGTTTTGTATAGACAATCGTATCAACTACTCAAGCCTTCTCTACTCAGCGAAAACTGGCGGAAACACTAGGAGAGCAAAGGGATTTACCTGCAAGGAAGTAACGACTCCTTGTGAATAATTTTTGATCAACTTAAGAAGCGTGGCGTAGAAATGAAGCGTGACCAGGAATTTGGCCTGGTTTCAACTAACCAATCAAGCTCAGGTTCGAGCCCCCGTACCTTCGCCGGCTATCAAGCCTGGATGAACTACAACGTAGTCAACGCCCTGACGACTGCCAACGAGTATACCGCTCCTACTAACGCAGGTGGTGGTGTTGCCGGTACCTACACGACTGTCACTTCTGCTGACAAGAATCCTCTGCAACTGTCACACGTTGACAGCCTAATGCAGACGATCTACGAGCAGGGTGGTAAGGCAACGAAGCTTATGACTTCACCCGCCAACAAACGTGCGTTCTCAGCGCGTGCTCAAGCTGCCGGTTCCTCAACCTCGAATGCCGGTGACGGTAACGTTCGTCGGAACATCGATCAAGATGGCAAGCTACGTCAGTCAGTAGAAATCTACATGTCCGACTTCGGCGACGTCATGGTTGTTCCTAACTACATCATGGGTCTGGCCTACACGTCAGTCTCAGGTCTAGATACGACTGCTAACTTCTTCGCATTCCTATACGATCCGATGTGGTTCGCATGGGCGACTCTGCGTCCAATGCAAGAGGTTGACCTTGGTCAGCTGGGTGACTCGATCATCGGCCAAATCGTGGAAGAAGGCACTCTTGAGTGTAAGAACCCGAAGGGTGCTGGTCTGATCCTGGGTCTAAACGGCGCCTAATCTAGCCTAACATAAAGGAGGAGGAGAAATCCTCTTCCTTTTTTATTCGAAAGGACGACCATGTTTCTTAAGATTACTCAGGCGGATGGCACCTACGTACTGGTCCCCACAAACTACGTGACCAACGTCAGTGTTGATGCCAACAACCGGATCACCGGGGTTGAATACCTCGACGCGGCCAACGGTGCTGCTCCTGTTACTGTAGCTGTGACAGGTATCACCGCAACACAGGCTGTTCGCTATGATGTCGGAGACCTGTCCGATGGGCCAGTTTTCCGTACATTCCTCTCTAACCGGATTACATAATGTTTCTGTCGCAAGATTACAACATCCATAGCTTCAATGTACGTACTGACGATACAAACTTTCGTCTGGAACAGAACGTGGAGCACTATAAAGAGTACGCCAAGGAGCAGCGACTACTGGATGAAGGTGCGAAATCAACTCGGCAATACCGATCATTCGCCATCATCCCGGATATCGTTGCAATCGATATCCTGACAAAGTATGGGATTGACGTACATGCACCAGACTTCATGCATCAACCTGAGTTGGTCAGGAAATTCAAGCAGATCGTCATTTCTGAATACCCTGCTCTCCTGACATCGAACATTACAAAGGTGTAATCTATGGCCACGCCGAAATTCGATGCACTCAAACTAAAGGTTCGCGATTGGTCGAATCGCCGAGAGATTGCGACTGTCCCTGAGAGCATCATTGAGGACTGTCTGCAGTACGGTATGGATGATATCTACCGTGACCTTCGCATTCCTCAACTGGAATATACAGTACAGTTCACGGTAACGGATGATAACGCAGTAGCCAACACGTACTACTCTCGTTTCGACGTACCTGAAGACCTAACCGAATTCATCTACCTACGTAAGGTTGCCGGTGCAGAGCGCGACAGTAACATGTACAATCAGGTGAACGATGTCAGGACTTTCCTTGACCCATACGCTGACCAATATAACGTCAATCGGTATGTCTGGAAGGATTTCACCTTCCTAGTCCGTCCACAACTGAAGGTTGGTGATGTAATTGAACTGCACTACTACCGCCGCCTGGGTCAGCTGGATGCGCTATACAGTGTGATCCCGGTAAACTGGGATTCTGCCTATGTGGATAATGCACAGCCACTTCTTGATCTAGTGGTATCTGATGGTACTGTAATGTACAAGGTAACTGGTGGAACTACTGACGCGATCTTCGCTACATCAACCGAAGCTAATACCTATGCTGTCACGAATGGTGGTGTCGTAAGCCCTGTCATGTTCACAGGTAAGGAAGCCTGGAACTGGTTACGTGATGCCAACGAACGTGTATGCATCTATGCAGCCCTCAGGCACATCGGATCGTACCTAAACGATCCTGAGATGGAAGCCAGATATGAGAAGCATGTGAACAAGATCATCTCTGACCTCAATCGTGAGGAGAAGTATCGGCGAGCTAGGGGTGGCAATGTACAGATCAATGTTAGCACAGGTGGTTTAATCTGAGGAGTTAGCTATGGCAGATCCGAAAAGAGGAGCTACTGCTCCCCCAAGGAGTGGTGCCTACAGGACTCCCGATAGTGATGGGATACGAGATAAAAATGAAAGCAACCCGTACCGACCGCCGAGGGACGGTATTAAGGATATCAGTGATATCAATTATATTCCTTATGGTGGGGTATATGAGCGGGAAGGCCTACATCCGTATGACAGAGTCTCTACAGGTGGTGCATACGAGAATCCTAAGCCGGTAATCCTTGAGATTCCACCTGTATTTATTGCCAGTCTGACATACCCACCTTTGGTCTCTGATGAGATAACAGTAGCTGGTATGGTTACTGGTGGGGGTATGCTGACGCCGACAGAGGATTTGATAACAGCTGTTGACGTTATCACTGGCGGTACTCTGGTACCTATTCTGCAGTTTTATACGAACTGGCCAGCAGAGGAGATAGAAACATTTGACAGCCTAATTACTGGCGGCAATCTTGTAGTAGCTCTTGTCACATATTCTAATTGGCCAGTAGAGGAAATGGAGATAGTAGACAGCCTAATTACTGGTGGTAGCTTGACTAGCTTGCTTATTCAGTACTCCAACTGGCCAGAGGAAAGTATGTTTGTAAACGGACTAATTACGGGAGGTACCCTTGCTTAAAAACTCATTACTAAAAATTCAGAAGAGACCTAATATTGGTCTATCCGGAGAGTACCGATTGGTTGTTCGGCGTGTTGTCGATGGTGGTGTTACTAGAGATACCGGCTGGATTCCAAACCTAATTACCAATGCAGGATTGAATCGTCTGGGCTCCGGTGGTTGGTCTGGATGGTGCCACATCGGGACCGGTACTACAGCACCCGCAGTCGGTGATGTGGCACTGGCAGTCCAGGCAGCTTCTACCAATTCGACGGCTCCAGGTGGAGGAAACAGTAACAGCGGTTCTCCCCTATACAGGACGACAGCCACATTAGTATACCGATTTAATGCCGGTCAATTAAACGGTAACTATACTGAAGTTGGGATCAGTTGGTCCAATAGCACGCTATGGTCACGCGCACTAATTGTAGATGGTGGTGGTAGCCCCACGTCGATTACTGTAACCTCCTCAGAATTCCTTGATGTTTTCTATAGGCTTACTATGGTGCCTGATTTAACAGATCATAATTATAGCTGTACTATCCAAGGTGTCAATTATGGCGTAACGCGAAGGGCTTCGTGGGTCGGTAGCGCAGGCGCGTGGAACCCAAATAGGTCTGGGGCGTGGATTCCGGCAGGGGGTCAAGGAAGTAATATCATATCTGCCTATAGTGGTACATTGGGAGCGGTGACAGGGTTTCCTAGTGGCACACAGGCAACCAAAGGGGGATCACCGTCGGTAGGAGCTTACGTCAACAACTCATATACCCGGACCAGTTCCGTGTCTATTGCCCTTGGTGAGCTCAATGTCCCTGGCGGTATAAAATCAATAGCGGTGGACGATAGCGTTGGTTCCTGGCAGCACCAATTCTCACCAGTCATACCAAAAGATGATACCAAAGTTATGTCTCTTAGCTTCTCAATGAGTTGGGGTCGTGTATAATGATTAAATCAGATCTCTTTTCCCCTGTAGCTGACTCGGGGGTAGATCTTCTATCACCCGACAACTTCAGCAGTAGCATCAATACTGTCGAGCGGGAGAAGGGTGGTGTGGCAATTTCTGATCCGTCGCAGGGTATCAATATACATGATTGGCAGTCATCATACACACCTTCGACTGGTACCATCTATTTGACAAACCTAAATACATCAGTCGTGTATACGATATTGACAGGTGTAATGTCGATAGCACAGTTATCATTTGCCTTCGATTCAAACATGCGTCCAAACCTAGGATATAAGCTGGTGGATGGTACAAGTAAGATCTATTATTATGATTCGGTCATAGAAGACTTCATCACAGTAACATTACCAGCAGGAGCCGGTGCACCAAAATTATGCCACGACGACAAGCGGGATGAGATGGTGCTACTCAACGTAACAGATGTGCTCATATTCTATACACTAGATGATGTGCTCTATTATTTGCTACAGCGAGAGCGCTTTGCAACACCGCACCAAGTGGCAACACTAACACCGGGCACCGTTCTAGATAAAGTAGGAATGTCAAATGATCTACGAGTCTTGGCTCAAATCTCGAATGGAGAATTTATCTCATCACCATAATAATATAACCGACCGACTGCCCCATGTCGGATCTAAAGTGAAAGAATCTATGTCAAATAATACAATCTCGTTGGGTGGGGCTTCCGACTCGTTGCCGGCAATTGCAGCGAAAACTGGTCCATCAGTAAGTGTATCTTTAGCTGCTATCGCAGGATATAGTGTATCGGATATCATACTATGGGCTACACTGATTTACACTGTGCTGATGATCGCACACAAATTGTACCACATTTGGAGCGACCTCTTCGGCAAGAAGAAGGATCGTCATGAGAAGTAAGATAGCAACACTGGCTCTATCAGCAGCTGCATTGGTTACGATTGCGTTGCATGAAGGGTACCGGGATCAAGCCTACAAACCCTTGAAAGGGGACGTACCCACCATCGGTTTTGGTACTACCGACGGTGTAAGAATGGGTGATACTATCACCGTAGAAAGAGCACTGGTCAGACTCTTGAAGGATGCTGACAAGTTTGAGAAGGCTGTCAAACAATGCGCCCCAGTACCTATGTACCAATACGAATTCGATGCATATGTTTCCCTCACTTACAACATTGGAGCCGGAGCCTTCTGTAGCTCAACATTGGCCAAATACCTTAATGCCGGTGACTATAAGAGAGCATGTGAAGAGATCCTAAGATGGGATAAATTCAAGGGGATGTCGCTTCCCGGATTAACTAAGCGACGTAAAGAGGAATACGCTAAATGCCTTGGATCATGATGTCCCCGCTGATTACTCGCATTGTTGCAGTTGTCGCGGTATTGACCGCCCTAGCAGGAGGCGGATGGTATCTCCATCACTCAGGTTATCAGAGCGGATATGCTGTAGCTGAACAAATTGGTGAGGCAAAACTTACTGCTTATCGCGAAGAACAGCGTAAGCAGCTAGATGCCTTCTATGCCAAACAGCGACAGATGGAAGCCGACCTGCAGAAGCAAATGCAGGATAGTCTGATGGAGAAAGAGAATGAAATCAAAGCTATCAATGATCGTCATGCTGCTCTCATTAGTAGCCTGCGCAGCAGACCCAGTCGTAACAGTGGTACCCCAGTCGTCATTGAGACTACCACCATTACCACCTCTGAGTGCACAAGAGTCCCTAGCACTGGAGAAGAACTATCTAGAGAGGATGCAGAATTTCTTGCAGGGGAAGCTGCCTCAGCCGACATCCTCAAAGAAGCCCTGAAGCAGACCCGTAAAGCATACGAGGCCATTCTGGAGAAACAGAACGAATAAAGGAAACCCTACATGTCAGTAGTTCCTGTAAAGAATCTTGGACAAGGTGGTCTTAACAAGGACACTGCTCCTGTCAATCTTCAACCGAACATCTTCACTGATGCTCTCAATGTCCGCTTCAAGAATGGCGCCGTTGAGACTATTCTCGGTGAAACTACATTCAGAACACCCACTAACACACCAGATGTTGGTATGCATTGGCAACGGCCGGATGCTGGTTATACTATCCTAGGTAAGGGTGGTGTGATCAATAGAGTTTCAAGCTCAGGTGTTGAGACTGCTATGCTGAATGCGCCGGGAACTTATACAGGCAGTGTCTGGCAAACAGATTACTTCGGTGGTGGATACGCAATCATATTCAATGATGGTGATCATGCACCACTGTATGCACTGTATCAGGATCCGTTAGCCGATCTATCTCTCATCCCATTTCCCGGTTGGAATTACTCTCCAGGCTTGACTGTCACAGCTAAGGTGTTGCGGCCATTCGGATACTCAATCGTGGCTGCCAATCTAACAATCAATGACGGTGTGACGTCAAAATATGCACCAGCATCCCTACGTATCTCTGTCCAGGCACCTATTGGCGGTTTCCCTTCCATTTGGGAACCGGGATTGACCACAGATACCGCAGATGAATTCGAGATCAACACCAAGACACCTATCGTAGATCTATATGAACTGCGTGGGCAGATGTTTATCTATTCATCGGACAGCGTACATATTCTATCACTGGTAAATGGCATCCCTAACGTCAGACCTTATTCACTGGGTTACGGAGCTATGTCAGTGAACTGTGTGTGTGAAGTTGATGGGATGCACTTCGTAGTGGACCGTAATGATATCTACTCTCACAACGGCTCAGGTAAAGTCACGTCAATGGTCTATGGAAGGATGCGAGACTTCTTCTACGGTGATCTCAACCAGAGTTACACTGATAAGACCTTCGTAGTTAAGAACAACAAGTTTAAAGAGATCTGGGTTTGCTACGTATCATCTGGTAATACCAACGGTAAGTGTGATAAAGCTCTGATCTATAATTACAAGGAAGACAATTGGACAATCCGCACACTACCCGGTGTAACTAATATCTTCCCTTCACCAAACCTATCAGGTGTGTCCTGGCAGCAAGGTAATGAAAGATTACTGGCTACAACTGGAGCCAATCGGGTGCATCTACTAGATGATGGGTACCAGATGTACAGCGTGTCAGGAAGCGCATATACAGACTATACATCGTACGCCGAGAGGTCAAGACTATTCACAGAGGATCCATTCGGTAATAACTACATCGATGGGTTGACACCAGTACTAGAAGTATCTGATGTAACAGACACGGTACAAGTGTACGTCACCTCACAGAACATGTACGATAAAGCACCAGACTTCTCCAATATCAGCGGTAGGGATATGTTCACGATCTCTCCGCGGAGCGAATCTCAAGGTTATAAGGTAGACCCACGGACAGTAGGTCGTTTTCTCAACTACAGAATCCAGAGTGATGCATACTGGAAACTATCATTCCTAGGCTTGAGCCTACGACCAGCCAACCGGAGGTAAAGTATGCATATTCTTCCTCCTTTTACCGACAACCCTGAACTGGATGCATGGAACCAGGAGGTAGCTGCATACTTGAATGGTCTACCGGCTCAGCCAGTACATGATCAGGGTACGGGTATCATCAAGAATCCCGTTGATGATAGTATCATCGGTTACACCTATCGGTATCTTCATGTCAAATATGCTGATGATCGTACAGGTATCAACTTTTCCAATTCACCCACCAATAGATACTTCTACGGAGTAAAGAACTCAGAGACATCCTCAGAGTCCATTGTTCCGTCAGAATATACATGGTTCGAGGTACCTGATGGTGGCTTCGGTACAACCAAGGGTGTTTACTACCGCAACCTAGGCGGCAGGGCTGTGGATCTGCGTATACAAGCCCTACCTCCTGGTTACAAGTGGAGTGTTGATACCGGTATCGCAATTGACTTAGACGATCTACTAGGTCTAGGTATGATCGGTACTGACGAGCTCGCTGATAGGTCGGTTACAACCACCAAGATAGCTCTTGGCGCAGTAACATCGGATGAGCTTGCCGATGACTCGGTAACAATAGATAAACTAGATACAACTGGGGCACCAACAGCCAATTCATTTCTCAATGGCCTGATGGAGTGGGTATACCCGCAATCTGGTATGTTCCAGGCGCAAACACTTCTTGATGGAACTATAGAGATTTCTGACGAATATGGTGGTCACTTCTACTCTAGTGCATCAGCGACGGAAGCTATTGTAAGAATCGAGGACGATCTAGCCGAGAACGGTAGTACAATTACCCTGGTCAATATGTCGGCGATAACAGCGTACATCACCTATCCGTCCGGTACTATATTCGTACTGAGCAGCGCTGCCGAGGACGTCACATTGGAGATCGCCCCAAACGGCAAGGCTAATCTGCTGAAGGTCGAAATGAACAGATGGGTTGCGGAGGGTAATGGGCTTACTGCCAGCTCGGATGATCCGACTTATTATTACCTCATTACTGAGGCGAGTGATTATTTGACAACAGAAGGCGGATCCTTCATAGTCTAGGAGAGAATATGGCATTAGTAAAAATTTCGGCGTTACCGGCAGCAGGTGCGCTAGTCGGGACCGAAGAGACTCCGATTGTTCAGTCCGCCACCACTGTAAAAGCAACACTGCAAGATATCGCTGATATAGCAATCGATGCGGTTGTAGGTGGCGCCCCAGTCAGCTTAGATACTCTGGATAAGCTGGCCAACTCTATAGGAGATGACCCGGCATTTGCTGCTACGGTATCTACTGCGCTGGCGTTTAAGGCACCTTTAGCTTCCCCGGCCCTGACAGGAACGCCGACTGCACCGACTCAGACAGCGGGTGATAATTCCACTAAACTAGCCACTACAGCTTACGTAGATGCAAGGACAATTTCCAACGATCCTACCTACAGTGCTAGGGGAGATATCCCGATCGGTACTGCGGATAATGTATCTGCAATGTTGGCTATCGGTGATAACGGCAAGGTGTTGACAGCGGACAGTACACAAGCTACCGGTGCCAAATGGGCTGATCCACCAGGATACAACTCCGCAGTAGTAACAGCATTGTCGATATCATCGGGTGTGGTCAATATCAATTGCGCACTCGGCAGCTACTTCACTCTGGCCCTCGACGCCAACGTGACCAGCATTACGTTCTCCAATATCCCTACCAGTGGTGCATCTATCATGGTCCGTTTCACTCAGGATTCTACTCCCAGAACTGTTGCATGGCCCGCTTCATTTAAATGGGCGGGAGGCACGGCCGGTTCTGTCAGTACCGGTAGCGGAGCATTAGATGTGCTGGCGATTACAACATTCAATGCCGGTACTGCTTGGAACGCTACACTGGCTAAAGGATTCGCATGAGCTCATTGGTAGGACATTGTGGTCTATTCTTCTCTCTGGGCGCAGCGCAGTCGATCATGTTTATCACGTCTGGCTCCACATTTGTAGCCCCGAGTGGATGGCCCGGATTCGCCGATACTATCGAATGTATTGGTGGCGGCGGCGGTGCGGGATCCAGTGCTGTGAACACTGCTCACATCAAGCCCGGAGGTGGTGGAGGTGCGTACTCGAAGGTCCTTACTACAACACTGGCTAATGGAGCCAATCTGTCAGTAGGCTCAGGCGGTGCTGAGACTGTGGCAGGTGGGGACACATGGATCGGTGGAACCGACTTCGCGTCGTCTCTGTGCGGAGCAAAAGGCGGAGGCGCAGGTAATGCCACTTCTGGTACTGGCGGCGCTGGTGGAGCCGCAGCGTCTGGTATCGGTACAACAAAGTACTCTGGTGGTGCCGGCGGCGGCATCGGCTCCGACTCGCGCGGGGGTGCCGGCGGTGGTGGTGCGGCAGGTCCTGGCGGGGGTGGAAAGGCAGGGGGTGTTGGAGGTTCATCCGTAAACTTTAATGGAGCAGGAGGTGGTGGAGCAGGAGGTGGATCATCTACTGCCGGCGGGGCATCGACTTCGTCCGATCCGGCCGGTGCTGGTGGTCATGGTCCTAGCGGTACAGGCGGGGGAAGTGGAGGGAGCGGAACAGCAGGTAGTGCCGGTGCATTCGGCGGCGGTGGTGGTGGCGGCTCAAGACCTGCTACTACTGGCGTGAGCGGGGGCGCTGGTGGCGCAGGTATCGAGTGGACGACACACGGCGCGGGTGGTGGCGGTGGTGGTGGATCAGGTGCCACCGCGTCTCCTGCTGGAGCCGGTGGTCCCGGTGCTTTATATGGCGGTGGCGGTGGTGGATCCGGTTGGTATAATACAGGTTCGGCCCCATCTGCTACCGGTACTGGTGCGCAGGGTATTATTGTTATACGATATACTCCTATTTAGTACTTACTGGTACCTAATGTAGATAATTGTTAAATAGAGGAATTGAATGCACACAACCCTAGCACTCCCAGACCAAATAGCAGAGAATTGGCATCTGGTGAAAGACCTTCTTAAGCAGGCAATCGACCACGGTGTCGGTGAATCGACCCTCACAGATTACCTACGTCGTCTTCTGAACTTTCAGGCTCAGCTGTGGGTAGTTACGGACGACAATTATAATGTTGTCTCAGTAACCCTCACAAAGTTTATCGACTACAGCACCCACAGAACTCTGCATATTGTTGCGACATCCGGTAACGATTTCGAGGGTTGGGCTGACCAGTATTATGTGGTGGAGAAGTTCGCCAAAGAGAATAACTGCAAGGCAGTAGAACAGTGGGGCCGTCCTGGGTGGTCTAAGGTACTACCCAAGGCAATTCCAGGATTCGAAACTGTATATCACGTAATGCGTAAAGAAATAACATAGGAGTCCTCAATGTTCAATCTGAAGATTAAGTCTCGTCGGGCCAAAGGCGGTGGAGGTACAAGTACCGCCGCGACGATCCCTGATTGGGCAGTACCCTACATTAAGAATGTGGGGAATGCTGCCGAAGGTATGTTCAATAGTGGAGAACTGGGAACGGTGGCTGGGAAGAACACCAACCTATCACGCGCCTTCGGTACCGGATCTGATGCTATTGCTGATACTACAAATAGGGGTCTGGGTGCAATGAGTGGTCAGCAGGATCGCCTAACAGAGCTTGCCAATACCGGTGGCTACGATACAAAGGCACTCAAGGATCGAGCTATCCTAGAAGCTGGACAGCGTACTGCTGAAATGAACAAGGGTTTCGGTCAGGCCGGTACCCTCGGTAGCGCACGTCAGGCTGTACAACAAGGAGCCCAAAATGCCGCCACAGCTGCACAATTCGCCACGATTGACCAACAGGCCGCACAACAGAACTTCCAGAACAAGATGGCAGCTGAACAAGGTCTGAGTCAGAACGTAGCCGGTATGTCTGGTCTGGCTTCTGGTGCAGCACAAGCATTCTCCAATCTAGGTGCTCAAGAGCGCGGTATTGAACAAGAACAAGTTGATGCTCCTTGGCAAGCTCTGCAGCGATATGCATCGACTATTTACGGCAATCCTGCACGTCAACAACAAGTAGCCAGTGGAGGTGGAAAGTAATGATCGACTATAACCAACCTTGGGGCTGGGTGACTGGTCAAGGTAAACAAAAGAATAATAACATGATTGCACCTCTCGGTGCGTCAGGCCCTGAAGGAGTACCTGCCCCTGTCATGGGTGAACCTAGTCTGCAAGACAAGATGGTGCAGCAGGTTGGTGGTGCTCTGGCTAACAAAGCTGTGGATGGTGCAGCCAAAGGTGTCGGTGAATATATGAATGCTGCCCCTCTGGCTGCAACATCAGGCGATACGCTTGTGGGTGGAGTAGGTAATGCTGCTGAAATGACTGGCAATGTAAGTGAGATGGCTTCGGCCGCTGCGCCGGCTGCCGCTGGTCTTCAGGTATTGGGTCCACTAGGTGCTGCTATGAGTGGAGCTATGAAGGGAGAATATGATCAAGCTGCCGGTGCTGCTCTAGGCTCGGCGCTCGGATCTACATTCGGCCCACTGGGTACAATGATAGGATCCAAGCTTGGCGGATATGCCGGTAATGCTGTTGGCGGTCTGTTTGGACTGGCTGATGGTACTACTAAGGTACCTGATGACAAGAGCAAAGGCATTGTGCAATCGATCTGGGATCGCATGGTTAACAGTGGCCGTGAAGCTATGGAAAAGTCTGTAAAGACTGCTACAGGTAATGATGGTGGTCTTGGTCAAGCTAAGCAGGCACTTGTGTCCCGTAAGGAACGTCTGGATGCTGAAGAACGTAAGGCCATGGGTTACGCCTGGGGTACAACCAATGCCGGTGGTAAGGGCTTCCCTGCTGCCGCTGGCGGTACTGTACTCAATCGCCCTTGGGGATCAACTGCAGCTACCGGATACTATGGCGATCGTGCTCAATCAAGCAGTGCAGCACCCGTAACATATCGTCCGCATGGCTTTGCCACATCTCAGCAGCAGCAGGCGGTACCTACTGTACAGCAAGTTCAACCTAATGTATGGAATGCTGGTGCAGTATCCGGTGGTTTTGGTGGTGGGGATTCTGCTGGTGAAGGTGGTGGCGGTACTGGCGTCGGTGGAGACGCATCATCTGGCTCTGGCATCGGAAACGGTGCCGAAGGAGATGCATCTGGTCCTGGCGGTGATGCCGGCGCTGGCGGTGGTGGAGGCGGTGGTAAGTAAAGAATCAAGGAGAATCAATGGGTCCGTTATCAGTTAAAGCACAGGTCCAGGCCAATGCCGGACGCGTCAAGGATCAGATGACGGTTATCAAGACCCTCGCTGATGAAGCGCGCAAGAAGGATCTTCACAAGATCAAGATGGCGAAAGAGTTGGCGAAAGCCAAAGCAGAGGGACTAGAGATCAACCCTGCGAGTATTACCCAAGAGAAGAATGGTTTCTCTGATGGTACTCTAGAAATACCGAAGTCTGGTACTGGTCAACCTAACACTACTATTAAAAGTAATAATAAAGGAACCAATCAACCAACTAAGACTTTAGGAATCCCTCCTGTCAATCACGGAATTATTCCTCCTGTTACCCTGCAGAATCCTGAAGCTGGTCCGTCAGATACTATCCCTGCAATGCTCACCCCTGGTGAAGCTGTTATTCCTGCATCAGTGGCTCAGGATAGTGCCTATAAGCCAGTCATCGAAGCTCTCGTAAATGAGGGTCGTATGCGTAATCGTCAGCCGGGTGGTGTCAAGGGTTATGCAGATGGCAAAGTAGAGGTACCGTACGAAGCAGGTAATCGCGACTCATTCATGAGCTACTTCGGGCCATATGCCGAAGAAGCTGGTAACCGATTGGGTGTTGATAAGTCCATCATCCTGGCACAACTCGGACATGAAACTGGTTGGGGTAAGTCTGTCGTCGGCAATAACAATCTCGGTAATATCAAGGATTTCTCCAATCGAGAAGGTTCCAAACAGGCTAACGATAAAATCGAGAAGTCGAATGACAATTATCGCTCATACGCCAGCCCGAAGGAATTCTTCGATGACTATTCTTCGCTGATCGAGAAGAACTTCCCTGGCGCTGTCGGCTCTGGTTCGGACCTGAACAAGTTCGTCGGTGGACTCACCGGTCCTGATGGTCGCAAGTATGCCACTGATCCGAAGTATCTTGAGAAGATGCGGGCGATCATGAGTTACAATAAGGGTGTCCCTGAAGAAAACGAGTCCGCTGCTGAGACTCGACGGCTAGCTGCCCATCCTGTTCCACCACCACCTACTGATATTCGTGCTCAGGCAGAGTTCGCCAATCGCTGGTCTCAGCCTGTCACAGTAAACGGTAATCCGATGGTGGATGAGGAGATCAAGACTCTCAAGAGGTATATTGAGAACCCGTCCACCCCTGCCAATGAGCGTGGTAAGGCAAGGCTGCGTCTGGCTGAACTTGAGCGTAAGTTCAATGATCAGTCCACCATGCCTGCTCTGGGCCGTAACTACTCAGGTACAGCAAAGCCTGCCGGATCATCAGCCATCCCTGGTCAATCTGTGAGTACGGCACCGGCTAGGTTCGAAGAGAATCGTATTGCCGCTGAAGCAGCACCTGTAGTACCGGCACCATCACCTAAGGCACCTGATGGCTTCTCCATGATCCCGAAGAGTCCGACAAAGATGCCTCAGCCACAGAAGGATGATCAGTCAGCTGCTGAGACTGCCCGACTGGCTCGTGCCGGCCAAATGGATAGTACTCTGGAGGATCCTACGGTTAAGTCAGAACTCAGCAAGCTTCAGGCAAGCCCACCGCCGCCCGGTGTGGAACCTAAGAATTGGCTGGCTCAAGGTCTCGCCAAGATCTTCGGGCCTACTGGGGTGTTCAATGAAGAAGACCTCATTCGATTCAGTCTACTTGCTGCTGGTGGTATGCTTACTGGTGGTTCTACTGGTGGTTCACTTCGTTTTGCGGGTCTGGCTACCCTGAAGTCATCTGATGAACGTCGTCAGGCACAAGCTATGGCTGCCGCAAAGCAGGATGAAATCATCCGTAAAGGACAGGTTGAGGCAGCTAAGGATGTTCGCGAGCGTAACCAGACCCTGGAGAATACGTACTACCAGAAGATGGATAAGGCTTCACCAGAAGCGAAGGCGGCTGCCATTAAGCTCTTTGAGGAGTCCCGTGCTCCTGGTGTCACGCCTGCCGTTCGTGAGGCTAAGTTGGCTCAGGCTCTCCATGTACTATCTACCAATCAGGTTGATACTTCAAAAGACGGTAAGCCACGGGCTCCTGTCAGTGGTTACAACTCAAAGACCGGCGAGGAGCTACAGTATTTCTGGGACGATAAGAACAATATGATGGTACGTGACCCTAAGTCTGGTGGATTCGTCGATGCCGCCAAAGCAGGTATTCCTGTGGCATCAGCTTCTGAATTCAACAAGCAAGAGAAGGATCAACGGGATTCGATCAGCAAGCGGCTAACCAGTCGTCTGTCAGCAATGAACAGCCGCGACGGGAAGCCGATTGACAAATCCTACACCGATGCTGTCGCCAAGACTCATGCTGAAGGCCTAACTGAAGAGTTCATGTCACTACGTCGTGATATGGGCTACGACATGAAGCCCGAAGACTTTAGTAAGGTGGTTGACAATGCCATTGCCGACATGCAGGAAAACTATCGTGGTCGGAAGCTCAACGAGCTAACACCGGAAGCACTACGTCGTATCGTCTATGGTAGCGCAGTTATCGCAATGCGTCCTACCAACAAAGCAATGTATGAAGTAGAGAAGGCTGACGGTAAGCCTGGTCGCCCTGGCGAAGAAGCGCTTTTCAACTATGGTAATGCAATTCAAAAGGCGGTCCAAGAAGGTCGGCGTGGTGGTGTCGAACTGACTCCCGAGAAGGTGAGCTCTCACTGGGAATCCCAGTTCAAAGCGCTACCTGATAAGATTCAAAAAGACTATGCGGTGAAAGCCCGTGCTGTACCCAGTTACAGTCCTTTCCTGTTGTGGGTGAAGGATAACACTGTAAACCGTTAACGCTGTTTTCATACAGCTATAAAGGAACCTATCTATGTGGGAAGACATGATGCGCGGTCTTCTGGAAACAGAAGCTGCCAGTACCAAATCTCAAGTCAAAACTGTTGACGGTGAAGCGGTGGGTTCCCCTGTACGAAATGTTGACGCCGATACTCTCGATATCGGTGGCCAGCGTTATCGTCTGAAAGGATTCAACGCTCCCGAGACTGCCAAGGTCCAAGGGGGCGTTTTTGTTCCAGCCCAGCAAGCAGGGGATAGGACTGAACAGAACGTCAATGAAGTAGCCAGACTGGGTGGTTATACCAACCTAGTACCTGTCGGTAAGAAGGATCCGTATGGTCGTCAAGTGGCTGACCAGCAAGATACTGCCGGCAATAGTCTGGGTGATATGGTTACGGCTCTCGGACTGACCGAGATGAACCCGTACACCAGCGATACGGCTGCCAAGGATAACGGGATGATACGCGCCATGTCACGCATTATGCCGACCATGGCTGATGCTGACCCGATGATTCGTCTGGCGCGGGAGGAACATGAGCGTCGTGTGAAGGAAGCTGGCGGCAATCCGCTGTACATCCCTAAGATGGTCATGGCTGACGAAGCGCAATATGCTGCCGCCAAGACCATGGTGGGTATCCAAGCTGTCAAGGAACAGATTGAAGAGATCAGTCGTCTAGAGGGCATTCTAAAGGATCCTGGTCTACGTCCTGATACTAGGGCCAAACTAGAGAAGCAACGCGAAGAAGCCAAGGACAAACTGTTCTTCGCAGGCACCACCCCTGACTTCGCCGGTGCAGTTGCCATCCGTAAAGGTGACCGTACCATCATGAATCAGGCCAAGAACCAGTTTAGTACATCCTTTGATAGTGCTATGCTGGATCTGAAGAAGGGTTTCTATGGATATCTACAGATGGCCGGTGACGCCAATCAATGGGAGTGGTTGGCTCAGAAGGGTCGCGAAGGAGTTACTACTCAGAAGATGCTGTCGGGACAATTACCTGATACACTGAATTCAATCCGTGATATCAGGACAGGTGGCGACACATGGGATACGATCACTGATGCAGCTACATACGCCGGTAATCTAATTGCGGGTACACTACCGATGATGGGAATGATGGCTGGTGCTGCTCTAGCATCTGGGGTAGCTGCTCCGACCGCCGCTGTGGCTTTCATGGGCTCAGCCCTACCATCAGCTGTGGTATACAGTGGTCAATTCTACGCTGATCAACCAGATGATAAGAAGAACGCGGCACTGGCACTCTCTGCCGGTATCGGATCTGCTGTGCTCGATCGAGTGGGTCTTGAGGGTATCCTCAAAGGTGGTAACATCTTCAGTCAGATTGGCCGTAAGGAAGCAGTAGACGCAATGCTGGCATCTGCTAAGGCAGCTACCGCCAAGGAAGCCGAAGAGATGCTGATGGATGCATCGAAGAAGACTATCATGGAGCTTGCCGGCGCCGGAGCCGAGTTCGCGCAGAAGCACTATGCATCCAAGGAGGCAATGCTGGCGGGTATTCGTTCGATCGGCACTGCAGCCGCTGGTGAGTCGGTCACTGAGACAGGACAGACACTTCTTGAACTCTTCGCGACATCTGGTGAGATCGACCCTGATCTACGCTACGAGAAGAACTTCTATAACGCCTTAGTAGATGCCGCCATCGGTGGCGCTGTCATGGGTGGTGGTATGCATGCCGGTGGTGTTGCCATCGATATGGCACAATGGGGTTCGGCAGCTGATGCCAAGCGTATATACGAAAGTAACATGAATGATGCAATGGCATTCCAGGCACAGCAGAAAGCGTTTGCTGAGGCTGGGCTACCCCCAGGTGATCCTCGCGGTGTTACGTCCGTTCTCGACGCCATTTCTAAGGTAAACGCCATTAACCTTTCGCAACCAATTGACGAGCTCTCCGACATGACCGGGAAGCCTGGATACTGGAATGGATTCCTGTCAGTTGTCAAGGATCCGATAAGACTCCTGCGATCACTGGCAGATACTACTGTCAGAAGCCTACGCAAGCAGAATGGTGAACTCAAGTTCTACTTACCGATCCTGAAGTCGATTATGCAGACCGGTGTCCTACCGGGCGATTCATATGACGGCTTCCGTCAGCGGATCATCGGTGAATGGAGTACTACTGATGCTGAAACATTGGCTACTCAATTGAAGGTACCGGTAAGTCGGGTCAGTCAGCTTCTGAAGGAGGCATGGCAGACTACGTGGTCTAACGGTGGTCGCATAGGCGGATCACCTGAAGCTGATACTCTCCAACACTGGAAGGATGAAGCAGATGGAATTACCGCCCAGGCGGAGGAACTGCTGAGGGAACTGGGTTACGATACCTCGAAGTTCGGTTCTCTCAATGCCGTATTCGTAGATGCTACCATTGATCCAAAACGGATTGCCCAGAACGAAGGTCGTTTGATTAATACTATGGTAGCCAACGGTAGCGGTATGCGCGAAGCCCGTGATGCAGTACAGGGACTCATCTCCGGTAATCCGGCAGTTGCGGGACCGGCCAAGGCGTGGATGGAAGCCCACGGCGTATTCAAGGATCATACTTTGAATGACCTCTTCGAGCCCAATATATTCGCCGCATTCGAGAACTTCAAACATAGGATTGCCACTGATGCTGCCCAAAAGATCTACCTAGGTGATGGTGGTGCCAATCTGGCGAAGCTGCTACATCTGGCCAAGCAATCAGGTGAGTTTGGTAGCGAAGCTGAATACCTCGATGCTGTCCAGAATACTAAGGACTTCTATAAGATCGCCACGGGTACCTACAATACACTTGAGAACTATCCATTCATCGAGAAGATGGTTGGATGGGGTGTCACAGCAACTATGCTGGCGTCGCTTGGGAAAGCCGCGCTAAGTTCCATTCCAGAAATCGCTATGTCAACGATGGGTACCTCTGGCCCTAGGGTGGCTGAGCAGCTGGGGGTGGCTGTCAAGGAAATGTTCAACGAGCTACGTTCTGAGATCAATAAGGGTGTGTCATTCACGACCGCATCCCTAGGTCTGTCCTATGCCCGCAACACACCTAACGGCCGGGCACATGTGGAACTCAAGAAGCTGGATGAAGAGTTTGACAGGCTGAATTCTGACCCCAATACGACACAAGAACAGATGGATGCCTTTGCAAAGAAGGTGAAGAAATTCCATAAGAAGTACATGGGTCGTTCTCTGTTCGAACGTCTAGGGTACAACGATAGCGGATACAATACGCAAGCTAAGTTTGAAACAAATAGTGCCAATATGAAGAAGACCATGCAAGTGTTCTCTTCAATGATCGGCCTGCATGCTATTACCAATGCTACTCGTATTGCTACGCTGTCAATGGCAGGTGATATTCTCAACAGCAAGCTGACATCACTGCTAGCTATCCCGAAGGAGGATCGTTCACGTCTATTCCAAACAGGTGTTGACATGACGAAGGAGCAGTTCTACTCTCTAAAGGAAATGCAGTCATGGGGTATTGACGTCGAGAAGGTACTGTCAATCATGGATCACATGAACAGTACTGACCCGGCTACCTTAGATGAAATGTTAGAATCGATCGCTTCAGGCTCACGCGAGCGGCTACCTATTGATAACCCGGTGCAACAGCTTCGGGATGAACTGATGGTGGGCCTGCGTAATATGGTCGATCAACGGGTCACAAACCCACAGACCGCCAATTTGCCGAAGTACTACCATGACCCCCGCCTACGCGTGTTCACTGCCATGACCCGATTCGTCGGAGCAATGACATCAACCATCCTACCAAGGATGTATAAGGACTACATCAAGGACGGTTCCACAGGTATGCGCTTCCAGGCATTCTCTACTATGGCAATGTCCCTAGTGTTCGCCTATATGGCAAACATCCTAAAGGACATTCTAGCTTACGGTGATGACGACAATCCATACCTCAAGAGTAACGTCAAGAAGGTACAACGTGCAATGTACGGCTCAGGTATCGTGGGTAGAGTAGAAAGTCTGATTGATACTGTGGCACCATTGTACGGTAACAAGAAGGCTGATCCGGCTCAGGCACCATTCACATATGCCTATCAGAGTCTACGCGATGCAAGCCCTCCTCTGTCATGGTCTGACCGTGCTGTTAGGGCAATGTATGAGTTGGGTACCGGTGAAACAGAATCTGGTACAAAGAAGTTGGTCAAGTCGCTACCTCTAGTCGGTAGTTTCCCGGTTGTAGCTCAAGAAGCTTCCAACCTAGTTAAGGAGAAGTAAACAATGGCAATTCCATTAAACACCAAAGTTGCGCCTTTGGGTGGTGGATCAGTCACTTCAGCAAAACAACTGAGTGATATGTTCTCAAATAGCTTGGGCTATTCAGCTACCCGAGCACCGGATCCTCGCTCAGATGTCATGCAGTCGATCGGTCAAATCCCGACGATGCAACCTGCTGACATTGAACGTGGTATTCCTATGCTGGAAAACAGCATGCCAATTCAGTCAGGGCAGGACATTGCAGATATCTCCGGTAGCGAGTTCTCGCCGGCTGCTCAACAAGAGCCCGTGTACGATCCTAATACTGGTGAACCAGTCATTGACCCGGCAACTGGTCAACCGAAGATGCGTACTATCACTATGCAGGACTACAACGATCAGCTTGCTGCTGAACGTGCTGCATACGCATCTGTGCAAGAACCTATCAAGGCAATTGCCACGGATCCCTTCGGCAATGCTCAGACGGGTATCCGGCAGATTATGGAAACCCAGCAATGGGCCAATGACGAATCACTGTCACCGCAGAATGCCAGGGTAACTGCTCGGTTGAATGAGCAATACAAGTCACTGGATACCTACATTGATCAGGTTGGTACCGATCTTGGTACTGCCACAATGAATGCGCAGGAAGCACTGTTCACCAACGGTACCTATGCAGGTATGTCTGACGGTGAAGGCAATGTGGTTCCTGCTGGCGCCAAAGTCCTGTTCGACAATAACATGGCCGATACGGAGACCGCGCAAGTGATCTCCACCATGGCAGGTCTGGCTCTAGGTCAGGCTACGTCACAGATCGGTGTTGCCAAGAAGGATGCCAAGTCTCCTGATGCTGATCAGCTGGCTGACACACAGGATTACATGCCAAATGTGATCAACAGTACTCGACACTTCCTAGACAACGGTCTACGTCGTATGGGTATTAAGCTGAGCCCCGGTAGTACTGACGTACTGGCGAAGGCTATTGTGATTGACAAGATCAATCGTGGTGATTTCATTCCAACCAATGATGTCAATGGTCGTGTAGTCCTTGAGGCTGCACCAGAATTGAAGCGTCAGTCAATGAATCTACTACGTACTGCTGAAGCGGTGGTAGGAGATACGACTCGTCGTCGATCAAGTTCTACCCCGACGCATTCAGGTAGTGCTCTCTCTGCCGGTGGCCCACAGATGACTAAGAATGCGGTAGGTGCCCGAGGATACAATACTAAGGCAGCCAATCTAACCAAGAATATCCTTGGGTCAGTAGCTCTGGTATTCCGTAACAAGGATCTTGATCGTAAGAACAAGGAACTTGCATTAGTATTCGATCCACAGTATGTACAGACAACACCAGAGGGTAAGTTCATGTACAGCACACACCCACTTGCAAAACGCAATGGTGTTGACAATGGTGCATACCTAGCTACCAAGCACCGAGTGAAGGTACCGTCAGGATATGACAAGAACAATTCCGCTCATGTGGCAAACTTCGGTAAGCTACAGGAAGAGGAAGCACTCAAGATCATGGAGCAGAAGAAGTCTGAGATTGAATTCTCGATGAAGTCAATCCAGAAGTCTCCTGGTCTACGGTACAGCGAATGGATCCACTCAAACAGCAACCAGCGATTCTACCCGAATAACTTCGATACGGATTACATGGGAAGCAAAGGTGTGGTTCGTGACGTCATAGGTCTGGCCTACCAGGATACTGTCAAGGTAGACCATCTGTTTGATCCTCGTGGCGTCGCCATCATGCAGCGTAAGGCTGACTATGTTCTGAATGGCCCCGGAAGTAAGGTGCAGGCGGAACTGAATAAGCTGACTCCGAATGAACTAGGTGCCATCGGTACCATGCACAATGCTGTGATGTACTACTATACTGCCATTGACACTAACACGGTTCACAATGTGACGAAGCTACCTGTGGCCGATGCGATTAGGCTGTACAATCCGGCCATCGGTGAGAAGCTTGCCAGTCTAGGTGAGAAGTATAATGCTGCCCTAGAGAATCTTGGCGGCGATGTTGATGAAGAGATGATGTCTCTGTGGACCGCCACTGAGAAGGGTGAAGCCCTGGGTACACTTAACCTATGGGATGACTTCTTCAAAGCCAAGGCTCTGTTCGACAATCCTAAAACCAACAAGCATTCAATGGCTCTGACCCATCATTCATTCGATGACGGTAATCAGAACGGTATCTTCCTGCAGTCGCTATTCTTTGGACTGAAGGATAGTAGCTCATCTTCGGATTCGCTGTTACGTCTGTCAACTGCCAATCCGAATCAGAGTGACATGCGTGTGTTCGGTATGGATACGATGGTTCATCATCTACAAGCCATTCTCCATGACAAGCCTGAAGAGGCTGAGGCATGGCGCGCATTCTGGGCTGCTGCCAAGGCGGAGCATCCAGATGGTCTAGCAGGTGTTGCAAAGGATTTCTTCAAGAAGCCGCTGATGCAGAACTCGTATGGTAAGGATGCGTCGATGTTCAGTGATGTTATGCTGGAACTGATGGAGACTGACAAGATGTACCGAGATCTGGCAGCACAGTATCTAACTGAGAGTGTCTACCCTGACACTACATCAGCGGCACATGTATTATCGTCAGCAGTCGAAATGTCTCTACGCCAACTGATTGATAGCTCTTCAGTCAACATGATGAAGAATATCGGTCGGTACTCTGCAGTACTCAATAAGCCGATTGTACTGGAAGGTATCACCGGTGACCATCTGGTCATTTCCCCGGTAGGTGCTGCACCAGTCAATAAGGCTGCTGGCGGAGGCACCAGCCAAGTAATCACTAAGCAGACTCTACCAGATGGGACTGAAGTAATGCTCAAGAAGCCACAATGGCAGACTGACACACTGGTCAACCCGACTACCGGTGAAGAGGTTGAAGTACCTACAGTAGCCAAGCAGCTGGTGCCGTCCGGATCAAAGGGCACACAATACTTCCTCAATCGAAAGACCATGAAGTATGACGCATTCCACAACCCACTAGGTACTGCACAGGGTCGCCAGTTCGCGGTTCTGACTATTCAGGCCATGGACGGTGATCTTGTGAAGTGGACAACAATCGAGGCTAATAAGGATCGCAAGACACCTAGGCCAGTTCTATTTGTTCACGACTCCATCATCTCAACCCCTGGTCAGTCACTGATCTATACCAACACATATAACAACGTGGCAATCCCAGGAGCAATCAACAAGATTGCCAACATGGGTAATAAGATCAAGGAGTATGTGACGTCGATCAAGAACGAGGAGATCCAAAAGGTGGCCCGTCGTGGTGAACCTGTAGGTATCGGTGCAGATGGTGACTACCCAGCGATGGGCGCACTGTTCGACGACTTCCACAAGCGAATCGAGGCCGATGGTGAGTATCAGCAACACTTCATTGACATGGAGAAGACCCGGCAAATGGCTCGTAAGAAGCCAGCGGCAAAGTCTCCTGAAGATAAGTGGAATGAATACAAGGCTCGTGTTGCGGGTATCCTGAAAGAAGCCCGTGATGCTGGATGGGTTCCGGAATCGGAGATGAATGAGAAGATTGCCAAACAACTGGCAGTACCCGCTCAGTCATTCCCCAAGCTGCTGGATCTATCTGGTCAGCTATTGAATATGTATGGCCCAACAGCATCCTTCGATGCATGGACCAGTGCATTCAGTAACCGTGTCAAGAACGCTGACAAGGTATTGATGGCAGCAACCAAGACTGGTGGTATCCGTCAGATGTCCTCATCTGGTGGCAAGGCCAACAAGAAGGGTTACAAGCCTGAAACATTAAAGGGTGAGAAGCCTGAAGCAGTTAAGCAGGTACCGCCAGAACTGGCAAATGTACCTCTAGACAAGATGTTTGATACGAACGAACCACTGCCGTTCTAAAGTAATTTAAAAACCCCCTACCGTAATGGTAAGGGGTTTAATTTTTTTTCCAGTATCAAAACTGGAATTGCTTTGCTTGATCCTTCATTGCTGCTTGGACAGATGCCCGTGCAGCATCGGCATGAAACTTGGCTAGGTTGCGGGCAGCTTCTTCATCCATGCCGCTCTTGATATATGAGTCGATGTTCTCATAGTACATCTTCTGGATAGCGGCATCATTGATTGATGGTGTATAGGCGACCTTTGGATCCAGACCCAGGGTCTCTACAACATCCATGTCATCAGTAGTATCATCACCCTGCAGGGCGAAGATGTTGTAATTGATCAGGGGTAGGTTGTTTTTCATGTGTTCCTTTACTTGCTGGTCGTCGCATCAATCTTCCACTTTAGTTTCTTGACATCAGCACAGTAATCACCAATCACTGTTCCGAGTGCTGGATCGGATGACTCGTAGATCCTTTCAGCCAAGGATAGTAGACTGTCAAGGTCGCTACAAAGAGCAGAGAACATATTGGCGACACTCTTGCCGACAGCATCATCAGAAATAGCGGATCCATTGAGAACATCCTTCAGGTTTAGTTCGTACTTGTCGCCGCCTTGGCGTAGTTGTTCTGCCAACGTATCATGCCAGTCCCACAGCTTGTCGTAGACTTCTCCGAATAGTTCGTGGTATTGTTGAAAACCAGGACCGGTTACATTCAGATGGAATGTATGGGCCTTGTAATAGACAAGGAAGTTGTCAGCGATCAGACTCTTAAGATTGTTCGTTACCGTCTTCATCGGACTCCCGCTGCTCAGTGGTGGTTTGACAATCATCCTTCTTTCCTTCCTTACGACCAAAGATTGCATCATAATTGCGGTCGAAAGACTCTTTGTCAGTAGGCCGCTGTGTACTACCCTTACTCATCGTGCGAACTCCGTCCAGAATGAGTCATCTTCTTTGTTACTTCTATCCTCAACAGCGAGTTCAACCCACTTCTGCTTAAGGATTTCCATTACGTCGTCATTGAGAATATCATCCGATACCTCATCGTAGTAGAAGGGAATGCTCCCGTGGACAGTACCCATCAGAGCCCTAATAGTTTATGCAGGCGATCAGCCATATCACCGGCAGTGATCGATTCAGCTACAGCCTCTTGACGGCGCTTCTCAGCGGCATCACGCTCAATTTGCGCATTGTCAGCGAGAACAAGCTGGTCTTCTTGATGTTTGATCAGCTGATCGATAATCTTAATGAGTGGGGAGACGATGTCAAGCGTGTTCTTACGGGAAAAGATGTTCATGAGTTTCCTTTAGTAGCCTTCTTGATCTTATTGACAGCAGCAACCTTCGCAAGACGCTCTGCAGCGGCTTTACTCTGGTTCTCGTTGTACTGCTTCTTGACAGCAGCATCTGTTTCGAGATCACGATTGTACATTTTGCTTAACTCCATCGATAGTTACATTGAAGATCGGGTCATAGCCTTGGGGATCGTAATGTTGACTAACGTATCCCTTCATATTCTTGACGTGATTGTTGACGGCCTCAGAGACCATCTTCTCCAATTCAGCCATGATCAATGAGACAGCTTTCTTACGGATATCCTCCATCATGCCCTTATGTAGGACACTGGCGAAATCTTCTTGCGTGAACGTGCTTATAGTCAAAGCTACTCCTTAGTGTTTCTGATAGGTGCCGGCTGGTTCTGCTTCTGAGGGCCGAACCTACGGATTATATCCGGATTGGTCAGGTCAATGTGGTACAGACCAGGGAGAATGTAGTCTGACTTCATAAAAGTGTGCATTGGAGACCTCGTAGCTAATAGGTGTTGGATTTTCTTTTCCTTCAACCATTGGTAGAATTCCCTAAGTATCTTCCTATTGACTGACCCCTTGAAACGATCAAGATACACAATGTCATCACTGAGAAATGTCACTGTAATCACTGCATCGTAATCATCCACATACATCTGTGCTGTATCACTCTTAAAGAACCTGAGTGACATTACGTTTGTCTGATCTTCAATCATCCTGGCACCTACTTAATTATTAGATACTACACAGGCCTGCAACACAAGCCAACGTCTGCGCTCCCACTACTTGATCATCGAACTCTTGGAAGTCTTCCCAGTTGATGGTAGGCATCTTAGAGACCATCTCCTGATACCGCTCCTCAGTGATATCCTCATAGGGAGCCTGCTTATAGTTACCACCATCATCAGGAAGGAAGCTGACACCGGTACACTCGTCAAAGTGCTTGTACACCCATGCACCGACTTCCATCCACTCATGCTCCTTGACAGAGATAGTTACTGAGGGCTTGTGCTCGCAGTAATGACGCTGGAAGTTCAGCCAGATATCTAGATGCTCAGTAGCAGTGAGATCGTTTCGGGTAATTCCTTCTTCCTTCATCGGGAAGCTGAACACAGTAGTATCGTTAGGCTTCAGCACACAGGGTTCGTGAGGAACGCCTTGGCTGATGAGGAACTGTGTCAGCGGATCCTTGTTGTCTTGACGGACTCGACGGATGTAGTACGGTGCATGACCGGCATGGATACCACTCTTGGTGAGGGTCAATTGACTGACAGTTCCTTCCGGTTTTATTGCGGTCACCGCAGCTGCATCGTTCACTCCCAGGACAGGAGCCCAACGACGATTCACCGAACCAGCCACATTGCGGAGAGTATCAAGGAACTGGTTGCTGTCGTCCTGATTGAACAGGCGTCCATTACCCAGGATACCCGTCATGCTGACACCCAGGAGAGCCTCCTCCTTGGTATTGGTTTCCCAGATCTTACGCAGATATGGGAAGTCGGTCAGGGAAGCTTGCATAGTACCCATCAATGCCGCAATAGCAATCTTGGCTGCAATATCCGTTTGAGTGTCATGCGGTTGGATGACTGCGGTAGACAGATTACAGAATTGGTACGGACGTAGGATGATTTCAGAACCTCACACAACGAGTATCAATAGTAGTTCTCGTCGTGCGCTGGACTATCGCATACACATTTAGTGTTCTTCTCGCTTAGTCTCTCACGGTGCACAGCTATTGCTTGCTTCCGCCCTGTCGCCTTACTATCGGCTTCCAAGTCAATCAGAGAAGATTTTAAATCCGCATTCAAAGTTTACGGATTGGTGCCGTATTCAATATCGTATGGACGGCGACCATACTTAGCTGCCTGCTTTTGGCTGGCCTGGCGGTTGAAGATACCTCGCTCACCACTCTTGCTGTCGTAAATCGAAGTCCATTCCTTCATGAAATCACCCATAGAAGGCTTCTGATCATAGACCGCAGAGTTATTGGCCAGCGCCCGCTCTGGGGAATTCTTCCACCAGTCTTCGGCCTTGGCCCGTGCATGATCCATATCACCCAGGTCGCCCAGGCTGATCATGGCAGAGCGACGGACTCCACCAACAACAACCACTTCACCGATCTTACACATGATATCGTGTACTTCCATCGTGGTCAGAGGACGACCCCTCGCCGCCATGAACTTATTGCAGGTGTACTTGAAGAGATCCACCAAAGGACCAGGGCCACTGGCACGACCGCCGAAGGTCTTCAGAGGGGCACCGGCAGGACGAACCTTCGAGACATCCCAGAAGGGGTAGATGCCCCGCCACAGACACTCAAGCAGTTCACGGAGGGCTAGAGCCCACCCTTCCTTGCTATCTTCCACCTGAATGGTGCATTCCGTGAAACGAATGTGGTCAGGTACAGTGGGTAGTTGGCTGACGTACTTATACTCAGCCGAGAACCCGACCCCAGTACCACACAGCAGGATATACATTGCCTCGTCGAATGAGTACGGATGATCAACCGGCAAGTACGCACAGTTGTAGCCAGCAACATTGCAACGTTCAAGGGCGGGACCGGCAGTCATGATCGACCGCATCGAAGGAAGAACAGCTAGGTTGAGGATGGAATTACGCAGGGTTTCCCATGGGAGTCCGGTGTCGGGATCGGGGAAACGATTCTGCCAGAAGCTAATCCAGCGATCGGTAGTTTCATTCCAATGCTCACGACGGAGTTCCATTGGGAGATAGCGGGAGTACCTCGACTTCGCTATGAATTCACTGTAGGTGTTCATTAGATCTTCCTGATTGTTTTAGTTGATAGGATGGTTGACATTAGGGACCGACTAACTAAAGAAATACTCACTATCCATTACCTCGTTAATGTCGAGTCGGCCCAATGGTGGTTGCTCCATCTCGAACGTATCCTTATTCATCATAAGCTGATCCTGGATGTAATCAAAGAAGTTCCCCATGTCGTACTGAGCAATGAAGGTCATCTTGGTTACTTCCTGCAGTAGAGGGATATCCGAAGCATGAGTAGCGAAGCTGTCATGAACAGCAGCGAATGTCCCACCAAAAGCATTGATGGTATTAGCCATATGTGCTGCGTCCATACTGTGAACGAAGTTAGGACTGATACCACTCGCGAAACTGCGGCGGCACGGGACCTTTTCACCAGTCTCTTTGTTGAGAACATCGACTCGGACGACGTGCATGATGCGTCCATCCTTATTACCCTTGATACCACGGATTGTACCTCTCTGCTTGCGCTCATGTTGCAGGTTTGCTTTGTAGATGACTGGAAAACCACTAGGTGTGTGCCACTCAAGGAACTTACGACCGGCATTCAGTTCATGCTCGGCGATCTTCTGAAGGAACTTGGTGGTCTTCAGTGGACCGGCACATACTTGATTGATTGCCTTGATTAGATTGGCTGCCAGTATCTCGCAGTCGTTCTCGTCAATGTTATACTTGACGGTGAACCCTTCAACGTGGCAGTCATCATACATATTCTTGGCAATCCTGGTCTTGCCAGCACTATATGCTCTAGTCATGGCCCCACGCTTGGCGATACCCTTGCGGATATGCTTCATAGGGATCTTCCGTTCGTCAAACCAATCAGGCATCATCTTGACAAGATCCTTTGCAACGGCCACATAGAAGTCTTGTTGTATCGGTGATTTGGTTAGGGACACCAGTGCCCCGGCATGCTTGTCTTTCGACATAGCGGCTAGATGCTGCCACACATCATGTTCAGCTGAGCTCGTTAAGCTCAACCCGCCTCTTACAATTATCAGGCAGCTGTATATCACTATACAGGTCAGACTATATCTTCACCTTTCGGTGTTGCGCGCTTCCACCCACTTGGGTGTACTCCCTTTCGGGATAGTCGTTGCTCCTTCCTCATTACTGAGGCTTGGATCAGGATTGTCTCGTTTCAGAGAGGTTCCCTGAGTTCACGCAATTTTACAATGGCAGGCAATTTTACCATTGTTGGATCCATCGATCTGGATCGGTAAGCCAGACTTGTATGATCCAGTATCCGCGAGATACCCTGTGATTTCTAACAGTGCAGCTAGGAAGGCGTAGGGCTTCTCGGCATTCGGCTGGAAGACTGGTCCCTTCGACGTAGGGCAGATGAACCTCGACAAGGAGGCCTTTGTCCAATTGTACCGATCCTGGATGGTCATCTTGTCCACACTGATCGTGTCTAGACCCTCCTTCTTCAGATACTGAATGTAATCTGTTGTTGTCCATTCGAGTCCTCGAAGTTGACCGATAGTGAAATTTTCGTTATAGCTGGTAGCTGCGTGACAGTAGAGCCAAAATGCTCCATCACTGCCAACCGGCTTGCTTTCGTTAAATAGGAACAGAGAGCGAGAGATATCACTTCCCTGGAATTCAAGGAATGGCTCTGCATAGTAGACTCGCCCCCTGTAGTCGCATGACACTTCTTGATAGAAGACACCACCATTCTCCTTCACCATCTGGGCTTTCGCCACTACTTGATTATACTCGAACATCTTGCTCATAAGACGCTGAAGCTTTGCATCCTTCTGACCAAGGAAAGGAGTGCCATCCATATGGTTTAGCTTCTCAGGTAGCTCTTTGTGCGACCGATCGAAGTGATACGTATAGATGACACCATCTTCATCAACCAGATCCATTGAGGTTTCTGGCGGATTCTGCATCAGAACTTTGAATACAGGTTCATTAAGTTTCCATGCTTGATTGCGAAGTTGGTTGAGTGCCCGGACGAAGGGCGCGTCAAGGTACTCATGGAACTTCTTTGCATTGTGCCATCCTTTGATGAACGGCTCTTTGGTAAGGGGCGATCGAAGCCCACGGATCGGGTCCAGAGGAGTGAAACTAGTACCAATAAGCACAGGCCGAATAGCATCAACATCTCCTGTAATACGCACCATATAGGGTGCCCTACGACCTTCGTACTCTCGGAAGATCTCAATCAGTTCTGCTTGGAGGAAGGTCTCAAGCATAAGGTCGCCGAGGGAAAGGGTAGACTTGATGTTGGTCTCGTCTGCACCAATATCCCGTGCGATACGCTTACCGATAAGGTCCGAAGCAAAAGTAAGTTTGACAGATGCGCTGTAAGTAGATTGTTTGTTACGGACACAGTACTTAAGCAGGGTGTTCCAGGATTCTTGAATGAATCGTTCAAGGTGTAACTCCCAGTCAGGGGAACACGCAAGTAGTCGTGCTCCCTCGTTATATACCTTGTCGGAAGCAGGTATCACCGTACCTACTTTTTGCGACAAGTATTCTAGTGGACTCATTTAGTTCCTGTTATCATTACTTTGTACAGTGTAATCTCGGCCCAGACAGATATCGATCTCTGTTTCCTTACTACCCGCCCGGTAGGCATATACCTCATCGCTATCAAGAATGATACATACTCGATACTTCATCAGTAATGTATCGAGCTCTTTGATGAAAGCCAGGGAATCCTTGTTACGATAATGAATAAAAGATTTCATTTACTCTCCATTAGTCCAGCTACCTAGGTCTAGATCGATTGAATCAGAGATCTTATCACCCCTGTAATTGAATTGAGTATATGCCCATGCGTTGATATGAAATGTTTGGTCATCCACACTGAGCTCAACCTTATACATGCGTAGTAGTTGGTTGAGTTCATCTAGAAATAGCTCTTCGGTTTTGTTCATGCAAATTCCTCACCAAGATCCTCATCCACATATTCGAAACCATATTTATACCAATCAAGAGTAGATACCAGACACATCGTACCGTCTTCTAGAACCAGGCGAAGGCAGCGATCACTCAGCCACTTTCTAAGCTCTTCCTTCTCTGTCATGCAAACTCCATCATGTCTATCTCGGCTTCGCCTTATCGACTTCTTTCACAGTTTTATTAATACGATCCAATGCGAAGGCCAACCCCATTCGATGCATTCTACAAAGTTCACCTGAAAGCTCTTTTATAAGCTTATCCTTATCATCATAGAACCTATCCACAAGCCATTGTGATAATTGTAGGCAATAAGGATTATCATAGATCATACAAACTCCATCATATCAGTCTTACGTAGACGAGTAGTTTCATGGTCATAAAATGCAGAACCAGCGTCACCAGTCCGACCAGTCTTACGTGCCTTCAGTACCCGGAAGTTGATTGTATTACGGACCACTGCATCCTCATGTGTCATGTGTCGGGCGAACGCAATGATGTCGAAGCTGATCTGCTTGATCGAGCCTGATCCCTTGATGTCATCTACTGTCGGTAGATAACCTTCTTCGAAAGGCTTACGTTCAGTACCCTTGCGTAGATGGCTGATGACACCCAACCACACATTATGCTTCTTGACGACCTTCAACAGCTGGCTCATGACGTAGTCCACTGCCTCGTTACCGGTCTTACCATCAGCACCTTCAGATACCGCAATGGTAATGTGATCAAGGAAGATCTTCTTGCAACCCATCAATGCAAGGTATTCAATCTTATCGATGAGACTGTCGTCACTGACTGAACCTTGGTGGTCCAGCATAAGGATCTTCTCATCCTTGAATAGCTTCTCGAATGCCTCACGCTCAAGCTTTTCTTCAGCAGGATTCTCTTCCAGATTCTGTCGGAGTTGCATACCGATGAGCTTCTGAGCCGTATCACCGATGGATTCTTCCAGAGACACAATACCGATCTTCTCGTCAGTCTGTTCCTTCACATGGAGGATGATCTCCTTGACAACAGTTGATTTACCACTACCTGTGCCTGAAGTGAACAGAACAATCTCGCCGTCACGCATACCCTTCAGCAGTGGATTCAGCCCACCGACACAATCAGGATAGGGGAGGGCTTCAACAGACTTCAGCTGCTTGTATTGTTCCCAGATCTCTTCACCCTTGACAACACCTGCGGGGCTATATTGACGTGCGTCGAATACAGCTTTCATCAGTGTATCGCTACCGTGCTTCAGGAGAACTTCGCAGGGATCCTTCTCAGGTAGTGTAGCCACCTTCACCTTATCGAACCCGACGATCTTGGCTGCTTCAGAAACGGCCTTCTGCCCAGGTTCATCGTTGTCAAACATCAGAATGACTTCATCGAAGTTGCGGATCCACTCCCGCTGCTCGATTAGGATATTCGTCTGACTGGCACTTGGGATGCTGACGGCAGGGTAGAACTTCTGGTACTTGTCATACTGAGCCTGTGCTACCGCCAGCGCATCGAGTTCACCCTCGGTGATAACCAAACGCCTACCTCCCGTGCATACGCTCTGCCCGAACATTTCGAGACCCCTTCCTTTGGCATCACCGTGGATGACGAATTTCTTTGGGAGCTTCCGTTCCTTGTAGCCGACGATCTTACCGGCTTTAGTGTACGGATAGAAGTGGCTGATGATGGTCCCATCCGAATCGTATGCCACTCGGACACCATAATGGGCGGCAATATTCTTTCGGATATTCCTTTCTTGGAACCCACGGACATCGTACTGATTGATGTCGTCCAATTCGAGGGTACTAACTGCATCTTCCTTCACCGACTTCTTCGTCACTTTGGTTTCACCTTCTTCGTCAGAATCGATACGTGAGCCTTGCCCACATGAAAAACAATGGCCCCATTCATCTCCGTCTTTGTAGGCAAAGGCGTCTGATGAGGGGCACTTGGGGCATGCTTCGTAATGCCACCTGCTCATTGGTTACTTCTCCTGATTCAACTTCTCACGACGGCGTTCAACCGCAGCTGCTTTACGGCGTTTGGCTTCGAGCCTCTCCTGAGCCAGCTTAGCTTCCAGGGCTTCTTGTACATCGGCTTCTTCATCTAGCAGCTTGTCTAGATCGCGTGGATTGATCTTCATGTTTCAAATGGCGGATTAGATAGTACGGTTCGAATCAGGGAAGAAACCTCAACTCCAGGGTAGTCTTTTGTGATCCAGCGAATGGCATCGATACGCTTGTTGAGATATTTAGGCAGACCCCAGGTTTTATCGACCTGGGTCAGAGCATCTAACTTGTGTAGGATGTTGGCTTCAGCATATGATAGGATCGCCTGTGTCTTACACATCAATACAATCTCAAATGCGAAGCATTCTTTGGGGTATTCTTTCAGTAGATCATTGATATACTCACTGCTAGTGGTGTAAGTCTTCCAATCAGAAGGACCATAACGTTTACGACCTGACTGGTTGGTCCTATGGAACTTCTTCTTACCAATATACTCTTCACCAGTGAGTAGGAAGGTTACCCGGTAAATGAATCCGATGTAGTCGTCTGGGTCGAACCCTTCGTGGTTCCAGGTGAGGTTTTTCCAGTGTCCGTAGTCTTGCATCGTGTAGGTCTCTTTGTATCCATATAACAATTGATATGTAGACTGTTCAGCTGCACCATGTCCGATACATCCCTATCCTTATGGAATAGATAATCAGCTTCGGGTACTGTCCAGGTCATCTTGCGAAGTAGCTCTTCCTCAGTCAATGGCCGGACCTCTTCAAGTGTTTCCCGAAGGATCAGACAATTGGCTGAGTCAAGGAACCTCTTGTATCGGGCTTCTTTAGTGGTCTCACCAGAGTTTGGTAGACGACCACCAACGGTCCATTCATGGATGATTTTGTCTTTCATCCCGCTGAGTCGTGTATTATGCAGTAGCCTTGCAGCAGTTGTATCACCAACCCCTTTTAGACCAGGGATATTGTCGCTGGACATGTCCCCTGATAATAACTGGCGACACATAAAAGTGAAGCTTTCTTCCGGTGATACGTAGTAGAACTCTTCTTTCTTGAAGTTGTAGTGCCATCCAGGGATCATGTTAAGATCCTTGTCAATGTGACAGACTACCGGAAGCCTACCTTCCTCAAGAGCTTGATAGGTGTAGATAGACACGTAATCATCAGCTTCACCACCGTGACTCTCAATGAAGTTCTTTCTGGCATATGAATACAGCAACTCGACTCGGTCAAGGACTTCGGGGTCCATTGAGGATCGTCGGTTTGCTTTGTATTCGGGATCAACTGAATACCGGAAATTGTTATCACCCTTGATAAACACATGGGCTTCACCTACTTCAGTTTCGAAAATGATCTTCTCTACCCTCTGCATCAGGGTTTGCTCAGCCATCTTTTGACTGGGACAGACCCATGCGGTAGAGTACATCAGTGAATCACAATCAATCAGGGCAAGATCGAACTCCGGGATGTCTTGCTTACGTTCTCGATCGATGAACATCAGTTTACTCATGGATTACTTTCTAAATATTGTTTAGTGTACTTGCGCATAATTGTTCCCGATGTGTGCATCACCATTCATGCAGTGTACGGCGAACCATTTAGGTGCCTCAGTGAATGCTTCAATTGCCAGAGCCTTGACCTTCTCCGCATACTCAGGTGGGCACTCGACAGCCAACTCATCATGGTAATGGAGTAGCCAGTTGAACGGGATACCCAGGTCGTTCAGCTTATCTTCCAGCCAAACAGCAGCTGCTTTACAGGTAATACCTTCGGTAGTCTGCAGCCTGTAGTTCAATACCTGATGCTTAGACTTGACGAAGATGATACGACCGTCGATACTACGGATGTGGGCGTTCTCTTCACCGAACCTCTCTTTGGACCTGTTGAATTGCTTCTCGAGGTCATCCTTCAACTTCTTCAGTCCAGGGATACTGTTGCTGAACTTGTCGATAGCTTCTTGACCGAGTTTACGGTCTTTGACTCCACGTAGGATCAGGGAGATTTTCTCTGGACCGGCTCCAAATAGAACAATATGTTCAGGCCCGCTCGTTAAACGGACCCCGCATTCTCATGCAGCTGTATGTCACCATACAGATCAGACTATATCATACCGTGGCTGGCGGTCTCTGCGCTTCCGGGTACTTACCCGTACTCCCGTGAGGGATAGTCGTTGCACGTTCTAAATAACTGACTGCTCTTTTCAGTAGCTCTATATCATCTTGCATTAGGCCAAGTGCTCTGTTGCAATTATGACACAGCATACCTCTTACTACGCCCGTAGTATGGCAGTGGTCGATTACTAAACCGGAATCATATCTTGTAGCATCCATAGTGAATCCGTCAGATCCACATAAGTCGCATACACTAGTTGCAATCAATTGATCAAAGCTGATACGATCGAGACCGTATACTTTGGCGCGCTTCTTATCTAAGTTACACTGTTTAGAGCAGTACCTAGATGCGGGACCAGACATAACGAAAGTAGTGGTACACCACTCGCATTCTTTACTGAATCTCCTTGAAGCTTCACGCCCGATATTACCTTCTTGTCGGTTAAGATCGGATACGCATTCACGACACCGTGTTTGGTTATGCACGAAGGGCTTGAATGATTTGCTGCAACTGATACAATCCAATTGTATTCTCCTTGTTATTTAGCTTCGCTCAGGATTGACTCTTTGAGTTATCCCCTGAGTTCACAGAGTTTTATATGCGCCTCAATTTAACGCATACAGGAAAGGTTTGGCAGTATCTCGCTCTTCCTTCGGTGTCAGGTTGGGTTTCATGTAAGGGACCAGCACGTCAGCATTCCGCCTATGCACATCCCCTGCAATCACTTCATTCGTGAACGATTCATCGCCGATATCGTGGCAGAGTCCTCGCATCTGGTTGCCGGCACTATCTGCACCAACAACAACCCACCCTTCCGTTGGAAGGAGGAGAGAGCGCATGTCATAACCGAACCCTCCAGCCAAACCCTTAACGGGTGTCCCGTCTTTTGCAGTCTGTACCTTCGGTAGATTAGCAATAACCTCATGGCGACAGCGGAAAGTGGGTGTCCCAATGGTCCACATACGACCGTGTAGTCTACCGTCGTATTCAATCGATTTGAGCCATCCATTCAGGACTCCGTGTCTGTTGCTGATTGTACCGTACTCTGACACGCGCAACCCTATCGGGCCGAGCTTTTCAAGAGAGGATTCAGTAAGTTTAGGTGATGTTTGTACAAAGTTTCGTCCGACCTTCTTGACGTTCCAGTCATCTGGCACCCACCCGATACTGTACAGCCATGCTTTAAGTACCTTGTCGGAGGATAGACGGCCCTGCTCGAATTCAACTCTCGAAAAGGGACCATCAACCGTGCGATTAGATAGAGCGTCAGAAGGATCAATAGAAAACCAACGGGCAGTTGAGAGAGCATACTCACCATTCTTCTTGTACACCGGCTCTTTGTGCTCGTCAGCCTTATCAACCTTCATGCACACAAGACCGATCTGCGGGTTGACCTCATCCTCGATCTCTTCCATTTGCTTCTCAAGGTCAGCAAGGAGAGCTCTTGCAGCTGGTTCGTTAAATCGCCACCCACGATGCCTGATCTTGGCTTCAATGAGTCCGAATCGCATCTCAACCCACAGTCCCTTTTTGAATAGAGGGTTGATCTTGATTGTACTCTTTGCTTCCTCAACCAGTTTATGGTAGACCTTGACATTCAGTTCTACATCACGGATACCGTACTTCAGCATCTCCTGACTGTACTTACTGAAGTCATCGAACTTGATCTTGGGGAATCCTAGCTTGGCGCCCCATCCTTCCAGCCCATGCAGATGCCCTCGCTTGTAGCGCAGGGTCTGTGACATAATCCAGGTATCATAGATAACGGTAGCCGGGTTAGGCTTCCATCCTGTAAGATGTTCCAGTACAGGGATGTCGTAGCCGCAGATGTTGTGCCCAACCAGGATGTCTGCATTGGACAGTGCTTCAAGACCTTCCTTGATTGAGGGGAGAGCATTGTCATGATCGGAGTACTGCTTCTTTTCTCCGGTGATCGTGTCTTCCGTCATGATCAACCAGAGTGTATTGACCTCTGGGTATAACCCGTTGGTCTCGATGTCAAACACAAGAGCCATTATTCACTCTCATCTAAGCATACCGCCTGTAGTTCCACTCCAAAGACGTTGGTATAGAATGATTCCAAGATACGGGCCTCGACTTCATGTGCATCGAAGAAGTACGATTCCACCGAGGATTCCCTGTCATGCTTGATCTTACCAAAGCTTTGCGGGTTACGATTGGTGATTGATTGCATTGCATGTACCATCTCATGGCACACGACTTCGACGAATTTAACTGAGATGTATTCATGACTGAGATCACCTGCTGATTCATCGTCTAACGAGGGGTCGTTAATGTGAATCAAGATACGATCGTCAGTGCTGATTGTAAGACCGAATTGATTGGGGTCAGCAGCCTTACCTGCTTCTACTCCTGCGATTGCTACATGAATGGGTTTCTTCGAGGGACTCACCTTGAAACGTTCACAGTAGTCGTGAAAGATACCGATGAAGAGATCTTTGATTATTGTATCGATCGGTCCTAGAAAAGCAGTCGATAATGTTATATTAGAAGGGAGTCTCTTTCTTTTCGCTGTCTGCGTCTTTGTCGATGATGAAGACATTGGGGGATCCTAGCTCTTTAAGTTCCCTCGCCATCGCAGAGATCATATCGGACATGCCTTCGTTGTTTGCCCTGAGACGCTCGATCACGATGAGAAGGTAGTGGCAGTAAAAGCCGAAGCCGATTAAGGCCCAGGCCAGAATTGGAATATCCATTCAAACCCTTTCGACGCGGACACCATGATCGGACAGAAAGTATACACCATCAGCCACAGAATGCCTGTCATGGAACACGACTCGACGAATACCTGCTTGGTAGATCATCTTGGCGCATTGCAGGCATGGCTCCCTTGTGCTATACAGCGTACATCCTTCCGTACCGATCCCCATCCGCATCATTTTCCCCAGTGCATTCGACTCTGCATGCAATACTTCAGGGAGTGATTCCATATATTGATCCCGCATGATATTACTTGATCCTGCGGGTGTACCGTTATATGAGAAGGAGACGATATTACCGTTCTTAACAATTACACAACCGACCTTTGTTTTCAGGTCATATGATAGATCGGCTGCCTTCACGGCAATATCCATGAAGAATATATCCCATGATATTTGTTGCTTCATGTCAGCGTTAGGTTCCGGCTAGATCTTTGTTACAGGTGTTGTATTTAGCGTACTCATATAAAGCATTATGCTTTTTACCTGCTGCCACAGTCATATTATAATAGTCCAAGGACCAGTATAAAGCAAGACGTTCCAGCATATATTTTAGCTGGCCAATTTCCTCTTCCAACTTCTCCTTATTATTGTATCCGCTATTCTCCATCCCAAATCGCTGGATCTTGGTGATGGCCTGAATTACCTCAGCACATTCCTCAATCGTGATTTCTGGGATCATCAGATTCATTGAGCTTCTTCTCCAGATTATTCATATAGACGCAGGCCATAGCGAATGGAATCTCGCTGTGCCAATAGATGAGTGCGGCATCTAGGATTTGCCGGTTCCACATGCGACCCATGAGTAGGTCCTGGATGTACTCATTCTTGGTCATCGATCTGCTCCGATGCTACGATCAGCATGTTATCAATAATATTGGCCCAATCGTTTAGATGATTCAAACGGTCTTCGATATACTGTTCGGCCAGCAATTCAATGCGATCTCTGACTTCGAACACCACAGTAATCATCGTCTTCATATCAGTCCTTTACTAGCTTTCGTAAAGCCCATGCTTTTCTAAGTGCCTCTCGATGGGATTCAGATAGCGGTTTACCTTTCTTAGTGGCAGAAACTTTTCTGCAACCCCAGGTGGTAATGGTTTAGGGACGCCCCCTATATAACCTATCTAATAAGTGCAGTCTGTTTAGCCGCGCAAGTTATTTGACACGTTATAAAATGCCCCGCGAGTAGCTGCCTTCAGTTCCAGCAGGAGAATGGTCTCTAGCTCATACATCTGTTGGGTTGTCCCCCAGGCTAGGATAGTCCGAATGAAATCGTCAGGGCGTTTCTCGTACTCCTCGTTCATGAGACTACTTGAACAGACGTATCCGTCAGTGACAGTACCGGTGTGGTATCCAATGTACTTACGATCGGTTTTGGTATCTACCCACATGTACAAGAAAGCTTCACCTGATTCATCTTCGCTGACGAGGTCTTTAATGTTGACGTCCCTACCGGTATCTCCCTTGAGAAACCCTTCCCAGAGCTCCCAGGAGTATGACAGCATATGGTTTCCCTTGGGACTCTTCCAGAGCACAACGAAGGATGGTTTACCTTCGTTCTCCTTCAGATGGTCCTGTACGGACTTATTCCAGAGACCCTTGTATTCCTTCTCTCCGACCTTGATCCCGATAGATCGACGTCCCTTGGCATCTCGGGTTACTTCGACAGAGTCAACAGTACATTCGAAGATGTCGAAGTACTTCTCGCTGCCGCTCACGAAGTGTTTGACGGTCTTGATTAGATTCATTCAAAGTCCTTGTCTACCTGAATACCGTGTTGTCGGAGAATCCAGCCGACGGTCCTTGGTAGAGTGTATGTACCGTCTTGGTCCACCAACTCGAGATGGCTCTCTAGTACGAACTCGAACCAGAGACCACCCTCATGTAGGTACTCGTCATCACTCTTCCTCATGATGTATTGCTCGAAGAAACCGTATTTGGCATACTTATCGATGCACACTTCTGTATGTAACCCGGTGGACGGGTCGAAGTGGTTATGCTCGATCTGCCAGCTGTATTTAGACTTCATACATGATCCTCATGCGACGAGCCAACCACCAGAACCCACCCTGATTCTCGGGCCGTGCGATCTTTTCGGCATCGAAGAACTGAACCCGACACCAGACGCGATTGTCAATGTCGTGCTTCAGATGGGGAGCATTAGCAGGGCTGCTACAAATGTGCCAACCAGGACGATAGGCGTAGCCTTTAGTTGGGTGATCTTCCGCATGGTACCATTCTCCGTGGACAAGCTTCTGCCTACGGTTGATGAATAGAGGACCGTATGTACCATCCTTACGCTTGCGAAATAGCTTGTAGCCAATCACGGACGATACATCCAATACACGGTAGGGTTCCTGACGAATTCGCTCGGGGTGTACCTGTTCATTTGACCCTCAAAGGTCAGGCCGTATGATACACCACCCCACTGATTGTGGTATTGCGTGATGAGGACACACCGAGGGTTGTCGCCTAGGCTATTGTCATCATCCCCGTTATAGTAGCCGTCATGCATCTTCAGATTGTCGGCCATGTGCTTGTCAACAGTTCCCATTATCGTACTTTCACAGTAATAATTGGTTGAAGCCCGTGGAAGATATCCGGGCGTACACGATCCGGGTAGAAATTATCCAGCCATGCGTTACATTCATCAGGGGACCGGAAGCCCTCTTCGGCAATAGTCGGATGACGCATCTCTACCCATGTCTCTCCGTCAGATAGACGGACGAATGGAAGGTATTTCTCCATCAGACCCCCTTCGCAGGATAATACCAGTGGCCGGTCAGATATTGAGACACGTTGAAAGGACGACTGTTGGTGAACTTGAAACGCCCTTTATTGGTCTCTCCGATCTTGACTAGTGTCAGCGTCCATCCTAGAACCTGCTCCCGCCGGCTGGTGAACTTACCGTCGATAGTCAGATATGAGGTTCTAGTTTGCCACTCATTCGTTTTACCAACGATCTTATAGATCCGAGTACCGAATGCGCGGGTACGGGCGTAGCCACCTACCTTGAAGCCGGTGTGGTCCTTGACAAGGTTGGTCTTAGGAGTCTTAGGTGTCAACATGTTTGTTCCTTAGTTGAAATCATCGTAGCAGTCTTCGAGGGATGTAACTAGCCCGTCGAAATCCTCGTTTTCTCCCAGCATGCCGGCTAATGCACGCACAGTTTGATATGGTACACCGTAATCATCCGCAAGACACTTGAGATAGTCGATCCTACTCTTGTATCCCCTCTCGATATAGATATCCATTATACATCCTCCTTCATGCGAAATCCCTTGAAGATAGGGTGACGGGGTTTATCCTTCTCACCGACCAGGAACTTCTTGTAGGTCACGATAGCCTTGCCAGACATCATGTTGAACCAGTTTTGAAACCACCAACGGCGCTGTTCGTCGTCGAAGCCACTACCACATTGGAACTCAACACCTGATTCAATGTCACGCAGAATAAGAGCACCCATAGTGCTAAGCTCAACCAGTCCTTCAGCCTTCTTGCTGCGCGCTGTGCGGCCGAGCTCATTTGTGAACGCTTCGTTGTCATTACGATACTTCGGAACCATCCCAATCACATGTGCTTCACCATCCACAAACCGCTTGAGCTTGTATGCGTTGCCTTCCTTCATCGTGGTCCGACCGAACTTGTACAGACCGTCATTGGCGCGGATGATGATCCCTTCGTAACCCATATCGAGTGCACTCTCCTCGAAGTCGATGAGTTCTTCGACAGAATCAATCAGAGTAGACTTGAGGTAACGGATGCGTGGGTGTAGGTTCGCGCAGTGGTATTCCAGTTCAGCTTGCCTAACATCGTATCGCTTATCGCTGTCCCAGAAATCAAAGGCATAGAAGGTAAAGTCAGGTTCGCCCTCTACCCGTCGAACTACACTGGTCGTAGTATTGAAGACGTTCTCGTCATTGGGTGGCCCAACGATGAGCTCACCGTCCAGGCCCTTGAGGCTCATGAAACCCAATTCGCGAGTGACAAACTTGTTAGGGATAGGCTTCAGTGTTCGGGTCTTGGGGCCGTCTTCAGTGATCACACACCTGATACCGTCAAGCTTAGGAGTAACCGAGAGAGGGTACTTCAGTTTGTTGATGTCTGGGTTCTTACGTTCAAGTAGCATTGGTTTCATCGTCATCCTACAGTGTAAGTTACTTCTTTGACACCCCAGGCTTTGATCGCCTGATCGCATATTGAGCAGGGTTTAGCCATCGCAGGTGATCCATCCTTCCGATACCTCTCCACGTACAATCTGTGAGGAGCACTATCTCTACATCGTAGTAGAGCAGCAATCTCTGCGTGGAGGAAGGTACAGACAGGTCTACCAGCTTTTTCTGCGAAGTGGGCCTGTACTGGATGGGTTTTGGCGTAGTTATTGTGTGCGGTAGCTATCTTGCGACCGCGCCTGTCATATACGGTTGCTCTAACAACGTACCGCATAGCAACTAGTAACCTCCGTAGTAATCCATCCAATCCTCTTGTTGATCGTCGAATGGATTCTCTGGGTTGTTGGGAACAATGGGTACTGGCGGTGGAACGTCACGTGGCCAGTCGCATGCGTGGGCATGATGCCCAGGTCTACCGCAGTAGCAGCACCATTTAGTAGTCATTGATGGTCTTGATATTGAAACGAATACGCTCAGTAGTTACCGCATTGATAATCATAAGCAGCATGGCCTTCATCGCTTGGACTCCAGAATTTTCATCGCTTCCCCCAGACTGTTCATTTCCTTTTCAAGCAGTGTCATATTATCATAACTCAATAGGACATCTAATGTTTTCAGGGCGAACGCCATTGAGTTGTGGATCAGCTGGAACTCATGAGGCATGAATTCACGATTGCGGTACTTGTGTGCGGGAATCATATTCCTTCTCCAAGAAGTATGTTGCTCGGGATAGGTCATACAGAACCTTGCTGTACAATTCTTGCTCAAAGTATTGTACTGTCATTGTGCTCAGTACATGCCTAGCCCACCTAAGTGTTGCCGGGATTTGTTCAGTATCCATCAGGTGGTTGGTTACACATTGCTGTTACCAGTAAGAGGATCGCTGCACCGGTTAGTAAAACCATAGGTATGTTCTCTTTCAAATGCGAGAGCTATGAGCCATCCACTCATCTCAGTACAATTTCTTGGGCTTGATACCGGTAATATCGGCGATGTATCGACGCAGTGCCTTCAGCAGACGACGCTCTTCCTTGCAGAAGATACCACCAGCTTCACCCATTTTGTGGTATAACCCTTCAACATCACAAGGTGTGAAGATTTTGTAGTTCTCAGGTGGGAACGGAAAGGGTTCTTTAAATTTCATGATTATTCCTTATTCAACCAA